>Ga0310691_10000273_pt1 | contig 105801 bp, 59 predicted proteins | sample 176DNAGHGlowgp2_FD_203887 | JGI IMG/M metagenome (GOLD analysis project Ga0310691, IMG submission 203887) | Sheep rumen microbial communities from Palmerston North, Manawatu-Wanganui, New Zealand - 1766 DNA GHGlow gp2 (v2) (version 2) | ecosystem: Host-associated > Mammals > Digestive system >...
TATGCGCCCGTCGGGCAGTGTGTAGTCGCAGTAGGCCTTGTACTCCTTGTTTAATGGTATCAGCGGGTCGTTACGGTCAGCCTCCTCTACCCACTGCATGCGGTAGCGCGGGTTGGCCAGAAGTTCAGCACAAGCCTGTCGAGTGGCCTTGTCGGCCTTGGTATAATAGGGGAAGGCAGGCTGATATTGTTTGTAGGTATGATTGAAATAGATGAAATAGATGGGTCCGAACGTACCGTCCTTCTTCACTTCACGGACTACACGTCCGATGCCGTTGCCGTCGTTGGGGTCGTCCTTACGGTCGAAAGCTACGCCATAGTTGCCAATGGCATAGAGCTGTCCGCTTTTCGAGACATACCAGCCCACACGCTGGTGCATGATGGCGATGAGGTTGTGGGCCTTCTCTGGACGGTTAGGTTTCTGGAAACCCTCGGGCACCTGCAACTCAGGAAACAGAATGACGGGGTCTGACCATGTGTAGCCGTCCTTCGAGGTCTGGAGCATAGTGCGCGAAGGGGGCACATGCTCGTCAGAAGGGTCACAGAGGAAGTGCACGTAGAACTGCTGGTTCCAGTAAGCCATCATTGGCTGATGGTTGTAGGTCCAACCGTCGTTGCCTGCCTTGGTGGGGTGCTCGCGGTTAGCCTGCATAATCTGGATGTTGTGAACACCCACCACAGGCGACAGCCCCCCGTCGTGCCGTTCAGGATTGCTCAGCGTCTTGCCTGTATAATGAATACGGTCGTTGGCATGCAGCAAGTTGTAGACAATGCTTTCAGGAGCTATGAAGATGGTGCCGTGCTTGTGCAACACAGGCACGCTGACCTGCTTGGATACGTCCTCGAAGGTGACGAAGTCCTTAGTGTAGTGGGCGCCAAAGTCCTTCAGCCGATAGCGGTCGTAGTAGATAAGCCAGCCTCCGTCAACCTTCGCAGTAGTGGGACCTTCCATCATCTTGCCCGTGAAGGGTTCCGAAGCCTTTGACCAGGGGCCATAGGGCGACTTGGCGTAGGCTACCTTGATGTCACGCTCAGGACGGGTGTTGTCCTTGAGCACCATGACATAGTCTTTCTTGCCTCGCTTGACCAGTGTGGCATCAATGCACGAGAAGCCCGGGTCTATCATGAGTTTTGTGGGAGCAAACTGCTTGAAGTCCTTGGTGGTGGTATAGTACAGGCGGTGATTGTTCTTATGCTCCTCCTGCCCGTCAGGGAACTTGCCTGGTATGCACGAAGCCCAGATGATGACGGCCTGCTGCCTGTCGTCATCCCAGAAGAGCTCGGGAGCCCATACGTTGACGGTGGTGGTGTCGCTCATCACCTCGATAAAGCGCTGCTCGCTCCAGTGCTTCAGGTCCTTGGACGAAGCATAGCCAAAGCCACGGTCACCACGCCACGAGCTGGTCCATACCAGATGGAAGGTGCCGTCGGGTGTGCGGATGATTGAGGGGTCGCGCATCACTTTCTGCTTGCCCACCTCAGGACGCAGCCACGTGCCGGGAATAGAGTCCCAGTGCCAGCCGTCGTAGCTGTAGATAAACCGTAAACCGTCAGTAGCAGGTTCGTGAAACGAGGTGGATACATATATTTCACGCTGTGCCGATGCTGTCAACAGAGCCGTCAGCAAGAAGAAAAAGATACAAAAACGTTGTTTCATGTTACATACCTTATTTATAATAGGACGAAAAGTTTGGCTGTTTGTAACTAAATGAGTACCTTTGCCGAAATAAACTAAAGAACTAACAATATGAAACGACTGACAACTACCCTCCTTGTCCTTATCATGGCACTGACCATGCAGGCACAAAAGAAAACCAACGGATACCCCATCACTCAGGTTCCGTTTACTGCTGTAAAAATAACCCCTAACACCTTCTGGGGCGACCGCATCCATGCAGCCCGCGAGGTCACCATCCCTCTGGCTTTCCAGAAATGTGAAGAGACCCACCGCTATGAGAACTTCAATATGGCGGCCTACACCCTGCAGCATCCCGGTCACGAAAAGCTGCAAACCCCAGAGTGGGACGTCTCGAAATTCATGGGATTCTCGTTCGACGACACCGATGTCTACAAGACCATCGAGGGTGCCAGCTACGTGCTGCAGACCTATCCTGACAAGAAGCTGCAGCAGTATATTGACTCCGTGCTCGACATCGTTGCAGCTGCCCAGGAGCCTGACGGCTACCTCTATACTGCCCGTACCATCAACCCTGAGCATCCGCACCACTGGGCAGGCAAGAAGCGCTGGGAGGTGGAGGACTTCCTGAGCCACGAGCTCTACAACCTGGGACACATGGTGGATGCCGCCTGTGCCCACTATCAGGCCACTGGGTCGGACAAATTCCTGAACATAGCCAAGCGTTATGCCGACTGTGTCGTCCGCGAGGTGGGAGCCCAGCCCGGGCAGGCCTGCGTGGTACCTGGCCACCAGATAGCCGAGATGGCCTTGGCGCGTCTCTATGTGTTGACGGGAGAGAAGAAATACCTGGACGAAGCCAAGTTCCTGCTGGACTATCGTGGCAAGACAGGCCGCAAGGACATCTACTCGCAGAGCGACAAGCCCGTGGTGGAGCAGACCGAGGCCTGGGGACATGCCGTCCGTGCCGGCTACATGTATGCCGGTATGGCTGACGTGGCTGCCCTCACTGGCGACCAGGACTACCTGAAGGCCATCGATGCCATCTACAATAACATCGTCTCGAAGAAGTACTACATCACCGGCGGCGTGGGAGCCCGTCATCAGGGCGAGGCCTTCGGAGCCGACTATGAGCTGCCCAACCTGACGAGCTATAACGAGACATGTGCCGCCATATCAATGGTTTACCTTTTCCATCGTATGTTCCTCCTGCATGGTGATGCCAAGTATATAGACTGCATGGAGCGTACCCTTTATAATGGCGTCATCTCGGGCATGAGTGTCGACGGTGGCCGTTTCTTCTATCCTAACCCATTGGCTTCTGACGGCAAGTATGCCTTCAATGCCGACAACACCGTGGAGCGCCAGCCTTGGTTTGGCTGTGCCTGCTGTCCCTCGAACCTTTGCCGCTTCATACCTTCGTTCCCGGGCTATATGTATGCCGTCAAGGGGCGCGACCTGTATGTCAACCTCTTTGCAGGCAGCACGGCCACCATTCAGGTGGAAGGCAAGGACGTGGAACTGGAACAGCAGACCAACTATCCTTGGGATGGCGACATCAGCATCAACATCAAAAAGAATAAGGCCAAGGCGTTTAACCTGATGGTGCGTGTACCCGGATGGGTAGACCGCAGCCCCGTACCCAGCGACCTCTATCGTTTCAGCGACGACGTGCTGGGCACATACAGTGTCAAGGTGAACGGACAGCCGGTGAAGGCAGAGCTGACCAAGGGCTACCTGAACATCAACCGCCAGTGGAAGAAGGGCGACGTGGTCAGCATCCACTTCGACATGCCCGTACGTACCGTCAAGGCCAATGGCCATGTCGTTGACGACAGAGGACGTGTGGCTGTCGAGCGCGGACCGTTAGTATATTGTGCAGAAGGGGCCGACAACAAGGACTTCAGTATCTTCAACTTCCTGATGCCCCGTCAGCCTCGCTTCAACGTCGCCGAGCATGCCATCACCAACAAACAAAGTGCCCAGACCTTCAGCGTCAAGGCTATTACCGTCGCAGGCCAGAGTGTCGACCAGAATGCTCAGGGCGAAGCCTCCGTCAAGGCAGCCACCCTCACCATGATACCCTACTATGCCTGGAACCACCGTGGTCCGGGACTCATGGAGGTATGGATGCCGCAAACCATCAGTGCATTGGGGAATTATTAATATTGCTTGATGTAGATTAACTTTTTTTGCACGTTTCAAGAAATAATTGGTTATAAATTTGGAAGTATCAGATATATTGCCTATATTTGCAACGTTAAACTTTTTTATAAACAATTAAAGGAAAAGCGTATGAAAAAAATTATGATGTTTGCGTGCTTGATGCTCATGAGCGTCGGTGCATTTGCTCAGGGAAAGGTTGCTATTGGTGCCAACGCGGGTATTGCCCTCTATGGTAACTCGTACAATCCATTCGGAATTGGTGCAAAACTGCAGTATGAGTTTGTTGAGAACTTCCGCGTGGAGGCTGCTTACAACTACTGGTTTTCAAAGAGTGTAGAGATGGATTTTGGTCCTTTGGGTGACTATAGCTATAAGTCTGGTGTCATGGACATCGACCTGAACCTGCAGTATCTGATTCCTATTCAGGATGGTCTGAACGTTTATCCTCTCGTTGGTGCTAACTTGGCATTGACTCATGGAGATGGTGATTCGCAAAGCATCTTTGGCTTCCAGGGCGGTGCAGGTATTGAATACTATGTTTCTGACAATGTGAAACTGAACCTCGATATTAAGTATCAGTACAACAAGAAGACCAAAGAGGGCGTTGAGATGAAGTTCGACGGTCCCGTTTTCCAGCTGGGTGTTGCTTATGTGTTCTAAACCTTAACGCATAGAAATATTAAAAAAGAAGTGCGCTGCCCATTGCGGGTGGCGCACTTCTTTTGATGATGCAGATTCGTTTATTTCCTGAAAGCTATTCGTAGAGCAGTATCAGGCCAGCTATGGCGCAGTAGATAATCATGCGGATGGGATTGATTTTCATCACCAGCACCCCATAGAATGCGGCGACGAAAAGGAAACAGCTAATGCAGAACTGCCAGACATTCTCTTTGGGCGTGGAGAAGTTGTCGGCTGTCATCAGCAGCAACGTAGCTGCCGCCAACAGTCCCACCACTGCAGGGCGAAGACCTAGGAAGACGGACTGAACGGTATGGGTCTGCATATACTTCATAAACATTCGGCTGATGAGCATCATCAGAATCAGCGAGGGCAATACGAGGGCAAAGGTGGCGGTGGCAGAACCCAGCACGGCCATTGGCATGGAGAACCCCGCATTCTTCACTGCCGTATAGCCCGCATAAGTGGCCGAATTGATACCGATAGGGCCGGGGGTCATCTGCGAGATGGCCACGATGTCCGTAAATTCTGCCGATGTCATCCAGTGCCAGTGCTCCACGGTTTCGTGCTGGATGAGCGACAGCATGCCGTAGCCCCCTCCGAATCCGAAGAGTCCTATCTCGAAGAAAGTAACAAATAACCAGAAGAATATCATAACTCTCAACTCTCAATTCTCAACTTTCAATTCTCAACTCTCCTACGAGCTCTGCTCGCTTTGACCTTCAGGTCAAAGAACTTTCAACTTTCCCCACAGGAAGCCTCCAAGGCCTGCGGCAATGATTATCCAGATAGGCGACACGCCCAATAGCCAGATGAGCAGTTCCGAGACAATGGGAATCCATACGGTAAACCAGTTTAACTTGGCACTCTTGGCCAGATTGAACGTGGGTACGGCTATCAAGGCCACCACAGCAGGACGGATGCCTCGGAACATGGCAGCAATGACGCGGTTGTCCTCAAACTGATGGAAGAACATGGCGATGGCCAGGATAATCAGAAACGAGGGTAGGGCAGTACCCAAGGCACACATAATAGCCCCGCGTACCTTATTTAATTTGTAGCCCACGAAGATACTGATGTTGATGGCAAAGACACCCGGACAACTCTGCGCGATGGCTATGAGGTCGAGCATCTCTTCCTTGTCAATCCAGCGGTGTCGGTTCACCACCTCTTCCTCGATGATAGGTATCATGGCATATCCACCCCCAAGGGTGAACATGCCAATCTTGAAGAACGTCTTAAACATGCGCCTCCACCCACTTTCTCGCGTTGACGAAAGCCTCAATCCATGGCGTCACCTCGTCCATGCGACGGTGCTCTGGATACCAGGCGCACTGCCAGGGGAACACGGCACGCTCCAAGTGGGGCATCATGCACAGGTGGCGACCGTCATCAGAGCAGATGCCAGCCACGTCGTAGTCGGACCCGTTGGGGTTGGCAGGATAGCCGTGGTAGTTGTATTTCGCTATTACGTTGTAGTCGCTTTCCTTTCCTGGCAACGAGAATTTTCCTTCGCCGTGGGCTACCCACAGACCGAGCTTGTTGCCGCTCAGCGAGCCGAACATCACACTATTGTTCTGCGGTATGCTGAGGCTGATGAATTCGCTCTCGAACTTACGGCTGTCGTTATGCAGCATCTTTGCTCCTGCTGCACCTGTAAGGCCAAGTTCCACCATCAGTTGGCAACCGTTGCAGATACCCAGCGACAGCGTGTCCTTGCGGGCATAGAATTTATCCAGTGCTTCCTTCGCCTTGGGGTTAAACAGGAACGCACCGGCCCAGCCCTTGGCAGAACCTAACACGTCGCTGTTGGAGAAACCGCCGCAGAAGACAATCATCGAGATGTCTTCCAGTGTCTCACGACCACTGATGAGGTCGGTCATCATGACGTCCTTCACGTCGAAGCCCGCCAGATACAGGCAGTAGGCCATCTCGCGTTCACCGTTAGTGCCTTTCTCGCGGATGATGGCGGCTTTGGGAAGTTGAGAGTTGAGAGTTGAAGGTTGAGAGTTCTTCCAGCGGTCGGGGTTCAGACCATACTGTTTCAGCGTACCTGTGAAGTCGCGGTTGAACTTCATCTCTATCGGCTGCTTCTTATAGTTCTCATAGCGCTCCTTGGCCTTGCCGTTGAAGCTCTGCTTGCGGTCGAGCAGGTAGCTGGTTTTGTACCAAACATCGCGTAGCTTGTCGATATTGAGGCAGAGTTCCTGCTCGCCAGCCTTCACCACAATCTCGCGGCTGTTATCAATAGTGTTGCCTATTTGGGCGAAGCCCACACCCTGCTCCTCCATGAAGTCCTTGAAGTCCTGCTTGTGGTCGTCGCTCACCTGAATGACCACCCCTGGGTTCTCGGCAAACAGCGTCTTGACGATGTCGCCGTCTTGGCAGAGGTCGTGCAGGTTGATGTGCATGCCGCCCTTTGTGTTTCCAAAGGTCATCTCTAACAGCGTTGTAATCAGGCCGCCTGCCGAGATATCGTGACCAGCCATCACCCAGCCCTTCTCTATCAGCTGCTGAATGGCCTTGAAGGCATCGGCAAAGTATTCAGCGTTCTTCACCGTAGGTACATTGGAGCCTACCTTGCCTAAGCTCTGCGCAAAGGCCGAGCCGCCCAGGTGCTGTTCATCGAACGAGAAGTCGATATGATATAGCGAAGCGTGCTTGTCGTTCTTCACCACGGGGCTTACCACCTTGCGGATGTCTGACACCTCGCCACCGGCACTGACTATCACCGTTCCCGGCGAAATGATCTTCTCGCCGTTGGGATACTGCTGGGTCAGCGACAGCGAGTCTTTACCCGTAGGCACGTTGATGTGCAGCTCGCAGCAGAAGTCTGACAGGGCTTTCACGCCGGCATACAGACGGGCATCCTCGCCTTCCTGGCTGCGGCAGGGCCACATCCAGTTGGCACTCAGCGACAGCGACTCCATACCGTCGGCCAGCGGTGCCCATACTATATTGGTCAGTGCCTCGGCAACGCTCAGCACCGAGCCTGCTGCGGGGTCGGCCAGACCAGCTTGGGGAGCATGCCCCAAAGCGGTGGCAATACCCTTGCGGCCGCGATAGTCGAGGGCTACCACCCCGCAGTCGCTCAGCGGCAGCTGTATCTCGCCCTGACACTGCTGGCGCGCTATTTTGCCCGTCACCGAGCGGTCCACCTTGTTCGTCAACCAGTCCTTGCAGGCTACGGCCTCTAACTGAAGCACACGCTCTAAGTATTCTTCTATCTTGTCTTGGCTGTATGTCACATCTTCATACTTGTGCACCACGGTGTTGTCGCGCATGATGGTCTTGGGCGAATGGCCGAACATCTGTGCCACGTCCAGGTCGAAGGGCTTCACACCGTCGCCCTGCTTGAATGAGAAGTGGGCATCGCCAGTGGTCTCGCCAACCACATACATCGGCGCGCGCTCGCGCTCGGCTATCTTCTGCACGTGCTCGATGTGCTTCTCGTCAATCAGCAGTCCCATGCGTTCCTGGCTCTCGTTGGCGATAATCTCCTTGGCCGACAGCGTCTTGTCGCCGATGGGCAGCTTCGTCATGTCTATCTCACCGCCGCATTCTTCCACCAGCTCCGACAGACAGTTTAGGTGGCCTGCACTGCCGTGGTCGTGGATAGACACTACGGGGTTCTGGTCTTCCTCGCAGAGGGCACGCACCAGGTTGTAGGCACGCTTCTGCATCTCTGGGTTGGCGCGCTGGATAGCATTCAGCTCGATACCATTCGAGTAGCGTCCGGTATCTACTGACGATACGGAGCCACCGCCCAAGCCGATGCGGTAGTTGTCGCCACCTACCACGACCACCTTGTTGCCCTTCTGGGGCTCCTTCTTCAGACAGTCGCGCTTGGTACCGTAGCCCACACCGCCGGCCAGCATGATGACCTTGTCGTAGGCATACTTGGTTGCGTCTGTGACTGTATCACAGCCATCGCACTCCTGGTGCTCAAAGGTCAGCACACTGCCGCAAATCAGCGGCTGGCCGAACTTGTTGCCGAAGTCCGAGGCACCGTTCGAAGCCTTGATAAGAATCTGCTCTGGAGTCTGGTACAGCCACTTGCGGGCAGGCATCAGCTCCTCCCAGTCGCGGCTGTCGTCCTGAATACGAGGATAGGCAGTCATGTAAACGGCTGTGCCCGCGATAGGCCACGAACCCACGCCACCGCCCATACGGTCGCGAATCTCACCGCCCGTACCCGTGGCGGCACCGTTGAAGGGCTCTACCGTAGTGGGGAAGTTGTGCGTCTCGGCCTTCAGAGAGATGACACTCTCGATGTCCTTCACGCGGAAGTAATCGCTTGTGCTCTGGTCGGCAGGAGCAAACTGCTCTACCACAGGACCCTGCGCAAAGGCGACATTGTCCTTGTATGCCGACAGTATCTTGTTCGGGTTCTCCTGTGTCGTCTTCTTAATCATCGCAAAGAGGCTCGACTCCATCTCCTTGCCGTCAATGATAAACGTGCCGCCGAATATCTTGTGGCGGCAGTGCTCCGAGTTGATCTGGGCAAAGCCGAATATTTCCGAGTCAGTCAGCGGACGGCCGTTCTCCTTCTCAATCTTGTGCAGGTATTCTATCTCCTCGGGACTCAGTGCCAGTCCCTCCTGCTCGTTGTATTCCTCCAGGTTGTCCACATACCTGATGGGCTCAGGCTGGATGTTGATGGTGAAGATGTCCTGGTCCAACCCGTTGTACATGCGCTGCAGCATGGGGTCGTGGTCAGCCTCTTCTGTAGCCACGGGAAAATATTCCTCAATGCGCTGAATACCGATCAGGCCCATGTTCTGCGTAATCTCTACGGCGTTGGTCGACCATGGGGTCACCATCTCGCGGCGCGGACCCACAAAGTGGCCCTCTAACCGTTCGTCCTTCAGCAGCTCGGCATTGCCGTAGAGCCAGCACAGTTCTTTTACTTCCTGATTGTTGAGCGTGTGATTGACTTCGGTGGCAATCACACTCTTCTGCGGGGTCTTGAAAAAGAGAATCATAACCTTTTATACCTTATTGTTAAATTTGTGTGCAAAGGTACGAATTAGCGCGAACAATACAAAATAAATACTCCTTTTATTTTCATTGTCCGTATCTGGTACCTAAGTGCCAACACCACTGGAGAGACCGCTATTCCATGGAAATTGTCATCTCACAAATGCCATGCATTAATATAAACACCCTTCTGTGCGGGTTTGCCGTTCATATTTGCTTGTTTTGTTATTTATTCTAAAGGTGCAAAGTTAGTTGTTTTTCCTCATATACATAGTATCGTGAGCGTACCTGCGCGTGGAATATTTTGTTCATTTGGGGATTTTTGTGTGTGTTGGATACTCTTTTTCAGAGGAATGGTGAATAGGATTTAATAGCTGTCTTTGCCCACAGAATAAAACAAATTCGCCGAATTTGCTGACCAAAATCGGTGAATTTGCTAACCAAACTCGACGAGTTTGCTGACCAATGGTGCTTATGATGAATACTTATTTCTTATTTTTTCTGTTTTGTTTCTTGTTTTTCCGTTGTGTCTTTGCCCGTTTCCTTGGTTTCAGTGACAAAGCAGGCCACCAGTCCGTAGGTGATGGTAGGACGTATCCAAATCTCGGTGAGCAGATAGTCAGTGTATTCGCTGATGGGTTCCAGATAGATGTCGATGTTGTAGAGTGTGGCGATGAGTATGTCGATGACACAGATGGTCCACAGGTTTTGCTTGGTGTAACTCTTCCAGTCCCTGCGTGCATAGAAGAAAGTGAGTATGCAGAGCAGCAGCACTGACAGCGTCAGACAGGCTAAGTTGAGAGAGAAGAACGCCAGTGGCGGCGGGAACAGGATGTCGCGCAGCAGCACCGTGATTCCTACCGAGATGGAACACCAGTAGTTGAACTGCTGGGTGGTGATGCGGTAGTTGAAGAAGTACATCCATATCATTGCCAGACAGGCGATGTAAAAGACGTTGAGCACCAGCTCAGGCCATGCCTCGGTCAGTCCGAAGCGGAATATGGCGTACATCATTACTGCCACCGAGAGCGTGCCGCCGATGGCTGTGATGATGATGTCAAAGACTTTAGTTCCTTTCTTGAATCTCGTTTTCATAATGGTCTCTGGTGGGTTTACTTAAGTTCCACTGTGGCGCGGCGGTTGTAGGGTGTGGGCGTCAAGGTGTCCACTCCACCGGCGGCAACTGTTTCTATCTGGTCGCGACTGATGCCCATCTTCAGCAGTTCGGCCACCACGGCATCGGCACGTTGCTGTGACAGCTGTTTGTTGCGGTCGGCACTGCCGGTCTGGCTGTCGGCATAGCCCGTTACGATGATGCGGCTTCCGTTCTGTTTGGCTATGCTGACCAGTTCGGCCACGTTTTGCAGGTCCTTCTTTGAGGCGATGACAGCCTTGTTAAGATTGAAGAACACTGAGACGGGTGCGCTGACAACCTTGGTGACGGTCTTCATCGTGGGTTCGGCCACAGCTTTGGGCTGTTGCTTGGCCAGTTCGGCGTTCAGGCGTTCGTTTTCGGCCATCATGTCGGCCACCTGTGCGTTCAGTGCGTCAATCTCGCTCTGTGTCAGTGACTGGATGGCATTGGCATCGACAGCTTTCTCCCAGTTAGCTTTGCCTAAGCGGTAGGTCAGACCTACCTCGACATTAACGAGTCGGTCACGGTTCTTCAGACTGTGGGGCGTGGCACTGCCCTTGCTGACACCGTCGAAGCCCGGCTCGTAGATGCCGTAGCTGATGTCGAGGTTGACGGCCAGTTTTCTGCTCACGCGGAATGTGTTCAGCAGTCCTGCCGTTAGTCCCATGCCGTAGGAGTCATACGTCATGTTGCGACCGATGCCGGCACCGGCGTAGGGTATGAAGTTCCACACGCGCTGCTCGTTATATCCCATCAGCATATTGCTCAGGTTGAAAAGTACTTGTTCGTGCAGCGTCCAGTACTTGCTAGCGTTGCAGTCTTTGCTCTCAGAGATTACGGTGCGTCCCCAGAGTCCGGTGAACTTGGTGCGCAGTCCGATGCCGGGGGTGAACCACTTGCCTATGGCGAAGGAGAATCCTAAGTTGGTGCGGTAGTCCTTGGTCAGCTTGCTTAGCTTGACGGCCTGGTTCTCCTGGTTTCCCCAGAAGGAGGTTCCCACGGCACCTGCCTGTACGAACCAGTTTGCCCAGAACGAGTTGGTGTTCACACTGTGCTTTTGGACGGGTGCCGTCGACTCTTGGGCCATGGCCGTTACTGATGCAGCCATGACCATGGCGGATAGGAATAATTTTTTCATATACATACTTCTTGTTGGTTAGTAAAAACGGATATTCTGTAGCAGGTTACTTCAGCAATTGTTCTATGTCTTGCTGGGGTAGGATGGCCAGGATGGGGTGGCCGTCGGGGGTGTAGTTGACGTTCTGGCAGGCAAAGAGTTCGTTGACCACGTTCTCCATTTCCTCGTTGCTGAGCACCTGGCCTTGCGGAATGGCGGCATGTCGCGCCATGCTCAACGCCACGGCCTTCTCCATGTCTTCGGCGCTATTGCCCTCGTTGTGCAGCGTCTCGTCCACCATGTCGTGCAGCAGCTGTACGTAGTTGAGACCCTCAATGCCGGCAGGGATGCCGTTGATGGCGTAGCTGCCCTGTCCGAGGTCGGTCAAGTCGAAGCCTATGGCCGACAGGCGGGGCAGGACTTTGTCCAGCACACCCACATCTGAAGGGGCGAACTGCACTACTTCAGGGAATAGTATTTGCTGGGTCTCTGCAGTGCGCGTCTTCTGCTGGGCGAGATATTGTTCGTAGCGTATGCGCACATCGGCACGGTGCTGGTCGATAATCATCAGTCCCGACTTGACGGCCGTCATGATGTAGCGGCCTTTGTACTGATAGTGGGTAGGTGACTTTTCGGCAGCTATATGGTTGCGATGGTTGTAGTCTGTCTCCTGCTGGTCGCCGAAAAGCGAGGGCATATCCTGCTGACTGGCAGTGTGGGGCAACTGCTCATAGAGTTGCTGCCAGCCATCTACGGCTTTCTTCTTAGGTGTCGTGAAGGGGTTGTACGACGGATTGCCCTGTGTGACGGGCGCATGAACGGCTGCGGCCTGCGGGTCGTAGACGGGAATGTCGGGACGTCCCACGGTGTCGAAGTCTAATTGCGGTATCTCGCAGAACTGACCGATGGCATCCTTGACGGCGGCAGACAGAATCTGCCAGATGGGCTGTTCGTTCTCAAACTTGATTTCCGTCTTGGTGGGGTGGATGTTGACATCAATATCAGCGGGACTGACTTCGAAGTATATAAAATAAGGTACGTGTGTGCCTGCGGGAATCAGTCGCTCGTAGGCTTGCTGTACAGCCTTATGGAAATAGGGGTGCTTCATGTAGCGGCTGTTGACGAAGAAGCACTCGGGTGCTCCCTTCTTGCGGGCGGACTCGGGCTTGCTGACAAAGCCAGTAATGCGACACATGGCTGTGTCTACGGAGACAGGCAGTAGCTCTTGGGCATAGCGGCGCCCGTAGACATCGGTGATGCGCTGCAGCAGTGAGCCGGCTCGCAGGTTCATGAGCTCCTGACCATTGCTGTGCAGGGTAAAGGCAATGTTGGGATATACCAGTACGATGCGTTCGAAAGCTGTCAGGATATTGTTTAGCTCGGTGGCATTGGTTTTCAAGAACTTGCGACGGGCAGGGACGTTGAAGAACAGGTTGCTCACCAGGAAACTACTGCCCACGGGACACGAACACGGCTCCTGGCTATCTACGCGTGAGGCGGAAAGCAGGAGGCAGGTGCCTACTTCGTCAGACTGACGGCGAGTGCGTACTTCAACCTGTGAGACTGCGACAATGCTGGGAAGGGCTTCACCACGGAATCCCATGGTGTGCAGGGCAAAGAGATCGTCGGCCTTGCGAATCTTCGACGTGGCGTGACGCTCGAAAGCCAGGCGCGCATCAGTCTCGGACATGCCACAGCCGTCGTCGATGACTTGTATCGACGTGCGTCCGGCATCGACCACTAGCACGTTGATGGTGTGTGCACCGGCATCGACAGCATTCTCCACCAGCTCCTTGATGACGGAGGCTGGGCGTTGTATCACCTCGCCGGCGGCTATCTGGTTAGCCACACTGTCCGGAAGCAGTTGGATGATGTCAGTCATGGGGTTGTCTCTTCTGGAATAATTTTTACTTATGCGTAAACGAGACAAGGCTTTTATTTCACTTTGTTCTTTGGTGCCTCGCGTTTTTTCTGTTCTTTCAACTCGGTGCCGGCCTGCTTGGGGCGCCATACAAAGATGTCCTCCTTGTTCAGCGGGCGGATGTAGTCGAACCATGCAAACAGGGGCAGACGGTCCTTGCCGGCGGGTATCTGCGTCATGGGGTACATCATGCCTGTGGCCTTGTTCGTCCATGTGCGCTTCATCTTCTTGTTTTCAATGAACATCTTCAGCAACTGGGTCTCGGTGGAGTTCATCAGGATGATTGAACTGTCCTTCTCGTCAATAGGAAACTGGATGACCAGGACATTGTCGATGGCCTGGAACTCACGGACCTCGCCTTTGTCGAAGAAGGCCTTCATCTCCTTGGCTTCTATCTGGTTGAAGTGTACGGAGTCGTTCACTTGTTCGGCGGAGAAGGCCTGGCCGATGACGTGGGCACGGTCGATGGTGGAGTCGTTCATGAATATCTGTATCTCTTCGCCAAACAACTGCTGGTTGAGGTTCCACACGATGGGGTCCTTGTACATCACCATGCAGGAGTCCTGCGAACTGTACACTAATGAGTCGCATACGGCCTGCACGTCCTTGCGGTAGGCTCGCACCTTGTTGTAGGCGTGAATCTTACGATAAACGGAGTCGGTGTTGTTATTGAAGGTGAAAATCTTGAAAGTGTCGGCATGCATGTACAGGGAGTCCTTTTGCGAAAAGTCAATGGCGACAGCCCGTTTGGTGGCCATGGCATAGCCCGTGGAGTCGTTGTATTCACAATAGTCGCCGGTCAGCATGCTCTTATTGACGGAGTCGGTGAAAATAACGTTGTTATAAGCGAAGTTGGTGCCTTCCTGCGCATTGTGATAGACACTGTCGCCTACCAAGGTCTTGCCTTGGTCCTTGATGACGGAACGGCCGAAGAGTTCCGACTTCTCGGTCTTGGTGTTGTAGTAGCCGTTCTCGCTGTAGATATGGCTCGACCCCGACGTGATGTTTGACGGACCCACAATGTGAGCAGTCGACGTGCGGGTGTCGTACAGCAGTGAGTCGGTGGTCAGGAACATCTTGTTGTCTTTCAGACGGACGTCATAGTAGAACATCGCCATCTTCGTGTCGGTATGGTATTCACCCCAGTCGCTGGTCAGCGTGGACTTGCCGTCAACCATCTTGCCACCCTCGAAGAAATTGCCGAAGTGATACATCCGGTCGTAGTCCAACGAGTCAGTGTAGAGCGTGGTCTTCCGGTGCTTCAGCACGACATTATAGCGTGCCTGCGCCAGCTGGTCGTTACCGTCGTAGTAGGCATAGTTGCTGGTCAGGCTGAGCGTGTCGCCCTGTCGCATCCTCACGTGGCCGAAGGCTTCGAAGGAGTTGGTCTGTTCATAGAAGTGGGCACTGTCGCAATACAGGTTGGCACCCACGTGGCGGAAATGAACGTGCCCCTTCAGTATCTGAGCATCGCCGTTGCGGAACTGGTCGTAGTGCAGATTGTCGGCATGCACCAGATAGACGCGCTTGTCCTGCTCCACCTTCTGCTGCTTCTTGCGGGGCGTGCGTTTTTTTGCCGGAGTCATGGCAAGCACCATGCCCAGGGCTAAGAAACCTATCAGCAGAAACAATACTCTCTTCATCTTTCAACTCTCAACTCTCCACTCTCAACTTTCAAGTCTCACCTGACCCATCCTTCGTACTCGAACTTACAGTCACGATAACGGTCGTTTATACGCACATAGGTGGACTTGATACGGTTCACTACCCATTCGTGAAGCTTTTCTTGGCGGCGCTTCTCTAACACGACGTTCTTCAGCAACTGAAAGTCTTCGGTGATGGTAGCCTTATGTCCCTCGGTGCGTGCTTTCAGTTTGACAATGGCACAGACTGACTTGCCGCGTTCGTTAATCATTTGGAACGGAGCAGAGATGTCGCCTACCTGCATCTTGTCTACTGTGCGGGCAATTTCAGAAGGCAGTTCCGACAGCTTGAAGCGCGACGTACGCTGACCTTCCTGCGTGTAGTTGGCCATCAGTCCGTTATTGTTGCGTGTGTCCTTGTCGTCAGAGAGCAGGGAGGCACCGGCCTCAAAGGGGAACTTGCCGTCAACGATGTCCCTACGGATAGAGTCCAAGCGGGCAATGGCTTTCTGTTCGGCATCAGGACTTACCACAGGCTTGCGCAGAATGTGGCGGACCTTGATCTTGTCACCGCGCTTGTCGATGAGTTGGATGATATGGAAACCGAACTCGGATTCCACAATCTTCGATACCTTCTTGGGGTCTGTCAGACTGAAGGCTACATTGGCGAAGGCAGGGTCGAGCATGCCGCGGCCCGTATAGTCCAGTTCACCGCCACGACGGGCGGAACCAGGGTCTTCCGAGTACATACGTGCTAACGTCTGGAATGTCGTCTCACCCTTGGTCACACGCTCGGTATAGTCGCGTAATTCGTCTTTCACTCGGTTAATCTCCGCCTGTTCGATACGCGGCTGCTGGGTAATAATCTGTACTTCTACTTCGGTCGGTACAAAGGGTATGCTGTCTTGAGGCATGTTCTGGAAATAGCGACGTACCTCGGCAGGTGACACGGTAATGTCCTTCACAAGCTTCTGCTGCATACCCTGCACCATCTGGCGCTCACGGTAAGTCTCGCGAAGGTCGGCTCGAATCTGGCTCAGGCTTTTCTTTTGGTATTCTTCCAGCTTCTCACGGGAGCCGATGACGGAAATCATGTTCTCGATATACTGTTCTACACCTTGGGTGATGTCAGACTCCGTGACTTCTACGCTATCAATGATGGCCTGGTTCAAATACAGCTTCTGGACGGCTATCTGTTCGGGGATGGCACAGTCAGGGTCGCCATTCCAACGCATGCCTTCCTGCTGACCCTGTATGCGCAGTGCTTCAACATCAGATTTAAGGATTGCCTCGTCGCCAACCACCCAGATTACTTCGTCAACCACAGCGCCGATGGGCGATGTCGTCACCGTACTGTCGGCCTGTTGCGCATGGGATAGCGAGCCTATTCCAAAAACAGATAATAATAAAACAAGAAATCTTTTATTCATGTTTGTTGACAGTCTTTAATACCTCTTCGTCCACCTTGACGGCGTACTTCTTGCGAAGCTCCGACACCCACTGGCGTTCCATCTCGTCCTGCAGGTCGGCAACCACCAGGGCGCGTACGTCGGTGTAGTCCTGAGGCTTCTTGATAAGCTTGCCGTAAGTGGCATCAATGGGATAGCCCTTGACGCTGTCCACCTTGACATCTTTTACTTCAAAAACCTCGCGGTCAATAAGCTTGTTGTCGCCCTTCTTGAAGAGACCCTTCTCCACGCGGATGCGAATGATAGAGTCGTTATTGAACGTCTTGCGCAGAGCCTCATTCCAGTCATCGAACTTCAGCTTCTTTACACACTTGGCTACTGCCTTCACGTCGGCTTGTTCCTTCACGTGATAGGCCATGCCTTTGAAGCGGGGCTCGTCCCACTTGTACTTCTTCTTGTTCTTCTTGAAGTAACGTTCCAGGGCAGCCTCGTCCTTGGCAGCCTTGTCCCAGACGGTCTGGTTGCTGATTTCGTAGAGCAGCAGACCGTCGTGGTATTCTTTGATAAGATAGCGCATCTCGGGGTCGGCAGCAGCCAGTGAGTCGGCACGCTGGTCAAGGATATGCTGCTTGGTCAGCGTACTGTCTGCCTTCACCATGGCGGTGAGCTTGCGCTCGGTGATGGCATTACGGGCTCCGCGCTGTTCCAGGAAGCGCAGTATGTTCTCCTTATGGAACTCGAAGGGTTCCATCTGCTTGCGCTCTTTCATTTTGATGATGTGGTAGCCAAAGGGCGACTGTACGATGCCGCTCATCTCACCGGGCTGTAGTGCATAGGCTGCATCTTCGAACTCCTTGACCATCTGGTGACGGCTGAACCACCCTAATGCTCCGCCGCGAGCAGCAGAGCCGGGGTCCTGCGACACTTGCTTGGCCAGCGTCTCGAAGTCTGCACCGGCCTGAAGGGCAGTGTAGACGGAGTCGATACGGCGCTTGGCTTCCTGTTGCTGGGCGTCGGTAGCCTTCTGCGGGATGAGTATCAGTATGTGCGATGCATTCACCAGTCCGTCGGGGCCGATGTTCTTTACCGTCTGGTCGTACACTGTATGAGCCTCGGCCAGCATGTCGTCATCGGTGACGAAGGTAGGGCGTATCTGCTGGTCGCGATACTGGGTGAACTCTTTCTTGAAAGCTGTTGTGGTGTCAATACCAGCATCCAGCGCAGCCTGAACTTTCAACTTGTAGTTGACGAAGAGATCGACATATTCGTCTACCGTCTTCTTGTCTATCACACCATCGGTGTTGTTCTTGTTATAGGAATACTCAAACTCCGACCGTGGAACGTCAATGCCAGCCACCGTCATGATGACAGGGTCCGACTTTGTCTGCGCCAGAGCAGCGATACTGCTCAAGAGCAGTGCTGACAATATGATATGCTTCTTATTCATTTCTTTTGATTGATTATCGTTGATGATACAAATTGTTATCTCTTGTTCCTTATATATAAATAACCTTTGTTGCAGGACGACTGTCGTTGAGAGAATTTAGTCATTGGGTCGGCTGTAGTTGGGAGCCTCGCTGGTGATGGTAATGTCGTGCGGATGGCTCTCGTTGACACCGGCATTGGTGATGCGGGTGAACTTGGCATCGTGCAGTTTTTCGATGGTAGCGGCACCACAATAGCCCATGCCAGAGCGCAGACCACCCACCATCTGGTAGATGACTTCCTGAACAGTGCCCTTGTACGGAACACGACCAGCGATGCCCTCGGGCACCAGCTTCTTCACGTCCTTGGTGTCGGCTTGGAAGTAGCGGTCCTTAGAACCGTGTTCCATTGCCTCCAAAGAACCCATGCCGCGATAGCTCTTGAACTTGCGGCCGTTGTAGATGATGGTGTCGCCCGGGCTCTCCTCAGTACCGGCTACCAGTGAGCCAATCATGACGCACGAACCACCGGCAGCCAGTGCCTTGACAATGTCACCGGAATAGCGCAGTCCGCCATCGGCTATCAAGGGTACATCGGTTCCTTTCAGTGCGCTGTACACGTCGTAGACGGCACTCAGCTGGGGGACGCCCACGCCAGCCACGACACGCGTGGTGCAGATAGAGCCTGGACCGATGCCCACCTTGACGGCATCAGCACCATTGTCTACCAGCATCCTGGCGGCTTCACCCGTAGCAATGTTACCCACCACGATGTCGATATTTGGGAACGATGCCTTGGCCTCGCGCAGTTTCTCGATGACACTCTTAGAGTGACCGTGCGCTGTGTCAATGACAATGGCGTCGACACCGGCATTCACCAGTGCCTGCATTCTATCCAGCGTGTCGTGGGTGACACCTACGCCGGCAGCCACACGCAGACGGCCTTTCTCGTCTTTGCAGGCCATGGGCTTGTCCTTGGCCTTGGTGATATCCTTATATGTGATAAGACCCACCAACCGGTTGTCCTTGTCCACCACGGGCAGCTTTTCAATCTTGTTCTTCTGCAGGATGTCTGCAGCAGCGCTCAGGTCGGTCTGCTGATGGGTTGTCACCAGATGTTCCTTCGACATTACTTCGTCGACAGGGCGGTCCAGTTGGCGCTCGAAACGCAGGTCGCGATTAGTGACGATTCCTACAAGATGTCTCTCGTCGTCCACCACGGGGATGCCTCCGATGTGGTATTCAGCCATGATGTCTAATGCCTGTGCAACTGTGGAGCCGAGTGGAATGGTGATGGGATCGTAGATCATACCGTTTTCTGCACGTTTGACAATGGCCACTTCGCGGGCCTGGTTCTCTATCGACATGTTCTTGTGGATGACGCCAATACCACCCTCACGGGCGATGGCGATGGCCATCTGGCTTTCTGTCACGGTATCCATGGCAGCGGTCACAAACGGAACGTTCAGATAGATGTTACGAGAGAAGCGTGTGCGCAGCTCTACCGTCTTGGGCAACACTTCAGAGTAAGCGGGAATCAACAGGACGTCGTCGAATGTAAGGCCGTCCATCACAATCTTGTCTGCAATAAATGATGACATAACTCTTATGTATTATTTTAATTTATAATCAATTAGCCATTTCGCTCAGGAACTTGATGCGTACAAGCCGGATTTCGTCTTCCGTACACTCTGCCCCCAGTTCCTGGATGGCATCCTCTAACGAGTCGGTCTCGCTGTTGGCGAAGTAGTCATAGATGTCGTCCACATGGTCTTCGTCCATCACTTCGTCCAAGAAGTAGTCAATATTCAGTTTCGTACCACTGTACACGATGGCCTCCACCTCGTCCAGCAGGTCGTCGAAGTCCAGCCCCTGTGCCGTTGCGATATCATCGAGGGCTATCTGCCGGTCGATGGACTGAATGATCTTTACCTTGAGAATCGACTTCTTGGCGACGGTGCGCACACGCATGTCGGCCTGTCGTTCTATCTCGTTCTCCTTACAATAGTTTTTGATGAGTTCAACAAACTCTTTGGCGTATGGCTGGCGTACTTTTCCCTCGCCCACACCTTGGATGTTCTTCAGTTCATCCAGAGTGATGGGATAGTCGGTAGCCATCTGTTCAATGCTCACATCCTGGAAGATGACGTATGGTGGTCGTTGTAGCTTCTTGCTGATTTTCTTGCGCAGGTCCTTGAGCATGGCACTCAGCGTGGGGTCCAGCGCACTGGTTCCTCCTTCATGGTCGGTACCAATCTCATAGTCGTCGCTGAACTCGTTATCTTCGACAATCATAAATGTCGTGGGCTTCTTGATGAACTTCTTCCCGGCTGAGGTAAGCTTCAGTAGCCCGTAGTTTTCTACGTCTTTCTTCAAATAACCATCTATGAGAGCTTGGCGGATGACGGGGTTCAAGTGCTTGCGCTCTTCATGTTCACCGGCACCGAAAAGTTCATGGTTCTGGTGCTTATGAGCCAGAATCTCTTCTGTCTCGTGTCCCATAACGAAGTCTATGATATATTCGGTGCGGAAGTTTTCCTTCAGCGCATGGATGGTGTTCAGTACAATGACCAATAGCTCACTGGCTTCAATCTTTGTCTTTGGGTGCAGGCAGTTGTCGCAGTTGTGGCAGTTTTCCTCATGGTAGTCCTCACCAAAGTAGTGTAACAGCATCTTACGCCGGCATACACTGGTTTCTGCGTATGCTGCCGTCTCGGCCAGCAACTGTCGGCCGATGTCTTGCTCAGCTACAGGCTTGCCCTCCATGAACTTGTCGAGCTTCTGCAGGTCCTTGTGGGCATAGAAGGTGATGCACAGTCCCTCTCCTCCGTCACGTCCAGCGCGTCCTGTTTCCTGATAGTATCCTTCCAACGACTTGGGAATGTCGTAGTGTATGACGAACCGTACGTCGGGCTTGTCGATGCCCATGCCAAAGGCGATGGTGGCCACGATGACGTCAATCTTCTCCATCAGGAAGTCGTCCTGCGTCTGTGAACGCAGAGTAGACTCTAGTCCGGCGTGATATGCTGCGGCCTTGATGTCGTTGGCTTTCAGAATCTCTGCCAACTCCTCCACCTTCTTTCTTGACAGACAGTAAATGATCCCGCTCCTGTCCGGGTGCTGCTTGATGAACTTGATGATGTCCTTGTCCACGTCAGCAGTCTTGGAACGTACCTCGTAATAGAGGTTCGGGCGGTTGAACGAGCTCTTGAATTCGACGGCATCCATAATGCCCAGGTTTTTCTTGATGTCCGTGCGTACCTTGTCTGTAGCCGTTGCGGTCAGCGCTATCACGGGGGCAGCACCTATTTCATTGATGATAGGACGGATACGACGATATTCCGGACGGAAGTCATGACCCCACTCTGAAATACAGTGGGCTTCGTCGATGGCATAAAACGAAATCTTAGCCTGTTTGAGAAATTCCACGTTGTCCTCCTTTGTCAACGACTCAGGCGCGACATACAGCAGCTTGGTTTTTCCCGCAAGGATGTCTGCCTTCACCTGGTCAATGGCAGCTTTGTTGAGTGACGAGTTCAGGTAGTGAGCTGTACCCTCGTCACTCATCGAACTGATGACGTCCACCTGATTCTTCATCAGGGCTATCAGGGGTGAGATGACAATGGCTGTGCCCTCCATGAGCAGTGACGGCAGTTGGTAGCACAGCGACTTGCCGCCACCAGTTGGCATGAGCACAAAGGTGTCCTTGCCATCCAGTACGTTCTGTATGATGGCTTCCTGGTCCCCTTTGAACTTGTCAAAGCCGAAATATTTCTTCAGTGCTTCTGTCAGATTCTGTTTTTTGTTTGCCATAGACTCTTGTTTCTTGTTATTTCAAGTGCGACTTGTCGAGTTGCTGTTGGGCATACTCTGCCGTCACTTCAAAGGACTTTATGCGTTTGGAAGGTATTTCGAACATGGCATCCATCATGATGTTCTCCACGATGGAGCGGAGTCCGCGTGCTCCCAGTTTGTACTCCACGGCCTTGTCGACGATGAGCGTCAGTGCCTCGGGAGTGAATGTCAGTTTGATGCCGTCCATGTCGAACAGTTTCTCATACTGTTTGATGATGGAGTTCTTGGGCTCCGTCAGTATCTTTGTCAGTGCGTCACGGTCCAGCGGATTCAGATAGGTCAGCACCGGCAGTCGGCCGATAATCTCGGGAATGAGTCCGAACGACTTCAAGTCCTGCGGAGCGATGTACTGCATCAGGTTCTCCTTGTCTATCTTTCGTACGTTCTGTACTGAGTTGTATCCCACCACGTGGGTGTTCATGCGCTGTGCAATCTTTCGCTCAATGCCGTCAAAGGCACCGCCGCAGATGAACAGAATGTTGTGCGTATCCACGTGAATATACTCCTGGTCCGGGTGTTTGCGTCCCCCCTGTGGTGGCACGTTGACGATGGTTCCCTCCAGCAGTTTGAGCAGTCCCTGTTGCACACCCTCGCCGCTGACGTCGCGCGTGATGGAGGGATTGTCCGATTTACGCGCTATCTTGTCTATCTCGTCAATGAACACGATGCCGCGCTGCGTAGCCTCTACATTGTAATCCGCCACCTGCAGCAGTCGTGTGAGGATGCTCTCCACGTCTTCACCCACGTAGCCCGCCTCTGTGAACACGGTGGCGTCGACGATGGTGAACGGCACGTCCAGCATGCGGGCGATAGTCCGTGCCAGCAGTGTCTTGCCGGTACCCGTGGAACCTACCATGATGATGTTCGACTTTTCTATCTCCACCTCATTGTCACTGGCGGGTTGCTGGAGTCGCTTGTAGTGGTTGTACACCGATACGCTCAGGTAGCGCTTGGCCTCGTCCTGTCCGATGACATACTGATCCAGATATTCTTTGATTTCCTTGGGCTTGGGGATACGCTTCAGCTTGAAGTCGCCACCTGAGGCCTTCCTGGCATCGGGACCATAGCCATTGGCTGTAGCCACCTGGTAAGCCTGTACGGCACAGTCTTCGCAGATGCAGCCGTCAATGCCTGTTATCAGTAGTTTTACCTCACGTTCCGAACGCCCACAAAAGTTACATCTCTTCGCCATTTCTCGCCTCTGTTATTTCGTCTTTCCCATTGCGGTTACTCGATTTTCTCATTCTTCATTTCTTCTTGAGCACCTGGTCTATCATGCCGTATTCCTTGGCTTCGTCGGCCGTCATCCAGTAGTTGCGGTCGGAGTCGTTCCACACCTTGTCGTAAGGCGTGTGCGAGTGTTCGCTGATGATGGTATAGAGTTCCTTCTTGAACTTCATGATTTCCTTGGCCTCTATCTCAATGTCGCTGGCCTGACCCTGTACACCGCCCAGAGGCTGGTGTATCATCACGCGGCTGTGGGGCAGGGCAGAGCGCTTGCCCTCGGTGCCAGCCACGAGCAGCACGGCAGCCATTGACGCGGCCATGCCCGTACAGATGGTGGCCACGTCGCTCGATATGAACTGCATGGTGTCGTAGATGCCCAGTCCTGCAGTCACGCTTCCACCGGGCGAGTTCAGGTAGATAGAAATGTCTTTCCCCGAGTCAACCGAGTCCAGGTAGAGCAGCTGTGCCTGCAGCGTGTTGGCAGTATAGTCGTCAATCTGCGTGCCGAGGAAGATGATGCGGTCCATCATCAGTCGCGAGAAGACGTCCATCTGTGTGACGTTCAGTTGGCGTTCCTCCAGGATGTAGGGGTTCAAGTACTGTGCCTGTGCGCTCATCACTTCGTCGAGCACCAGACCGTTAATGCCGAGATGCTTGGTAGCATATTTTCTGAAATCGTTGTTCATGTTTCTTTCTGTTTCTTTCCGTTTTAATACTAAAAGAGTCTGTTTTGTAGCCCTCCTTCTCAAAAAGTAGTCACAAAATTACGAAAAAAAGTCGGAATGCCATGTTTTCCGACTTCTTTTTTTGGTTAAATAATTTTAATTCGTTTTTTATCCGATTTATTTCTCGTTCAGTAGTTTCTGGAATTCTTCCAGGCTGATGCTCTTCTTGTTGAGTTTCACCACCTGCTTCAGGGCTGCGGTAAGCTTCACGTCGACGGCACGGTCTACCAGACCGTCTAAGCTCTCGCGCTTCTTCAGCATCTCCTGGGCGTAGTTGTCCAGATACTCGTCGGGCACATTCGACATGCCGTACTGTGCAAACTGAACGCGGGCTGCCTCTTTGGCCACGGCCTTCAGGTCGTCGTCTTCCACTTTGATGCCCTGAGCGTTGACCAGCTGTTCCTTAATGAGGTGCCAGGCCAGTTCCTTGATGCTTGCGTCGAAGTTCTTCTCCACGAAGTCCGCGCCCTTGTCCTTGTTGTTCTGCAGCATGACGCGCTTCAGCAGTGCTTCGGGGAATTCCAGCTTGCCCACTTTCTTCTCCATGTATGCACGCACATCGAGCAGGAATTTGTAGTCAGCGTCCGACTGGAACTGCAGGCTGATCATGTCGCTAATTTTCTGGCGGAACTCTTTCTCGTCCTTCACCGTCCCCTCGCCGAACACCTGGTCGAAGAGCTGCTGGTTCACCTCAGCTTTCGTGAAGCGTGAGATTTCCGTGATCTGGTAAGTGAAGTCGCCGGTGTGATCAGCCACCTGGTCTTTCTCAATCTTCAGCAGGCTCGACACTTCCACGTCGCTCTCGGGATAGGCCTTGCGCGGGTTCCATGTGATGATGTCGCCCAGCTTGGCGCCGTCGAAGAGCTTCTTCTGGTCGTCCACCTTCATGTACTGAGGCATCAGCACGGCGTCAGCCACCTCGATGCCGCCTTCCTTCACGTTGCCGTCAGCGTCCAGCTCGCGCAGGTCGCCCTTCAGCATGTCGCGCTGTTCGGCGTCGTAGTTCTCCACCTTCTCGTACTGGCCGCCGCGGTTCTGGTACATCTCCACCTGCTGGTCGATGAGCTTGTCATCCACGTTGATGTTGTAGTAGTCCACCTTGTCCTTGTCCGTCAGTTCAGCCACGAACTCAGGAGCGACGGCAATGTCGAACTTGAACACCAGGGGCTGGTCACTGTCGAAGTCTAGCTGTTCCTGCTGCTCGCTGGGCAGCGGCTCGCCCAGCATGTGTATATTGTTTTCTCGGATGTAGCCATACAGCTTCTCGCCCAGCAGCTTGTTCACTACGTCCACCTTTACGGAGGGTTCAAACTGGCGCTTGATCATGCTCATGGGAGCCTGTCCGGGACGGAATCCGGGGATATTGGCACGCTTGCGGTAGTCCTTCAGTGTCTTGTCTACGTCTTGCTGATAGTCGTTCTTCTCGAGTGTGACGGTCATCAGGCCGTTCACCTTGTCAGCAGCTTCAAATGTGATATTCATCTTTCTCTATACCTTATTTATATTATATTGTCGTTTTTTTGAGGGTGCAAAGGTACACATATTTCGCCGAACGACAAAACATTGCACTTACTTTTTAATGTTTATTCATACTACGGCAGCCCTTGCGTTCCGTGCGGTCTTTGCCGCGAGCCACCGTTACATGTTACTCTCTTCCTCCTCTAACAGCCACTTTTTCCGGCGCTGTTCGGCCAGTTCGGCAAAGTTCTTCTTCTGTAGCACGAAGTTCGACCCTAAATATTTCTCCTTCACAATGGGGTTCACGGCCAGTTCCTCCGGTGAGCCCTTGAAGAGGATGCGCCCTTCGAACAGCAGGTAGGCACGGTCGGTGATGTTCAGCGTCTCGTGTACGTTATGGTCGGTAATCAGGATGCCGATGTTGCGGTACTTCAGCTGCCACACTATCTGCTGGATGTCCTCCACGGCAATGGGGTCCACGCCGGCAAAGGGTTCGTCCAGCATGATGAACTTAGGTTCGATGGCCAGACAGCGTGCTATCTCCGTACGGCGTCGCTCACCGCCCGACAGTCGGTCGCCTGTGTTTTTGCGCACCTTCTGCAGTCGGAACTCTTTGATGAGGCTCTCCAGCTTCTCCATCTGGTAGTCGCGCGGCTTGCCAGTCATCTGCAGCACCGAGAGGATGTTGTCCTCCACCGTCATCTTGCGGAACACTGAGGCCTCCTGAGCCAGATAACCTATGCCCGCCCGTGCCCGCTTGTACACTGGGTAGTCTGTCACCTCCTCGTCGCCTAAATAAATTTTTCCGCCGTTGGGCACTATCAGTCCCGTGGTCATGTAGAACGACGTCGTTTTGCCGGCACCATTAGGTCCTAACAGTCCGACTATCTCTCCCTGCTTCACGTCGAACGACACGTCGTTCACCACCGTGCGCTTGCCGTAGATTTTCACCAGACCCTCGGTCCTCAGCACCAGCCGCACCGGCTCCTGCGGCTGCCTTTGTATGTTCATTGTTTCGTCCATATCGTCCGATTTTAGAACCTGTAGCGAAGACCGACAAGGACGATACCCTGTTCACCCATACCCAGTTCAAGGAAACCACGGAAGGCACCACCAAACTCCATACCAACAGCAGAAGCCTGCCAGTTGAAAACGGCCTTCGTCTTATCGTCAGAACCACTTGCCGACTGAGTTTTGACCGTAAGGCCTACGGCAGCCTTCGAGTACATGGCAAAATGTGCCTTGTTCAGCCATTTGTACTTGACGGAGGGCATCAGTGTGAAATAAGTAGACTTTGCACTACTGGAGTCGTCCCACTTACATCCTGCTACGGCAAAGATGCCGCCGAATCCCAGTCGGCCTTCTTGATTGAAACGGAAATACTCCACGCTTACAGGTCCCCAGTAGTCAATCTGTTTCCCAGTAAAGAAACCACCAGCAATAGACGACACGATGTCTGTATTAGAACCACCGCCATAGCCGACACTGACCTCATTCTGAAGCTCGTCTTGAGCACTCACAACCGTTGAAGCCATCAGTGCGGCAACAGCCAACATTAAAATCTTTTTCATTTTTCAATCAATTCATTACCCAAAATGAGGGTCAAAGGTACATGATATTTTCGACAACAGCAAAACATCACCATTATTTAACATTTTGACCGAACATTTTTTAACATAGGGATGGAGCAGAAGCCCCCTTTTTAGAAAAAAGACATCATTTTGACCGATTTTCTGCTAAAATCACATAAAAAATAAGCATTGGCACGAAGACGGCCAATAGCATTCATGAGGCAATATGTCTTTTAGTTTTTGTGTTCACGGGTGCAAGGATACGGAATTAAAGTGAAAAAACATTGCAGCGACTGCAAATATTTCGCTTTTCACTTTTCGCTTTTCACTTTTCTTTGTAACTTTGCACGCATTATGGTTAGACAATTACATCATTGGCTGACGACGTTCGGCAAATTTATCATACTGATGGGGCGTACGTTTGCTCTGCCCGAGCGCTTCCGCATGTTCTGGAAACAGTATGTCAAGGAGATGGCCCAGTTAGGCATCGACTCCATTGGCATCGTGCTGCTCATTTCGTTCTTCATCGGTGCCGTCATCTGCATTCAGATGAAAGTCAATATCGAGTCGCCGTGGATGCCCCGCTGGGTGGCCGGCTATACCACGCGCGAGATTATGCTGCTGGAGTTCTCCAGCTCGATCATGTGCCTGATACTGGCCGGCAAGGTCGGTTCGAACATTGCGTCAGAGATAGGCACCATGCGTGTGACGCAGCAGATTGACGCCCTCGACATCATGGGTGTCAACTCGGCGTGCTATCTCATCCTGCCCAAGATATTAGGCATGCTGACCATTATGCCCCTGCTAGTAGTCTTCTCGTCGGCCATGGGAGTGGTAGGAGCCTACGGTACGGCCTACGCCGGCATCATCGTTCCCGACGACCTGACGCTGGGCCTGCAGCACGACTTCGTTCCTTGGTTCATGTGGATGAGCATCATCAAGAGCCAGGTGTTTGCCTTCATCATCACTGCCGTGCCGTCCTATTTCGGCTACACGGTGGAGGGCGGCTCGGTGAATGTGGGCAAGGCGTCCACCGATGCCGTGGTGTGCTCCAGTGTTCTGATCCTGTTTTCTGACGTGTTCCTCACGCAACTGTTAAGTTGAAGTAAAAAACAGAAATAGTGTTAAGGCCGGAAAAGTCCGCTGCAAAAATAAAAAAGACAATGATAGAAGTGAAGAACCTATGCAAGAGTTTTGACGGGCTAGAGGTCCTGAAAGACATCTCCACGGTGTTTGAAGACGGCAAGACCAACCTCATTATCGGACAGTCGGGCTCGGGAAAGACCGTGCTCATGAAGAACCTGGTGGGACTCTTCGAACCCACCAGCGGTCAGATTCTCTACGACGGTCGCGACTTTGTGCGTCTGTCGAAGCAGGAGAAGGTGCGCATGCGCCGCGAGATGGGCATGATATTCCAGTCCGCCGCCCTCTTCGACTCGCTGACGGTGCTCGAGAACGTCATGTTCCCGTTAGACATGTTTTCGTCGATGACCCTTCGCGAGCGCCAGAAGCGTGCCATGGACTGTCTGTCCCGTGTCAACCTGGTGGGCGCTGACGCGAAGTACCCCGGCGAAATCAGCGGTGGCATGCAGAAGCGCGTCGCCATTGCCCGTGCCATCGCCCTGAATCCGAAATACCTGTTCTGCGACGAGCCCAACAGCGGCCTGGACCCGAAGACGTCGCTGGTCATCGACCAGCTGCTGCACTCCATCACCCAGGAGTTCCAGATGACGACCATCATCAACACCCACGACATGAACTCGGTGATGGGCATCGGCGAGAACATCGTCTACATCTATGAGGGCCGTAAGGAGTGGCAGGGCCATTCCTCGGAAATCATGAACTCCACGAACAAGCGCCTCACGGACTTCATCTTTGCCAGCGATCTGCTGAAGGAGATGCGTGAAGCCGTGACGCATCAGCATTTCCAGTAATTTTTCCTGTCTGCGGAGAGTGTATCAAAATGAAGTAATTAGTTCCTCGCCTTTGGAAGGGGAGGTTAGTAGGGGTTAATTTACTCGACAAAAAGTATAATTTATTGGACAGATGATCAACCACCCCCCAGCCCCTCCTTTCCAAGGAGGGGAGCCTGTTACATTTTGATACTCCTGCCTCTTTATGTTGTCCGCCTTTTCTCTATGGAATGAATGCGACGAAAGAAAAAGGCTGCGGATCCTTTGTCAGTCATAAAAAAAAGCGTATCTTTGCAACTGCTTTTTTTACCGCTTTGTCAGGTATGACTACTATCAGACTGGATATGATACAAACTGCCGGCATTGGGGCTTTGGCGCTTATCGTCGGTATGGTGATGACGCGGAGGGTGGCTTTCTTGCAGAATTTCTGCATCCCTTCGCCGGTCAGCGGTGCCATGTTTGCCGACCTGCTCAATACTGCCGTCATCACACTCTTTCTGAACGTTATGTGATTTATCTGGAAATTTTTCATTCCTTTACAACAAATGAAGACGAAATACAACACTGCAACACTCGATAACGGGCTGCGTTTGATCCATTTGCCTTCCGCCTCACCCGTAGTCTATTGCGGCATCGGCATCAACGCCGGCTCCCGCCAGGAGGCAGAAGGCGAGGAGGGTCTAGCCCACTTCTGCGAACACGTCACCTTCAAGGGTACGCGCCGCCGTTCATCCTTGCAAATCCTGAACTGCTTAGAGCGTGTGGGTGGCGACCTGAACGCCTTTACCAACAAGGAAGACACCATCTTCTATGCAGCCATCCATCGTGAGCACTTCAGGCGTGCCGTTGACCTGTTGACGGACATTGTCTTCAGCAGCACCTATCCGCAGGAGGAGATTGTCCATGAGACGGCTGTCATCTGCGATGAGATAGAGAGTTACAACGACTCGCTCTGCGAGCTTATCTACGATGAGTTCGAAAACATGCTGTTCCGTGGTCATCCGTTAGGACATAGTATATTAGGTACGCGTGAGCGAGTGCTATCCTTCAGCAGTGCCGATGCCCAACGTTTCACTCGCCATCACTATCGTCCGGACAATGCCATCTTCTTTGTCTATGGCGACGTGGATTTTGACAGACTGGTGAAGATGCTTCTGAAGACCATTCCGTGCAGAGAGGGGAGTCATTACTTTCAAGGCATGGAAACCGTGGATGAACAGTCTGCTTCCCTCACTGCAAGGGAGGGGCAGGGGGAGGGTCAGAAGGGTCCTCTTCACCACCAGGCCCACGTCATGTTAGGATGCAAAGCCTACAGCTATGACGACGAGTGTCGCATGCCCCTTTTCCTGTTGAACAACATACTGGGCGGTCCGGGCATGAACGCCCGGCTGAACCTCTCGCTGCGCGAGCGCCACGGGTTGGTGTACACCGTCGAGAGCACTACTGCTACTTACAGCGATACGGGCTGCTGGTCGGTCTATTTCGGTTGCGCCCACCACGACGTGCGTCGCTGTCTGCGGCTGGTACGTCGTGAGTTGGACCGCATGATGCAACACCCCTTGAGCGAACGTCAGCTCACTGCGGCCAAGCGTCAGTTGAAGGGACAGATAGTCATTGCCTGCGACAATCGTGAACAGTTTGCCCTCGACTTTGCAAAGAACTTCCTGCACTACGGGCTTGAGCGCGACATCGATGACCTGCTGCTGCGCATTGACAGTATTACTGCCCAGCAATTGCAGGACGTCAGTCAGGAACTCTTTGCTCCCGACCGTTTGCAGCTGTTGCAGATATGACTTTATGGATTAAGAATTATTTTTTGTTTCCCTTTTTTTACCTCTTTTCGATGATTTTTTGTCAGAATCTCGCAAAAGTTTCGTAATTTTGCATCCAGAAGTCTCAATTCTCTTACGAGCTCTGCTCGCTTTGACCTTCAGGTAAAAGAACTTTCAAATGAAGATAGGACTGATTGATTTGGGTGAGCGTCCCGTGCTGCTGGCTCCGATGGAGGACGTGACGGACATTGGCTTCCGCATGTTGTGCAAGCGCTTCGGCGCAGCCATGGTGTACACTGAGTTTGTGTCGGCCGAGGCACTGGTGCGCGATGTGAAGTCAACCCTGCGCAAACTGACCATCAGCGACGACGAGCGTCCCGTGGGTATTCAGATTTACGGTCGCGACGTGGAGGCCATGGTCGAAGCGGCCAGGCTTGTGGAGCAGGCCGGGCCTGACCTTATCGACCTGAACTTTGGCTGTCCGGTGAAGAAGGTGGCCGGCAAGGGTGCCGGAGCCGGCATGTTGCAGGGCATCATGCAGCCCGACGGCCACGTCTGTGCTGACGCCAAGATTCTTGAGATTACGCGCCGTGTGGTGGATGCCGTGCACGTTCCCGTGACTGCCAAGACGCGCTTAGGGTGGAACCATGAGCAGCTTGTCATCTGCGAGTTGGCCGAGCGGTTGCAAGACTGCGGCATCCAGGCACTGACCATCCACGGACGCACCCGCAGCCAGATGTACACCGGCGATGCCGACTGGACCCTCATTGGCGAGGTCAAACGCAATCCGCGCATCCACATTCCCATCGTTGGCAATGGCGACATCCGTTCGCTATCCGATGCCGACCGTGCCTTTGACACATACGGAGTCGATGCCGTGATGATAGGTCGTGCCACTTTCGGATGTCCGTGGATATTCAGCAGGAAGGAGCCAACACTCAACGAGAAGATAGACATACTGGAAGAGCAACTGCACATCAACATGGAGCACATTGCTGCTGCCAACGGTCACGACGTGCCCACCCGCGAGGACGAGCTGCGAGGCATTCTGCACACCCGCCGCCATCTGGCTGCTACTCCCGTCTTCAAGGGCATTCCCAACTTCCGGCCGATGCGCATCCAGATGCTGAGGGCTGAGCGGGCCGATGAGCTTATTGCCATTCTTGAGGACTGCCGGAGGCTGCTCGGCAGTGTAACCGTGGCCTCTTTACCCGCCAACGGAGGCTCCGCTGCAGAATAGTTGTAACAACTTTTCTGAAAGTTCTAACAACTTTTTAAATAGTTGTAACAACTTTCCGGAAAGTTGTTACAGCTTTTTCCTGACGGTGCCTATTTTCCGCTGCCATTCAGTCTCTGTTACCTTGCCATTCAGCCTTTGGCATGCCTGCAGCGCATTCACTTTGTTCTGTTATTTTTTCTAGTTTGGTTTGCAGTATAGAAAAAAAGTTGTATCTTTGCAGATGATATCAGACCTGGCAATTATGAAGAATATAAAAACAAAGGTTTGCGGTAAGTTACTGACGTATGCTGTCATGGTCTTCTGCTCTGTCCTGTTGTGCGCCTGTGGTGGCGATGACGATGACACCCCGGCGAAACAGCCGGCGGTGGAACATGAGTTAGTGCTGAGCGAGTCAGTGATTGACATCAGCCATGAGCGCACCACGCTGACTGTCGACATCACGACTGCTGATGCCTGGAAGGTCACCACTGACGGGCAATGGATAGTGGTGCGCCCGACGGAAGGGAAGGGCAATGCCACGCTCAGCATAACCTGTTACGAGAATACGGACGTAAAGTTCCGTCAGACACAGCTTTTGGTGACCGACATATACACTAACCAGCAGCGCAGTGTGACCATCAGGCAGAAAGGCAGGGAGGCCGTTGTAGCCAACTATGTGAGTCACCGCGCCGTCTACGGCAACCTTTTGAGAAGCGACGAAGCGCCCAGTCTTGAAATCACTTTCGACAACCCCGTCACGCTGAAGAGCGCCAGCTACGAGTTCTATATGCCTGACTGGAATCCGACATACAGTGACGACCGCTGCACCGTGCATATTCCGTTCCCTGCAGGAGCCATCGGCCTCGACGTCAAGGGCACTTTCCAGGTGGAGTCTGCCGACGGTAAGACCACCAGCCTGGAGCTGACGTTTCCGTTTTATGAAAGAGGCTACCACGTGGGCAGCCGCGACGAAGGCGAACACATTCTGGGCACGCTGGTGGACGACGACGAGCAGACGCTTTGGCTGAGCCGGTGCCGACCGTCGCAGGTGCTGCAGCTGTCACTGGTCGACGGAACGGTCATGAAGACCGTCGACATGCCTTTCACTCCCGGACACATCACCAAGAATCCCTATAACGGCATGCTCTACGTCATGCCCTCCAACACCACTGCCGACCTGGGCTTTTCCGACCAGCTGTGTGTCATCAACCCCCAGAGCGGTGCCATCACGAAGACCATCACTATCAGTCCAGCTCCCGATGCCCATCCGCAGCATCCAACCATCTATCCCCGTGAGTTAGCGTTCATGGCTGACGGACTGGGCATTCTGCACCTGGTGTCCAAATCGTCAGACCTTTTTGAGTGGCGCTACATGGACAGTGCCAATGGCGACGCGCTGACGCTGAGCGGCTATCCCTGGTATGAATACCGCTTCGAGCATGTCTATGAGGGATGCAATCACCAGTCGGTGTGGGCCAACCCCTATCCATGCGCTTATAATGTCATCAGCCAGATGAGCCGCTCGCACCCTGCTCCCTTGGACTACAAGCTGGACTCCTCGTTCCGTGACACGGGCTACGAGTATGCTGGAGGTTCCATGGTGACCATGCAGTTCCATCGCTCGCGCAACAAGGTGTTCATCTCTACCGCACCAGCCTGCCAGGTAGTCATCAACATGGACGACGACACCTATACCAAAACCACCCCAGCCGAGTCGCGCGGAGCTGCATCAGCATGGGACTATTCCGACCCTGACCGCAACCTGGTTTATTTAGTGGGAGGCTTGGACAAGAAGTTCATTCTGTTGGACATGGATCGTTCTGATGCCGTCTACTTCCAGTATTGCTCGTGGGGAGCCGACGAGATATGCGGACTCTACCATCTGGTAAAGACCAATCGCGTGCTGGTTATCGACACCATGGGTGGCATCTATCTTGTAGCTTGCGACTAAATACGACTAACCAACTATTATGCGAAAACTATTCATTCTCCTCATCCTTTGTCTAACCATGCTGTCAGCAGGCATCGCTCAACAGGTCATCACGCTGGCAGACGGCTGGCAGTTGCAGTCAACAAGGGAAACGACAACGTATGCTGCCACAGTGCCATCGACGGTGATGGGCGTGCTGACGCAGAGCGGCGAATACCCGGACGTGCTGGAAGGCATGAACTACCGGACGGTGGACCGCAGCCGTTTCGACGTGCCCTGGGTGTATCAGAAAACCTTTGAGCTGGCACCACTGAACACAGACGAGCACGTGCTGCTACGCTTCGAGGGCATCAGCTACAGTGCCGACATCTGGCTGAACGACCATCTGGTAGGCAGTCGTGACAGCATCCGCGGTCCGTTCCGCATGTTCGACTTCGACGTGACGCCCTTTGTCCGTGAACACAACACACTGCGCGTGGAGGTGCATCGTGCACAGCGCGGCGACCCGAACATCGGGTTTGTTGACTGGAACCCGCGCCCTGCCGACGAGAGCATGGGCCTGTTTCGTCCCGTCACCATCAAACGTACGGGCGGTATTGCGCTGAGCAATGCGTGTGTACGGTCGACAGTTAACCTTCAGACCCTGCAGGAGGCGTGGCTGACGGTGGTGGCCGACGTGGAGAACCTGACCGGACACGACCGCACCGTCACGGTCAGCGGGATGATAGAGGGCCGTTCGTTCTCGAAAGATTTTCATTTAATGGCCCGCGAGAAGCGCTCCATCCGGATAGACAGCAGCGACACTCCTGTGCTGCACATCAGTGAGCCGCGCCTGTGGTGGTGCCACACGATGGGCAGTCCGGAGCTGTACAGCATGGAGCTACAGGCGACAACTGCCGACGGCAAGGGGGATGCGGCGGTCAGCACGCTGTCTGACAAGGCATCCGTGACCTTCGGCATCCGCCAGGTGGGCAGCTTCATCACGCGTGACGGCTATCGGGCCTTCACGCTGAATGGGCGGCGCATCCTGCTGACGGGTGCCGGATGGACCGACGACATATTCCTTCGCGACACGCCGGAACGCTATGAACAGCAGCTGCAGATGGTGAAAGACATGAACCTGAACATGGTGCGACTGGAGGGCTTCTGGGGAACATCGCAGGCACTCTACGACCTCTGCGACCGCATGGGCATTCTGCTGCTGGTGGGGTGGAGTTGCCAGTGGGAGTGGGAGAGCTATCTGGGGAAGCCCACCGACGAGGAGCGCTATGGCGGCATTATCAGTGATGAGGACATCCGGCTCATCTCGCAGTCCTGGGACAACCAGCTGCTCTACCTGCGCCACCACCCCTCCGTCATGGCATGGTTTGCAGGCAGCGACCGCCGGCCAGTCCCCCAGTTGGAGCAGCACTACGAGTGGGCACGCCAGACCATTGACGACCGTCCGGTCATCATCTCTGCCAAGGAACTGGAGAGCGACCTCTCGGGGACGTCGGGCACGAAGATGGCCGGCCCTTACGAGTATGTGGCCCCAGTCTACTGGTATAGCGACGAGGCTCCCGGCGGTGCCTTCGGTTTCAACACCGAGACAGGCATCGGAGCGCAGCTGCCCGTCCGTGAGTCCATCGTCCAGATGCTCGGTGAGCACTGCTGGCCTATTGATTCGGTGTGGGACTATCACTGCACGGCTTCGGAGTCGGCGTTCAACTCCATGCAGACGCTGACAGAGATCATCCGCCAGCGCTACGGCGAGGCTAAGGATTTAGACGATTTCCTGCGCAAAGGGTCGATGGTGAACTACGACGGCACGAGGGCTATGTTTGAGGCGTTCCGCTATCACTTCCCACGGGCGACAGCCGTCGTGCAGTGGATGCTCAACGGTGCACGCCCCGGACTCTACTGGCAACTCTACGACTACTACCTGCGGCCGACGGCGGCCTACTATGCCGTGCGCAAGGCGTGCCAGCCTGTGCAGCTTATCTATAACTACAAAACGCATGATGTCCGTGCCGTCAACAGCACCCTGAAAGCCGTCAGCGCACTGGCTCGCCTGAAGGTTTACGGCTTGGACGGACAGTTGTGGGACCAGATGGAAGTGCCGGTGCACATCGGTGCCAACGGTCATACGGGAGTCTTCCGTCTGAAGACGCTTCCACAGCCCAATGCCTTCCTCTTCTTAGAACTGCTGTCGGCCGACGGTCAGCTGTTAAGCGACAATGTCTATGCCCTTTCGTCAGACCACGATGTCTTCAGCTGGGAAAAGTCCGACTGGACGGGAACCCCCATGCTGCACCATGCCGACCACAAGGCCATAGCGGATATTGCAGGCAGCTGTAGTGTCAGCGAGACGCACCGCACGAGGGGCGACCGCACGCTGGTGACGCTGACCGTGAGCAACAACGGCGACCGCGTGGCCTACTTCCTGCATCTCACCTTGCGCACCCCCGATGGCAGACTCATCGACGGTGTGCGCTTCACAGACAACTACATCAGTCTGCCGCCTCACGGTTCACGTACGGTCAGCTGCGAGTTCAGGGGGCAGCAGGCATTCTGTCCCGTCATTACTAACAACTAACTCTCAACTCCAATGAGACGAACACTTCTATTCATTTCTCTAACCCTGCTGGCCATAGCGGCCAGTAGCCATGCCGCCACGGCGGACTATCAGGTTGTGCCGCAGCCTAAAGACATCCTGCTTACCGGCGGGCAGCCCTTTATGCTCGATGCATCGTGCCTGATAGTGTGTGCAGACACCGCTGTACAAATGCGGCGCAACGCAGCTTTTTTAGCTGAATATGTGAAGACGATGACGGGTCTGACACTGGTTCAGGCCGCGAAGGCACCGAAGACGTCGTCCGCCATCAGGCTCGCCGTGTCCGCAGAACCCATGAACGCCGAGGGCTACCGCCTGACGGTGAGTGGTCGCCGCCGCACCATTACCATCGAGGGCGGCACGGCGCGTGGTGTCTTCTACGGCATACAGACACTGCGCAAGTCGTTAGCAACCGCCGCGGCGGCATCCCCGTCCGATGGCACTGCCGCACCGGTGCTGCTACCGTCGGCCGTCATCACCGACCATCCACGCTTCAGCTATCGCGGCATGCACTTAGACGTCTGCCGCCACTTCTTCACCGTAGAACAGGTGAAAGAGTACTTGGACATCATGGCGCTGCACAACATGAACGTGTTCCACTGGCACCTGACCGACGACCAGGGGTGGCGCATAGAAAGCAAGCGCTATCCGCGACTGCACCAGGTGGGCAGTCAGCGACGCCATACCGTCATCGGGCGCAACACCGGACTGTTCGATGACACCCCCCACGGCGGCTATTACACTCAGGAGCAGCTGCGCGACGTGGTGCGCTATGCCCAGGAGCGCTGCATCACCGTCATCCCCGAAGTGGAGATGCCGGGTCACGCTTTAGCCATCTTAGCTGCCTATCCCGAGCTGGGCTGTACGGGCGGCCCTTACGAGGTGGAACCCACGTGGGGTGTGTTCGACGACATCCTGTGTGCTGGCAACGACCGGGTCTTCGACTTCCTGAGCGGAGTGATAGAGGAGGTGGCCGCCATCTTCCCATCACCTTATATTAATATAGGTGGCGACGAGGCTCCGAAGAAGCGCTGGGAGCAGTGCCCGAAGTGCCAGCAGCGCATCCGCGAGGAGGGCATCAAGGGCGACTCGACGTTCAGTGCCGAATCGAAACTGCAGGGATACTTCACCAACCGCATGGAGCAGGTTATCCGCAAGTTAGGACGCAACATCATCGGCTGGGACGAAATCATGGAGGGCGACATCTCCCCGAGTGCCACCGTGCTCTGCTGGCGAGGCATCGAGCATGGCGTCAGGGCGGCCCGCGAAGGGCACGATGTCATTATGGCTCCCACGGCTTATAGCTATTTCGACTACTACCAGACCGATGAGAATACCACATGGCACAAGCCCCTGCTCATAGGAGGATTCGTTCCGTTAGAGAAGGTCTACAGCTACGAACCCCTGCCTGACAGCTTAGACGAGCAGACGCGCCGCCACATCATCGGCGTGCAGGCCAACATGTGGACGGAGTATATTCCCTGGCGCCAGCTGCTGCTCTATCAGCTGTTGCCGCGGGCAGCAGCCCTCAGCGAAACACAGTGGGTGGCAAGCGCACAGAAGGACTATGCTTCGTTCCTCCGGCAGCGCCTGCCACCCCTGTTGCGCATCTACTCCTTAGCGGGATGGAACTATTGTCCGCCCCAGCAGCAGGAGTAGCTTACATCGTCAATTTTTTTAATTCTTAGTTCCCCATGGTGAAGCCGTGCTGACATCACTCAAAAAGAATGTCTCCCTCGAGCACGGGGGCTAACTGTCCGCCTCCACCCACTTGCTGGTATACACCATCGGGTGAGCCTGCTAACACCTGTTGAGCCTCAATCTTGACGACTTCCATACAAGGATTTACATATTCTTTCTTCATAACCTGTTTACTCTTTTGCTTATTTGTTGATGATGACTTTCTTTCCATTCACAAGATACAAACCCTTACGGGGCTGGCTGACGCGCTGACCGTTGAGGTTGAACACGCTCTGTGCGCCCTCGCCTGAGGAGAGAGCCGGGGCGAGATGCTCAATGCCCATCGTCATGTCGTCAGCATCTAAGGAAAGGTAGCTTGCACTCGCAGCGGCAGGCAGTGCCAGCCATGCCTTGTGAGCACCACTGGTGAAGGCAGCACCATCGGTATTTACCCAGTAGAACCCAAGAACGCTGGCCTTGTCACCTGCACCATATTGCAGGGCATAGTATTTGGCACCAGTACCGCCACCGGTGGTGGTGACAGCTTCGTCAGAACCATAGAGATAATTGCCGGTGGGAGCGGCGGTGGCATCATTAGCAGCATATGTCAAAGTGTATTCACCTGCTGCTGTTGCCTTCAGCAGAACAGGAGTACCACTTGGAATAACGTCGCCTTCTGAATAGCGATAGTTAAAGGTTAGCGTTCCACTGGTTTCGTCATCAACCGTAGCAGCCTCAAGATTTGCGGGCAATTCTACAGGAATGCTATTATAATAAGTGGCGTACTTAGCGTCAGTGATGTTAATTAAGGTTGTGGCTGGCACACCCGTGATAGTAACACTGTTAATATAAACTTGCGAACTATTACCGTCTTCAGGTAATAAGTGTACTAGTACGTTTTCTTTATTGTCTGCTGAGATTTCTTTCGTTGTTGTTGCGTATGTGTACCAATTGGGGCCACCTGCAATTGAACCGGCATCTGTCCATGTACTTCCTCCGTCAGTACTATATACCAGCTCCATTGTTTTCCCTGCACCAGAATGATAAGTAAACTCAACTGTCATCTTAATGTCTTTCAGCCCCGTTGTCGGAAAGCTGAATTCATAGAAAGACAGGTGCTTAAAGGCATCTGTATAATCTCCGCTTATGGCATTAACTGTACCGTTTGGATATAAGTCCAACACTTTATCGCCATTATTTCCCGTAATCCAATAGTACGTCTTACCATTATTATCATTTCCTATCGATGCTAGATAGTTCTTATTAGACTGATACCTTGTATTTGCATTAAACTGATAGGCTGCATTATTCTTTGCCTGAGTTGCAGAACTTGGAATTGCTGCCCAATCGCTACCATTGGGAGTGCAGATGCGGCCGTCAATATCATAACCTGTATCGAAAGACCATTTGGCAGCGATTTCAAAAGGCTTACGAGCCAAGACAGCCTTAATAGAATAGATATTCATATAAGCAGTAGACACAATCTCCGCATATCCTGCAGAAACTTGAGCTGCTGTCACCTCAAAGGTCTGCTCATCTGCTGTAGCTGCGTCATCTCCAAACGTATACTTGTGCTGACCACTATAGGTCTTGACAGTAATTTTGTCGTCAGTAGAAACGACGGGGATTTGAATCTTTGTCCCTGCGTTAAACTGTGCATAACCGTTATCGCTTACATACGCGAGTTTGCCACCAGAACAGGTAGCGTCTACATAAAAACTGACTTCAGTGACATCAGATTCCACGTAGCCTGTATTCTTTCCTCCTTGAATGTTAACTGTCCTAATGGTTGCAGATGGGATGTTATTCTCCCAGTCCCATGTCGCTGTGATGGTTGCCTCAGCTGTGCCGGGCACGAAGAGTAAGGCAAAAAGTACCCTCCCCACGAGTTTTGTGATAGTTTTGTTCATAAATTAATTGTTTTAAAGTGTTAGTAAATCAATTGCAATTTGTGTGCAAAAAATCTAACCCAAACGTATTATCCTCAATTATTGGCTGACGCCGTCAGAAACTGGGGATGCCTAACAGACTCTCGGGTGTCACCATGAAGGGTGCATCAGAACCGCCTGGCGGCGTTATCGGCTCTTCGTCGGTATGGATGGGAATGGAACCGGCCATCAATGGCTGACGTGTGGCCGCGGGCACAATCTCCATGTCAGGAGCAAGATATGTTTTCTTCATCATTGGCTTGTCCTCCCTGCTTATTTAATGACTACCTTGCGACCGTTGACAATATACAGGCCCTTGCGGGGCTGGCTGACGCGCTGACCGCTGAGATTGTACACGCTCTGTGCGCCCTCGCCATGGGAGAGAGCAGGGTTGAGATTCTCAATGCCTGTCGTGCTGCCGGTGATGTCGATAACGAATACTGATGCTCCTGCGGCGGGCAGGCTCTCCAGGTGCAGATAAGCCTTACCATTGTCTACGGTGCCTTCAGCTGCACGGTGGAACTCGCCATCCTTGAGTACGAAGTCGTAGCGGCTGGTGCCACCGATGATGGTCGTGCCGTCGCCGGCCTTCAGCAGGTTGACTGCGGGAGCAGTAGCAGAGACAGAAGCGGCAGCGGCGGGGACAGTATAATCCTGACCAGCCACCTCGGCAATAAGTAACAGCGGTGTGGCAGCAGGCACAGCACCTACCTCCTGCATGGAGACGGCGGTTGCTGACGTGCTGACGGCCACATAAGCCTTCAGACCACTGACGTTCGAGAAGTCAAGAGCTTCGCCGGTGACATAGGTGGTATAATTCTTAGCCGGGGTAATCTTCACGTAGTCTATGCTGACGGTCACGGAGGCAGAGGCTTCGCTCAGTCCGCCCATCTCGTTGGCGGCACGCACGGAATAGGAACCCGATTCCGCAGCCTCGTAGGTGGGTTCATCGGTGAAGGCTATCACGTCGCCGTCCTTGCAGACAGCCCACAGCAGGGCATAGTTGCTGTCGTCCCATGTCAGCGTGGCACCGCTGGCCGTAACATTCGTAGGCACGGGAGCCTGCTCGGTAGCGAGCGTGGGCTGCCAGTCGCCGAACATCCTGCTCATGTCGCTATAGTCTGCTGCCTCCTCGGCGGTCAGCACGGGATTGTTCTCGTGGGTATCGGCAAAGACGGTCTTACGGCTGCTCAGGTCGATAGCCACGCCGTTGGCGTTGGTAGAGTTGTACTCGGCAAAGCGCTTGGGCCAGCCGCCGCTCATCTCGTTCCAGCCTTCAGCCTTCGGCGTCACGTTCATCTTCGTGTCGATGAATACGGCCACGGGAGTACCCTTGCCCCACGGACGCCCCAGTGTATAGGTGCCGCCCGCACCGTCGCCGCTGGCACTAAACTGGCAATCCTTGAATACCCATCCGATGTTCTTCGGTGTTGAGGGCACGGCAGCATAGCCGCCGGCCATCTGGAGCAGTTCCAGCCCCTTGAAGTAGGCATCGCCAGAGCCGCAGAGATAGTCGGTACGTCCGCGCACCTGGCCGCCCTCAAAGTAGTACATACCAGTCTGCCTGTTGCTCGTCCAGGTGTCCTGATAGCCGTAGAGCAGCGTATTCTTGTAGATGGTCTTTGTCGAATTGTCGAGGATGGCCACGTTGCGTCCCAGGGCATCGTTGATACCACTCTTGATGGTGATGTCCTGCAGGTAGGTACCCTCGGCATCCAACTGCAGCACGGGGCTGTTCTTGATTTCCTCGTACTTGTGGGCCTTGCCGAACTGACCCTCAAACAGCATGTCATCATCGTTGCTGATGTCCTGCGTGAGGATGGTGGCATCGCGGTCCTCACCGATGAATGAGATGTTGGCAGCCTTGATGTAGGTGATGGGGTCAGGCAGGTCGCCCTCCCAGTAGACAGTGGCTCCGTCGCTGCTGGTGTGCTTGTAGTGCTTCATCTCGCCGGTAGGCAGCTTATAGGTGCCCTTCTTGACGAAGATACGGTAGCGCGCGCTCTTGTCGGCACGTCCGTTAGCAGCCTTGATGGCGGCGCTCAGCTCCTCGGTAGTAGACACTACTTGGTCGTAAGCACCCTTGCTGGTGGTGGGACGGTCCATGACGGTGAAACTGATGGTCACGGCCTCAGCCAGCTTATTGCCCGACTTGTCCTGCACGAAGTTAGCCGGCATCTGGAAGACGTACTGCTTTCCGTAATCCAGTGCGCTATAGTCGAAACTCACCGAGCGACTGCTCCAAGTGGGAGTCAGGCTAACGGAGTTGCCTTCAGCGTTAGTCAACGTGGCAACGACATTTGCTGCACCCGCTGCACTGGCGGCCTCAACGCGCTCGTCGAACGATATGGTAATCTTGCCAGTAGCACTGACACCCGTAGCATTGTCGGCGGGAATGGTGCTGGTCACTACGGGAGCCGTCTTGTCGGCCTCGACGATAGCCTCGCCGAGGACGTAGACGTTACCCACCTGGCTCTCAGAGTTGGTGGTATAGTTGAGACCCTCGTCCGACGTGCCGGCATTGAACTGATACTTGTCAGAGAGCAGGTCGCTTCCCGTACCCATGATGCGGATATAGACGGCGCTCTTGCCGATGGCCTCGGCCGGCAGGTCGAAGGTCAGCGGTTTCAGCGTGTTGGCAGCTACCTCCCAAGCCTGGCCGAGGTCAGTGAAGGTGGTGCCGTCGGTAGAGATCTGTGCCTTCCAGTTCTTGGTGGCAGCATTCTTGGCGGCCATGTCAGCCGTAAACTTTGCCGACGTGAAGCCGACGGTCGAGAACTGATACTGCCAGGCAATCTCAGCAGTGTTGTAGCCGTTCTGGAACACACCGCTCAGGGTGGTCAGCACACCACTGTTGGCACGATTGCGCACCACGGGTGTAGCATTAGTACCCTTGACCAACGAGCCGTCGCTCTGCTTGACCACACTGGCCTTAGCATTGCGCTCGCTGTCCCACGTCATATCAGCAGCAAAAGGATAGCTGCCCTGGGTGGCATAGGCCGACGTGGTGCTGGCATCGAACACGGCGATGAAGTCCTGCACCTCGTAGTTAGCCACCAGTGTCATGTCCTTCGTCACCGTCACCTCGCGGGTAGCGCCGGCGTTGGCATTCTCGTTCTCATCGGTCCACGAGAGGAACTTCAGAATCTTCGTCTCGTTGGCCACGGCCTGTATCTTCGTACCGGCCTCATATTTATTGCTGTGCTCGTTGGGCGTGAGCGTAATGCTGCCCAGGTCGCGCTCAGCGTCGTTGGTCACCTTGGTAGTCACGGTGTAGACGGGAACGGTCTCGAAGACGGCCTTCATGGTCTTCTCAGCATCCATCGTCACCGTGGTCTCAGCGTCCGTAGACACCACAGCACCGGTAGCATCCTGCCACTCCTTGAACTTATAGCCGAAATTCTTGGTGGCCTTCAGGGTCACCTGCGAGCCATCCTTATACATCTCCAGGTCGGGGTCGCGACTGATAGAGCCAGCCTCGGCCGAAGGCAGCACCTGCGTGTTGAGCGCATACTTCGTCACCTGAGTAGCGGCACCGACGAGGGTACCCTCGATGACGACGTTCGACAGACCCATTTGCTTGGTCTTGCCCAATCCCAAGAAGGCGAAGTTCACCTTCAGCGGCTTGTCGGCAGTTGCCGTTACACCACTGATCTCCTCAGAAAACGAAGCCACGGTCAGACTCTTGCCATCGCGGTTTACATCGCCATTGGATACCAGGACGACATGAGTCTCACCAGCATCGACCGAAGCACCTATCGTGCCACCGTCGGTACCGTAGCGGGCAGCCTGGAAGCTCAACTTAGTAGGAACGAACGAGAATCCGTCCTCAGGAGTCAGCGTCAGCGTCAGTGTGTTGTCAGCACCGGCTGTCGAAGCGAAACTTGCGTCCGTGCCGTTATAGATGCGTGTCTGGGTAATGTTTGACTCACCGCTAGCGCCCCTGTAGCTCAGTGTATTTTCTACGGTCAGCGCACTGCCAGCCGTCCATGTCTTGCCGGCAAATCCGGCAGAAAGCTCGTTGGGATCCATCACGGCATCGTCGCCCTGCGAGAGTCCGCCCTTGTCAAGAGCATAGGTAATAGTTCCTGCGATGTTCACACCGGCGGCATCTTTCGACTGGCCGCCTATCACGACATCCTTGATGCACAGCCACTTACCTGTGGCATTGCTGGTGTACCAGGGATAGACGCGAACCTGTAGCTGGTCGCCTTCCTCCAGTTTGATGACGGGAGTAGCAGCAACGTCATAGAAAGTGCCGCTGGCCATTGTGCCGGAATCAAAGATAGTGGTACGCGTGGCGAAACCATCCGTTGAATAGTAGATGTGGCATCGCATACCACCGCCACCACGCCCGGCCACCTGCATGGTGATGCTGTTGATGTCGAGCTTCATGCCTTCAGGAGCCGTCACCGTGAACTGCACATACTGGTTGGGCGAGTCGTCCTCAGCCTTCACCCATGTGCCACCGTCGCTGGTGCTGACCATCAGGCCCTGCTGGGAGTTATTGCTATACTTCGCCATGCCTTCTACCTTAGCGGCAGCAGCAGCGGCCGTGCCCTCTACGACAGCATCATCGTTGGACGTCAGAGCCCATGTGGCCGTGAACGGATTGCCACCGCCCAGCTCGATACCCTTCACCGTGAAGGTAGCCGCTGCACTGTAGTTGCCACTGGTGGCAGTGACAGTGCCATTGATTGCACCCGTCTGCGTGATGTTCACCTTGGCATAGAATGTCTTGATGAGTGTACCGTTCTCGTAGCTTACCTCCAGTGAGCTCTGCCAGTTCTGCTTGTCAGTAGACAGCAGGACGCCGTCAGTGGCTGTGATGGTTACGGTTCCTGTCGCAGGGTCGAGACCTAAGGCACTGAGCGTCAACTCCTTGGTGGTCGACTGTCCCACATATACCTCACCCATGTCGGCCACGGAGGGCGTGATGGCCAGGTCGGTAGGAATCTCGATATTATCAGCCAGAATGCCCTGCTGCTTCATCAGCTGGGCGCACAAACGGGCAGCCGTGAGGGCTCCTGTCAGGTTGTAGTGGGTATTGTCCGTCTCAGCGCCCTTGTCAAACAGGGCGGCATAGCACTTGCTGTAGTCACCATAGCTCTCGTAGAGGTCTTTGGTGGCGGTGGTCATGTCAATAAACTCTACGTCCAACTCCGTAGCCAGCTGCTTCATCTGGTAGGGGTAGTCCATCGAGTGGTCGTCAGTATCCAGCTTCAGATTGGTTTTCAGCTGTCCGTCTACGATGGCATCATATTTGTCGGCCAGGTTGTGCTGGCCGGCCTTGGTGATGGTGCTCCCGCTGAAGTAGCAGCGCGAAACGGCGGAGACCAGCACGGGAGTAGCACCCTTGGCCTTGACTTCGTCCACAATCTTCTTCAGCCACGACTTGTAGGTCGTTGAGGGGGTAGTACCACGGCCGTCGCTCTTCACTGCTGCTGCTTGCGTGGCATCGCCCTTCTGGGTATAGTATGCCTGCAGTTCCTCGTTGTCGATACCATTGTACTTCGCATCGTTGTGGGCGAACTGAATGAGGACATAGTCGCCTGCCTCCACCGAGTTCTTGGCATTCTGCCACAACTCATTGTAGCCACCACGCGAGTCTCGGCCACCTTTTGCATAGTTGATGCTGCTCCAGCCGTTGGTTAGGAAGTTGCCGAAGTACATTCCCCAACCGCGCGTGTTGGTGGCACCCTCCTCATAATTGGCCATCGTGGAGTCACCCAAGGTGTGCACCTTCTTCGCTGCCTGCACATTACTGCCAATGGTCAGCAGCATGGTCAGTGCGAAGAGCATCCATCGAAATAGTCTTTGTTTCATTTTTGATTTGTTTTTTAGTTATTATAATTAGTAAATAGGATTTGCGCCCTTTGCAGGTTTCCGGCTGCAAAGGTAGGGCAAAGTCTCGATGGAATGGGGGTTGTTTCGCGTCAAAGAGGGGTGGAAAACGCGTCAAAGTGAGTTTTTATACTCTGTAGGCGTCACACCGGTGCTCTGTTTGAAGCTGCGACTGAAATATTTCGGGTCGGTGAATCCGCAGGAATAAGCTATCTCGGAGATGTTCTTGCTGCTCTCACGCAACAGAAGGCAGGCGCGCTTGATGCGTGCTTCGCGCAACAAGTCCTGAGGGGTGATGCCCATGGCTTGCTTGAGTTTTCGCTGCAACCCGCTACGGCTGGTGGCGGCAGCTGCGGCCATGTCGCCCACGTTGGCATCGCTGTTGGATATGTTCTCCTCAACATACTGCATCACGCGTTGCAGCAAGGGGTCGAGTGCTTTCTCCGCCGCGGCCTCTTCTTTCTCCGTTTCCGGCTCCTTTGTGCCGTGGTCACTCACTGACGCCTTCTCACCACCAACTTTTATCAGGCTGAGGTATTTCTCCAACGTCTCACGGTGTTGCCGCTGGATGCGCCTAATATATAATAAGGTATAGACGATGGTGGCGACGATGGCGATAATGAGAAAGACGAGACATAGGTGTCCCAGAGTCGACTCCCAGAAGGTAGGCTTGACGATGATGGTCAGCGAGCGGATGTTGTCTGCCCACAGACCGTCGCTGTTGGTTGAGCGTATTTCCATCCGGTAGCTGCCCGGCTCCAGGTCGAGCAGGGTGGCCGAACGGTCGTGGCCGATATAGTTCCACTGCTCGTTGGGCAACAGGCGGAAAGCATAGCTGATATGTTTAGCTCCACTGTAATCGAGGGCTGCAAAGCGTAGGGTGAAGCTGCGCTCGGCAGGTTGCAGCACGATGGTGTCGGCATAGGCTATGCCCCAATTGTCGGCGCCTCCTTGGACGGAGCAGCCCGTCAGCACCAGTCTGGGTTCGCGCTGTTGGCGTTGCATCTGTTGGGCAGAAGTCACAAAGGCACCGTCCGTCAGTCCGAAGAGCCACGTTCCGTCATTCAGCCTGAGGGGGTGGGCCTCGCTAAAACGATAGTTGGCTGTAAACGTGCGGGCATCAAGAATGCGGCTCTGCCCCGTATTGTCAAAGACAGTAATCAGGTGACTGCCAACGGCCAACAGCTCGCCATGGTCGCCGACGGCGAGCGACTGCACGACATCGTTGGGCTGCACGTGCTGCTGGTCTCTCAGATGACGGAAAATCAGCACGGAGTCCAGCAGGTTTTGGTTCTCAATCAGGTTGACACCCCCGCTCTCAGTGCTCACAAAATAGCGACCCCCGGCATCCTGCACCACATCCATGGTGGCACTGCAACTGAGGCTCTGCCTGCGGTTTGACTCCCGCTGGTGCAGTCTGAAGTGCATGTTGTCGGCTTCTGACATCAGTCGTGACACCATCAGTCCGCTGCTGGTGGCCACCAGCATGATGCCGTCATGGGTGATAAGAAAATAGCGTGCTCGTAGGCCAGTGTCTTTCGGATAGTGACGGGGAACGGAGAAATGGGGATTATTGGCGTTGGGCTGCCGCGTATAGCAGATGCCTCCGCCCAGCGTAGCCACCCACAGACGTCCCTGACGGTCCTGTGTGATATGGTATACGTCATGGTTAGGAATGTCGATGAAATGGTCTATTTTGAACCTCATTTGGCTTTCCTCCTGCAGACGGAACAGACCTTTAGGCTTGCTGCCCAGCCATAGTGTACCATCCTTGGTCTCATACATACAGTAGATGGCAGCGCCAAAGGCGGTATAATCGTGGCTGATGCGGCCGTCAGCAGTCAAGTATCCAATGAGCTTGTGGTCGCTGGCCTGATAGACTCTCACGGCTTCATCGTCCTTCGTAGCTATCCAGTAGCGTCCCTTGCTGTCGCTGAAGAGGCATTTCACCTCTGCCCTCGGTTCTATCTGCAGTCGCTGAGTGCGCTGCATCTCCGTGCTGAACTGATAGATGCTCGAGTAGTCGAGTGCCCACAGGTTGCCTTGGTTGTCGGGCATGGCGAAGGTCAGCGTGCGGAACTGCTGCTGCAATGGGTAGTCCGTCTGCTGTCCGCTGACTTTTTCGCGATACGTCAGCTTCCCCAGACCGTCGAGAGTCCATTGTGTCTGGTGGTTGTCTGTCCATGTGAAAGGTTTCCGTTGCAGTGAGCGGCTCTTGCGATATTTGCCTGCAGGGTTCTTCAGCAGTGCCTGTTCTCTGTCGTTCAAATCGCGGAATTTGTAGCTTTTCAGGTCGAAAAGACAGGAGGTATTGTCCTCTTCGCAGAGGATAAGGCTCCCGGGCAATAGCTCGATGTTGCGCATGCGGTCGGTGGCCATCGTGCAGCCATCGCCCACCGGAGGCTTGAAGGTGCGGAACTCATAGCCGTCATAGCGGCACAGGCCGTTCCAGGTGGCAAACCATAGGAATCCCATGTCGTCCTGCAACAACTGGGTGACGTGGCTCGACGGCACTCCGTCGGCCTCGTCATACTGTGTCACATGGCATAGAGGCTGGCCCGAAATGTGCAGCCATCCTATGCCAAGGGCGATGATGAGCGATAACGTACGCTTCATAATGATGTGCTTCTGCCATAGAAACTGTCAGAACCAGTGCATCAGCTGGCGCAGGAACGCGGTGAGCTCGCCGGCCATCTTCTGGTGTTGCCAGACGCTGGGATGCCACGAGGCACCATAGTAGAGGTCGCCGTTCTGGGGTGTGAAGTCGAAGCGGTACACCTCATGGTCGCCGGCCTTGCGGGCTTCGTCGACCACGCTGTCGAGGGTCTGGCGCGCTATGTCAAGCTCCTTGCCGCCCAGCATAGAACCGCAGAGGTAGACGATTTTAGCCTTGGGGTTATGGCTGCGTACCTGCTTGAGGAACCTCCGGTAGGCCTGGCGCAGCAGTTTCACGTCGTAGTTGTTGGTCGACAGGTCGTTGGTACCTAAGTTGATGCACACCACCTGAGGCTGATAGCGCGAGAAGTCCCAACGCTCCGAGCGGTCGTAGAGGTTGGTGTACTCGTATTCGGTGGTCATCACGTTCTCGGGAGTGCCGGTCTTCGGACCGTCGTAGCTGCGATAGACACCGATGCCCGAGCGTGCCACCACGTGGGCCACGGCATCCAGTGCGCGGCAGGTGAGCTGGGCGTAGGTCAGATAGTGGTTTTCTGTCTCGTACTCGAAGGGGTCAGTCTTTTCGTAGCTCTCATTGCCATAGCCGCAGGTGATGGAGTTGCCGATGAATTCGATGGTCCTGGAGGGCAGGGCAGGGGGCGCCAGCAGCCGTGCTCCCTTGTCAAGGATGAAGCCGCGGAAGTCGGGCTTCAGCTCGTAGCCCTCAATGATGTACATCAGCCGGAGCGTGTGTTCACCCGCAGGCAGGGCCGTGGCCAGGGTGACCACCGAGTCGCGCTCGCCCATCAGGCTTACCTTGAAAGGTTCGGCTCCGTCCACCTGTGCCATGTAGTATCCGCTGCGCGGCTTGCCCCACAGTCGGATGGAGGTGCCGGTGAAACGGCAGTTGATCTGCGTGCCGGGGAAGGTGAAGCGCGGTCGCTGTGGGTTGTCGAAGCAGATGCGTCCGACGTACTGGATGTTCTTGTCTGTTGGGTTGACAACTGTTCCCTTTATCGGGAGTGTTGTGCTGGCCTGAATGCCTATCGGCATCAAAGCGGTTAGTAGTAATAGTTTTATGCGTTTCATGCGTGCAAAGGTACGAATAAGCGAGCGAAATGCAAAAGGAAAACAAGTTTTTCTTTTCATTTCCGAGCGGAAGTACCTAAGACCAGAGGTCAAAGGTACGAATAAGCGAGCGAAATGCAAAAGGAAAACAAGTTTTTCTTTTCATTTCGCTTTTTTATTCGTAACTTTGCAGGCTCGAAGGAGATACAAAATTAGAAATACAAAATACGCATTAAGAAATAAATATTAAGGAAGGAAATGAAGGAAATCAAGAACAGGGAGTTTGGCGGCGAGCGCCCGCTGTTTACCATTGAGGACACCAGGTTGGAGAATATCACCATTACCGACGGTGAGAGCGGCATCAAGCAGTGCAAGAATATCGAGGCTAAAAATTGCCGATTCTACGGGAAGTATCCGTGGTGGCACGTGGAGGGGGCTCTGATAGAGGACTGTTACTTTGCGCTGGACTCCCGCTCGGCCATCTGGTATACCAATGACTTGGTGATGCGTCGTTGCCGCATTGACGCTCCGAAGTTCTTCCGCGAGATGAAGAACGTGGAGCTGGAGGACGTACAGATATGTGATGCCGACGAGACGTTCTGGCGCGTTGACGGCCTCAGGCTGAAGAACGTGAAGCTGCACGGCGGTACTTATCCGTTTATGTTTTCGAAGAATATCTATGTCGACGGACTGGAGAGTGATGCGAAGTATGTGTTCCAGTACTGTCAGAACGTGGAGATTCACCATGCGAAGATATTGACGAAGGACTCGTTCTGGGAGTGTGAGAACGTGACCATCTATGACTCCGAGCTGGACGGTGAGTACTTAGCATGGCATTCGAAGAATGTCCGGCTGGTGAACTGTCACCTGGCCGGTGAGCAGCTGCTGTGCTATGCGCAGAACTTAGTGTTGGAGAACTGTACCGTCGACAAGATGTGCGACCGCATGTTTGAGTATTCCACGGTCGAGGCTGACATCCGCGGGCACATTGAGAACATCAAGAATCCTACCAGCGGGCACATCGTTGCCGACTCTATCGGCAGCATCACCATTGACGAGAACGTGCGTCAGCCAAACAACTGCGTGATAGAGACAAGAAAGTGATTTACAACTACGTAAAGAAATTGGATATGAAGTACGACTTTGATGAACGGACAGAGCGCCGGGGAACCGGCTGTGTGAAGTGGGACTCCATCCCTGTTTCCCCCTCTGCGGGAGGGGGACAGGGGAATGCTCTCATCCCCCTTTGGGTGGCCGACATGGACTTTGCCGTGGCTCCTGCCATTCAGGAGGCTGTACTGCGCCGTGCCCGGCATCCCGTTTATGGCTATACCATTGTCGGTGACGACTACTATCAGGCCGTCATGTCCTGGTTTCTGCGCCGTCACCAGTGGACCATCCGGCGCGAATGGATACTCTACACCACGGGTGTCGTCCCGGCCATGTCGTGTGCCATCAAGGCTTTGACCATGCCGGGCGAGCGCGTCGTCATCCTTTCGCCCGACTACAACTGCTTCTTCTCGAGCATTAGGAACAACGGCTGCGAGGTGGTGGAGAGTGTGCTGCAGTTCAGCCAGGAGAACAGCCGCTTCGAGGTGGACTGGGCGGGCTTCGAGGCGCAGTGTGCCGACGAGAAAACTACCGTCTTCCTGCTCTGTAATCCGCACAACCCTACGGGGCGTGTGTGGACGCGTGACGAGCTGGAGCGCATGGCCGACATCTGTCACCGCCATCAGGTGCGCATTGTTTCTGACGAGATACACTGCGAACTCGTCATGCCGGGGCATACGTTCGTGCCGATGGGTACGGTGGATGGCGGGGCCGTCATCCTAAACTCGCCCAGCAAGTCGTTCAATACGGCGGGCCTGCAGATTGCCAACATCGTCTGTCAGGACGCTGCGACGCGCCGGCGCATTGACCGTGCTATTAATATCAATGAGGTGTGCGACATCAATCCTTTCGGTCCGGAGGCACTCAAGGCGGCTTATAATGACAGCGAAGACTGGATAGACGCACTGAACGTCTACCTCTGGGACAACTACGCCGCACTATGCAGTTTCGCCCGACAGCACCTGCCGGCATGGAAGGTGATGCCGTTAGAGGGCACCTATCTGGTATGGGTAGACGTGTCGGCCTGCTGCCAGTCCGTGGCCTCCTACTGTGAAGAACTGACGGACAAAGCGAAGGTATGGCTGAATCCCGGCACGATGTATGGCGCACAGAGTGGCGAAGGCTACCTGCGCATCAATATTGCCTGCCCGCGCAGTCTGCTCATCGAGGCTTTGCAGCGCATTGCAACGGTCTGAACGTTATATATCATACAAAAACAGCTTAACACAAGAAAACCACAAAAACAATGAAACAAAAGAACGAAGTCAACGCATGGTCCGTCACCTGGGGTGTACTCATGGCCGTGCTCTTTTCGGCTGCTGCCGCCTATCTTGGCCTGAAGGTGGGACAGGTGTTTGAGGCCGCCATCCCCATCGCCATCATTGCCGTGGGTGTCTCGGCGGCCGCAAAGCGCAGCAATGCCCTGCGCGAGAATGTCATCATCCAGTCCATCGGTGCCTGCTCGGGGGCCGTAGTGGCCGGTGCCATCTTTACGCTGCCGGCCATCTATATTCTGCAAGCGAAGTATCCGGAGATGAGTGCCGACTTCCTGAAGATATTCATCGCCTCGCTGTTGGGGGGCGTGCTGGGCATACTGTTCCTGATTCCCTTCCGCCGTTATTTTGTCGAGGCGCCACAGGAGCAGTTCCCGTTCCCTGAAGCCACGGCCACCACCCAGGTGCTGAAAAGCGGGGAGGGGAGTGCTGCAGACTCTGATACCCCCACAGACAGTGCTACCAAGGGAGCCTCGCAGGCCAAGCCCTTGCTCTTTGCCGGGCTGGTGGGCGGTCTGTATGACTTCATCGTGGCCACCTTCGGCTGGTGGAACGAGAATGTGACCAGCCGCATGGTGCCCTTTGGTGACGACGTGGCAGAGCGGGCCAAGCTGGTATTTAGGAACAATACCGGTGCCGCCGTGCTGGGTTTGGGATACATCATCGGCTTCCGCTATGCCCTCATCATTACGCTGGGCTCCCTGTTCGTGTGGTGGCTCGTGGTGCCTGGCATGGCCCTGCTGTTCCCTGACACGGTGCTCAACCAGTGGAACCCCGCCATCACTTCCGCCGTGGGTGACATGTCGCCCGAGGCCATCTTCACTAACTACGGCAAGAGCATCGGCATCGGAGCCATCGCCATGGCCGGTATCATAGGCATCATCAAGTCGTGGGGAGTCATCAGGAGCGCCGTAGGTTTGGCCGCCAAGGCTACTGATGCCGGCGGTAAAAGCGGCAGCGGCCAGCAAGACGACCTGCCCTTCCGCTTCATTGCCGTAGCAGCTGTCGTTACCCTCATGCTCACGTTCCTGTTTTTCTGGTTTGGTGTCATGGACGGCAACCTGCTCTTCGCCCTCGTGGCCATCGTGCTGACCGCCGTCATTGCTTTCCTCTTTACCACCGTCGCAGCCAATGCCATCGCCATCGTGGGGAGCAACCCTGTGTCGGGCATGACGCTGATGACGCTCATCCTGGCCTCGGTCGTCATGGTGGGTGTCGGACTCAGCGGAACAAGTGGTATGGTGGCCGCACTGATTATGGGTGGTGTGGTGTGTACCGCCCTGTCCATGGCTGGCTCGTTCATTACCGACCTGAAGATTGGTTACTGGTGTGGCACCCAGCCCCGCAAGCAAGAGACGTGGAAGTTCCTGGGCACACTGGTGTCGGCAGCCACTGTGGGTGGCGTGATGATGCTGCTCAACGAGACCTACGGTTTCGCCTCTGGCGTACTGGCTGCCCCGCAGGCCAATGCCATGGCCGCCGTCATCGACCCGCTGATGAACGGCGTGGGGGCTCCCTGGCCGCTCTATGCCCTCGGTGCCGTCATTGCCGTGGTGCTGACCCTCTTTAACGTTCCTGCCCTGGCCTTTGCCTTAGGCATGTTCATTCCCATGGAGCTTAATGTGCCGCTGGTCATTGGCGGTGCCATTAACTGGTATGTCACCAGCCGTTCCAAAGACGAGGATATCAATAAAGCCCGCGGCGAGAAAGGCAACCTCATAGCCTCGGGCTTCATTGCCGGTGGTGCACTCATGGGCGTCGTCAGTGCCCTGCTGCGCTTTGGCGGCATCCAGTTCGACTATGCCCAGTGGTGGGCAAACCCCTTGTCGGAACTCTGCTCGCTCATGGCGTACCTGCTGCTCATCGCATACTTCGTGAAGACTACTATGCGATTGAAGGCATAACATAGACCCATAAGTCAGGGGAGGAATGGGGAATCAGAACGAGCCTGACTGATACTTTGAGAAAGAGGTGAACACTAATCAATGGAGTTCACCTCTTTTTCACTTGCTATTCTCGCTTCTAATGTAATGCATTGACGATGCGTTGGAGATAATTCTGAGGTGCGTTGGCGGCTGTATGGAAGTGTAATGGCGGCAAAATGGAGGTTGAATGGAGGCTGAATGGCAGCAGAAACTGCACACCGTCCGGAAAAAGTTGTAACAACTTTCCGGAAAGCTGTAACAACTATTTTGAAAGCTGTGACAACTTTTCTGAAAGTTGTTACAACTTTTTTGCAGTGGAGCCTCCGTTGCCTTACGAAACAGGCTCCGTTGGCGGGTAAAGAAGCCTCCGTTGCCTTACGAAACAGTCTCCGTTGGCGGGTAAAGAAGCCTCCGTTGCGTTGTTTTATAAAGTGATTGGGTGTGTAATTGTGTGTATAGTGCGAGCATAAGGAACGAAAAACGGGCCGCGGCATTGACCTCGGCCCGTTGACATTCTTTATGAATAAACTGCCTTTTTCCTCTTTTTAGTCGCTTTCAGACTTACTTCCTGATTACGGAAATGGCCTTCTGTGCCAGCGACACAACAACATAATTAAAAATAATCATAACCTAAAACCATTTAAAATTGTTAATCCTAAAAACTTCTCTTTATGTCTTTTGACGGTGCAAAGGTACAAATGTGTTCGCACACAGCAATGGTTTTTTCCTTTTTTCTTTCACAAAAGGCTTCCTTTTTGACATAAGTCAAAGGAGAGCGCGGGGCTCTCCTTTACTATGTGACACTTCCGTGGGGGTGGCGGCACCGTCAGCCTACGGTTCCCTCCAGCGACACGCTGAGCAGTTTCTGTGCCTCGACGGCAAACTCCATGGGGAGTTTCTGCAGCACTTCCTTGGCATAGCCGTTGACGATGAGTCCCACGGCCTGTTCGGTGCCGATGCCGCGTTGGTTACAGTAGAACAGCTGGTCTTCAGAAATCTTTGACGTGGTAGCCTCGTGTTCGAAGATGGCCGTGTCGTTGTGTACGTCCATATAGGGGAATGTGTGGGCCCCGCAGTGGCTCCCTAACAGCAGGGAGTCGCACGATGAATAGTTGCGCGCATTGTCAGCTGTCGACGTGGCACGCACCAGACCGCGGTAAGAATTCTGCGAGTGGCCTGCCGAGATACCCTTCGAGATAATGGTCGAACGGGTGTCGCGACCCATGTGTATCATCTTCGTACCCGTGTCTGCTTCCTGATAGTTGTTGGTTACGGCTACGCTGTAGAACTCGGCTTGCGAGCGGTCACCCCTTAAAATACATGACGGATACTTCCATGTGATGGCACTTCCTGTCTCTACCTGTGTCCACGACAGCTTAGAGTCCTCACCGCGTAGATCGCCTCGTTTGGTCACTAAGTTCAACACGCCGCCCCGTCCATGTTCGTCACCGGGATACCAGTTCTGCACCGTGGAGTATTTGACCTCGGCACGGTTCATGACAATGATCTCCACGATGGCGGCATGCAGCTGGTTTTCGTCGCGCATGGGGGCCGTACAACCTTCGAGATACGAGACGTAGCTGTCATCATCAGCCACAATGAGCGTACGCTCAAACTGCCCTGTGTTGCGGGCGTTGATGCGGAAGTAGCTGCTCAGCTCCATGGGACAGCGCACGCCTTTGGGGATATATACAAATGAGCCGTCAGAGAACACCGCGCTGTTAAGTGCAGCAAAGAAGTTGTCGCGGAAGGGCACCACCGTGCCCAGATACTGGCGCACCAGGTCGCCATGCTCCTTAATGGCTTCGCCAATGGAGCAGAAGATGACGCCCTTCTCGCGAAGTTTCTCCTTGAAGGTGGTCTTCACCGAGACAGAGTCCATAATGGCATCCACAGCAGTATTACCACTCAAAGCCAGACGTTCCTCAAGCGGTATGCCAAGTTTATCGAAGGTTTTTTCGAGTTCTGGGTCTATTTTCCCGTCGCTCTTTGGCTTTTTAGCCAGAGGGTCGGCATAGTAGGAGATGGCCTGATAGTCGATAGGCGGCACATGCACATGTCCCCATCGGGGCTCTTGCTGTTCCTTCCAATAGCGGAAGGCACGCAGGCGGAAGTCGAGCATCCACTCGGGCTCACCCTTCTTAGCAGAGATGAGGCGAACGATGTCCTCGTTCAGCCCCTTCTCTATGATTTCGGTATGTACGTTGGTAGTGAAGCCGAACTCGTATTTCTGCTCCGCTACCTGACGGACGTAGTCGTTACTACTTGAGTTCATAGTTCATAGTTAACAGTCTATAGTTCATAGTTAACAGTCTATCGTTCATAGTCCAACGTCGGGCGCAGCCCAACTATGAACTATGAATTCTTAACTATGACTTGTTACAACTTCTGTTCTACCTCGATCTCGGTGAAGGTCTCAATGATGTCGCCTACCTGAATGTCGTTGAAGTTGACCAGCGAGATACCGCACTCCAGACCTGTTGCCACTTCCTTGGCATCGTCCTTGTAGCGCTTCAGGGCATCGATGTTGGCCGTATGAATGACGATACCGTCGCGCACCACACGCGCCTTGTCCTTGGCGTGCACCTTTCCTTCAGTGACCAAGCCACCAGCCACGGTACCCACCTTTGATATCTTGAATACCTGCTTGACCTCAATCTCACCGGTGACAATCTCTTTCTTCACCTTGTCGAGCATACCCTGCATGGTCTGCGTCACATCATCGATAGCATCGTAGATGATGGAGTAGGTGTTGATTTCCACACCCTCACGCTCGGCCAGGCGGCGGGCGTCGGCAGAAGGACGCACCTGGAAGCCGATGATGATGGCGTCAGAAGCTGAAGCCAGCATGACGTCGTTCTCCGATATCTGCCCCACAGCTTTGGCAATGACGTTCACCTGAACCTTCTCGGTCGACAGTTTGATGAACGAGTCGCTCAGGGCCTCGATACTTCCGTCAGTGTCGCCCTTGACAATGATGTTCAGTTCGTGGAACTCACCCAGTGCGAAGCGGTGAGAGAGTTCGTCAAGACCGAGTGTCTTCGTCGTACGCAGGCTTTGCTCACGCTGCAGTTGTATTCGCTTGTTGGCTATCTCGCGGGCTTCCTGCTCCGTCTCCATGACGTGGAACGAGTCACCAGCCGTAGGTGCTCCGTTCAGTCCCAGAATGATGGCAGGCTCGGCAGGACCGGCTTTCTCAATGCGCTGGTTGCGCTCATTGAACATGGCCTTGATCTTACCCCACGCGCTGCCGGCTATCACCACGTCGCCCACCTTCAGCGTACCGTTCGATACGAGGACGGTGCTGACGTAGCCGCGGCCCTTGTCGAGTGACGACTCGATGATGCTTCCCGTAGCCTTGCGGTTAGGGTTCGCCTTCAGGTCGAGCATCTCCGCCTCTAAGAGCACTTTCTCCAACAGCTCGTCTACGCCCATGCCTTTCTTTGCTGAGATTTCCTGGCACTGGTACTTACCTCCCCATTCTTCAACGAGCAGGTTCATGTTGGCCAGGTCCTCGCGAATCTTGTCGGGGTTTGCTCCCGGCTTGTCAATCTTGTTGATGGCAAACACCATCGGCACATTGGCGGCTTGTGCGTGGGCAATGGCCTCCTTCGTGGTAGGCATCACCGAGTCGTCGGCTGCAATGATGATGATGGCGATATCCGTCACCTGTGCACCGCGGGCACGCATGGCCGTGAAAGCCTCGTGACCGGGGGTGTCGAGGAAGGTGATGCGTCGTCCGTCCTTCAGCTTGACGTTATAGGCACCGATGTGCTGCGTGATGCCGCCGGCCTCACCGGCAATGACGTTCGTGTTACGGATATGGTCAAGCAGTGATGTCTTACCGTGGTCCACATGTCCCATTACTGTCACGATGGGAGCTCGCGCGATGAGGTCGTTCTCGTCATCCTCCTCTTCGGTAATGGCGTTCTGGACTTCGGCAGAAACATATTCAGTGGTAAATCCGAACTCTTCGGCAACGATGTTGATGGTCTCGGCATCCAAGCGCTGGTTGATACTCACCATGATACCTATTGACATGCAGGTACCGATGACCTGGTTGACGCCGACATTCATCATGGTGGCCAGTTCGGAAACGGTCACGAACTCCGTCAGCTTTAGCACCTTGCTTTCTGCTGCCTCGGCTGCCATCTCCTCGGAGAGCCGTTCCTGGACGGCATCGCGCTTCTCACGACGATACTTTGCACCTTTCTTGTTCTGGTTCTTTGATGTCAGACGGGCCAGCGTTTCCTTCACCTGGCGTGCTACAGCCTCGTCGTCTACTTCTAACGGTTTCTGGATGGGACGGTTCTTCTTGTTCTTCTTGCCACCGCCCTGTTGCTGGTTCTGCTGCTGGTTTCCACCTTGCTGCTTATTGTTATTCTTCTTCTCGTTCTTACCAGCCTGCTTGGCAGCGGCTTCTATGTCCACCTTGCCCTGACGGATGCGTTCACGCTTCTTGCGCTCGCCGGCAACCTTTTCCTCACGCTCCTTGCGGCGTTCTTCCTTCGACTTCTTCTTAGGACGCGTGCTCTGGTTCAGCGAGTCAAGGTCAATTTTGCCCACCACGTTCAGCTGTGGTGCATTCTTGGCGGCCTTCAAGTCGCCAGGGGTCTTGGCCAGCTCTACTGCAGGCGTGGCGGTGTTGTCTGCCGGAATGTTATCTTCATCATTGTCGCTTTCGGTTTCGACATCGTTTTCGGCATCGGCATCGGCATTGGTTTTGACATCAGTGTCAGCATCAGTTTTGGCCACGTTGTCATCTTCCTCATGGCTTTCTGCTGTTGTAACTTCATTGGTCGTTTCGTGATCTGCGGGCAGGGGCTTTTTTTCCGTGGCAGGAGCTTCCTCTTCCACGACAGGCTGCTTTACCTCAGGCTCCTGTGGCTCGGCAGCGGCCACGGGTTCCATCGGTTGTTCTGCTACAGGCTTTTCCTCGGGTTCAGGCTTTGTGGTGGCCTTGGGTTTGCCGATGCTGTCAAGGTCAATCTTGCCTACCGTCTTCAGTTGCTGACGGGGTTCCAACAATTCTTCGGCAGAGACAATCTTCTTCTCCACCTTCTTCTCCTTGGTTTTCTTGCTGAACAGCATTTCTGCCTTGGTCTTCACGTCTTTGTCTGTGCTGAACTCGTTGACCAGTGCATCATACTGCTCGTCAGAAATCTTGGTGTTGGTGGTCATCTCGTCCTTCACGCTGCCAAGGTCTGCCTTCTTCTTCAGGAACTCCACTGCCGTCTGGAGTCCTATGTTCAATTCCGATAATACTTTATTTAATCTTACTCCCATAATTCTTTAGTTCATAGTTCATAATTAATAGTTCACAGTTTTTTGTCCATAGCCCATTGTCAGACGCAGTCTAACTATGAACTATGAACTCTTAATTATGAACTACTCAAACTCGGCCTTGAGAACCTCAAGTACGTGGTCGACAGTCTCTTCTTCCAGGTCTGCTTTCTCGATGAGCATCTCACGAGGGGCATTCAGCACAGCCTTGGCAGTGTCCAGGCCGATGGCTTTGATGGAGTCGATGATCCACTGGTCAATTTCGTCGGCAAACTCATCGAGGTAGATGTCCTCGTCGGCTTCGTTCTCGTTGACTACGCGGAAGACATCGATCGTGTATTCTGTAAGCATGGAGGCCAGTTTGATGTTCAGGCCGCCCTTACCAATGGCCAGGCTCACCTCTTCAGGCTGCAGGTACACTTCTGCCTTATGCTCCTCTGGGTTCAGTGTGATGCTGGTTACCTTGGCCGGCGACAGGGCGCGTTGGATAAAGAGCTGTGTGTTGTTCGAGAAGTTAATCACGTCAATGTTCTCATTGCACAGTTCGCGGACGATACCGTGTACGCGGCTACCCTTCACACCCACGCAGGCTCCTACGGGGTCGATGCGGTCGTCGTAGCTTTCCACGGCTATCTTGGCGCGCTCGCCCGGCATGCGTGCTATGCGGCGGATGGTGATCAGTCCGTCCTGAATCTCAGGCACCTCAGCCTCTAACAGACGCTCCAGGAACTGGTTGCTGGTGCGCGAGAGGATGATGCGCGGGTTGTTGTTCTCGTTCTGCACCTCCTTGACAATGGCTCGTACGGTCTCGCCCTTGTGGTAGTTGTCTGAGGGAATCTGCTCCTGCTTGGGCAGATGAAGCTCGTTGCCCTCGTCGTCGATGAGCAGCACCTCGCGCTTCCACATCTGATACACCTCTGCGGAAACCACCTGACCCACCTTGTCCTTATACTTCTGATACAGCGAGTCGTGCTCCAGCTCCAGAATTTTCGAAGCCAGTGTCTGGCGAAGGTTCAGGATGGCGCGGCGTCCGAACTTCTGGAAGTTCACCTCTTCTGACACCTCTTCGCCAACCTCGTAGTCGGGCTCAATCTTCTGAGCCTCGCTCAGGGCTATCTCCTTGTTCTCGTCACGTACCTCGCCGTCAGCCACCACGATGCGGTTGCGGTGAATCTCGAAGTCGCCCTTGTCGGGGTTTACGATGACATCGTAGTTCTCGTCAGAGCCAAACATCTTGGCAATGACGTTACGGAAGCTCTCCTCCAGTACGCTGACCAGCGTAGTGCGGTCAATGTTCTTAGTCTCTTTAAATTCCTGAAAGGTCTCAATCATTGAAGGACCTTTCGCTTTCTTTGTTGCCATGCTCTTTATTTACTATTTTACTATTTACTATTTACTATTTGAAGTTCAGCAGATACTTGCATGATTTGATGTCGCTGATGGCGAAGGTCTTGTCAACGTCAGCCATTACGGGACGCTTTTTTCCTTCCACTTGCTGCTTCTCCTTCACCGTCACCACAAAGTGCTCGCCCGCGTCGCTGACTTCCTTCAGCGTCCCCTGCACCTTATGACCGTTCTTTTGCAAAACCTCCACTTCCTTGCCAATGTGGTTGCGGTATTGCTGTATTACTTTGAAAGGCTGGCCGATGCCGGCAGAGCCCACTTCCAGTTCGTAGTCGCCAAGCTCGTCGCCCAGCACCTCCTGCAGATGACGGCTTAGGTCAGCACAGTCTTCTATCCACACTCCGTCGGCATGGTCTATCTCTATGACGATGCGGTCGTCAGCAGTCAGTTCAACATCCACGAGGTAGTATTCTCCTTTCTCCAGCCACTCCTCTACAGCTTTTGTCACTACGTTCTTGTCTATCATAAACGCTATTTAATAATTAAAAAACGAGAATGAGAGACTCGTTGAAGAGTCCCTCATTCCTCTGAACGGCTGCAAAGGTACTAACTTTATTTTATTCCTGCAAATTTTTTTATACCTTATTTTATATATATAGTAAGAAAATGTTTTTTTGTGGTTAAAGAATTACAAAATATTTGGGCAGGTCATAATTATTCACTAATTTTGCACTCCATTTTCAACTATTAACACACTAAGAACGATATGAAGAAACTTCTCGTGGCTCTCGTCATTTCATTATGCAGCATTTCGATGATGGCTGTTCCTGTGAAACCAGGGATGTGGTTGACTATCATGTTGGCCGACGGCACCCAAGTGTCTGTAGAACGTGTCGGAGACGAAAATGGTCACTGGCTGCGTGCTGCCGACGGCTCCTGCTATGTGGAGCGCAACGGTGCCTTCGAGAAGGCCGACCGCACTGTACTCGAAGAGCATCGTGAACAGCGGATTGTGGCTCGCCGAGCCTCACGCCGTGCCATTTTCGCCTCCACCAGCGATGGTCTGGGCTCTTTCGGCACCATGAGCCGCGGTGCAGTGCCCAGCATAGGCGAATATACTATTCCCGTGGTCATGGTGCAGTTCTCAAACCTATCCTTCAGGACTACTACTACTGTAGAGAAGATGCAGCGCTATTATAACGAAGAAGGCTACTCCGACAACGGCAGTGCGGGTTCTGTCCGCGACTACTTCGTTGCTCAGAGTGGCGGCCAGTTCATACCCAACTTCGACATCGTGGGCATGGTAACTTTAGATAAGACCTACCAGTACTACGGAAAGAATGACAGTCAGGGCAACGACCAGCACCTTGACGAGCTGCCGGGCGACGTGATTGCCGCAGCCATTGAACAGCTGGGCACCGACTTCTCGTCCTACGTTGCACCGGCAGGCGATGGGAACCACTCGGAGGGCGTACCCCTCTTGGTCATGTTCTACGCCGGCAAAGGCGAGGCAACTGAGTATTACGGCGGCGATAACTACCTGTGGCCCTGTGAGTGGGACGACGTAGAGGACGCCCAGGGCGGAAACTACGCTGACGTACACTTCAATAGCTTCTTCATCGGCAACGAACTGTACAGCGGCGGACTCCACATCATGGGACCGGGAGTGTTCTGCCATGAGTTTGGCCATGCACTGGGACTGCCCGACTTCTACTGCACCAACGACAGCTATTCGGGTGACGATGCCTTTGGCAACTGGTCTATCATGGATACCGGAGCGTACGTCGGCGACAGCTTCAAACCCATAGGGTACAATGCATACGAGAAAAGCTACATGGGATGGCTCGGCCTGAAGGAGATAGAAGAAGGCACGGAGGAGGTCGTACTCAACAGTCCCGACGGACTTGCCGAAGGTTCAGCCATCATCGTGCGAAACCCCAATAATCAGACCAGCGTGGAAACCTTCATCTTTGAAAACCGACAGCCGGGCACCTGGTATCCATCCCAGTACGGCTCAGGCGTACTGGCCACCCGCATAGCCTATCAGCCTGAGCACTGGTCGTATAACGTCGTGAACAACATCAAGTCGAAAAAACGTGCTTGTGTCATGAAGGCTGGAGGCGACAATTTGGACTACACAGCCGACAAGGCCAACCTGTACGGATATTCCGTTACAAGCATAGAGACACTGAAAAACTTCAGCGGTTCCGACTTTGAGATAGGATTCACCAACATCACCAAAAACGATGACGGCACCATCAGTATTGTGCTCAAGCAGCAGGAAACTCATGATCCTGACAACCCCGACAACCCTGATCCGGGCGTGAACCCGGGCGGTGACACCAGTGGCATCCTGTTCAGCGAGACCTTCGACGGCTGCAACGGAAAAGGTGGCAATGACGACTTGTGGAGTGGTAACATCGCTTTAGGGGCATTCAACACCGACAACGAAGGGTGGTTGACGGAGAAAGCATTCGGTGCCAATCAGTGCGCCAAGTTCGGCACAGGCAATGACAGTGGTATGGTCACCACGCCGGGCATTGTCATCGATGGTTCTGCCACGCTGACCTTCCGTGCCGGTGCTTGGAATAGCAGCAAAGACAGCGAGACGCTCTACTTGATGGCTGAAGGGGGAACCATCGTCCCCGAGGAAGTCACCATGACCAAAGGGGCGTTCACCGAGTTTGAAACTACTCTCACGCCCGACGGTGAGTCTATGACCGTCACCTTCGCTGCCGCCGGCGGCCGTTTCTTTCTCGATGATGTCCTTGTCAGACAGGATGGTGCGGAGACTGCCATTCGCAGCATCACCACTTCTGCCGACAGTTGCATCTATACCCTCTATGGTCGCTATGCTGGCACCGACATGCATCAGTTGTCACGTGGCGTTTATGTCAGGAGCGGTCGTAAGGTGCTGGTGAAGTAACTCGTCCCTCTTTCATTTAAATTTGGGTTTATGGGTAAGCCGTTCTTTGGCTTACCCTTTACTATTGTGCCTTGGAAACTAACATGCCGGCCAAATTCAGTGAAATTGCTGACCAAATTCAGTGAAATTGCTTTTTATTGAGAATGCGCTATTTCTCTGATTCGTGGTTTGTAACAGAGTGATTGTGTTTTTGTAAATACAATACACGATGTTATTTTCCGTAAAGTTCGTGTTACAAATGGTGAAGATGTATTTATAAATAATGAATAACTTTGCAGTGCATTTAAGAAGAAACTTTTTCAAATCGCTTTATTTAGGAATTTAGCTAATATTAGAGTTAGTAGTTTTGGTATGTAAAAATTAGCACTGGGGGCCGGCGGGAGTCTCCCCCCATTTTTCTCACGAAACGATGTAAAGAACTAAAAATAAAAATTACGACTATCAGATGTGTTTGAAATCTAAATTGCTACTATGCCTGGCGGTCATGATGATTATGACATCCTGCACAAAGGAGAGCGATGAGCCTGCTCAGAAAGAAGAACCCGTCGTTCCCGTAACGACCGATGAACCCAAGAATCCCCAACCCACACCCGACCCGGACCCTGAGCCGGAGAAGCCGGATGCGCAAGGTGTCCCATCGGCATTGCGTGTTGACGGTCGCTTCCTGGTGAACGCCGAGGGCCGTAGGGTGGTGATGCACGGCTGGGCTCAGACGTTCAGCCCGTGGTTTAATGAACGTGGTACGAAGTGGAATGACTACGACGTTGAAGGGTGCCTGAACTACAATAAGGGCATCATTGACGGAATTTTGGCTGCCGGATGGAAGATGACATTCGTACGCCAGCACATGGATCCCTATTGGAGCAATACCCCCGGTAAACATACAACGGGCGAGAACGATATCTCGGCTTTCGACTGGGATCGGTTCACTTTCTATTTGGATCGCGTGTTCGTGCCCATGGCTGAGTATGCCATCAGCAAGGGACTTTATGTGGTGATGCGCCCGCCCGGGGTCTGTCCAGAGAAGATTCAGAAGGGTGGGGCATATTATGAATACCTTATTAATATATGGACATACGTGGCTAAGCACCCCAAACTGAAAAACAATGGGGCTGTTATCTTCGAACTGGCTAATGAGCCGATACAGATATGTGACGAGAACGGCGTGGCAGTCAATAACTGGGATTGGACGCAGAAGGACAAGCGTGGACGGCTGTTGCAGGACTTCATGCAGGGCATCTGTGATGCCATCCGTAACCAAGGTGCCCAGAATGTTTTGCTGGTGCCGGGCTTGCACTACCAGATGCTGTACAGCACCTTCGAGCAGTATCCCGTAAAGGGCGACAACATTGCCTATGCCGTGCACTGCTATCCAGGATGGTATAACAGCGGTGTGGAGGGCGATGTGACCGTGGACTACCAGTCGTTCAAGGCTGGGTGGGACAATGAGATTATGCCTATTGGTCGCAAGGCACCCATCGTGGTGACAGAGATGGACTGGGCTCCGGCAAAGTACAACTCGTCGTGGGGCAAGGCCATCACGGGCGTTTCCGGCGGCACGGGCTTCGGGGCGAACTTCATGCGCATCTGTGACGAGTCGCAGAACGTCAGTTGGCTGCTGTTCACCGACGGCAACCTGCTGGCTCAGTACGACGACCGCCAGCCCGACGGTCAGACATTCCTCACTGACCCCGAGGCGTGTCCCCGTCCCGTCTATCGCCACTACCAGTATTATGCCACAACGGAGTACGACGCACTGATTAATAAACCGTCCTACGGTACCAAGTCAAGGTAAGTGTAGAAGAATATGAAATGTAACGAAGAACAAGGTAAAACAATAAAAACAAAAGAATGTTACAAAAAGTAAAGACAACGTTACAAACAGCAAAGCCTATTCGTGCCAAACCCCGTATCTTTGCAGGGATTTTTGCAAGAAAGTATCAAAATAAGTCAAAATAATGTAAAACAACTATGAATCAAAATCTGTCAAAATGAAGAATCTAAAGCAATTGATCAGACAGACCGTTCTTACGACCATGATGCTCTTTGGGTGCGTCCTGTTGATGCATGCCCAGGGAGGCATTACGGTCAAGGGTACGGTGGCGGACGGAAGCGGTGAACCATTGATTGGTGCTTCCGTTGTGGTGAAGGGAAACACTTCACTGGGTACTGTGACCGACTTTGACGGAAACTTCACCTTGAAGGTTCCGTCGGAATCGAGCGTTTTGGTTATCTCGTACGTGGGCATGACGTCCCGCGAGATTCGTGTCGGAAAGGAGCGTACTTTCAATGTGACGCTGCAGGACGACACTCAGCTGGAGGAAATCATCGTCGTGGGTTACGGCCAGCAGAAAAAGGCATCAGTGGTGGGTGCTATCACCCAGACCACCGGTGAAGTGCTGGAGCGTGCCGCCGGTGTGACCGATGTCGGATCGGCACTGACGGGTAATCTGCCTGGTGTGGTGACGACGGCATCGTCGGGTATCCCTGGTGAGGAAGACCCGCAAATCATCATCCGTGGACAGTCGTCGTGGAACAACTCGTCGCCCCTGGTGCTGGTGGATGGTATCGAGCGTCCGATGTCAAGTGTCGACATCCAGTCGGTGGCTACCATCTCCGTGCTGAAGGATGCCTCGGCAACGGCTGTGTATGGTGTGAAGGGTGCTAATGGTGTGATCCTTATCACCACCAAGCGCGGTGCCGAAGGTAAGGCTCAGATTGGTGTCTCTGCCAATGCAATTATGAAGATTCCTTCAATGCTTCCCGACAAGTACGACTCCTATGACGCTCTGGTGGCCCGTAACGTGGCTGTGGAGCATGAGTTGAACCTCTATCCCGAGAGTTTCTCCTACATGAAGCCCATGAGCTTTATTGAGAACTACCGCAACCAGACTACCGTGGAGCAGCGCGAGCGCTATCCGAATGTGGACTGGCAGCGTGAGATGTTCCGCAAGTCGGTGATGTCGTACAATGCCAATCTGAATATATCAGGTGGTACGAAGTTCGTGAAATACTTCGCCAGTGTCGACTTCGCTTCAGAAGGTGACCTGTTTAAGACTTTCCCCACAGGTCGTCATTACGATCGAACAATATCTTATAATCGCGTGAACGTGCGCTCGAACCTTGACTTTAATATCACGAAGTCGACCGTGTTCAAGGTTAACATTGCCGGTTCGAACAGCAAACAGACGAACCCTTGGGAGCGCGGTCACGAGTGGGACAATGGTGGTAATCTCGGATGGCAGATGTCGCAGATGTGGGCTGGTGTCTACAACATTTCGCCCGATGCCTTCCTGCCGCAGTACAGCGACGGCTCATGGGGATTCCTGCCCGGTTCTACCAACGTGAGCAACTCGGCACAGACCTCCAGCATCGGTGGTGTGCAGACATGGACCACTACCCGTATTAATACCGACTTCGTCTTGGAGCAGCAGCTCGACTTCATCACCAAGGGTCTGTCGCTGCGCGGCATGATTTCGTGGGACAACGTGTTCCGTGAGGACCGCCGTGGTATTGCCGACCTGTATAACGACCCGCAGTTGAAGTGGATAGACCCCGAGACGGGCATAGCACAGTATAAGCAGCCCTACGAAGCCTACGACCGCTTCGACTACACCATGGGTAACAAGTGGACTACCAATGGTGGTGAGGTGAAGAACAAAGATACCCAGCGCAACCTGAACTACCAGATACAGCTGAACTGGGGCCGCCAGTTCGGACTGCACGACGTAGGCCTGATGGGTAACTTCGGACGCCAGGAGTATGCTACTGGTTCTGAGATTGCCCACTATCGCGAGGACTGGGTGTTCCGTGGTACCTATAATTATGCCAACCGTTATAGTGTCGAGTTCAACGGTGCCTACAACGGTTCGGAGAAGTTCTCGAAGGACAACCGCTTTGCTTTCTTCGCATCAGGCGCTATCGGATGGACTATCAGTGAGGAGAAGTTCATGGAGAAGCTGCGCGAGAAGCACATCATCGACATGCTGAAGTTCCGTGCTTCATACGGAGCCATCGGTGACGACAACGTCGGTCAGCGCTGGATGTACATGACACAGTGGGCATACGGCGGACGCACCGTGATGGACGTAACCTCCGGCAACGGTTTCAACGCTGGCGACATGTCTACCCCTGGTTCGCCTTACGTCTTCTACCGCGAGGCTTCTGTAGGTAACGAGAACGTTCATTGGGAGAAGGTGAAGAAGTTCAACTTCGGTATCGACTACGGATTCCTCGGCGGTCTCATTGCCGGTTCGTTCGATATCTTCAGCGACCGCCGTACCGACATTCTGGTAGGTGGCTCGAAGCTGGTGCCTTCCTACTTCGGCCAAAGCCCTGCATGGGTGAACCTGGGTGAGGTGAAGACTCACGGTTATGAGTTGGAGGTCCGCCTGAACAAGGTCTTCGCCAACAAGATGCGCGTGTGGGCCAACATGAACATGACACACGCCGTCAATGAGGTGGTGAATCGCGACGACCCGGAACTCTATCCCAGCTATCGTAAGCAGGCAGGCTATGCCATCGGACAGACCCACGCCTTCATCGACAAAGGTATGATGCAGACCTACGACGACCTATACGGTTCGCCTAAGCATGACTCCAGCGACGACCAGAAGCTGCCCGGCGACTACTATATCGTTGACTTCAACGGCGACGGTGTGGTAGACCAGACTAACGATAACGTGCCTTACGGCTATACTGGAAGTCCTCAGAACACTTACAACGCCACCATCGGTTTCGAGTATAAGGGCTTCTCGTGCTTCGCACAGTTCTATGGCGTTACCAACGTGACGCGTGACGTGACCATGATCAGCCTGGCAGACCCCATGCTGGCTAACGTCTACGACCAGGGTACATGGTGGAGCACCAACCACACAGGTGCTGACGTGCTTACACCGCGTTTCAATACGAAACCTTCTTATTATTATGGTACACAGTACCTGTGCGATGGTAGCTACATCCGTCTGAAGAACGTCGAGGTGGCCTATACTTTCACACAGCCTTGGATACGCAAGATTGGTATCCACGACCTGAAGGTGTTTGTCAGCGCCAACAACCTGTGGATGTGGACCCGTATGCCCGACGACCGTGAGTCGAACTTCTCGTCGAACGGTGGTGCTACCGGTGCCTATCCTACTGTGAAGCGTATTAACTTCGGTATCAAGCTTAACCTGTAATTAAAGACAACAATGAAAACGAATATGAAACAATATATATTCATGGGACTTGCAGCCTTGTCGCTCTCATGGGGAGCCACTTCCTGCACCGACTACCTGGATAAGACGGCTGACTCTGACGTCAATCCGGAGATGGCGTTCATGAACTTCACGAACTTCCAGGGCTTTGTCGAGGAGGCCTACAACTGCATTCCCAACAAGGAGTCGAACTTCTGGTGCTGCACCTTCAACTGGGGTGAGGACGAGATTATGAACACCGGTGGCGGCGACAGTCACCTGACGGCTCACATTGACTTGGGCGACTATCGCAACTGGTATGACAACGACCAGACCTATCTGCACCGTGGCGGTGGCAACCTGAATCCTACTTCCAACGATAAGTTTGCCCACTCGCTGGAGCATGCGTGGTACGTCATCCGCAAGATGAACCTCGGACTGGAGAACATTGACAAACTGACCAATGCTACGCAGGAAGAGAAGAACTTCATCAAGGGACAGTTGCTGTTCATGCGTGCATGGTGGCATCTGGAGCAGATGATTTACTTTGGCGGTCTTCCTTACGTTGACCATGTCATTGCTGCCGACGGTCCCTTCGACCTGCCGCGCCTCTCGTTCCAAGAGGCTGCACAGCGTGCTGCCGAGGACTTCCGCGCCGCTGCCGACCTGCTACCTGACAACTGGGAGAACACAGCTGCTGGAAAGCGCACACCGGGCAAGAACGACCTGCGCATCACGAAGGTTTGTGCTTTGGGTTACATGGGCAAGGCCCTGCTGTGGGCTGCCTCGCCGCTCAACGAACTGGGCGCTCAGGTGGGTGCCTCGAAAAACGGCAACACCTATAAGTACAACACGACGCTAGCTCAGCAGGCTGCCGACGCTTTGGGTGAGGCCATTGCTGACCTTTCGAAGTCGCCGTACTCACTGGCAGAATACAAGTATGAGAACATCTATGACCATGTAGCTGACAAAACCTCTAACAGCAACTTCTCTGACATCTTCCGTACCACGGGTCAGAGTTGGCGCATGCCGGGTAGTGTAGAAGCCATCATGCGTGGTCCGGTGCCCGATATTAATGGTTCAAACTGGAACTTTGCCAAGCTGTGGGGTCCGAAGGTGAACAACCTCGTGGAGCACGATGCTATCATCCACATGCCGACAGCCAATTACATCAACTATGCCTACGGTATGGAGAACGGTCTGCCCATCACTGACCCCGAGTCAGGATTCGACCCCACTCATCCTTTCAAGAACCGCGACCCGCGTTTCTATCACGACATCATGTTCGACGGCTTTAAGTTCCTGAACACCACTCCTGGTGCTGCCGATGCCGAATTCCAGTATCTGCAGATGTACACTGGCGGTAACATGGTACCTACAGGCAATCCTGCACGCTCAACCGATGGTAGCCGTACAGGTTACTTCTGCCAGAAGCTTGTGCCCCACCAGTGTAACAAGTACGACGGCATGTACAACTGGGGTGGTGCGCTGCAGTGCTATCTGCCCTATATGCGTGTGGCCGACATCTACCTGATGTATGCTGAGGCTTGTGCTGCTGCCGGCGGTGCTACTTACAAGAGCAGCCGTTGCAACATGAACGGAGCTGATGCCATCAACGTGCTGCGCGACCGCGTCGGTGCCGGACATGTGGCTCAGAAGTTCCTGGGCGAACCCAACAAGTTTATGGATGAGGTCCGCCGCGAGCGTGCCTGTGAGCTGGCCTTCGAAGGCTTCCGCTGGAACGACCTGCAGCGCTGGCTGCTGCTCACCGAGGCTCCCTACAACGTGAAGACCCGCCAGGAGTTCCGTCGTGTGGGCGACTTCGACTATGCCAAGAATGATCCCCGCGATGCTGAAGTGACAGGTTGGAGCGAGACGGTCATCGTGGAGCGCAACTTCGGTACGAAGCACTACCTGCTGCCCTTGAAGGATGCCGAGACCTATCTCTACAGTGATTATTCTCAGAATCCGGGATGGTAACCTTTAAATGTAAAAAAGTAAAAAGGTAAAATAGTAAACGTTATGAAACATAAGATATTATATATGTCAGCTCTCTTGGCAGTAACGGCAGTGTCGCCTGCTGCTGCACAGATTGAGACCGGCCAGGACTCGCTCGTCAACGTGGCTTTCCGCAAGGTGGCTGCCGAGGATGTGATGGGTGGTGTTTCGTCCGTCAACTATCGTGAGCTGATGAAGAAGAACTACAATACTTACAGCCTTGACAACTTACAGGGCTATGTAGCCGGTTTCAACGGCAATGGCATGTGGGGACTTGAAGGTTCGTCGGAATTCAGTAAGAATGGAGACGATGTCAATGTTCCTAACGGTATGTTGGTGCTCATCGACGGTGTACCTCGTGCTGCTAACAACGTGAAGCCTGATGAGATTGAGAACATCACCTTCCTGAAGGGCGCCCAGGCCGTAGTGCTTTATGGCAGCCGGGCCGCCAAGGGTGTGGTGCTTATCACCACCAAGCGCGGACAGGTGACCGACGGACTGAAGGTGAACGTACGTGCCAACACGGGATGGAACGTGGCCAAGAGTTATCCGGAGTACTTAGGCTCTGCCGAGTACATGACGCTCTACAACGAGGCGCGTGCCAACGATGGTCTTGATGCACTGTACACACAAGACGACATCGCCAATTTTGCAAGCGGACTGAATCCTTACCGGTATCCGAATGTGAACTTCTACTCGTCAGACTATATCAAGAAGACTTACAACCGTAGCGACGTGACGGCAGAAATAGAAGGCGGTAACGAGCGTGCCAAGTTCTATGCCAACGTGAGCTACTACCGTCAGGGCGACTTCATGAACTTTGCTGAATCGAAGGACAACTATGTAGACCGCTTCAACGTTCGTGGTAACGTGGACATGAAGATCAACAACTTCATTTCAGCCTACGTCAATGCCAATGCCACCTACTATAACTCGCGGGGCACAAACGGTGCCGGCTTCTGGTCAACAGCAGCCACTATGCGTCCCAACCGTATCAGCCCGCTGATTCCCCTGAGTTATATTGACGAGAATGCCGCAGCTGCACAGGTGATGGTGGCCAGCACGACCAACATCATTGATGGTTGTTTCTTGGGGGGCAGCCAGACCGAGCTGACCAATGTCTTCGGCGACATCTATGCTGCCGGTTACAACACATGGACTTCGCGACAGTTCCAGTTTGATGCCGGCGTGAATGCCGACCTTGGCTCGCTGCTCAAAGGCTTGACCTTCCACGCCATGGTAGCTGTCGACTATGCCACAACCTACTCGACATCGTTCAACAACACCTACGCTACTTTCCAACCTACATGGAGTAACTACAACGGTCACGATGTCATCGTAGCTCTGAACAACAACGGCACCGTAGACAAGAAGTCGGGTGTGCAGAACATTAGCGGCTCAACTGACAATCAGACCATTGCCTTCAATGCTCACTTCGACTACAACCGCACTTTCTCAGATGTCCATAACGTCAGTGCATTGGCAGTCGTCAACGGATATCAGCAGACCGTGTCGGGTGTTTACCACAAACTGAGCAATGCCAACTTAGGTTTCCAGGTGGGTTATAACTATGACCACCGCTACTATGCTGACTTGGCCATTGCCACCCCCTGGTCAGCTCGTCTGCCGGAAGGCAAGCGTGCGGGTGTCTCTCCCTCGTTCACTCTGGGGTGGAACATCGCCAAAGAGCAGTTCATGCAGAATCAGAATATCTTCGACGAACTGAAACTCTCTGCCAGCTACAGCGATCTGAAGACCGACATGGGCATTGACGACTACTATATGTATCAGGCTACCTATCAGAGTGGTGGCTGGTGGGACTGGAACGGTGAGACCGGTCACTCTGCCGTACAGTCGAAGCGTGGCGGTAACGACGACTTCGGCTATCTTCACCGCAAGGAGTTCTCCGTAAGCCTGCATGCCGCACTGCTGCAGCGTGCCCTGACTGCTGACTTCTCTTTCTTCACCAACAAGATCAACGGTGGTGTGATTACTGCCGGCAATCAGCTGCCCAGCTACTTCCGCGTCTACTATCCAGAGTCGTCATTCCTGCCCTATATCAACTTTAATGAGGACAGCCGTACAGGCTTCGAACTGGCACTGAAGTATAAGAAGGATTTCGGCGATTTCGGTTTCCAGGTGGGTGCCAACCTGACACACTACACAACCAATGCTGCCAAGCGTGACGATTCCAATTTCGCCGATGCCTATCAGTATCGTCAGGGCAAGCCACTGGATGCTATTTGGGGTTACGAGTGCTTAGGGTTCTTCCAGGACGAGGACGACGTGGCAAACTCGCCTGAGCAGAAACTCGGTGGTACTACCGTACGTCCTGGCGACCTGAAGTATAAGGACCAGAACAACGACGGTGTCATTGATAATAAGGACCAGGTGAATCTGGGCAAGGCCGGATGGTATGGTGCTCCCACCACGTTAGGTATCAACGTGACCCTCAAGTATAAGAACTTTACACTCTTCATGCTGGGTGTGGGTAGTTTCGGCGGAAACGCTGTCAAGAACAACAGCTACTGGTGGATTGACGAGAACGACAAGTACTCGGCAGTGGTTCGCGAACGCTGGACTCCTGAGACTGCAGCAACGGCCACCTATCCCCGTCTGACGACGCAGAGTGGTGCCAACAACTTCACCAACTCTGACTTCTGGCTTTACTCTACCTCTCGCTTCGACCTGGCCAAAGTGCAGCTGACCTATGATTTCCCGAAGAGCATCATCGGCAACGGTTTCGTCAAGGGACTTTCTGTCTATGCCAGTGGCAACAGCCTGCTGACCATCGCCAAGGAACGTAAGCTCTTAGAGATGAGTGTCGGCTCGGCTCCTCAGGCCCGTTTCTATAACCTGGGTGTTCAGGTAGCTTTTTAATTAGGAATTAATAATTAGAAATTAGTAATTATGATTACCAAGAGAATTAACAACATACTTGTTGCAGGTTTATTTTGCTGCGGCTTTTCTGCCACACTTACATCCTGCGACGACCTGATAGACCCGGCTCTGGAGAACGTGCAGGACATCACCGAGATGTACAACGACCCGCAATTTGCCCGTGGTCTGATTGACAATGCCTTCCTGGTGCTGCCCTATGACGGCTCGTCCGTCAGCGACGTGGCTACTGACGATGCCGTGAGCAATGACAACAGCAACTCATACAAGCAGATGGCCACAGGAAACTGGACCTCGCAGACCAACCCCATCAACCAGTGGGAGACGCGCTATCATGCCATCCAGTATTGTAACCTCTTCCTTGAGAACATCGAACAGGTGAAGTGGGACTATTCCAGCGAGGCCCTGAACCAGATGCACATGGACCTTTATCGCGGACAGGCTTACGCCCTGCGTGCTCTCCACATGTTCTACCTGCTTCGTGCCCATTGCGGTATGGTGGGTGGCCAGCTGATGGGAGTACCCATTCATCTGGCTTCTGAAAACCAGGCCTCCGACTTCAACCAGCCCCGTAACACCTTTAAGGAGTGCATTGACCAGATTATGGCTGACTTCGACGAGGCACTGAAGTATCTGCCCGCCCAGTATGGTGACGTGGCACCGGGTGGTGTTCCTGCCAAGTATACTTCTATCGGTGGTACTGATGCTGAATACAACCGTGCCTTCGGTAGCCTGCAGCGTGGCAAGATTGATGGTAACATCATTGCCGCTGTCAAGGCTCAGGTAGCTATCTTCGCCGCTTCTCCCGCCTATGCTTCAGCAGGTGCCATGACAATGAGTCAGGCCGCCAAGTATGCTGCCGACTATCTGAAGCTGCGTGGTGGACTGGCTGCCGTCGATCCTACAGGCTGGACATGGTATGCCAACAAGGACTATATCAAGAACTATAAGTTCACAGATCCTGATCCTGTGGAGATAGTATGGCGCGGTAACGTGGGTGACAGCCACTCCATGGAGAGCGACTGCTTCCCTCCCTCCCTCTACGGAAAGGGACGCATCAACCCCACACAGAATCTGGTGGATGCCTTCCCCATGGCTAACGGCTATCCTATTAGTGCCAGTGCTTCGGGATATGATGCCAACAATCCCTACGCTAACCGCGACCCACGTCTGCATGCTTATATCCTGACCAACGGCGATGTCTTCGGCCCCAGCAGTACTGTTATCAATACGCAGACCGACTCGCCTACGCTGGATGGTCTGAACAAAGAGAACGGCATGTCGACGACCACAGGCTTCTACATGCGTAAACTGATGCGCGATGATGTGAACCTGAATCCCTCAAGCACTACCGACCAGCGCCATTTCGGTGCACGCATCCGCACCACCGAGTTGCTGCTCGATTATGCAGAGGCTGCTAATGAGGCAGATGGTCCTCTGGCTCAGGTGGGCGGTGCTAACTATTCTGCCTATGATGTCATCAAGGCGCTGCGTGCCCGCTGCCATGAAGAGGGTTGGTCGGATGCTTATTTAGAAAGCATCAAGTCTGATCAGGACAAGATGCGGGAACTCATCCGTAATGAGCGCCGTCTGGAACTCTGCTTCGAGAACCATCGCTTCTGGGACCTGCGCCGTTGGAAGGCTCCTCTCACCGAGGGCGCCAAGGGTGTGAGCATCACCACTTCTGCTGCCGGTGTCACCAGCTATAGCCCTATCAATGTGGAGGCTCGTCAGTATGCTGACTATCAATACTATGGTCCTATCCCTTATACCGAAATCCGAAAGTGGAGCAACCTTGAACAGAACGACGGGTGGGCTAATTAACACAATGTAAAATTCTAAAATAACGAAGAAAACTATGAAACGTATAATCAATAAATTCCTACTTGCCGGACTGGTAAGCTGCGGCATAGCTACAGGCTTGACATCCTGCAAGAACGGTGATGTGGAGTTCGACGACTATGAGGGTGGCACTACGGTCTACTTTGCTTACCAGACCCCCGTACGCACCATCGTGCTGGGCGATGACGAGTACGATACCACGTTGGACAAAGCGCACAAGTGTAAGATTATGGCTACGTTCGGCGGTTCGTATAATGAAAGCAATGGTAGTGTTCAGGTGGCTGTCGATCCTACGCTGGCAGACGGTCTGACCTTCGAGGACGGTACTCCCGTAAAGGTCATGCCCGAGAGCTACTACCAGTTAGCTACTACCAGCTGGTCTTTCAACAACTCCATGAACGGTGGTTCGGAGGTACAGTTGACCGATGCCTTCTTTAACGATCCCGATGCCGTAAAGAATACGTATGTCATTCCTCTTGTCATTACCGGTCAGACCGGCTTTGGCCGTATTCTGAGCGGTACGCTGAAGGAGGGTGGACAGCCTGTGCGCACAGATGCCTCGCAGTGGGAGGTACAGCCTATGGACTATGTGCTCTACTGCGTGAAGTACCAGAATAAGTACACTGGTTACTGGCTCACCAACGGCACAACATCTACCGACAACATCGAGAAGGCTGCCACACGCCAGATAGTCACCAAGTCGCTCAGCCAGGCCGTCTATAAGACCAGCGTGAACGACCAGGATATCGACCTCCTGCTGACCTTCGACGCTTCTGACAAGTGCGTCATTACGTCAGCCACTGCCGGTATGACGGCAACGGGTAATGGCCAGTGGACTGACGACGGTGCCAAGAAGTCTTGGGGCAATAAGGACCGTGACCTGTTGGAGTTGAACTACACCGTCAATGGCACTACCGTTAACGAGAAACTCGTATGGCAGCGCAGCGGTGTCACTATTGAAGAGTTTAAGTCTGTTTACAACAAGTAATATCTAAAAACTCAGGAACAATGAAAAAGACATTCATCCTATCAGCACTTGGAGCCATGTTTATGGCTTCATGTGCCGACGAATTCAATACGAACAACTACTCTGTGGATCGTACGGCAGAGTCGGAGGCCTATCTCTACCTGAACGACTATGAGCCGCTGAAGCAGTATGTAGACCGCTCGAAGTATCCTAACTTCCGACTCGGTGCAGGAACCACGGTGAGTGACTATCTGAAGGGAGAACTGGTGTTTGCGCTGGTCAACTCGAACTTCGACGAGACGGAGCCGGGCAACGCCATGAAGATGGCTTCCTGCGTGAATAGCGACAACGGTGCCATGGATTTTGGTCGCGTCAGTGAATATGTCAACACGGCTACCGATGCCGGTCTGCAGGTCTATGGTCACACACTGGCCTGGCACGCCCAGCAGCCCGTCAAGTGGCTCAACTCGCTGTTGAAGGACAAGGAGCTTGACATTGACCCCAATGCCCTCATCGAGACACTGGCCACCACCAACGATTTCACAACCATGCCCGACCAGGGATTCCCCTATTATGCTATGGGCTGCGAGCCTCCCATCCAGAACGGTGCCATGCACTTTGTGCCTACGGGCAACTGGAGCCAGTTCTTCATCTTCCCCGGTGGCAACAACCAACTCACCGAGGGCGACTATCTGGTACGCCTCTATATGAAAGCCAGCAAAAATGCTGACGGCGTGCAGCTGACCATCCAGAACGGTTGGGGCGGCGATGCTCAGAACATGACCCAGCCAGTACCTGTTGAAGAAGGCGACCAGGTCTACGAACTCAAGTTCCCCGGCATCACAGCCAGCCCCAGTGCCGGCTACGATGTCATCCTGAAGCCTCAGAATGCCGATGCTGTTCTTGATGTCAAGAAGATTGAGTTCTACAAACTCGAGAGTCCCGCTGTCGAAGTAGAGCATGAGGTCAACTTCTATACCTATGAGAACAAGCCTGACGGGCCGTTCCCCCACTATCCAATGGGCAGCGAGCCTCCCATCCAGAACGGTGCCCTCCACTTCGTGCCTACGGGCAACTGGAGCCAGTTCTTCGTGGTTCCCGGTGGTGACAACCAGCTCGACGAAGGCGACTACATGTTCTATGTAGACATGGCAGCCTCGAAGGAAGCTTCAGGTGTACAGCTCACCGTGCAGAACGGATGGGGCGGTGACGCACAGAACTTCACTGCTAGCATTCCCGTAGTGGCCGGCCGTCATGTCTATCCCCTGAAGTTCCCGGGTCTCACCGGCAGTCCCAGCAAGAACTATGATGTCATCCTGAAGCCCCAGACGGCTGATGCTACGCTCGACTTCTACTCGCTGAAGGTCTGCAAGATAGAGAAACTCAACTCCATACCTCTTACCGACGAGGAGAAGAAAGACACCCTCACCTGGGCTATGGACCGCTGGGTGAAGGGCATGATGGAAGCCTGCGACGGCAAGGTGAAGGCTTGGGACGTTGTCAACGAGGCCATCGCAGGTGGCGGCGACGACGGTGAAGGCAACTATCCCCTGCAGCACATCAAGGAAGGCGAGACAGACAGTTTCTATTGGCAGGACTATCTGGGCGACCTCGGCTACGTGCGTACCGCCGTACGTCTTGCCCGCGAGTATGGCCCTGAAGACGTGAAGTTGTTCATCAACGACTATAACCTTGAGAGCGACTGGGATCAGAACAAGAAGCTGAAGAGCCTTATTAACTGGATCAAGAAGTGGGAAGCCGACGGCGTGACCAAGATCGACGGTATCGGTTCGCAGATGCACATATCCTGCTATGCCAACCCGCAGACTCAGGAGAGCAAGAAGGCTGCCATTGTCAATATGTTCAAGCTGATGGCACAGTCGGGCAAGCTTATCCGTATCTCGGAGCTTGACATGGGCTATGTCGATGCCGATGGTAACAGCGTGCAGACGGCCAGCATGACGGAGGAGCAGCACAAGCAGATGGCTGAACTCTACAAGTTTGTCGTCGAGAAATACTTAGAGTTGATACCCGCTCAGCAGCAGTGGGGCATCTGCCAGTGGTGTATCACCGACTCGCCTACCACCCCGGGCGGATGGCGTACGGGTGAGCCCACCGGACTTTGGGACCTCAAATACTACCGTAAGCACACCTATGCCGGCTTTGCCGATGGTTTGAGCGGTAAGTAACCCATTACCCCCAAGGGTAATTTTTAGAACTTTACATGCTGAGTCCCGGGCTCGTGAGAGTCCGGGACTTTTCAAAAAAGTCTTGCTGTAAGCAAGGACTTATCCAAAAGTCTCGCTATAAACTTCTAACCCCTATAAATTATGAAACCATTATTAACTACATTACTGTTGCTGCTTGGCCTTAGTGTTACAGCACAAGATGAGAACTTCTACATTTTCCTTTGTTTCGGGCAGTCAAACATGGAAGGCGCTGCACGACCCGAAGCCGAGGACCTGGTGAGTCCGGGACCGCGCTTCCTGTTGATGCCTGCCGTCGACGACCCACAGCGTGGGCGTAAGATGGGTGAATGGTGCGAAGCCGTTCCCCCGCTCTGCCGTCCCAATACGGGTCTGACCCCTGCCGACTATTTTGGTCGCACGATGATTGAGACGCTGCCCAAGCACATTCGCGTGGGCGTCATCCATGTGGCTATTGGTGGCATTCGCATCGAAGGTTTTATGCCCGACCAGATAGACGAGTATGTTAAGACGGCCCCAGGCTGGATGAAGGGTATGCTCCAAGCCTATGGCAACAATCCTTACGAGCGGCTGGTCACGCTGGCCAGGAAGGCGCAGCAGGACGGTATCATCAAGGGTGTGCTCATGCATCAGGGTGAGTCGAACACCGGCGAACCCGACTGGGCGCAGAAGGTGCAGACGGTGTACGACAACTTGCTTGGTGACTTGCAGTTGAAGCCCGAGGAAGTGCCCCTGTTGGCTGGTGAAGTAGTGCAGGCAGGAGGCGAGGGCCAGTGTCTGGCCATGAACAAGCAGATTGACGACCTGCCCAAGACGTTGCACACCTCGCAGGTCATTTCGTCGACAGGCTGCACCAATCTGCCTGACAAGCTGCACTTCGATGCTGCCGGCTATCGTGAACTCGGCCGTCGCTATGGCGAAAAGATGCTTAGCCTGCTGGGCTATCAGGTGCGTTCGCCGTTCACGGTTCCTGTTGATGCCAAGACGGCTGAGACCACCATTCCCGGCAACGAGTTCCCCAAGGTGGACAGCGAGCGCCGTGCTTATTTCCGTGTCAATGCCCCAGAGGCCCATCGGGTGCAGGTTGATATCTGCGGCAAGAAGTACGACATGCGTCGCGACGAGACGGGTACTTGGTGTGCTGTTAGTGACCCTTTGGTGGTGGGCTTCCACTATTACTTTATTAATATTGGTGGTGTCAACGTCATTGACCCTGCTACCGAGACTTTCTTCGGCTGCAACCGCCAGGCTGGCGGTATCGAGATTCCCGAAGGTACAGAGGGTAACTACTACCGTCCGCAGCAGGGCATTCCTCATGGGCAGGTACGCTCGCTCTACTATTATGCCCAGTCAACCCATAAGTGGCGCCATGCCATGGTCTACACCCCTGCCGGCTATGAGAAGGGCAAGAAGCGCTATCCTGTGCTCTACCTACAGCACGGCATGGGCGAGGACGAGACCGGATGGAACCGTCAGGGACACATGCAGCACATCATGGACAATCTGATTGCTCAGGGCAAGGCCGTGCCCATGATTGTCGTCATGGAGAGTGGTGACGTGAAGGCACCCTTCCGTCCTGAACAGGGATTCCAGAACTATGGTGCTTCGTTCTATCAGGTGATGCTTCATGACCTCATACCAACCATCGATCAAAAGTTCCGTACGCTTACTGACCGTGACCATCGTGCAATGGCAGGTCTGTCGTGGGGCGGCCACCAGACGTTCGACATGGTGTTGAACCACATGGACCTCTTCGCCTGGATGGGAGCATTCAGTGGCGCTATTTTCGGACTCGATGTCCAGAAGTCGTATGACGGTATCTTCTTGCGTCCCGACGAGTTTAACAAGAAGATACACTATCTCTTCCTAAGCTGCGGTTCTGAGGAAATGCCCCGCTTCCAGACCGACAAGACTGCCGAGACCCTGCGTGCAGCAGGCATCCGTGTTGACTTCCAGGTGTCTGAAGGTACTGACCACGAGTGGCTTACATGGCGTCGCGCACTGGCCCAGTTCGTGCCCCATCTGTTTGTCAAATAATAGTTATGCCATCTTATCTCATCATAACCATGGTGCTGACTGCCTGAACGCCCAGGGCTTCACTTCGGGGCGAGGGGGCGGCACTGGCCACGCTGAGGGTGTACTTGCCCGGAGTCAGCAGGCTAGTGCCGTCTTCTTGCACGGTCATGAGCCGTTCGACGGGAATATCAAAGGTGACATCCCTGCTCTCACCTGCCTGCAGGGTTACGCGCTGGAAGGCGACGAGCTGCTGCAGGGGTGCCGTTGTGCCAGCTCCGGGGGCACTGACGTAGCACTGCGGCGTGTCGGTGACAGGGCGGTTGCTGGTGTTGGTCAGTGTGACGGTAGCGTGTACACCGCTCGTGCCATCGGTGGCTCGCAGGTTGCTGTAGGTGGCGAGTCCGTAGCTGAGTCCATAGCCGAAGGGGTATAAGATGTTGTCGGTCATATATTTATAGGTTCGCCCGCGCATAGAGTAGTCGTCGAAGGGCGGCAGCAGGTCGCCGTCTGCAGGGAACGTGATGGGCAGTCGGCCCGTGAAGTCGGCATCACCAAAGAGCAGGTCGCCGAGTGCGTAGCCGCCTTCCTGTCCCGGATACCACGCCATGACCACGGCATCGGCCAGTTCCGTAACCTCGCGGACATCTACCGGGCTTCCTCCTGTCAGTACCACGATGACACCCTGTTTCTTGCGTGCACAAATCTGTCGCAGGTAGTTCATCTGGCTCTCGGGGATGCGTATGTCGCGTCGGTCGCCCCGTTCTGAGTCAATGGCCTCGCCTTCCTCGCCCTCTAGGTTGCCGTTGTTGCCCATGACGACGATGGTCTTCTCCGCTCCTACGGCCTCGTCGACGGCCCAGTTGATGCTGTTCTGCGTAGGTGCATTCTCCAGACAGCCCGGTCGGTAGTTCACCGCCGTGCCGTCGCTGACCTTCGAGACGATGCCCTGCAGGTAGGTGCAGTAGCGGTCGGAGATGCCGAAGTAGTTACCCATGAGCCAGAAGGCATCGGCAGCACCCGCTCCTGTGACGAACAGCGTGTGTATGTTCTTGTTGATGGGCAGTGCGTTGTTCGTGTTCTTCAGCAGTACCATGCTCTCGGTGGCTGCGCGTCGTGCTAGCGCTATGTGCTCAGGCGAACCCACCACCGTGGGGTCTGCCTCGTTGTACGGACATTCGGGGTCGTTGCCCAGAATGCCTAACTTGAGACGTGTCATCATCAGCGGGCGCAGCGCACGGTTGATGTCGTCCTCCGTGAGCAGGTGTTTGTCCAGCGCTTCGCGCAGTGCCTTGAACGACGAACCACACTCCACGTTCAGTCCCGCCTTGATGGCGATGGCGCATGCTTCAGCCTCCGTGCTTGCAATGTGGTGCCCCTTCCAGATGTCGGTGACGGCATCGCAGTCAGAGACGATGTGTCCCTTGAATCCCCACTTCTTTCTGAGCACGTCGGTGAGCAGGAACTTGCTGCCCGATGCCGATTCGTGGTACACGCGGTTGTAGGCTCCCATGATAATCTCCACGTTAGCGTCCTCTACTAGCATGCGGAATGCTGGCAGGTATGTTTCCCACAAGTCCCGCTGCGACGGCTCCACGTCGGCCGAGTGGCGTGTGGCCTCCGGTCCGCTGTGTACGGCGAAGTGCTTGCCGCAGGCCGCCACCTTCAGGTACACCGGGTCGTCGCCCTGCATGCCGCGAACGAATGCCGCGCCCATGGTTCCCGTCAGCAACGGGTCTTCGCCCCATGTCTCCATGCCCCGTCCCCATCGCGGGTCGCGGAAGATGTTGACGTTCGGACTCCAGAACGTCAGCCCCGTATAGCGGGCGTGGTTGCCTGTCTGGCGTGCTACGCGGTATTTGGCGCGTGCTTCGTCGGCTATGGCCCCGCCGATGTCGGTCATCATGGCCGCGTTGAAGGTGGCCGCCAGTCCGATGGGTTCGGGGAACACGGTGGCACGTCCCGCACGTCCCACGCCGTGCAGTGCCTCGTTCCACCAGTCGTAAGGCTCGATGCCCAGCCGTGGGATGCCCGGTGTTTCGTTCATCAGCTGTGCGAATTTCTCTTCCAGAGTCATCTCCCGGATGAGTGCGTCGGCTCTTTTCTCCAGTTTCTCCATTGTCGTCTGTGCGTTAGTAGTCGTCATTGCCATAGTCAGGATGATTGTTATTATTGTTTTCATAGCTATTGTTTGTTTGCCTGCAAAGGTACGAATAAGTGAGAGAAAAGCCAAATTTATTTGGGCTTTTCCGAACGAAAGTACCTAAAACCAACGGTTAAAGGTACTTATATAATTCCGGAAATATCAGCCATCGAGGGCGCAATTATTTTCATTTTGACTTTTCTGTGGTAACAATACATAAAGAATCGGTTACTCTTTACGGCGGCTTTGTCGCTGTTTTTGTGTAACTTTGCTGCCGATTATGAAGCTACAATTACTACTGACAGCTGCCCTGACGATAGCCATGAGCAGCTTGGCGCAGGCCCAGGAGCCGCAGCCGCCCCGTGTCTACCAGCAAGAGAATACAGGAACCCACTTCCCAGTACCAGTCATGGCCGACCCCAGCCAGTTACCCGAGGTTCGCCAGTTGCCCGACCCGTTGGCCTGGGCTGACGGCAGTGGGCGAGTCACGACATTTGCCGACTGGGAGCGTCGTCGCAACGAGATTGGTGCCATGATCCAGCACTACGGTATCGGTCGTAAGCCCGCTGTGACGGCTGGACAGGTCAGCGCCCGCATGGACGGCGACACCTTGGAGGTCAGCGTGACGGTGAACGGCCAGACACTGACGCTGCGTTCCACCATCCATTACCCCGCCACCGGTCGTCCCCCCTATGCCCTGATGATTGGCGCCAGCCGGCTCAGCCTGCCCAAGCAGCTATTGGAACACCGTCCCATAGCCTGGCTGGACTTCCACGAAGCCCAGGTGAACGACTATTCGCAGTGGTGCGAGCACCACGAGCGCGGCGAGCACGCCTTCGACCGTCTCTATCCCGAGCTGAAGGATAACGGTGCTTTCAGCCAATGGGCCTGGGGCCTGAGCCGCCTGATAGACGGTCTTCAGCTGTTAGGAGCCGCCCAGACAAAGGTTGACGTGAGCCGCATTGGCATCTGTGGCTGTTCCTATGCCGGCAAGATGGCCCTATTCTGTGGTGCCTTCGACGAACGCATTGCCCTCACCATCGCCCAGGAACCCGGCGGAGGCGGTGCTGCTACGTGGCGTGCCACGTGGGACAAGGACAGCGTTGAGAACCTGGACCGCACCGACTACCACTGGTTTTTAGAGAGCCAGCGCATCCACTTCGGTGGCGACAAGGTGTTCCGCTTGCCCTACGACCACCACGAACTCTGTGCCATGGTGTGCCCGCGAGCCTTGTTGCTGTTGGGCAATCCCGACTTCAAGTGGCTGGCCGACGAGGGCATGCGCGTCTCTGCCGATGCCGCCCGCCAGGTGTGGCAGCAGTTCGGTATCGGCGAGCGTTTCGCCTGCGACATAGTCGGCGGTCACGGACACTGCCAGTTGCCGGAGAGCCAGTATGCCATTGTTGACCGCTATCTGGACTACTTAGTGTGCCTGCCTACAGCCGGTAATGTCAGCAGTGGCTACCGTCAGTTAAACATGCCGCTGTTCCAGACCAAGTTCACCGCCGACCCCTCGCCCCTCGTGGTGGGCGACACCCTGTTCCTCTATACCTCACACGATGCCTCTCCTGAGGATATTCCCGACCTGAATGAACGGTCGTCGGCAGGCTTCTTCATGTACGACTGGCTCCTATGGTCGACCACCGACATGGTGAACTGGAGCGAGCATGGCGCCGTGGCATCGCTGAAAGATTTTCCATGGCGTTCGCGCGAGAACGGAGCCTGGGCCATCCAGACCGTCAAACGCAACGGGAAGTACTATCTCTACGCCCCCCTGCACGGTCACGGCATCGGTGTCTTAGTGGCCGACACGCCCTACGGTCCCTTCCGTGACCCGTTAGGCAAACCCTTAGTGTGGCAGCAGGAACACTGGGAGGACATTGACCCCACAGTGTATGTCGACGACGACGGCCAGGCCTACATGTACTGGGGCAATCCCAACACCTACTGGGTGCTGCTGAACGACGACATGATTTCCACGCGAGGCGACATCCATAAGCTGCCCTACCATATAGAGAACTATCAGGAGGGTCCGTGGCTTTATCGCCGCAACGGCCATTACTATCTGGCCTATGCCTCCACCTGCTGTCCTGAAGCCTTGGGCTATGCCATGAGCGAACGCCCCGAAGGTCCGTGGCAGTCGAAGGGCTACATCATGCGTCCTACCCACCGCGACCGCGGCAACCACCCCGGCTTGTGCGACTACCGAGGCCGCTCTTACGTCTTCGGACAAAACTACGACCTCATGCACCTTGACCTTTTCGAGCACCACGAGCGCCGCTCGGTGTCCGCTTCCGAGATTACTTACCGTGCTGACGGCACCATTCAGGAGATTCCCTACTGGCTCGACCAGCAGCCTTTAGAGCAGCTTCAGTGGCTGGACCCCTACCGGCAGGTAGAGGCTGAGACCATGGCCTGGGGCTACGGGCTGAAGTCGGCGAAGATGGGCATCCCCAATACGGGCATTGTGGCCGCCATGCCAGAGTCTGTGGGACGGCGTAACATGTATGTGTACGATATCGATGACGGCGAGTACATCTGCCTGCGTGGTGTCGATTTCGGCTTGTCCGGTGCCCGCCGTTTTGCCGCCACTGTCGCCACTACCGGTCAGCTGCTGTTGACCGTGCGGCTCGACAGCACCGACGGTCCCGTCATTGCCACCCTGAACATCCCGTCGACGGGCAGCACCGACCGCTATCAGACCTTCCTGGCTGACGTGCAGCAGGCCACTGGCGTCCACGACCTGTTCCTATGTTTCAGCCATACCTCGGGCGATACCCATTTTGACTGTTGGAAGTTTGAGCAATGAAAAAACTCGTTTCTACCCTTCTCCTGCTGACAGCGATGCTGTCCGCAGTTGCCCAGTGCACGTTTTCTGTGCGTTATGTTGCCAAGAATGCCGTCCGGGTGCGCTATGCACCTGCCGGCACAAAGAGCGCACTGCCCGACTGGACCTATGTGAAACACAACGAAGAGCAGGCTCCCCTCATCCATGCCGTGACGGACGGTCAGCAGCTGACGGTCACCGACCATACCGGTCGCGTCGTCTTCCGCGCCACCGCTCATCGGCTGCAGGACGGCGAATCCACGCTCACCTTCGACTCTCCCGCCGACGAGTTCCTTTTCGGCCTCGGTCAGTTTCAGGACGGCTACAGCAATGTGCGCGGCCTGTCGCGCCGACTGACGCAGGTGAATACCCAGATTAGTCTGCCCATGTTGCTGTCCAATAAGGGCTATGGCATACTGTGGAACAACTACGGCATGACGGAGTTTAACCCCTGCCATCGCCATGTCAGGCTCACCAAGAGCCATGCCGCAGGAGGCACAGAGGTGGTGAATGTCACCTCGACCACCGGCAGCAGGAAGGAAGTGCGCCAGCGCAACAGTTTCGAGGGCTATCTCGATGTGACGGAGGCGGGCGACTATTCGTTGCTGTTGGATGTCGGACAGAAGATGGCACGTCGTCACCACCTCGCCATCGACGGCCACAACGTTATCGACATGCAGAACCTCTGGCTGCCCCCCACGGCCTCTGCGATAGTCCATCTGACGGCCGGTCGCCACCATTTGACGGCCGAATTGTCAGAAGGCGACACCCCCCTCCTTTATTATAATAAGGTGGAAGCCCACACCGTGTTCCGTTCTCCCGTGGCCGATGCCGTCGACTACACCGTCTTTGTCGGTTCCGCCGACGAGGTGATAGCCTCTTACCGCGAGCTGACCGGCCCCGCCCCGCTGTTGCCCCGCTGGGCCTTGGGCTATATTCACTGCCGCGAGCGCTTCCACTCGCAGGACGAAATCCTTGCAACCGCCCGCCGTTTCCAGCGCGAGGGGCTGCCCCTTAGCGTCATCGTGCAGGACTGGCAGTACTGGGGCAAGCACGGTTGGAACGCCATGCGCTTTGACGAAGACCACTATCCCGACCCTAAGGCACTGACAGACACGCTGCACCAGATGGGCGTCCGGATGATGCTCAGCGTGTGGTCGAAGATTGACAAGACCTCAGAAGTAGGTCGGCTGATGGAGCATGACGGCCACTACATTCCCGGCACCGACTGGATAGACTTCTTCAGCCCTGATGCCGCTGCCGCCTACTGGCAGCACTTCCGTGAGCGGCTGGTGCCTCTGGGCATTGATGCCTGGTGGCAGGATGCCACCGAACCGGAGAACGACGACTTGGTAGGGCGGCGTGTCAATAAGGGTCGCTGGGCTGGCGAGCAGGTGCGTAACGTCTATCCCCTGCTGGTCTGCGAGACCGTCTACGAAGGTCTGAAGCAGGCGTATAGCGAGCAGGGAGCCACAGGCAGTGCCACCGCGCCCTTCATCCTGACCCGTTGCGGATTTCCCGGCATCCAGCGTTATGGCTCCGCCTTGTGGAGTGGCGATGTGGGCAACGACTGGGAAACCTTCCGCCGTCAGCTGGTGGCCGGCCTTGGCGTGCAGGCCGCCGGAGTGCCCTGGTGGACCTATGATGCCGGTGGTTTCTTCCGTCCGCAGCATCAGTACACCGACACGGCCTACATAGAGCGCATGCTGCGATGGATTGAGACCAGCGTCTACCTGCCCCTCATGCGCGTACACGGCTATATGAGCAATACCGAACCGTGGAACTACGGCCCTGAGGCACAGGCCGTCATTGCCCGCTGCCTCAGGGAACGGGAGCGTCTGCGGCCCTATCTTGAGCAGTGTGCCCGCCGCGTGTCGGACGAAGGCTATACGCTGATGCGCCCACTGGTCTTCGACTTTGCCGACGACCCTGTCGCCCTCAGGCAACCCTGCGAGTACATGTTTGGTCCCTCACTGCTCGTCAGCCCCGTGACGGCACCCGGCGTGACGACGTGGAAGACCTATCTGCCCCGGTCGGCAGGCGGCTGGCGTGACTACCACACCGGCACGCACTATGATGGCGGACAGACGGTGACCACCCGGGTGGATGCATCGTTCATTCCCGTTTTCGTGCGTGAGTCGCATGCTTCGTGCCTCACGATGACTGTCGCACCCTGAGCACGGAACGTCTCCTGAAACCATGCGCTGGCTCGCCACACTGCAGCCGTGACAGTCGAGACAGATAGCCGTTGGATGCCTGTCAGAGTTTCTTTGCAGTACAACGGAGCCTCCGTCACAAAAAAGTTGTAACAGCTTTTCTGAAAGTTGTTACAACTTTTCGGAAAGTTCTTACAACTATTTTAAAAGTTGTAACAACTTTTTTGCCGAAGAGCCTGTATTGCGAGCCGGTAGATGCTTTCTAGCGTTCCAGTCGTGCCTTTATTGGCTGGCAAAATGTATACCGAATAACAAATATGATACTTCAGATAAAGTCTGTTTGCAAAGTATTTTGTATCTTTGCACACGTAAAATGACTAAAACGATTACTTCTTACGATGAAAAAGATTCTGACTCTTGCCGCCTGTGCCATGCTGGCACTGACGGCCCAGGCACAGGAAAAACTCTTCCAGCGTGCCGATGTTCAGTCGCCAGTGGTTCATGCTGACGGCACCGTGACATTCAACGTCTATGCCCCGAAGGCCGTCAAGGTGGAGGTGACGGGCGACTTCCTGCCCCCTGTGCGGCAGGAGGTGCCGGGCTTCGGCACCGTCGAGCAACCCGGTGTGGCCCCGCTCGTGGAGGGCAAGGACGGCGTGTGGACGTACACCACCGCCAAGCTGTCGCCCGAACTGTACAGCTATACGTTCAACATCGACGGCATGGAGGGTTTGAAAGACCCGGCGAACGTCTATGTGAACCGTGACATCGTGTCGTTCTCTAACATCTTCATTGTCAGCGAAAAGGCGGGCGACAAGGGTGACCTCTATCGCGTCAACGAGGTCAGGCACGGCAATGTCTCGAAGGTGTGGTACGACAGTCCTACGCTGAAGATGCAGCGCCGCATGACCGTCTACACCCCGGCCGGCTACGACCGTGGCAAGCAGTACCCGGTCATGTACCTGCTGCACGGTGCCGGTGGCGACGAGAACGCCTGGAGCGAGTTAGGGCGTGCCGCCCAGATCATGGACAACCTGATAGCCACGGGCAAGGCCAAACCGATGATTGTGGTCATGCCCAATGGCAATACCGACTGTCAGGCAGCCCCCGGCGAGTGGTCGCGTGGCATGTACCAGCCGTCATTCATGGGTAGTCTGCAGCAGAAAGCCGTGGCCACCATGGACGAGAGTTTCATGGATATTGTCAACTACGTTGAGAGCCACTATAAGGTGGCCAAGGGCAAGAAGAACCGTGCTGTCTGCGGACTGAGCATGGGCGGGGGCCACTCCTTCGCCATCGCCAAGCGCTTCCCCACGGTGTTCGACTACGTGGGACTGTTCTCCGCCGGTCTGCACATTGGCGGAGACCGCTCGAAGTCGTTCTACGAGTCGCTCCAGGCAGACAAGGACGTGCAGCAACAGTTAGCCCGTCTTTTTGCCGCCAAGCCTGCCCTTTACTGGATAGCCATCGGCAAGACGGACTTTCTGTATCAGCAGAATGCCGACCTTCGCCGCTATTTGGACGAGCAGGGCTATCGCTATACGTACCTGGAAACGGACGGCGGTCACATTTGGCGCAACTGGCGCATCTACCTGACAGAGTTTGCTCAGTTGATTTTTAAATAGAAAACAAGTATGAGACAATATGTTATTTCATTCGTGATGTGCCTGGCCGCTACGGCATGGGCACAGCAGGACAGCCACCGCGTGGCGAGTCCTGACGGCAACCTCAGCGTGACCATCACCACGGACAACGGCCGTCCGCAGTACAGTGTGACCCGCCAGGGGCTGCAAGTGGTCGGTCCTTCGGCGTTAGGCGTGGTGACCAACATCGGCGATTATACGCAGGGACTGGTGTTGCGCGCTGTCGACCAGCGCACTGTCAGCGACCATTACTCGCTGCAGACCATCAAGCAGAGCCACGTGGACTACGAGGCCACCGAGGCCGTGGCCCACTACGAGCAGGACGGCCGGGCGGTGATGGACATCACCTTCCGCGTGTCTGACCGCGACGTGGCCTTCCGCTACACCCTGCACCGCCTACCCGCCCCGCAGCCCAACGGCATCGCTGTCCGTGCGTGCGTCATCAAGGGCGAGGCCAGCAGCTTTGCACTGCCTGACGGCACGACCACGTTTCTGTGTCCGCAGGTGAAACCCATGGGCGGTTTCGCCCACAGCTATCCCAGCTACGAGACCCCTTACACCTGCGACGAGGCGGCTGGCCGCAACGGGTGGGGCGAGGGTTACACGTTCCCCTGCCTGTTCAAGGTGCCGTCGGCAGAGCCGGCGGCGAAAGAACAGTGGGTGCTCATTAGCGAGACGGGTACCGACGGCGGCTACGTGGGATGCCGCCTGCTGAACGACCACGGTGCTACCTACCGCATCGGGTTCCCCTCGGCTGAGGAGATGAACGGCACCGGCAGCACGTCGGCAGCCGTGGCACTGCCCGCCGAGACACCGTGGCGCACCATCACTGTGGGACCCTTGAAGCACATCGTCGAGACCACCGTGGCCTGGGACTTGGTGAAGCCTAAGTATGAAGCCTCGCAGAACTACCAGTACGGCAAAGGCTCCTGGTCGTGGATCATCCGCATGGATAGCAGCTGTAACTACGACGAGCAAAAGGAGTACATAGACTTCTCGGCAGCCATGGGGTGGCAGACCGTCCTCGTTGACGCCCACTGGGACCTGACCATCGGCTACGACCGTGTGGCCGAGCTGGCACGCTATGCCCGCTCGAAGGGCGTGGCACTGTTCCTGTGGTACAACAGCAACGGAGCGTGGAACGATGCCCCGCAGACACCCATCAACAAGATGAACAACAGCCGCATACGCCGTCAGGAGATGCGGTGGCTCAAGGAGAACGGCATCCGCGGCATCAAGGTCGACTTCTTCGGCGGCGACAAACAGCCCATGATGCAGCTCTACGAGGACATTCTCAGCGATGCCAATGACTTCGGGCTGCTGTGCATCTTCCATGGTTGCACGCTGCCCCGAGGGTGGGAGCGCATGTATCCTAACTACGTAGCCAGCGAAGCTGTGCTGGCTTCCGAGAATCTTAGCTTCGGACAGCTCGCCTGCGACGCTGAGGCATACAACGGTTGCATACACCCTTTCATCCGCAATACCGTGGGTTCGATGGACTTCGGAGGCTCGACACTCAACAAGCGATACAGCACCGACAACCAGCATGGCACCTACCGGCGCACGAGCGATGTCTATGCACTGGCCACCGCCGTGCTCTTCCAGAGTGCACAGCAGCACTTCGCCATGGCTCCCAATAACCTCACGGATGCACCCGCCTGGGCCGTAGACTTCATGCGCAGCGTGCCCACCACGTGGGACGAGGTGCGCTTCATTGACGGTTATCCGGGACGGTACATCCTCCTGGCCCGCCGTTCGGGCGACCGCTGGTTCGTGGTGGGTGTCAATGCTTCCGACCAGCCTGTCAGGCAGACCCTCACGCTGCCCATGTTCGAGGCCGGCACGCCCCTGACGGTTTATAGCGACGACGACCGGTTGCAAGGCAGTGTGAAGACTGTCAAGCACGGCAAGCGCCGGCAACTGTCCGTCACGATTCCCAAAAACGGCGGGGTGGTCGTCACCAATCGCTAAGAGACTAAACATGACAATATGAAGAAAACTTTATTATCAACCACGGTTCTGTGCCTGACCCTCAGCGTGACGGCACAGAACCCTATTATTCGAGAACAGTTTGCTGCCGACCCTACGGCACGCGTCTTCAACGGCCGCGTCTATGTGTATCCCTCCCACGACATCCCCGCTCCCGAGGGACAACGCCAGGACTGGTTCTGCATGGCCGACTATCATGTGTTCTCGTCAGACAACCTGACGGAGTGGCAGGACCACGGCGTCATTGTCAGTCAGGAGCAGGTGCCATGGGGTAAGAAGGATGCTTACTCGATGTGGGCACCCGACTGTGTGGAGAAAGACGGCAAGTACTACTTCTACTTCCCCGATGCATCGGCGACGGGGAGGGGCTTCGCCATCGGCGTGGCCACGAGTTCTTCGCCCACAGGCCCCTTTCTGCTGGAGCCTGAACCCATAAGGGGTGTCAGCGGAATAGACCCCTGCGTGCTGACAGACCGTGACGGAACGGCCTACCTCTATTGGAGCGGTATGGGCATTCGCGGCGGAAAACTGAAGCCGAACATGAAGGAACTGGACGGCGAACTGCTGCAGATCACCCTGCCACAGCGGGGCGACAGCATCCCGGCCATGACCATGCTGGTGGGCGGACAGCTGATGGAGGGTCTGCCGGAAGGCTTTAAGGAGGGACCGTTCGCCTTCCGCCGCGGCGACTGGTACTACCTGACGTTCCCCTGGGTGCGCGGAGAAACGGGACAGGGAAAGAACCCCACCGAGACACTGGCATACGCCATGTCGCGCTCGCCGTTAGGACCGTGGGACTTCAAGGGCATCATCATGGCCGAACACGCCAACGGCTGTTGGACCAATCATCACAGCATTGTGGAGTTCAAGGGACAATGGTACTTGTTCTATCATCACAACGACTACTCCCCGCATATGGACAAACGACGCTCGGCACGCATTGAGCGTATCAACTTCAATGCTGACGGCACCATTAGGGAGGTGTATCCCTCCATGCGTGGCGTCGGCGTCAGCCCTGCTACCTCGCGCATCGAGGTGGACCGTTTCGCACTTGCTGCGCCTTTGTCTGCCAGAGGACAGTCTGCTACCTCGACATCGCCCGTCACCATTGCCTTTAACGACAGCCTGCAACCCTTCAACGGATGGCACGCCGTCCTTCCCGCAAAAGGTGCCCGTCTCACTTATACTGATGTCGACTTCAGCGCCTTGCGCGAAGGAGCCTACGCTTTGGTGCGTGTCAGGGCTCAAGCCAATACGGAGCTGACGCTGCATGCTGGTAAGCGACAGCTGGTGCGAATGCCCGTCACGGTCATCACCGAGCGTGGACAGTTCCGTCGCGACCAGTCGGGACAGTGGCTCACGCTGACCGCCCCGCTGCAGTACATTCCGCGCAAGGTGGCCGACCTTTCAGTGACATGCCAGGGCGAAGGTGTCGACATTGACTGGGTGCAGTTCCGCAACCGACCCGACTATTTCCAGCCGGTGGCTACCGGAGCGCTGCCTGCGTATCCCGACTCTGCAGGCTTCATACGGCGCTGGACGCTCGCGGAGCCTAAACCTTTTGAGGTGCGTTCGAACATCATTCTCACAGACACCTACCTGAAAGACATGGTAGCCCGCGAACTGCCGGAGGTGAACCGCAAGAAGGGCAAGTGGCATACCGTAGACAGCAATACGTATAATGTGCGCCTCTTCCGCTTTGCCGAGCTTAGCGGCTGTGAACCCTACAATGCGCTCTTCTGGGGCGAGACTACTGTTGTCTGTCAACAGGAGCAGTCGAATGTGCGCCTGTCGGCAGGCAGCAACGGAGCTTCATGCTGGTGGCTCAATGGTGAGCCGGTGCTTACCCTCGACGGTGACCGCCGCATGGTGGAAGACGACGGGGTATCGCGACGACTCTCCCTGAAGGCGGGAATCAACGTGTTGCGCTTCTGTCTGGTCAATGGTCCCGGACTCAGTGACCTGTGTGTACGCTTCATTGACGAGGAAGGAAACCCTGTTACTAACTTTTTTATCCCATAGACCACAATGAAAAAGACCCTGTTTTTTGCCTCAATGGCACTGACGTTCTGCATCGCACAAACCTGTGCTCAGGCTGGGAAACCCTATATCCACGACCCTTCCACACTGGCCGAGTGTGACGGCAAGTACTACACCTTCGGCACGGGTGGGGGAGGACTCATCTCTGACGACGGATGGTCGTGGCACAGTGGGGCCGAGCGCCCGGGGGGTGGAGCTGCCCCCGACGTGCTGAAGATAGGTGACCGATACCTTATTATATATGGGGCTACGGGCGGAGGACTCTTCGGAGGACATAACGGACGCATACTGACCATGTGGAACAAGACGCTGGACCCTCAGTCGCCCGACTTTCGTTTCACCGAACCCGTCGAGGTGGCATCAAGCGACGGCATGGAGGACTGCGATGCCATAGACCCCAGTCTGCTGCTTGACCCCACCACGGGACGACTCTGGGTGACGTACGGCACCTACTTCGGGAGCATCCGTCTGATAGAGTTGGACCCATCGACCGGCGAGCGCGTCAAGGGCAACCGAGAGAAAGACATCGCCATAGACTGCGAAGCCACCGACCTCATTTACCGTGACGGGTGGTACTACTTGTTAGGAACCCACGGCACCTGCTGTGACGGCGTGAACTCTACTTACAATATCGTGGTGGGGCGCTCGCAGTCGATCGAAGGTCCTTACGTCGACAACGTAGGTCGTGACATGCTCCACGGCGGTGGCCGCATGGTCATTGCTGCCGGTGCACGATACTGTGGTCCCGGTCACTTCGGGCGTACGGTCATTGACGATGGCGTCGAGGTGATGTCGTGCCACTATGAAGCCGACTTCAATCGCAGTGGACGTTCGGTACTGGCTGTACGCCCGCTGCTGTGGCGGAGCGGATGGCCCGTGGCCGGCGAGGCGCTCGCACAGGGTGCTTATGCCATCGTCTCGGAACGTCGTGGCTACTCGTTGGAGTTGTCCACAGACTTTGTTCGCATTCCGCAGGAGCGTGAGCGATTCTGGCAGATGGACCTTAACAAGCCGGTAGAACAGCTCCCGCAGCAACAGCTTGCTGACGTCATCGGCACGTGGCCCAAGGAAACGGCCGCTGTTCGGTGCAGTGACTACATGGCGCGTCCCCACCAGCATTGGGCTATCACCCCTGTCGAAGAAGCCGGTGGATACCTCAGCAATCCGTATTTCAAGATACTCATTGACGGGACTGACCGTGCACTGACCGCCACACAAGAGATGGAACTGGCCGTGACCGAACACTTCACGGGTGGTGACGAACAGCTGTGGCGCATCGAACAACTGACGGACGGCACTTTCCGCATCATGCCGAAGCGCATTCCAGGACGTCAGGAGTTGAACACACGGTATGTGGTTTATTCGGCTGCAGACTCCACACCGACCCTCGCCGAGTACGATTTTAATAGCGATAATTCCAAGTGGAACCTGCTAAAACGTTGATTTTTGTGTATTTGATACAAACGGAAAAACTTCTGAAACGTAGCATAACGTGAGTTTTAAAAAATCATCGTATCTTTGCAATGTGAAAGATAAGACGCTTAATCTATAGGATAAGGCTCTTGATTTATTAGATTTGTTTTAGTAATATTATCATTAGTAGTTTGTTTTGTAACCACAGAGAAGGCTGCCGGAAAGCGTTCCGGCAGCCCTGTTGGTTCTTAAGGGGCCTGTCGAAAGACAACCGCGCAGCCCTGCGTTTGGTAACATAAACTTTCGTCTATGTAACTTTTTGCTATGTTACATGACGGAAAGTTTGGAATATTAGGTAATATTTATTACCTTTGCAACATTGAAACTATCAAGCTAACTGACTATTAATGATATGATGAGACGTAAAGTTCTTTGTCTGTTTTTGTGCTTTTCCTTGGGATTACATGCCCAGATGGGTAAGTTGTTTGACGCAGATAAGCAGATGTCAAGCAGTTTTACTACCCAGATTTTCATGGACCGCGACGGTTTTATATGGGTAGCCACGCGTAACGGACTGAACCGATATGACGGTTATCAGTTCCTGACGCTGAAGAAGGAGTCGCAGCGGGGTAGGGGAATGGCCAGCAATTACGTGAACTGCATGACGCAGGACCGCCGTGGCGTGTTCTACATCGGCATGTATGGTGCGTTGCAGAGTTACGATGGCAGCGTGTTCCGCAACATTAAGACGTACGACCTGCTGGGACGACTTCAGCCGCACTACATCACCTCCCTTCTGGTACGTGCCAATGGTGACTTGCTGGTGGGAACGTCCGGACACGGACTGTTGCGACTGACCGGTGAGGACGAAGCACGGCAGATGGGCGGTGTGTTGAAGGACATCCACACCGTACAGCGACTGATGGAGGACTCGCACCAGTGTGTCTGGATAGTCACAGAGCGCGAGGGGCTGCTGCGTTGGGACGGCAAGCAGGTGCGTAGGTATTTCCAGAATCCCGACCAGCTGACCATGGTTCGCGATGTCTGTGAGGACGCAGGAGGCCGCATCTTCGTAGCCACGGCCACCAACGGCCTGTACCGGCTAGACATTGACAAGAACGGCCGGCAGACCAACCCCGAGTCGCGTGACGGCATGACGCACATTAAAGGCACGGACGGCATGCACGTCTCGACGCTTTTTGTGCGCAGCAGTGGCCAGGTAATGCTGGGCTGCGACGGCCAGGGAGCAGCCATCTATGACCCCAATACCGGCATGTTGACCAACAATCCATACTTCAGCCGCGACGTGGACCTGAGCACGGCCAAGGTGTACTCCATCTGCGAAGACCGCAATGGCAACATCTGGTTAGGGTTGTTGCAGAAGGGTATCTACATGCATCCGGGTAAGACCACCGGTTTCCAGTATATGGGTTATAAGTTGGGTCCGCGCAACGTCATCGGCTCGGCATGTGTGACCAGTGTGATGGTCAGCCGCAACAAGCTGGCATGGATAGGAACAGACAAGGACGGCTTGTACTGTATGGATTGGAACAAGCATGTCTTGCGGCACTTCAAGGAGGGATTCCCCGCTACCATCCTCGACCTCACTGAGGACGATCAGGGTCGCATCTGGCTGGGTAGCTATAAAGAGGGCCTTGGCTGGATAGACAGTCGTACGCTGGACTATCATCCCTACGCGCTGCCGCAGGGACCCACGGTCAGCATCTTCGGAGTGGAAACGGATCGTCAGGGGCGTCTGTGGTTGGGCACCATGGGTGCAGGATTGGTGAGCTTAAACCTGACCACGGGACAGACCAAGTCGTACCTCATGGTTGAAAAAGCCGTGGAAGACCATAGCGTCAACACCATTGTCAATGACTATCTTTCGCAGATCAGTGTCTCGCCCGACGGTCAGCGTGTCTATGCGGCCACGACGATGGGTGTCTGTGCCCTGGACATCAAGACCGAAAGTTGGGTGTCAACGTTCGGAGTAAATTGCCCGAACTACGGAACACCGGTGCGGGTAGTGCGCGAGTTCAACGGACGGCTGTACATCGGAACGAACAATGGTATGCAGTGTTATGACTTGAAAGCGCACAAGATGGTGCCGCTGAACAAGGCTACCGGACTGTCCGACAATGGTATTTCGAGCATGGAGCAAGACCGCCAGGGATTCCTCTGGGTTTCTACCGACCACGGATTGTTCCGCATGGACCAGAAGAGCGGGACCACGAGCAGCTACTATGTGGACAACGGCCTGCAGTCGAATGAGTTCAGCGACGGTGCCTCCTGTGTCAGCGAGAACGGCACCATGATGTTTGGCGGACTGGGCGGCATCACCTGGTTTAAGCCTTCCGACATCAAAGAGCGTAAGTGGAAGGCAGAGGTAAAGCTTACCGGCTTTGCCGTCAATGGCGAACCCGTGAACAAAGAAACGATGTCCGGACTGTGGAGTGTGACCGACACTACAGTCATTGCCTCCAACCGTTTCGTGCTCAGCTCTGGCGACAACTCATTTGCCCTGCAGCTCTCTACACTCACATACGACAACCCCGAGCATATTATCTACAGCTACCGTATCAACGGCGAGCAGTGGGTACGATTGCAGCAGGGCATCAACGAGATAACGTTCAGCCATCTGCCGCCGGGCGACTACAATTTCTGTGTCGTGGCCGAGATGAACGGTATCTCCACGCCCGAACGCTGCTTCACCGTCGTCATCCATGCTCCATGGTACCGCACGCCGCTGGCCTATGTCATCTATCTGCTGGCACTGGGCATCATCCTCTGGCGTTATCTGCGCATGCGTCGCCGCAAGGAGCAAGACAGACTCCGTCTGCAGGAACACATCCATGCAGAGGAGATGGCCGATGCAAAGCTCAAGTTTTTCATGAACATCTCCCACGAGATTCGTACCCCGATGACGCTCATCGTCACCCCGCTGCTCTCCTTGATGAAACACGACGACGACCCGCACCGTCGTAGCGTCTATGAAACCATCCGCCGAAACGCCGAGCGCATCTTAGGACTCATCAACCAGATGATGGATCTCCGTAAGATTGACAAGGGACAGATGCAGATGCACATGTGCGAGACGGAACTCGTGTCGTTCATCGGCGACATCCACACCCTCTTCGACCAGCAGGCCAAGGCCAAGAACATACGCTTCACCTACGAGCACGACACACAGCAGTTGCCCGTATGGGTGGACCGCGACAACTTCGACAAGGTGGTGGTCAACCTGCTGAGTAACGCCTTCAAGTTCACACCCACAGGCGGACAGATAGCTATTAGTGTCAATCATGACGACCAGAATGTGAGCATCGCCATCAAAGACAGTGGCGAGGGTATTCCCGAAGACAAGCTCGACCGTATCTTTGAACGCTTCTATCAGTCGCCATCACACGTCAACGATCGCAAGACCGGCACCGGCATAGGTCTAGACCTCACGCGCTCCTTGGTGGAACTGCATCACGGAACCATCGCTGCCCGCAACAATACAGACGGTCCCGGCTGCGAGTTTGTCGTCAATATCCCGTTAGGAAACAGTCACTTGAAGCCTGAGGAAATGGTGACGGAGAAACAGGACGTGGCACACACCACCAGTCTGTTAGACGACACGGAGTATGTGTCACCCGCCGAGACAGTCGCCCTGCCGAAGGTGGGACGCCGACAGCACATCGTCATCGTGGAGGACGACTCCGAGATTCGTGACTACTTATCGGCCGAGCTGTCCCCCGATTACGACGTCAGCACGGCAGAGAACGGACGCGAAGGACTCAGCGAAGTACTGCGTGTCATGCCTGACCTCGTCATCTCTGACATCATGATGCCCGAGATGGACGGCAATACGCTGTGCTCGAAAATAAAGGGCAACCCCGCCACCAGTCATATTCCGGTCATCCTGCTGACGGCCAAGAGCCGCGACGAGGACCAGCTGGAAGGTCTTGAGATGGGTGCAGACACGTATGTCATGAAGCCCTTCAACATGGACATCCTACGCCGCACCATCGTCAACCTCATCCATACTCACCAGATGCTGCGGCTGAAGTACGGACGCAACGACCAGTTGGAAGAGCAGGTGGACGTCGTCAAGATGAAGTCACCCGACGAACAACTGCTCAACCGTGTCATGAAGGTCATCAACAAAAACCTGAACAATTCCGACCTGAGCGTCGACAAGATAGCAGACGAGGTAGGCATCAGCCGTGTCCACTTGCACCGCAAGATGAAGGAACTGACCGGTCAGACACCCCATGACTTCATCCGGAACCTGCGGCTGAAACAGGCTGCCCACCTGTTAGCATCGCAGAACATGAACATCACCGAGGTGATGTATGCCTGCGGGTTCAACAATGCTGCCTCCTTCTCCACCATCTTCAAGAAGTTCTACGGCATGTCGCCACGCGAATATATGAATAACAATAAAAACCAAGAAGAATGAAAAAAACGTTTCTCTTATGGCTCGCCTTTGTCTGGGCAGCCATTGGACAGGGCGCTGAACCCTTCGTGATATTCCAACAGCAGGCGGCCACCTTGTCCCTACAGGGTGCCACTATCGGTTTTAATACTGGCGAACACAGCTGTGTACAGCGTGCCGCCGCTACCTTGGCGGACGACTTCCAGCGTGTCACGGGCGTGAAGCCAACTCTCAACTCTCCACTCCCCACCATCCTCATAGGCACTGTCGGCAGCAATGACCAGATAGACCAGTGGGTAAAGCAGGGACTGTTGCCCGACCTGAAGGGCCGGACCGAGAAGTATATCATCACCACCATTGGCCAGCAGCTGGTCATAGCCGGTAGCGACAAGCGCGGCACCGTCTTTGGCATCTACGAACTGTCAAAGCAGATAGGTGTGTCGCCCTGGTACTGGTGGGCTGACGTTCCCGTCGCCCACCACGACGCACTCTTTGTCAAGCAGGGCACCTACACGGACGGAGAACCCACCGTCCGCTACCGAGGTCTCTTCCTTAACGACGAGGCTCCCTGCCTGACGTCGTGGGTCAAGAATACTTTTGGCACCGATTATGGCGACCACCGTTTCTATGAGAAGGTCTTCGAGCTGATCCTTCGCCTGAAAGGCAACTACCTCTGGCCGGCCATGTGGCAGTGGGCCTTCTATGCCGACGACCCGTTGAACTCCAAGACTGCCGACGAGATGGGCGTCATCATGGGCACCTCCCACCACGAACCCATGTCCCGCAACCACCAGGAGTATGCCCGTAAGCGCAAGGAGTGGGGGCCATGGAACTACCAGAAGAACCAGCAGAACATCGACCGCTTCTTCCGCGAGGGTATTGAGCGCATGAAGGGTACTGACGACATTGTGACCATCGGTATGCGAGGCGACGGCGACGAGGCCATGAGTGAGGATGCAGACACCAAGCTCCTGCAGCGTATAGTAGAAAACCAGCGTAAGATAATACGTCAGGTGACGGGCCGACCTGCCAAAGAGACACCACAGATGTGGGCCCTCTATAAGGAAGTGCTCGACTACTACGATAGGGGTATGCGCGTACCCGACGACGTGCTCATCCTGCTTTGTGATGACAACTGGGGTAACCTCCGTCGCGTGCCAAACGCCAAGGAGCGCAAGCATCCCGGCGGCTGGGGACTCTACTACCACGTGGACTACGTCGGCGCACCCCGTAACACCAAGTGGCTCAATGTCACCCCGTCCATTAACATGTGGGAACAGCTGACGCTTGCTGCCGACAACGGTCTCGACCGCATGTGGATTCTCAACGTGGGCGACCTCAAACCCATGGAGTATCCCATCACCCTCTTCATGGACATGGCATGGAACCCCCGCTCGGTCAGCCGCGACGTAGTGGCAACCCACACCGAGCCTTTCTGCCGCCAGCTCTTTGGTGACAGTCAGGCCAAAGAGGCTGCGCGACTGCTAAACATCTGTTGTAAGTATGCCGGACGTACCACTGCCGAGATGATGAATGCTACCACGTATAATGTTGAAAGCGGAGAGTGGCGCCAAGTGGCTGATGACTATATGCGACTGGAGGCCGAGGCACTGCGCCAGTACCTCACCCTCAAGCCTGAGCAGCAGGATGCCTACCAGCAGCTCATCCTTTTCCCAATTCAGGCCATGTCGAATCTCTACCAGATGTACTATGCCGTGGCCATGAATCACTATCTGGCTCAGCAGAATGACCCCGCCGCCAATCAGTGGGCTGAACGCGCTCGCGAGGCTTTCCAGCGTGACGCACAGCTCTGTGCAACCTACAACCATCAGCTGGCGGGAGGCAAGTGGAACGGCATGATGACGCAGAAGCACATAGGATACACTACCTGGAACGATGACTTCCCTGCCGACCGACTGCCTGCTCTACAGACCGTGGCCGAAGGCTTGGGCGGATATACCTTCACAATGAAGGACGGCTTTGTGGCCATGGAAGCCGAACACTATCACAGTGCCGCGCCTGCCCGGAACGCACAGTGGACTGTACTTCCCGACATGGGACGCACGCTCAGCGGCATGACGCTGATGCCCTACACCGAGTCTGTCGACGATGCCGCCATCACTTACCGCTTCACCTGCGACCGTCCCGTTGCGGAACTGAAGGTACACGTCATCGTGAAGTCCACCCTCGACTATCTGAACCGTGGCGGACTGACTTATACCGTTGCCTTGGACGGTAGCGAGCCGCAGCGCGTTAACTTCAATCACAATCTGAACGAAGCCAAGGAGAACATCTATTCCGTCTTCTATCCCACCGTGGCCCGTCGCATCGTGGAAAGTGAGCTGACGCTGCCCGTCAGCCAAGACCGCAAGGTGCACACCCTGACACTCCGCCCCGAGCAGCCCGCCATCATCTTTGAAAAGGTTGTCGTCGATGCAGGAGGCTATCAGCCCTCGTTCCTCTTCGGCAACGAGTCACCCAAACAACGCCAATAAGCTTATGAAAAAAATCATCCTGTTCACTGCCATGCTGACAACGACACTGGCTGTCACGGCCCACGACTTCGATTTCGATGAAGTCAACTATGCGCCACAACAGACCGTATTCCGACTCTTTGCCCCCGCCGACGCAAAGAAGGTAGCGGTCAGACTCTATAAGGAAGGCATCGGCGGACGTGCCTACAAGACTGTCAAGATGACCTATAGCGACTCGCTGTGGACTGCCACCGTGAAGGGCGACCTCATGGGAAGCTTCTACACTTTTGATATGGGTCACGGCGAGTGTCCCGGCGTCTTTGCCAAAGCCGTAGGCGTAAACGGTCGCCGTGGAGCCATCATTCAGCTAAAAACCACCGACCCCGTCGGCTGGGACAACGACCAGCGGCCCGTCACCAAGTCGCCGGCTGACCTCGTCATCTATGAGATGCACCACCGCGACTTCTCTATCGCACGTCCTGATGCCCGCCATCCCGGCAAGTTCTTAGCACTGACCGAGCCTTGGGCCGTCAGCCATCTGCAGCAGCTTGGTGTCAACGCCGTTCACATACTGCCATCGTATGACTACGGGTCGGTTGACGAGACGCGCCTCAGCGACAATAAGTACAATTGGGGTTACGACCCAGTTAACTACAACGTCCCAGAGGGTGGATACTCCACTGACCCCTACCGTCCCGACGTTAGAATCCGAGAGTTCAAACAGATGGTGCAAGCCTTGCACCGCGCCGGCATCCGCGTCATCCTCGACGTGGTCTATAACCATACCTATGACATAGAGCACTCAAACTTCCAGCGAACCTATCCTGACTACTATTACAGGAAGAACGGGGAAGGGTCTTATTCCAACGGCTCAGGATGTGGCAATGAGACAGCTTCCGAACAACCCATGATGAGGCGCTTTATGCTACAATCTGTCAAATACTGGATTGACGAGTACCACATCGATGGCTTCCGGTTCGACCTCATGGGCATCCACGACATAGAGACCATGAACCAGATACGACAGATGGTTGACGACATAGACCCCTCCATCTTCATCTACGGCGAAGGCTGGAGTGCGGGAGCCTGTGCACTGCCCAACGACGTGCTGGGCATGAAGGCCAACATCGCTAAGATGCCACGCATCGCCGCTTTCTCCGATGAGATACGCGACGCACTGCGCGGTCCGTTCAGCGACGACACCAAGGCGGGCTTCCTTGGCGGTGTGCCTGACTGCGAGGAGAGTCTGAAGTACGGCATCGTTGGTGCCATCTCTCATCCACAGGTAGACATGACCAAGGTCAACTACTCCACTGCTCCATGGGCACTCGAACCCACACAGATGATCAGTTACGTGTCGTGTCATGACGACATGTGTCTGGTAGACCGCCTGAAGGCCAGCATCCCGCAGCTCACTCGGGACGAGCTCATCCGTCTCGACCTGTTGGCTCAGACCGCCGTCTTCACCTCGCAGGGGGTGCTCTTCATGCTCTCTGGTGAGGAACTGTTGCGCGACAAGAAGGGAGTACACAACTCGTTTGAGTCGCCCGACAGCATCAATCACCTTGACTGGCAGAACCTGCAGCGCTATCCACAAGTCTTTTCCTTCTATAAAGACCTCATAGCCCTGCGCCGTCATCATCCTGCCTTCCGATTAGGTAATGCCGATTTAGTGCGAAAGCACCTCGAATTCATCGACGCTCCAGCCCACGTTGTGGCCTACCGGCTGAAGGACTATGCCGGGCGCGACGACTGGCGCAACATCATTGTCATCCTCAACGCCGCCCGCACAAGGCAGACAGTCCACATTCCACAAGGCAATTATACCGTGGTCGTCAACGGAACCGCTATCAATGAAGCAGGACTCGCCACCGTCAGTGGGTCGGAAGTCAGCGTCAACGCCCAGTCGGCACTCATCATTCATAACTAACTTTCGGCAATGAAAAAACCGATTCATAACTAACCTACCTACAATGAAGAAACTGATTTTTATTGGCTTACTCTTAAGCACAGCATTGACTATGAGCACAGCAAAACAGAAAGTAACCATTAATCGCATAGACCCCACCGACTGGTTTGTGGGCATGAAGAACCCCCAGCTGCAGTTGATGGTCTATGGCAAGAACGTTGCCGCCGTAAAGACTGTGACTACCGACTACCCGGGTGTCGTCGTCGACAGTGTGGTTCGTCTCGACTCGCCCAACTATCTCTTCGTCTATCTCAACCTGCGTCAGGCCAAGCCTGGCACGATGACGCTTCAGTTTGACAAGCAGAAGGTGCAGTACCAGCTGAAGCAACGCGAGATGAGCGGTGATAAGCGCATAGGGTTCGACAACAGTGACGTGCTCTACATGCTCATGCCCGACCGCTTTGCTCAGGGCGCCGGGCATAACCCTCAGGTCAAGGGCATGCGTCCCTATAAGGAAGACCGCTCGCAGCCCTCGCTGCGGCATGGCGGCGACCTCAACGGCATACGCGAGCATCTGGACTACTTCAAGGAGCTCGGCGTCACCGCCCTATGGCTCACGCCGGTGCTGGAGAACGACTCGCCCGACACGCCCAACGGCTATTCTACCTATCACGGCTATGCCACCACGGACTACTACCGCGTTGACCCGCGCTTCGGCACCAATGCCGACTACCGCCGTCTGTGCGACGAGGCCCACCAGAAGGGGCTGAAGGTAGTGATGGACATGATTTTCAACCACTCAGGCTTCGAGCACCCCTGGACCAGCGACCTGCCCTCTAAGGACTGGCTCAACACTCCCGAATGGCTCACTGAGCAGCAGAGCGGGCGCGACCCCATGACGGGATTTACCGCCAACAGCGATGGTTCGGAGCCTAAGAAGTCGGCCTACCTGCAGACCTCGTACAAGCTGACCCCCGTTATGGACCCATACTCCTCTGAGATAGACCTCAAGGAAACGGTAGAGGGGTGGTTTGTGCCCTCCATGCCCGACCTCAACCAGCACAATCCTCACCTCATGCGTTACCTCATACAGAACAGCATCTGGTGGATAGAGACCGTGGGCATCGACGGCATCCGCATGGATACCTATCCATACGCCTATGCCGATGCCATGGCACAGTGGATGAAGGAACTCGACGACGAGTATCCCAACTTTAACACTGTAGGCGAGACCTGGGTCACCGAGCCTGCCTATACCGCCGCCTGGCAGAAGGACTCGAAGCTCTCGGAGCACAACTCGTACCTCAAGACCGTCATGGACTTCTCGTTCTTCGACAAGCTGTCGCAGGCCAAGCACGAAGAGACCGACGCCTGGTGGCAGGGACTGAACCGCCTGTACAACTCGTTCGTCTACGACTATCTGTACCCCAACCCCAAGAGCGTCATGGCCTTCATCGACAACCACGACACTGACCGCTTCTTAGGCAACGGCCAGGACACACTGGCCCTGAAACAGGCACTGGCCCTGCTGCTCACCGTGCAACGTATTCCCCAGATATACTATGGCACCGAGATACTGATGAACGGCACCAAGGAAGTGACCGACGGCAATGTGCGCAAGGACTTCCCCGGGGGCTTTCCGGGCGACACCCGCAACGCCTTCACCCGCGAGGGACGCACCCGTCAGCAGCAGAGCATGTTCAACTGGCTGAGCCGTCTGCTGCACTGGCGGCAGGGTAATGAGACGATTATCCGCGGATACCAGACTCAGTTTATTCCGTATAAGGGCATCTACGTCGTCACCCGCCGCTGGCATCGCAACACGGTGATGACCATCCTCAACGGCACCTCGAAGGACGCCGTGCTCGATGTGGAACGCTACCGCGAGGTACTCGACGACGGACAGGACATCACCCGTGTCAAGGACATTCCCACCGGCCGTTACTACGACCTGACAAAAGACTTGAAGCTGAAGCCAAGACAGGCTTTAGTGCTCGAGTTCTGATATTGCCCTGAGGTCTTATGACTATTGTTTCAAATACTAAAGTCGCCGAGTTTACGAATCAAACTCGGCGACTTTGTTCAGTAGTCAGGCTTTCACTCAATAGTTCTCACTTCATCACGACCTTGCGGCCATTCCTGATGTAGAGGCCTCTCATAAGGGAAATCGTAAAGAGTAAGGCCCTCATTATAGGCCTTTGATGGCGGTCTTTATCTGCGACATGTTGCTGCGCGAGACGGGGAGTGATTCGTGGCAGTGATTGATAAGGAGTTGGGTAG
>Ga0310691_10000274_pt1 | contig 105481 bp, 85 predicted proteins | sample 176DNAGHGlowgp2_FD_203887 | JGI IMG/M metagenome (GOLD analysis project Ga0310691, IMG submission 203887) | Sheep rumen microbial communities from Palmerston North, Manawatu-Wanganui, New Zealand - 1766 DNA GHGlow gp2 (v2) (version 2) | ecosystem: Host-associated > Mammals > Digestive system >...
CGGTTTCAGTTACAGTATAGCCGATTTCTGTCGGAAGTCCGATAATATCTACCGACTCTCCGCCTTTAAGCTTGAAACTTGCAACTCCATCCGTGAAGGTAATACCTCCGAATGTTCCGCTAAGAGTTTTATCACTTAATTCGACCGTGAAACTGAATTCAATATTTGCATCCGCAGCAGCATCTGATACTACCGTCTTGCTGACTGTAAGCTGACCTGTCTTACGGGTGTTTGTGAAAGCAACCGTCTTTCCCGCAGTTGTGATCGACCCATCTTCACCGTTCCTGGTTGTAGTGAAGCCATCTGCGCTAGCCTCCGTTACTACATAAGAAACTCCGGTAGGAAGACCTGTCGCAGTCTTTGTTTCACCGTCCTTCAGTGTAAATGCTGCCACACCATTTACAAATGTCATATCTCCATATGTCTTGGATATTGTTGTATCGGAAAGAGTTACTGTAAAACTGAAGTCCATTGTTTTATCAGCAGCTGTAGAACTATCCACCGTCTTGCTTACAGAAAGGTCTCCTGTCTTACGGGTATTGGTGAATTCAGCTATGGATCCGGTTTCGGAAATAGTTCCTGTATCACCAGTATTACCTGTGACAAAATCACTGTTTGCGGTTTCAGTTACAGTATAATCAATCCCTATAGGAAGTCCTGTAACATTAACCGTCTCTCCACCTTTAAGCTTGAAACTTGCAACGCCATTCGTGAATGAAACACTTCCGCATATTCCGCTAATGGTTTTATCACTTAATTCGATCGTGAAACTGAATTCTGTATTTGCATCCGCAGCAGCATCCGATACTACCGTTTTGCTGACTGTAAGTTCACCTGTCTTACGCGTATTTGTAAATGCTGCCGTTGACGTAGTTTCTGAAATCGTTCCTGTTTCCCCGGTCTTGGTTGCAGTATACTTATCTGCATCTACATTTTCCTCTGTAACAGTATAGCCTGTCCCCTTGGGAAGACCGGTGATCTGCGTAAATTCACCATCCTTCAGATCAAATGTACCCACACCGTTCGTAAATACAACTCCATTATAATCGCCATTAATAGCTGTATTATCCAGTGTCACTTTGAATGTGAATGCTTCTTCTTTATCTGCCGGAATTTTGCTGTCAACAGTCTTGCTTACTATAAGACCGCCCTCATCTCTGGTATTTGTAAACTTTGCTTCAGCTTCAACCGAACTGATAGTTCCTGTATCGCCTGTCGGGATTGTGACAAAGCCTGTTTCAGCAGCTTCGGTAACAGTATATGTAATACCTTGCGGAAGACCTGCAGCGCTCTTCTTTTCGCCGTCCTTCAGTGTAAACTCTGCCACACCATTTTCAAAGGTCATTCCTCCGTAAGTTCCGTTTATTGTTGTATCAGAGAGCGTTACTTTAAATCTGAAGTTCTTATCCTTATCTGCTGCCGTACTGCTTACAACAGTCTTGGAAACAGACAATATTCCCTCTTCACGTGCATTAGTGAAAGTGGCTGTCGAATTCGTGGTACCGATAGTACCTTCCTGTCCGGCAGGCGTCGTCGTAAAGCCGGTAACTGCAGTTTCGTCTACGCTAAAGGTGATATCTGTAGGAAGACCTTCTGCGGTCTTTGTTTCACCATGCTTAAGTGTAAATGTTGCCACACCATTTTCAAATGTCATATCTCCAAATGTCTTGGATATAGTCGTATCTGAAAGTGTTACTGTAAAGCTGAACTCCTTTGTCTTATCAGCAGCTGTAGAACTCACCACCGTCTTGCTTACAGAAAGATTTCCTGTCTTTCGGGTATTGGTGAATTCCGCCGTTGATACTGTTTCAGAAATAGTTCCTGTATCACCATTTTTAGTTGTGACAAAATCACTGTTTGCGGTTTCAGTTACAGTATAGCCGATTTCTGTCGGAAGTCCGATAATATCTACCGACTCTCCGCCTTTAAGCTTGAAACTTGCAACTCCATCCGTGAAGGTAATAGTTCCGAATGTATCACTAATAGTATTATCACTTAATTCAACCGTGAAACTGAATTCAGTATTTGCATCCGCAGCAGCATCTGATACTACCGTCTTGCTGACTGTAAGCTGACCTGTCTTACGGGTATTAGTGAATTCCGCTTTGGATTCCGTTTCGGAAATAGTTCCTGTTTCGCCTGTTTTACTTGTATCAAAATCATCATTTCCGGTTTCAGTCACAGTATACTGTGTTCCTATCGGAAGTCCGGTTATATTTGCAGATTCTCCATCTTTAAGATTAAATTCCGCCACACCGTTAGTAAATGTTGCATCTCCAAAAGTACCGGAAATAGTTCCACCGTTAGTCAAAGTAACTTTAAAAGAAAAATCCTTTAAACTATCCGCTGAAAGATCCGATACCACCGTTTTCTTTACACTAAGATTACCGGTATCAATATTGTTAACAAATTCAGCTACCGGTGAATCATTTCCTGTTTTACTCTTATCAACTGTAATTTTAATCGGATTTGTTACAGGCAGAGAACCGTTGTCAGGTGTCGTCTCCTTTATCCAATAATCTCCTACCGGAATATCTGTAATCTCATCACTTGTTACAGTCGCCCCCGAAGCCGGAACTGTTAGTGTGACAACAAGATTTGTACCTGCCACCTTCTGATACGGTGTAGTACAGTTTTTATCCGTATATACAGTAAATGTATATGTACCCGCCAATATGCTCTTGACATAATCGGAAATTGATGTTTGTTTCTTTTCTGTAATGGACTTGCTTATCTTAAAAGATCCTGTATCAGCTATTTTACTGTTCGTTACTGTCCATACATAACTTCCAAGTTCACATGTATTTACAATTATATTATTAGCATCCTGAATTTTATTATCGAGCACTTTAGCTGCATCGTAGCTTCCATCCACTCCAGGAGCATATACAACAAAATTATGCGGTGTATCATCAAGAATGTATCCTGCAGGGGCCACCTTTTCTTTCCAGTAGTAAAGCTTTCCGGTATTCAGATAATTCTCTGGAATCGTATAATATCCATCTGTACTAGTTAACTCAACAATAAATGTTGCCGTACCAATAACAAACGTAGATGGATCAAATTCAAGCTCATATAACTCAAATGTTGCATCCTTAAGTTCTTTCGTGATCTTATTCTGATCAATTTTATGAAGCTGAATACCACCTCCCTGAATGGTAGCGGAATGAGAGCTTACATAATGAGATTCATTTGTGCTGTCCGAATATTGTTTTCCATTTCCGATCAGACTTGCCTCATTCTTTATTTCAACTGTTCCTGTTGCTCTTGTCTTTACACTGTAATTAATGATCACATATGTAGAATCCGGCACAGTTACACTTATCAACCGTAAATCGTCATTATATGAAACCCCTGCCTTTTCTGAAGCAAGCAGATCCTCATTTGTTTTACCATCTTTAACTTTAAATTCGTACTTTCCGCCTACACCTTTTGTTATAAGTTCTATTGTTGTAGGTAATGTATCCTCCAATGTAAGTGGTTCGCCCTCATTAAGAGTCAAAGCATCCGGATTGACATCAATTTGGAAATTAACGATATCCTTGTCCGTGTTTCCAATTGTTGCAGGAGAAAGATCTTTTTTCTTCAGAAATTCATAAGTATGAGTATACTTAGCCGTTCCAGTAGCAAAGATTATATCCCCCGAAGTATCAGTAACATGGAATGTATTAATATAATCAATTGGATTCTCAGAACCTAAAATATGATTGTTGTACTCATCCTCAGTAAAAGTTGTTTTATATGTAATAGTAGTTTTCAGGCCGCTTATACCCATAGATTGAATATTCATCCAACTATAAGCTGATTCCGCCTGAAACAGTGATGTAACATCTACCGGTCCGATTGTTGATCCTGATATAGGCGGATTGGGTGTGATAGCTACATTCCAAAATTGTTTACCGTGCGATTCACCATCACATGTTATTTTCATAGAACCGTCAACATACTGCATGCCATCCGGAAGTATATCCTTGAAGATCAACCTAGTATCAGGATCCAATTCATTCTTTGACTCATTTATTGCAACAGTCCATGTAACAGTTTTTGTCTCTTCGTCATAGACAGCACTCTTTTTCACGGGAATTGCATTAGTCTGAAATTTTTTACTTGCAGAAGAATATCCTACCTGATCATAGCCTTTATACATATAGACCAGATTTTTGTAATACTTTCCATTTTCAAGTTCACCGGCATCAGTAGAAATATTGATCGTATATACTTCTCCTGACGGCAACTTTGAGAAAACAATATATTTTTTCCCACTAGATTCCTCTATCTGGTAGTTAGTAACTGCCTCATCTGATTTGTTTACAACGGATATCGAATCCCATTCAATCGTATTGTCCGTATAACCATTCCATTCGTCCGTTCCTCCACCATATGCATTCCCATCCAGCTTAACATTTTCAATATCTCCGGTGGTTCCATTAGTTAATGTAATCTTCCAATTAACCTTTCCCTCTTCTTCATCAAAAGATACAAATTCCTTTAATATATCCGGTTTGCTTGCATCTCCAAACTCATAAGATATTGTTGTATAATCCTCACCTTCAATTGAATCACCAGTTACTCTGACTCGATTATTTACATACTGTGTTCCACTGATGTTCGATGCCTCCTCATTTGAAGGAAACTTTACCGTATATTCGATGGTGATCGGACCTTTTCCAAAAGTATCACCTGTACTATAATCAAAACATGTGTATGTGCCATTAGAATAACTGTCATCAGTAAAAGTAGTTCCACTGACAGGAATAACATTTCCGTTCAATGTTATATCTCCGGTCAGTTTTTGAAGATCAGTCATTTCATCAACAATATTCAGATTTGAAAGATCATATGTGCCGTCTCCGATTGTTATTGTATATTTATATGTATTCTCTCCAATATTCGTATAGCTTTTATTTACATCAATACCTTTAATCGGTGTAATGGTTTTATTTTTCGGATCCGATGATTTATCATTCTCCCATGTCACCTTCACGGAATTGGTCAGAGCATCCCCAAGTGCAGATGCTGGAACATTCGTTGTATATGTAATCGTATATGTTGTATCTGCAGTAATCCCCCCATTGCCACTCATAATCTCAAAAAGATCTATCGTAGCCCTCTGTCCAGAGATAGCAGGGGTAAAGTTTTGTGCTATATAGTTAGTCTCATCCCAGCCTGCTGCAACTGAAAATGAGCCCGGAACAAAGACCTGTTCCGCACTACTCAGCGTATCGATTACCTTGAAGCTTTCAGTATGACGTGTATTAGGTTTAACTTTTACTTTATATGCAATATCATAAGATCCGTCAGACTTTGGTGTAACCTTTATCTTATTGTTGCTTTCTCCATTTACAGACTTTTCTGTATAAACTGATGAAGGTGTATCAAAATTAAATATCGTATCTGACGATGTACCAGGAAATCTGAACTTAAGTGAATCCTCCGAACCGATATTATCAGCATCTAAAGACATATTAAGAGTAAAGGTTCCCGATACTGTGCTTGTCTGACTGAGAAGCCAATCATGATCAATATCCAGATAAACCTTATTTCCATTTACTGTATAGATACCACGTACAGTATTTCCCTGGAAAATATTTCCCGTTGCACCCTCAGCCAAATCTGAAAGTGCCTTTTCCCCAGCAAGAAAAGTTGAAAGATCATAAACCCAAATGATATGGCTATCTGAATCTTCCCTCTTTGCTTCATCTAACTTTTCTGTAGGGATATCATATGTAATATCTATTTCAAAATCACCACTTCTTGAAATACTTGTCACGCCATGCAGCGTAACTGTAAGGTGATCCGCTGCAATTTCAATCAGCTGAGGATTCACATAACCATCTGCTAAAGCAGAAAATCCACCAGCCCCGGGCAATATAAGTGAAATCATCATCATAACTGCCATCATCAGCGCAAGAATTCTATTTGTCTTTCTCTTACCCATTCAATTCTTCTCCTTCAATCCAACAATACATTTTTGCGTAACATAATCCATAATATAGTTTACCATAATAATCAGAAAAAGAAAACACAAAAAAAAACGACATAGATTACATATGTAAATCTCAATTTTAACTGTATTTAAAGCACAATATTTACTCTATTCCATTTGTATAATATCTATATACAGTATTGCTATTTTGCTGAATAAACTTCAAATATATCATAACTCATAATAAACACCGTATCAAACGAGTAAAAATATATCGCCCCCATAAGCAATGAAAAGACGCTTTTCATGTAAATATTAATCATCGGGTTATAAATCATTCACAAACTTGTATGTGCAGAATTCACAAACTTTTTACGGATTATGTAAACTCCTTTTTTCTGTATTAATTAATGAATCAACATATAGTTGTTGAGTTGCAATTCACTTCAAGATGTTGGTCAAAGATTTGTTTTCCCTTATTTTTAAAGAGATTTCGACTCTCAAGCAAAGTTTTGTATGTCTTGACGACTGTTTTTTGTTGAGGCATAATATACCATATCTTTCGACGGCCGCCGGAATAACCCATCAGGCAATAAGGAGGTTATTTTGACAATGAAGGATGCTGAAAAAACAGATGCAGTCGACAGAAATACTTCTACTGCAGCGGAAGTATCAAAGGAAATCTCACCCAACGATATTTATGATCGAATTTTCAAACGGATACTAACCCTTTCTAACAAGGCAGTGATCCGCCTTATTAACGGACTCTTCAGTACATCATATTCAGAAAATAGTATCCTGACCTATAACTGGACGGAATTCGAAACCGATACTCTAAGAAAGATTCTTGCTGACGGAATCATTACCATCAATAGTACTGACGCTTTTCATTTTGAAGCGGAAATATCAGACAAAAATATTATTTTCCGGATGCTGGAATACGGATTTCACCATGGACTACGTACTATGAAGGCATTTAAGGCTCCTAAAACCGATGAACTATCATACAGCTTTGTATTTCCAAGACAAATTATAATATATCTGGACAATGCAGATAAAATACCTGACAAACAAAACGTCCGGATCATATTCGGGGACCAGGGTGAATTTAATTATCGAATTCCTGTAGTCCATTTTCAAAAGGAAAAAAACGAAGAAATTCAGAAAAAGGGAATGGTGATCCTGCTTCCGTTTAGACTGCTTAGCCTGAGAAAAGAAATCAGTAAGAGTCGTTCTGAAGATAACAAAAACAGATTGCTTGACCTCTACCAGAATGATATACTGTCAGTAATAGACCGGGCCATGGATGCCGGGGAACTTACTGTTAATGACAGTAAAAAACTTCGTTCTATGACTCGCAAACTTATGGAGCATTTGTATTTCAGGTATGAAGATATCAGGGAGGAGATCATTATGAGAGACCATTCTATCGATCTGGATATTGATGAATACGCGGATCGGGTTGATGAACTTGAAGAACAGCTTGCTTCCAAAGATGAACAGCTTGCTTCCAAAGATGAACAGATCACAGAACAGGACAATATCATAAGGGCGCTGAAGGAACGGCTTGCCAATTATGAAACCGTATAGTTCCTTCACCCCGTCATGGTCCATATCATCTCAGCGGCATCATAATAAAGCCGTATCCGCCTTATACAGTCAAATACTCTGATCTTGCATTCAAATGCCGGCGTGGTGTTGGTTATATACATCCCGTCCGGCATATTTCTTGTTCCCATGTGCGATACGTCTTTATATTCTTTTATATTATAAATCTGCCACTGTCCGTCTTCATCCGTAAGCCGTATTCTGAGCGGGATCACCTTTCCCTCCGCGGTATGCTGGCAGATAACATCCACATGCCTTCTTTTATCCATACACATACCTTCTTTCAGATATAGTATAGAACACATGTTCGTTTTTGTAAAGACAAAAAAGCGAAAGGCAGCCTCATTCCGAAGCTGCCCTTCATTTCAAGTTCATTTCATTTTACCGGAACCGTTCCCAATCAAAGTCTTGATCGATACTCCGGTTTACGTTATTATCTGCCTCACGTTCTTTCCGGCTTTTAAAATATGCCTCTCTTTCCTTCTGACGTTCCCTGTCAAATGACTTCCACTGATTCTCAGCCATTTTACGTTGTCTTTCAATCTGCTTTTTATGAACACTGCCGTCCTTATCCGAAATAACGAGAAGATAAATGAAGCCTATCAGGAACACGACTACTATAACTATTCCGATGATTATCAGTATCTGCCACCAGGTCATATCATTTTTCCTCTCTTTCATAAAGTAACCGTGGGGTGAAAAAGCCGTAATTTACAAAATCCGTTTCCTTTGGTTCTGTATTCTGCACATGCCGTTATTGACCGGTTACTCAGGGGTTTAAGCAGTAGCCCTTTGCATCAAAGGAATATGCCCTTCCGTCTATCGTGTAAGTGGCATTCTTTGCGTACCAGCCGGAAGCATCTCCGTACCACCATCCGACACTGTTCTTCTTCCATTTTGACTGATACCTGTAAGAACAAATACAGTTCTTTCCTATCCACCAGCCTTTCACAAATTGATTTGCTGCCGTGTAACCGGACTTGTCAAAGTAATACCATTTTCCATCGATCTTCTGCCAGCAGTCCCGCAGATATTTACCTGCTCCGAGGGAATACCACCATCCTGTTTTATCACGCTTCCAGCCCTTCGCCCGGGTCTTTCCGTCCCAGGCTCCGCTTTTCGTCAGATACCAACCGTTACGGTAAGCATTCTTCTCTGCATTTCCGTTCTGATCATAGTAATACCACTTTCCGCCGCTCTTATTCCAGGAGTTCTTCGGAAGCGCCCCGCCCGCCGGTTCCGTTACATCTGCTTCAAGGTAAGCAAACACATAGGATGTGGTTTCGCCGATCGTCTGTCCAAGTACATAATATCTGCCCTTATATCCGACAGAGACCGGATTGGCGATCGGGCGATAGCTGATGACCTCCGGCAGCTTCTCAACCTTCTTACCGTCATAACTTAAAAGCCAGGTATCCGTGACTACTGCCTCATTTACATCCACAACGAAGGGCCCGGTCATCATCAATCCAGTCTTCGTTGCAACCATCGTACATGCAGCAGAACCTTCTTTGGAAATGTCCTTGAATAGTTCATTTCCTTTAATGTTCATCGTCCTAGTCACTTTGTCCCCATCGATCACACATCCGGTAATCTCAATATTCTCGATGAAATCAATGGTTCTTCCTTTACCGAAATAGATTCTGCCATTAGAATCAGCTGTGACACACAGTTGATTTCCGAAAGGTCCTACCTCATCCTCCTCCAGTTTTCTTACAGTCATTTTTACAGGATCGATCTCCCGGAAAGACCCGTAATCCATTGAGTTTTTGCTGTTCCCGTAAAGACATTCCTTTCCGCCCAGAAGATAGACTCCTTTTCCGTTCGTAACCATGGAAACACCGTCTTCAAAGGCCTCTGCATTATAAACCGTCCAGGTGATCTTCGCTTTTTCCGGGTCAAATATGCCGATTGCAGACTTATTCTTTGGCTCATTCGCCGCGTGGATCAGTATTTTACCGTTCCATACGACAGCGCCGCGCGGCTGATAATCATTTCCGGTGCATATCTTTTCCCATTTTGCATTTTTAATGTCATAACGGAAAATCGCCGTCTCGGCCTTTGCCGTTGCAAAAACCGCATAGAGATATCCGTTCAGACCCACCAGGGCCTTTGCATCTCCGCTGTAAAAATCCGTATTATCGGCCAAAGCGGAATCACTGACTACATATTCCCCGTTTCCGGAGAAGGTACTGCCGGGGAGAGGCAGACGCGGAGCCAGATTTGATGCTGTTCCGAGGCGGAGATAGCGGTGTCCCGCTCCCTTCCCGGAGGTGATCTCCACCAGATATTCTCCCTCATGGAAATCCTGCGGAAGTTCCGCCACAACCTTCGTATCCGACCAGCTTTTTACTGTGCAGGTCGTATTTCCGAGCTTTACTTTCCCTTCAGTATCCCCGAAGAAATACCCTTCTACCGTGAATTCATTCCCTTTTATTGTTGCTTTTCCGGGCACAGGACAGGTCTCTTGAGCCAGTGCCTTATCAAGTCTGAAGATTCCGTCCGATGCACATAGTTTCCTGATCCCGTCCGTTCGGAGGACACTTCCCGTTACTCTTGCTGCCCTTTTCTCAGCGGAGTCCTCAGGAAATGCCTTAGCCAGAACAGCAAGCGCACCTGCGACCACCGGTGTAGCCATGGATGTCCCATTCCATGCTTCATAATTCTCCATCGTATCCGTAAACCGGATCTCACGGATATCGACTGACTCAATCTCGCCATATACTCTATCGTCCGCGCTGGTCATTTCAAACTGCAGACCGACATTCTTTTTCCCGGCGTCACTGTATGTTTCATCCGGATACGGAATACTGATCTCATTCAACCCGGGTTTCAGATATGCAGTGATCGTTTTAAGTTCCTGCTCCCCGTACTCACTTGCTTCTTTAGCCTCTATACTGATACCGGTTTCCTTTGCGCTCCAAAGCCTCAGCAGACATCCGTGGCAGGCAGAGAGATCCTTATATTTTTTTGTTTGGAAGATGATCACTCCGTTTTTCCTTTTGGGTTCTACATGAAGAACATTTTTTCCGTCACCCGCCTGAATGACGGAGATATTCACCTCGTCACCGTTCAGACCGAACAGCTCATCTTCCGCTTTGGTCCTTTTACCGTAATCAAGAGCATATTCCTTTCCGTCCAATACGAATACCCTGCTGTCAAGGTTCGGGCCTCCGGTTCCCATTGGTACGGTTGACCAGATATTCACACCCGGAGCAAACACGTCAACGTCCCGTTCCCCGTAATTGCTGAATTCTGCCCTTCTCCCTCTTTCATCACTTGCGCCCACAACAACGACATGATCAAAACGTCTGCGGATCGCAGATGACCGGTTGGCCCTGTTCATGTCCTTATTATCGTTTCCGGCAGCAAATACGCATACGATGCCCAGCTTTCCGGCTTCCTCCAGAACAAGATTCTCCGAAACGCCCATGACCGGACCACCGTAGGAATTATTCGTTGCCACAACATTTACACCCGCCTTTTTGGCGGCGATCACATATTCATAAGCACGTATCATGGCATCCGTATGGAGGTCGCCCAGATCATTAAATACCTTGACTGCCATGATCCTGGCACCGGATGTTACGCCGCTGACGCCGCTATGATTCCACGCATCCGCCACGATCCCGGCACAGTGTGTTCCATGTCCGTAGGTATCCTTCGGATCCGTGGTATCATCGGGCTCTCCGTCAATATCATAAAGAACCGCATTGTATCCATACTTACCGCCGCCCATTTTTACCAGATCGGGATACTTCTCCCCTTCATCCCACATTACGGATTTCAGATCCTCATGTGTATAGTCAACGCCGGTATCTATGATCGCCACTACCTGTTTACCGGTATCCACTGCGGGTGTCGGTGTATTGCCATTATAGGTGTTCCATCCGTCCACACCGATCCCGCAGGTTCCGTTTTCCTGCCACTGATAGCCCGTCATATCCGTCGACTGCAGATTGTAGGTATAATTCGGCTCAGCAAAAAGAACATTTTCCTGCTGTTCCAGCTCCCCGATCAGTTCCGTCGTTGTCAGATGATCCGACCTGACAAGAGCGATCACACCCGGAGTTTCATCCACATCCTCCAAAACCAGCAGTGCTTCCGCGTCTGCGACGCAGCTCTTATCCTCAAGCTCTTTCTCCGTTTCCTTTTTGGCTGCATCTACCGGCATGGCATCCGCCGCTGCTATTTTGCAGCAGACGATCGCCTCGCCCTCGGCGTAAGACGCATCACCCGCTGATACAGAATCATTTTTTTCTTCCGGTCCTGCCGCATACACAGGCGTCATTCCGGTCATCGTCCCTACCGCGAACACGGTTGTCAGTAACAGGGATATCAGACGATTTTTAACCTTTCTCATACAGATTACCTCTTATTTTACTTTGTTTTACCGTGTGAAATACCCCGACCTATAAAGGTCTGAGCTTCCTGCTTCATCCACCACAGTTTCTTAAAGGTCTCCGTAGAAATGACTCCTGCGTATTATGCGATCGTCATTTCTTATGACGTCTCCGGTAATCCTCGCGGATAGGCATACAGCACGCGTTCATTGCTTCCGCCGCCTCTTCACGGTTCCTGGATCTTCTCACACCCGATACCATATCGGAAAGCACCCGGTAATTCAATGCCGTGCCAACGCTGTCGCATTCATAATTTACTGCTCTGTCCGCACCGATCCCGAATCTGCCGGCAACCTCGATGGCGTCAATATTTGCACCCAGGAACAGAAATTCCCAGCCGTATTCTTTCTTTTCCTTCTCCACCATCTTCTTCACTTTTTTATAATCATAATTATGACTGGCATTTTCCATGCCGTCAGTGGTGATGATGAAAAGGGTTTTCTCCGGCCTGTCCTCTTCCCTCGCATACTTATGCACATTTGAAATGTGATGGATAGACTCTCCTATCGCATCCAGGAGCGCCGTGCACCCTCTTACGAAATACTGCTTATCGTTCATAGGCTCCACCTTTGCAACCGGAACCCTGTCATAAAGCACTTCCGTCTTGTCATCGAAAAGCACCGTTGAGATAAGTGCCTCGCCCTCTTCCTTACGCTGCTTTTCGATCATTGAATTGAAACCGCCTATAGTATCGGCCTCAAGACCGCTCATGGACCCGCTTCTGTCAAGAATGAATACAACCTCTGTTAAACCCTTACGCATATTTTTGCCCTCCTTTTTCTTTGGATACCCTTAGGGTATTTCCTCTTGTTGGGCTTATTATACGATACTGATCCGTAAAAAAGGTCTCCCGCGAAGCGACCCTCTCCCGTCAGGAAATGATACAGGGAAGGCCATGCTCCTCCAGTTGTATATCAAGTTCTATCATATCATAGATCTCATTTTCGATAAAATAGGAAAATATAACATCCACCTTGTCACAGGGCGAAAGGGCATATCCTGCCCGGGCAAGGAGGTCCTTTGACTCATCCAGATTGAGTTTTGCTCCGATGCACAGACACAGTGCCGTAAGCTTCTGCGGGTGATAATCCACATTGTTCTTTATCTTGGAAAAGGTCTTTTTATCTACGATGGCTCTCTTATAAACATCCGCATTTTCCATATTCTTACTGTTTATCAGATATATAAGATACTGGGAAAATGTATCCGAGAGATGCTTTATCCTTTCCTCAAGTCTGCTCTCGTGTGCCCCAAATTCATATAAGGCGTCGTAAGATTCCTCTTCGCGGTTCGGCACCGCCTGTGCGGGTGCCGGCATCGCCGCCCCGCAGAGGCCTGCTTCAGAAGACTTTCTGTCCCTTCTAAAAATGGATTCCGTAAATCTGCTTTTGAGTTTCCCGGAGCCCGGCGGAACTGCTTTTCCCCGTTTTTCAGCCCGGGGTTCCGGACTGAAAAATGCCTGGTCTGAATACCACCCGTACTCCTCCCGGATCTGTGCTTCGACATAATTACTGTCGATATAGCTTTCAAGATCCGGATACAACTTTTCTCCCAGATCCGCAGCGTTGTCAGTGAATACGACCAGGATAACATCCATATCATTTTGAGGATCATTCTTCAGAAGAAATGCATGGATCTCATCCACAGCGATACGCATTCCTTCTTCTCTGGGATATCCGAAGCTGCCTGTGGATATCAGCGGAAATGCAACCGAACGTAAGCCCTTGTTTCTAGCAAGCTGAAGGCTCTTTCTGTAGCAGGAACGGAGCTTTTCCTCTTCACCGCGGTCACCGTCGATAAAATACGGGCTCACCGCATGGATGATATATTTTGCCTTAAGCATAAAACCCGGAGTGATAAAAACCTCCCCTTCATCTGCGCAGCCGATCTTCTCTGTTCTGTAGCGTAGCAGCTCATCATATCCTGCCGCATTATAAACGGCGCTGTCACAGCCCGGGCCGACTATCGGCGCTGCATTTGCCGTATTTACTATGGCATCCGTATCCATCCTTGTTATATCATTTCTGACGATCCTGAAGGGCATAGCAATTCCTCCCCCGACTCTGCAATCATCTTTTTGGCATCTTTTAACATTGTATATCCTTATCAGTTCCTTGTCCAGCGTTACTCACGGATTCTATTGCGGACGCATCCACTGCTCTATTGTCATTTTCCTTTTCCTGATGTATAATGTAACCTGATTTATTGTGGCTGTTCCGCATTGTTCCGGATGTTGCGGCATCCCGGGCTTATGATGGGGAATGGTTATTGATTTCTTCAAAAACAGAGGTTTTATGGACGTAATAGATATCTTGCAATTATTCGGCGGAGTAGGGCTTTTCCTGTTCGGTATGAGCTACATGGGGCAGTCACTTGAGCGGCTGGCAGGCAACGGTATGGAACGCATACTCCAGACCCTGACTACCAGTAAGAAAAAGGTTGTGGGACTGCTGAAGGGTTTCATACTCGGTCTGGTGGTAACAGGCATCATTCAGAGTTCATCCGCCACTACCATCATGCTCATCGGTTTTGTGAGCGCAGGCATGATGAAGGTCAATCAGGCGATCCCCGTAGTATTCGGTGCAAATGTGGGCAGCTGCGTTACTGCTCAATTGCTCCGTCTGGGCGATCTCGGCGGCGGCGGAATCATCCTTCAGCTTTTGAAGCCTTCTTCCTTTGCGCCGATGCTGATCGCAGTCGGTGCATTTATCATAGTAAAATCAAAAAAGCAGAAATCCAGGGATGTAGCCGGTATTCTGCTTGGACTTGGTGTACTCTTTACCGGTATGACCTTTATGGAGGAGGTCTTTGCTCCCCTTAAGGAATCACCGGAATTCCGCGAACTCTTCACCTCATTTTCCAACCCCTTCCTGGGTATCATCATCGGTTTTCTGCTCTGTGCCCTTATCCAGAGCTCAAGTGCCTTTGTCGGTATACTTCAGGCGCTCTCCGCTACAGGAAGCATTACCTGCGGTATAGCTATCCCCATGCTTATCGGCCAGAACCTCGGAAAATGCATGACCATAGTACTGGGAAGCATCGGTGCCCCCAAGAAGGCAAAGCGTGTCAGCCTTGCCTATCTTCTGTTCAATATCATCGGTTCACTCATGCTGACCATCATACTCTGCATACTGTATTACAAGGTAAAACCGGATTTTCTTGATGCGGTCATGAATCGCGGAAATATCGCAAATATGCACATGGGCTTTAATTTTGTAACAGCCATCATTCTTCTGCCATTTGCCGACCGTCTCGGCAAACTCACGGGCAAAATCCTCAGAGACAGCGATGAGAAGGCCGAGGTTGAAGAATTCCGCTATCTTGACAACCGTCTTCTTGGGACCCCGGGTATCGCACTCAAGGCCTGCAGTAAGGTGATCGAGGCTATGGCTGACAGGATCCTTAAGAATTATTATCTTTGTGTTGACCTCTTTGTGGAATATACCGAAAAGGATTTTCAGGCGCTCATGGACAATGAAGCCTTTATAGACCAGGCGGAAACCGCGCTTTCCAACTACTGTCTCAGGATCAACCGTAATCTCCTCACTCCCGATAACCGCCTTGTAATGTCCGAGATACTTAACTCCATCAGCGACTATGAGCGTATCGGGGACTACTGTGTACGTATGGCCTACGCAATACAGGATATGCACGAAAAAAAGATAAGCTTTTCCACCGCCGGAATAAATGAACTCACATCCATCATGTCCGCGACCAAAAAAACCCTGGATATGACAAGAGAGGCCTTCTTCGAGGATGATGAAAAGAAAGCCTCCCGTATTGAACCGTTATATGACGCGATCAAAAAAATGCGTGTTGTTATCCAGGAGCATCATATCAAAAGACTTCAGGAAGGCACCTGCACGGTACCCGCAGGCGTTACTCTTTTTGACTTGATCCAGCCCATGGAGCGTATAGCTTCACATTCGCGAAACATTTCACTTCACGTGATTAAGCGCATCCGCGGCGATCAGGACTTTGATGAAATGCATGGCCATGCCTTTGATCCCGAAGGTGAGGAATACCAGTCACTGCAGGTGTATTATATGAACAAATATCTGGACCCCATCCTGCAGGAAGGAGACTGATGGCCGAAAGTCTTCCAACCCGCCGGGTCAGTTTGCAGCCATATATGCCGTACACCATGCTATCTGCAGATTAAAACCTCCTGTCATAGCATCGCAGTCTATCATCTCCCCTGCCACTCTCAGCCCCGGAAGGCGGCGCATTTCCATGGTATGGGGATCGATCTCCTTTACGGATATGCCTCCTGCGGATATTATCGCTTCATCAAATCCGCGGAGTCCCTTCACCGGCAGTCTGAAATGTTTCAGCGTGTCTGTAAGCCTTCTTCTTTCCTCGGCCGTAACATCATGAACCCTTTTATCCGGATCGGCTCCCGCAGCAGTGAGTACCGCGGCTATGGCAAGGCGCGGCAGCAATGCTTCCATGGCGTTCTGCAGTGTCTTATTTTTTGATCGGTCAAATTCCCTGAGTATTCTCGCATCCAGCTGTTCCGGACTTAATGCAGGCTTCCAGTCGATCTCCATCCACAGCTCATCCTTTGGCTTTCCGTCTGCGGAAAAGTATTTCTGCAGCCTGCCTGATGCCGAAAGGATTATAGGTCCGCTGACGCCGAAATGCGTAAAAAGCATCTCGCCGAATTCTTTATATGCAGGCTTTTTCGGCTTTGAAGCACTATAGATACTTACCTCCACATTCTTCAGTGAAAGCCCCATCATGGGTTTGCATATTTCCACATTGCTTTCAAAAGGTACAAGCGACGGCTGAAACGGTCTTACGGCAACACCGAGTCTTTCCATTTCAGTGACCATCGCACCCGATGCTCCCGTTCCCGGATATGATACTCCTCCTGTCGCAAGCACTACCGTATCCGCACGAAGCCTTTCTCCGGAAGATAGTCTTACTCCCGTGATCTTACCCAGAAGGTCTTTTCCTTCTTCTTCACCGGCATCTTCGATCATAAGGGAATCCACTCTGCTGTTCAGTCTTACAGCCACTCCGCGTTTCTTCATTTCCTTTTCCAGTGTCCTTATAACATCGGAGGAATGATCCGATGCCGGAAAAACCCTGTTTCCCCGTTCAGTCTTGATCTCAAGTCCCCACTCACGGAAGGAATCCATAACCTGCTCCGGCGGATAGGATGCAGCCGCACTGTACAGAAATTTGGGATTTGACATGACCTGCTTCAGAAAGGTTTCTTCATCACAGGCATTCGTAAGATTACACCGTCCCTTTCCGGTAATGAACAGCTTTTTCCCAAGCTTTTCATTTTTTTCCAGCAGAGTAACCCTGTAATGATCCGCGGCATGAATAGCGGTCATCATTCCCGCTGCTCCTCCGCCTACTATTATCATTGTCTTCATGGTATTTATCCCTTCCCGCAGTTTCGGGGACGGCTCACCGCAGGCACTGAAAATCTTCCTGCCTGCCGCAAACCGTCCCCGGATACTGACTGTTACATACTTCTATTGAAAAAATCCAGCATCCTGTCCCTTGAGATCCTGCTCTCCAGCCACTCCCACCGTTCAACATTGAAAACATGTATAAGATGAGGACCGTCCTCCTTCTTCCAGATCAGGCTCTCATATCTGATACCAAGCTCATCAAACTGTCTGACCAGTTGTTTAGTCTGATCATGCAGGGATTCATTTTCCGATCCGATAAGAAATACCGGCGGCAACACAGCCGGATCATCCACAAATTTTATAAAATCCGAAAAACTGAGGGCTTTGCTCCATGGTGCGGCCTTTCCCTGCTCACCAAGCATCAGATCGATATATGCCTGCGTGATCCTTGCCTCCTCATCCTTATCCCATGATGAAATGATGCGGAGAGACTCCATTTCCACTGCCGGGCAGCTTATACCTACAGTGTTTATACTAAATGAAAAAGGTGTTACTCCATATATCTTCTGCAGCTCGGGACTTTCCTGAATACATGCGGCAAGAAGAGCCAGATGTGCTCCTGCGGAATCACCTGTCAGCATCACACGGCTGAGATCAAACCCCCTTTTCGGCCCGTATTCTTCCAGCCAGTGCAGACTTGCATAGACATCCTTTACGATCCCTCCGATATCAGTACACGGTACCAGCCTGTAGCCCATTCCCATCACTGCGTAGCCGCATGCTGCAAGCTGTGCCATATAGTTTTCCGAATCATCAACATGTCCGAACATCCAGCCGCCGCCATGAATATTGATGATGGCGGGAAGCTTACTCTCTCCTTCGTTATGGCTCACGGGATAATACAGGTTCAGCGTATGATCAGGGTTGTAATCCTGTATATACGGAAGGTGTCTCTCCGTACGCCAGCCTTCGGGGATCACACCGCTGTTGTCAGCCTTATTTCCTGCCTCAACCCCTGCCCAAAAATCTATAATGATCTGTTCTTCTTTAGTATACCCCATGGCTTAATCTTCCCTCCCCATTTTCTTATGTTCCGCCTTTTCCTCATACATCCTTGCATCCGCTTTCTTCAGAAGATCTTCTATATCGGTTTTTTCCTTTACAGTTCCTATAACGCTTCCAATACTTGCCCTGAGGCTGTAGGGTTTGTTAAGCTCGTCACTGTACTTCCGAAGCTGCTTCCGGAATTCATTCTTTCTGTGCTCCACGTTCTCTTCGGAATATCCTATCTTCTTTTCGTGCATCCCTATCAGATAGAACTCATCTCCGCCGGCACGCACAACTATCTCCCCTGGTTTTGCCATATCCTGTACCGCCCGGGCCAGCCAATATATGCCGAGATCACCCTCAGTGTGGCCGTAGGTATCGTTGATCATCTTCAGCCCGTCCATATCTACGACACAGATAAGGGCACTTGCCGGTGCTGACATTTCCTCAAGCATCCTGTCTGTCTCCTGGGACATGCCGATACGGTTAAGACATCCCGTAAGACCGTCGCATGTCGAGATCTTTCTCAGCATCTGCTTGTCACGGATCATTTCAAGCGCATTATTCACATATCTCAGCCAGTTACGGTATACCATGGTAAGCTTACATACCTGATGTATGGAGCGGTGAAGTATGTTATAGCCCATTGCTGAGCCGTTAAAATGTATCGCAGTAAAGATATAGATACCCGCATCCTTCATTTTCAGATAATGGTTCGGGATCATGTCGGAGGTCTTGATCAGATAGCTCTTCTCCTTCTCCCAGAAGAAACGCTTTCCCTCCATGGTATGCATAAGCCTTACACGCATATTCTCCGGATATCCGTACTCAAAGCGTGTCTCTGAGGTGATCCAGTCATCCGAAAGGCAGATACAGACATCGAGATAGGGATTCAGCAGATAGCAGAAATCAAAGATCTCTTTGAAACATGCTCTGGAGGTTCTTGCGGCAGTAAGCTTCTCCATCATATAGCTTTCCATAAGCTGGCCTATCTTGATCTCATCGAAAACATGAGCTGACACCTCATTATGTGATTTAATGAAAAGCATGCTGTCGATCGCATTCTTCAGCTCCCTGTATTCCGGATTACATCCGCAGCTTTCTCCTACATGGAGAAGGGAGCTTACATCATGCTCAAAGGGCATGAGCTCCGCATCCGGCTCTATCCTGCTCCTTATATAATCCACTGCATTTGCGGCGGAGCAGCTGTCATTTGCCGGAAATGATGAGAGTGACGGTTCGGAAATACGGCTTTCATAAGTTCCGTCAAAGCTTATGACCGAAATATCCTCCGGAACACGGATTCCTTCCTCGATCAGTCTCGAGATAAGTCCAAGAGCCATGGTATCGCTTGCCGAAAGGATCGCCTCCGGTCTCGGAACATCTCCCGATGCTATCTTTTTTGCAAGCATGTCTCCGCTGTTATACCAGAAATCTCCATAAAATACCTGATCATCAGGCAGCTCCACTCCGAGCTTTTCCAGTTCATCCTTAAATATCGCAAGACGTGATTCCGCGATCTCATTTCCCTGATATCCGGTGATCACGGAAATATTCCGTTTACCGTGTTTCAGTACCATGTGGCGGCACATTTCACGAAGGATCGCCTCATTCTCATCGTGTATCAGATGAAAACCGTCGATAGGCATTTCCAACGCGCATACAGGCAGATCGGGATATTCCGCAAGACGTTCTTTCAGACGTTCGAGAACCTTTCCTTCAAGTCCGTAGACCACATTTACCGTATCGATTATCACACCGTCAATCTCCGCATAATTCACGAGCTCGTAGATATTCGCTTCCGCGGCAACATAATCCTTCATTACGGCCGTTTCCAGATGCATCATGGGGGTGAAGATAAAAAGATCATAATCGTATTTCTCACACTGTGTCCTGATTCCTTCAATAATCGCACTTCCATGCATATCCTCAGGGATTGCCGTCAGAAGTGCTATCCTTTTTCGTCTGCCCATATTGTTCCTCCGGTCTTGGATCTCAAAACCCAAAACGCCGCAGCAATAAATGCTGCGGCGAATATATCGCAAAACTGCCTATACGGGATAGGTCATATTCTCCGTATCCGCCTTGGATACATCGATCTTCTTCTGCTGTGCGTCTCTGTACTGGAAATACTCTGTAGCAACCTGCGGGAACAGTGCGTATGAAAGTACATCTTCATCCTGCTGCTTATATTGTGCTATGGCCTTTTCCATATCTGCCAGCTGCGGTTTGATAAGGTCCGCAGGCCTGCAGGTAATGGGCTGTGCATCACCGATGGCCTTCTTCTGAACCTCGGGATTAAAGGGCTTTACAGTCTGTCCGTACTTACCTGCGAGCAGATCCTTGGACTGCTGGGTAAACATCTTATAACGCTCTCCCAACAGGACATTGAGCACTGCCTGGGTACCGACGATCTGCGATGAAGGCGTAACGAGCGGCGGTTCACCAAAGTCCTTACGAACTCTCGGAACCTCTTCAAGCACATCCATAAGCTTGTCTTCCTTTCCCTGTTCCTTAAGCTGGGAAACAAGGTTGGAAAGCATGCCTCCGGGTACCTGATACAGCAGAGTCTTGATATTAACGCCAAGTACCTTTGTGCTCATAAGGCCGCTTGCAAGATATTTCTCACGAAGAGGTGCAAAATAATCAGCGATCTCTGCCAGCAGCTTCTGATCCAGACCGGTATCATAGGGTGTACCCCTGAAGGTCTCAACAAGCACTTCCGTAGCCGGCTGTGATGTTCCCATAGCCATGGGTGAAATAGCGCAGTCGATAACGTCGCAGCCTGCCTCCACAGCCTTCATATAGGTCATTGCAGCCACACCCGAAGTGTAATGTGTGTGCAGCTGAATGGGGAGCTTCGTTCCTTCCTTCAGAGCCTTAACCAGCTTCTCGGCCTCATATGGAACAAGAAGACCTGCCATATCCTTGATACAGATTGAATCAGCACCCATTTCCTCGATCTCACGGGCAATATTTCGCCAATAATCAAGTGTGTATGCATCTCCGAGTGTATATGAAAGAGCTATCTGGGCATGTCCCTTTTCCCTGTTGGATGCCTTAACTGCAGTTTCGAGATTCCTGAGATCGTTCAGGCAGTCAAATATACGGATAATATCGATACCATTAGCTATGGACTTCTGTACGAAATACTCAACCACATCATCGGAATAATGATTGTATCCGAGGATGTTCTGTCCACGGAAAAGCATCTGAAGCTTGGTATTCTTGAATCCATCCCTGAGTTTGCGAAGTCTGTCCCAGGGGTCTTCCTTCAAAAAGCGAAGACATGCATCAAAGGTAGCACCGCCCCAGCACTCAACCGAATGATAACCAACCTTATCCATCTTATCGATGATGGGAAGCATATCCTCTGTAGTCATTCTTGTAGCGATCAGAGACTGGTGCGCGTCACGGAGCACCGTTTCTGTAATACCTACTTTTCTTCCTTCCATTTTTATCCTCCAAAAAAGTACCACTATGTGTAATCCGCCATGCTCATCTCCGGATGCTTCGCATCCGTCGATGATACGGCTTCGCCGTATACATCCTTATCGATACTGCTGTGTTTGATTCCGCACAGCAGATCGATAAGGATGTGCATGGCTCAGTTAGCTCACGTTAAAGATTGCCATAAATGTACCTGCGGCTACCGCGGTACCTATAACGCCTGCCACATTGGGGCCCATTGCATTCATCAGCAGGAAGTTGGTGGGGTCATATTCCGCTCCTACCTTCTGTGATACTCTGGCTGCCATGGGAACAGCTGATACGCCGGCCGATCCGATAAGCGGATTAACCTTGCCCTTAGTGACGGCGCACATTATTTTACCGAACAGGATACCCGCTACGGTTCCGAGTATGAATGCGATAAGACCGAGCAGGGTGATCTTAAGTGTGCTGACCTTAAGGAAGGCTTCCGCACTGGTCGTTGCTCCTACGGATGTACCGAGAAGGATAACAACGATATACATCATAGCATTTGAAGTGGTCTCTGTAAGCTGCTTTACTACACCTGACTCTCTGAAAAGGTTACCCAGCATGAGCATACCGATAAGAGGAGCTGTTGTAGGCAGGATCATACATACTACAAGGGTTACTACTATGGGAAAGAGGATCTTCTCCAGCTTTGTAACCTGTCTCAGCTGCGGCATACGGACCTTGCGTTCTTTCTCAGTGGTCAGCAGCTTCATGAAAGGAGGCTGGATCACAGGCACAAGAGACATATACGAATACGCCGCAACTGCAATGGGGCCGAGGAGCGTTCCGCCCATTCCGAGCTTACCCGCAAGGAAAATGGATGTCGGGCCGTCGGCACCGCCGATGATTGAAATGGCTGCTGCTTCTTTTCCGGTAAAGCCAAAGGCTATTGCAAGGAAATAAGCGCCGTAAATACCAAACTGAGCCGCCGCACCCAGGATAAAGCTCGGCGGATACGCGATGAGCGGACCGAAATCCGTCATGGCTCCGACTCCCATGAAGATCAGGGAGGGGAGGATACTCCATTCATCAAGCTTATAGAAGTAATGAAGCAGTCCGCCCTCTTCTATAATGCTCGGAAACATGTTTACAAGAAACATACCAAACGAAATAGGAACCAGCAAAAGCGGCTCAAAACCCTTGGCAATGGCAAGATACATGAAGATGAACGCTATCAGTATCATGATGTAATTCTTCCAGTCCAGGGTTGCAAAGCCGGTCTGTTCTGCCAGATTCTTAAGTATATCCAGCATCGTTAATCCTCCTTCAATGGATTGATCAGGCGATCACTAATTAAGCGTTGCCAGAGTATCCCCGGCTTCCACGCTGTCGCCTACTCCTGCATTGATGGAAGCGATTGTACCGTCTTCCGGAGCAACGATCTCATTTTCCATCTTCATGGCTTCAAGTATCATCAGAACCTCGCCACGCTTTACGTTCTTGCCAACCTCAGCCTTAACACTGAGGATCTTACCGGGCATGGGAGATGCTACCGTAACGCTTCCTTCAGAACCGGATGCCTTGGGTGCAGGTGCTGCTGCCGGTGCAGGCGCTGCCTTGGGTGCAGGTGCTGCTGCTTTGGGCGCAGGTGCTGCTGCCGGTGCGGGTGCCGCTCCTGCCGCACCTTCCTCTACGGTTACATCATAGGTTGCTCCGTTAACGGTTATTCTGTAGTTTTTCATGATATTCCTCCTGAATATATATACTCAAATCTATCTAACTCGACGAATGGATCTTACCACAAGCTTATCATTACTTTCCGTATAAGCCGGCGGGTGAACGACTGCTGCATTACCTGTATTTTCTTCCGAAAGATAAGCATGAAGAGCGGCTGTTATGACCGCGATCAGCTCTCCGTCGGAAACCTCATCTCCGACTGCGGGAGTACCATCCGCAAATGCAGGCACTTCCGGAGCCGAAGGAAGCATCGATAACTTTGCCGCAGGCGCTGCCGGAGCGGAAGGAGCCTTGGGCTGTTCCTTCTTATTTCCGCCCAGGATCCTGGGAACAAACTTCAGCAGACTTATGATAAATGCAATGAAGATCAGAACCGCGAACACGACGCCCATACCGACGCCCATGTTCTTTGCTCCGTTTACAAGCAGTTCTGAAGTGGAATAAACAGCCGTAACTTCACATTCATCTGCTTTATAGGGGATCACATTGTTTGCAGCCAGATACTCATCCACAAATTTGGATGCGCTCTCTGTACTGTAACCTGTAGAACCAAGGTTATTCTTAACATAATCATCGGCGCTGGCAAAACCGGACATCATGGCCGCCTGCTCTAATTCGGAAAGGACCTGCTCCTTCTGAATATTAAAGAGCTTATTCTCCGTATAGGAGATCTTTACATCCACATCACGGTTTTCATATTTGCATCTTATGGTACAGAGGATATTTCCCTTCGCACCGTTTTCAAACTTAACTACATCATCAGACGTGTCGAAACCGACAAAATTGCCGACCTTATCTGTCTTCTCTAACTGCTGAAATCCTTTTACAGCCTGTTTCTCATAATCCTCGCCTTCTTCGATTATGTAATCGGCCTGCATACCCGTAACGGAACCGTAATTCTGAACGATGGATTTGGACATATTTATCATTATGTCCTTATTGTATTCAAATGCAGGTTCTTCTTCCGCACAGCCTGACATAACAAAACAGAGCAGAAACAGGAGGAAAGGCAGTATTTTCTTCTTCATATTCCTCATATCCTCCTTTTAGCGGCTGCCGTGCTTTCTGCCTGGATGTTCCTCAGCCTTTGTGGACAGCATCTCAAAAGCGGCAATGACGCGCTTTCTTGTAGCATCGGGTTCAATGATATCATCAATATAGCCGCGCCTTGCAGCAGCAAGCGCACTTCCCTGAAGCTCTGTGTATTCCTTTGCCTTTTCCTTCTCAAGCGCAGCTTTATCTGCAGCGCCTGCAAGCTCTCCCGCATACATAATGCGTACTGCCATTGACGCATCCATCATACCGATCTTTGCATCCGGCCATGCATAAACCATGTCTGCTCCAAGTGCCTTGGAATTCATCGTGATATATGCGGAACCGTATGCAGCACCCGTAACAACGGTAACTGTCTCAACGGTAGCATCACTATAGGCAAATGACAGCTCTGCGGCAGCCTCGGAGATAGTCTTCTCCTCTTCTACCGTTGCCGCAAAATTCTTTGCGTTTACAAGAGTGAGCACCGGAATGTTAAAGGCATCAAGGAAACGCACGAAGCGTGCAGCCTTCTTCATCCCAGCGGTTGTAAGCTCCTGTCCTTCATTTGCGATAACACCCGCTGTCGCACCGCCGAGACGGATAAGACCGGTCTTCATATCCGGAGCATATGCCTTCTTAAGCTCAATAAACTGAAGATCATCGGCGATATTCCTGATCTGATCCTCCACAGACATGGCCTCAATACCGGGAATAGTCCTGTTCAGTTCATCTTCACAGTCTATCAATGCGATATCCTCATTATTGGCAGGGAGGAATGCAACAAGCTTTCTGATCTCGGAAAGCACATCAGCCTCCGTCTCGCCCACCATATCCACAAGGCCTGTATTCTCACTGACATAAGACGCTGCAGAAGTATCAACCTTACCCTCGAAATTACCGGCAAGAGCATTCGGGCTGTTGACATAGAGTTTAGCGCTCTCCTTAGTCATAAATGTAAAATCCGTAAGAGACGGTATAACAGCCGTACCTCCGCCGCAGGTTCCGAAGATTGCAGTGATCTGGGGGATAACTCCCGACGCCAGTGACATCTTACGGTAAATACGTCCGAAAGCAGTCAGTGCGTCCGTAGCCTCCTGCAGTCTGAGGCCTGCACAGTCAATAAGACCTATCACCGGTGCTCCGCACTTCATAGCCATGTTGTAGAGATTCGCGATCTTCTTCGCATGCATCTCTCCGATGGATCCGCCCAGCACGGATGCATCCTGGCTGTACACATAAACCAGCCGTCCGTCAATGACTCCGTAACCCGTGATAACACCATCCTTGGGTGTATCAAAGCTCTTCAGGTTGAAGTCAGTGTTTCTGGCGGTTACATAAGCACCGATCTCCACAAAGCTCGCTTCATCCAGCAACGCCGAAATCCGCTCGTCCGCAGAGTACTTCTGTTTCTCGCTCATTTTACGTCCTCCATAATATATATTCTTGTGGTTTCTGAATTAAAAACCATTTTTGGCCCATTGTATTTTATTACTTTTACCCGGTGATTTCAAGGCTAAAATTATGCTATTGTAAAAGTAACTATTCAGCACCCCATGTAAAACAGAATAAACGAAGACGAAATGCTTGCATTTCGGATTATTTATTCTGTTTTTCATGAGCTGAATGGTTACAAATAAAAATCACATCGGAAATATCCCACCGATGCGATTTTTCTTCTATGTAAAATATCATCATGATCTCTATTTTGAAGAGGTTATAACCTCCCTGTTTTTATAAATGTAATCAAACAGGGAAATAAGTGTAAGTGCGAGGGCAAGATATACAAGGATCCTCTCGATCACGTGCACGGTATCGCCGCCGAAATCACAGATGAGAAGAATGACCATGAACATCTGGACCACCGTTTTAACCTTACCCCAGATACTGGCCGCAATGACTCTTCCGTTATCGGACGCGATAAGCCTGAAACCACTGATCGTGAATTCTCTCGCGATAATGATTATTACGATCCATGCGGGCATCCTGTCCGGTGTTGTCGATGTGAGTGCTATGATCGCGGAACAGATAAGAAGCTTATCCGCAAGGGGATCCATGAATTTTCCGAAATCCGTCACAAGATTATTCTTTCTTGCAAGATACCCATCAAAGAAATCCGAGACGGATGCAAGACAGAAGAACCCGAGTGCCCACCATTTGGCTCCGGTAATGTCAGGTTTAAGCATGAAGAATATAAAAACCGGGATCAGTATGACACGAAATACGGTTATCTTATTTGGTAGATTCATAACTTGGCTGCTCCTTTATCCTCAATCGGAGAGTTCACCTGTAAGGTCATACTCCGATGCTTCTTTTATGATTACAGGAAGTATGGTTCCTGATATAAGTTCCCTGTCACAGGGGAAAAACACAAGTCCGTCAACTCCGGGGGCATCACGGTAGCTTCGGCCTACATAGACCTCATCCTCCGAAATATAGCCTTCCACTATCACATCAAGCTTCCGCCCCACCTGTCTCCGGTTGATATCAAATGATATCTCCTGCTGCAGTTCCATTATCTCGTCACGATAACGAAGCTTAACTTCTTCATCGATCTGATCCGGGAAAGCCGCCGCCGGCGTACCGTCCTCCTGTGAATAGGGGAAAACACCCAGCCGGTCAAATTCAAGCTCATCCAGCGTTTCCAGAAGAGCTTTGTGATCTTCTTCTGTTTCTCCGGGGAATCCGGTTATCAGAGTGGTCCTTAATGTGATATCCGGTATTTCCTCCCTGAGCTTTCCGACAAGCCGGTAAACCTCCTCCTTTGACAGACGCCGGCCCATTCTCCTCAATATACCGGACTCCGTATGCTGAAGCGGCATATCTATATAATGCACAACCTTGGGCAGAGTTTTAACAGCATTTATCAAAGCGTCATCTATTTCCTCCGGATATGCATAAAGTATGCGTATCCATTCCAGCTCTTCTATCTCCGAAAGACGGCGCAGCAGTTCCGGCAGCTTCTTTTCACCGTAGATATCCTTGCCGTATACGGTAGTTTCCTGAGCTACAAGTATCAGTTCCCTGACTCCGCCATCCACAAGCTCCCTTGCGGTTTTTACCAGCCTGTTCATTGGGACGCTGCGATACCTTCCCCTGAAATACGGGATCGCACAGTAGGTGCAGCGCTTGTCACAGCCCTCCGCTATCTTCAGGTATCCGATATACGGCTGTCCGGATGCCGCTATTCTGGGGCTCTCCTCAGTAAGGAGGTTAACATCCTTAAAAAGAGCTACGCCGGTCTCACCTTTTCTCAGCCTTTCGATCACATCGGCGATCGCTGTAAAGGCTGTGGTTCCTACAAATGCATCCACCTCCGGAAGCTCATCCGCAGCCTCCTTTTGGAAACGTTCGGACATACAGCCGGCAGCTATCAGATATTTTAATCTGCCGCTCTTTTTCAGGCCGGCCATCTGAAAAAGTGTATTTATGCTCTCTTCAAGCGCATCGCCTATGAAGCAGCAGGTATTTACAATGATAACCTCCGCCTCTTCGGGGTCCTCCGTAAGAGTATACCCTCTTTGGGAAAGTATACCCAACATTTCCTCGCTGTCAACTGTATTTTTATCACAGCCAAGTGAAATGAGCGCAATATGCAATTTTTCAGCTGCAGATCCTGTCATTGGTCTCTATTTTCCCCTGTGCATTCTTGAAGCCTCGAGTGTATTTACCATAAGCATGGCGATGGTCATGGGACCCACGCCGCCGGGAACCGGTGTTATCTTTCCGGCAACAGCTGCAACGGAATCATAATCACAGTCACCGCAGAGTTTATTTCCTTCACCTGTTCTGTGGATACCCACATCGATAACGGTCGCTCCTTCCTTAATATAGCTTCCGTCGATCATTCTGGGTTTACCTATGGCAACCACGAGTATGTCGGCTCTCTTTGTCACTTCCCTGAGATCCTTTGTGTGGGAATGACATACGGTAACGGTACCGTTCTCCCGGATAAGCAGTATTGCCATGGGTTTTCCAACGATGTTGCTTCTGCCGATAACAACACATTCACTGCCGTCGATCACCACATTGCTCCTCTTAAGAAGTTCGATGATGCCGGCGGGTGTACAGGATACGAAGCCGCGCTCCCCTATTGACAGACGGCCCACGCTTTCCGGATGGAAGCCGTCCACATCCTTATCCGGTGATATGCGATGGATCACGCGATCTTCGTCTATATGTTTCGGAAGCGGCAGCTGTACCAGGATACCGTCAACATTTTCAGCCTGATTCAGCTGATCGATAAGGTTCAGCAGCTCTTCTTCCGTAGTATCCTCGGGCAGTTCATATGACAGGGATCTGATCCCCGTATACTCACATGCTTTTTTCTTATTATTTACATATACAGATGATGCGGGATCCTTACCTACCAGGATAACCGCAAGCGTAACCGTGATTCCCTCTTCCTTAAGCTTTGCGACCTGTTCTTTTACTTCGTCCTTGATATCCTGTGATATCTTTTTGCCATCGATGATCTCAGCCATTGATTTTCCCCCTTTGATTATCCTAGAAAAGACCTACTGTCAGTCCGTTTTCGTCGATATCGATCCTTTCTGCCGCCGGCACCTTCGGAAGTCCCGGCATGGTCATGATCGAGCCTGCTATCGCAACCACAAAACCGGCGCCCGCAGAAACATATGCCTCACGTATCGTAACCGTAAATCCCTCCGGACGCCCGAGAAGCTTCGGATCATCCGACAGGGAGTACTGTGTCTTTGCCATACATACGGGAAGCCCGCCAAAGCCTTCCTTCTCAGCCGTATCGAGCGCCTTTGCAGCCTCCGCGGAATATTCCACGCCTGCCGCGCCGTAGATCTCACGGGAAATGGTTTCTATTTTTTCTCTGAGTGAAAGCGCCGTATCATAGATCGGATGGTACTCGTCTGTATTCTTCCCGATCTGTCTCAGAACAGCTTCGGCAAGAGGTATACCGCCCTCGCCGCCTTTAGCCCATACCTCCGAAACAGTCATCTCGCATCCCTGCTCAGCACAGAAGCTGCGGACATAATCTATCTCCGCTTCGGTATCGCTCGCAAAGCGGTTCAGTGTAACTACCGGAGTAAATCCGAATTTCTTCAGATTCCCGATATGCTTTTCAAGATTGACTATACCCTTCTTAAGGGCATCCAGGTTTTCGGCCGAAAGCCCGGCCTTTTCCACGCCGCCGTTATATTTCAGTGCTCTGACAGTTGCCACCAGAACCACAGCGTCGGGCTTCAATCCCGCAATACGGCATTTAATATCAAGGAACTTTTCCGCTCCCAGATCAGCTCCGAAGCCCGCCTCGGTAACCACATAATCCGCGCTTCTCAGTGCCGTCCTGGTAGCGCGTACCGAATTGCAGCCATGTGCGATATTTGCAAAAGGGCCGCCATGTACAAATGCCGGAGTGTGTTCAAGGGTCTGTATGAGATTGGGACGTATGGCATCCTTGAGGAGAACGGTCATGGCACCGACGCATTTCAGATCTGCGGGGGTGACTGCCCTGCCGTCCCTTGTATATGCAACTATCATTCTGGAAAGCCGTGCCTTAAGGTCCCCGAGATCCTCCGCAAGACACAGTATGGCCATAACCTCCGAGGCAACCGTTATTATGAAATGATCCTCCCGGACTACGCCGTCGATCTTCTTTCCCATTCCTATAACAACATTGCGGAGCGCACGGTCATTCATATCCAGGCAGCGCTTAAGTATGATGCGTTTGGGATCGATATCAAGCGCATTTCCCTGCTGTAAATGATTATCAAGTACTGCAGCCAGAAGGTTATTTGCACTGGTGATGGCATGAAAATCTCCCGTAAAATGCAGGTTCAGCTTCTCCATGGGGACCACCTGTGCGTATCCGCCGCCTGCGGCGCCGCCCTTTATCCCGAAGCACGGGCCCAGTGAAGGTTCCCGCAGGGCTATGGCGGTCTTTTTTCCAAGTCTTTGCAGCGCATCACCCAGGCCTACGGTTACTGTTGTCTTGCCTTCACCTGCCGGCGTGGGATTGATGGCCGTAACAAGGATGAGTTTTCCGTACGGATTATTCTCACTTTTTTTAAGATATTCATCGGAGCATTTGGCTATATAAGGACCATAGTTTTCTATCTCATCCTCCGTCATGCCGAGTCCGGCAGCCACTTCCCGTATTTTTTTCATTTCCGCCTGCTGTGCGATCTCAATATCTGTCAGCATAATAACTCTCCTTCTACAGCTGCATAAACTCCTCGAACTGATCCATGGTCATAAGGATCTTTCTCGGTTTGGTACCCTCTTCCGGTCCTACGACACCGGCATCTGCCAGCTGGTCCATGATACGGGCAGCCCGGTTAAAGCCGATCCTGAAAACTCTCTGAAGATATCCTATCGAAGCCTTATCCTTCTCGATAACAAGTCTTCCGGCTTCTTCAAAATACTCATCATATCGCTCCTCCTCCGCAGCTTCCGCACTTCCGCCGGAATTACCTGCGGGGGCGCCCTCATCTATAGACTGGGCAACCTTTTCGTCATATTCGGCGTCACCGCACTGTTTTTTGATAAAATCGGTGACAGCCAAAACTTCTTCATCCGATACAAACGCTCCCTGTACACGTATCGGTTTCGGAATACCTGTGGGGAAATAAAGCATATCCCCCTTTCCCAGCAGCTTTTCCGCCCCGACCATATCCAGTATTGTTCTGGAATCAGTTCCGCTTGAAACGGCAAAAGCTATACGTGAAGGCACATTTGCCTTGATCAGTCCCGTAATGACATCTACCGAAGGACGCTGGGTCGCTATGATCAGATGTATGCCCGCCGCACGCGCAAGCTGTGACAGACGTACTATGGCATCCTCCACTTCACCATGGGCAACCATCATAAGATCCGCAAGCTCGTCCACTATGACTACGATCTGAGGCATAAATCTGAGATCCGCCTTGTCCAGATCATCCGGATCTCCCTCTTCTTCAGCCTTTTTGTTGAATCCTTCGAGATTCCTTACATTGTAACGGGCAAAGAGCTTGTACCGGCGTTCCATCTCCTGTACTGCCCAGTTCAGGGCACCTGCTGCTTTCTTGGGGTCAGTAACCACAGGGATAAGCATATGCGGTATGCCGTTATACGCGGTAAGCTCCACCATTTTCGGATCCACCATGATGAGCCTTACCTCCTCCGGCTTTGCCTTATAAAGTATACTCATTATGATGGTATTGATGCAGACCGATTTACCGGATCCGGTAGAACCTGCGATCAGCATATGGGGCATCTTGGCGATATCCCCAATAACGATCTGTCCGCCGATATCCTTGCCTAAACCGAAAGATATCCTGGACTTGGCATTTTTAAAGCCTTCGTTATCTACAAGCTCCCTGAAGGATACCATCTGGTTTTCCTTGTTCGGAACCTCAATGCCGATGGCTGATTTTCCGGGGATCGGAGCCTCTATACGGATATCTGCCGCTGCAAGATTCAGCTTTATATCATCCTGAAGCGAAAGTATCTTGCTGACCTTGACTCCGCTTTCGGGCGTAAGCTCATAACGTGTGACCGCCGGGCCCCTGCTGTAATCCGTTATGGTAACATTTACTCCGAAGCTTTCCAGCGTCTGTTTCAGTTTCAGCGCAGTTTCGCGTACATCGGTATCAGATTTTGATCCCTTATTCTTTATTGCATTCAGCAATGAAACCGGAGGAAGCTTGTACGGTTTTTTCCTGGGCGCTTCATTTGCTCCGGCGATGCTCTGCTCTATCTCTCCTGTTTCACGAAGGGTATCGTCATGAGTTACTTTTCCATTTTCGGCCGCCGGCTTTTTATCCGGCGCTTCCGTAACCACTCGTGCAGTCGGCGTATCCGTAACCGCACGTGGGACTGTGTTTCCTGCATGATCCCTTCGTACCGGAGTATTTACGTCGCCTGTAAGCGTTATCTCACCTGTAGTTGCATTGTCAAGCTCTTCCCTGCTTATCTCCCTGTGACCCGGGAAAGCAGTATCCTCGCTCTCAACAGAGAAGCTTCCGTTCCAGTTTTCATCCACCGGATCCTCATACTGCGGCTTCAGTGTGAAAAAATCCACAGGAGTATCCTTACGTTCTTCTGCTGCAGCAGCGTTTTCAATACCCGAAGCCTTATTTCCCGAAGCTTTCTTCGGTTCCTCCGGATCATTTCGGAAGGGATCGGGAATATCCGGTTCATCCGGCGGAAGAAGCTCCTGCATCTCATGCTTCGGAAGAGCTTTTCTGCCCTTTGCTTTTTTCCTGTCGGGAAGTGCTTTTTTCTCTTCCGGCAGCACTTCCAGCGTATTCAGCATACCGGGCCTCGCCTTCCTGGATGCTCTTACCGGATGGTAATCACCGTTCTCATCATATTCTATCTCGTCATATTCTGTCTCATCATATGTCTCAATATCATGATAGTTAAATGCGGCTATCTTCTTTAACCCGTTGATGACCGATACACCCGTCACCTGGATGACAGCTATTATAGCAAAAAGTACCGTGAGGATTATAACGCCGACCTTACCTATCAGACTGTAAAGAAGACAGAGTATCCCGCCGAAGATCACACCGCCGCCGCGATGTTCTTCATAGCCCGCACTGAAAAGGGTCGTAAAGGACTGACCTTCCGCACCGGCTATCAGCTGGAATATCCAGGAAATGATCACCAGTATCAGGCTTATCCATATAAGCTTGCGGATAATGCTCTTCTTCGGTCCGTTTGCCAAAAGAAATGCCGCAGCAAAGAAAATATAAAAAGGTACCAGATACTGCGACCATCCTATCAGACCAAAGAAAAATCCGCTGAATACTTTTCCTACGGCGCCGCAGATCCCGAAGTTGCTGCAAAGCATAAATACAGATACAGCAAGATAGACGAAGATGTATATCTCTCTCCGCCTCTCGGGACTCAGGGAATTCTCATCGTCATCATTGATGATACGGCTGGTTCTGGTGGTTCCGGACGCCGCACGGCTGCGGCCGGTATTTCTGTTTCCCGAACTGGCCTTTCCTGAATTTCTGTTATTTGAATTGATTTTTTTTGCTGCTGCCACGAAACCCTCACTTTGCATAGCGCACCCCACCGACCGGAAAGATCCTCGGCCGATGGGGTCCATGCTGCTTGATTATACGGCGTATTTACATGATTACTACTATCTCATTTTCATCCTGAAGCTGGTCTGCGGGAATATAATTATCCTTAAACTCAACTCCGTTAACTGTCATTGACTTTACTCCCGATTCAACGCCATCCGGATTCTTCACGGTAATGTGAAGCTTCTTTCCCCGGAACAGCTTGCTGATCTCGAATTCCTTCCACTCCTTTGTAACGGAGGGCGAGATCCTCAGGCCGTAGAAATCAGGACGCATACCCAGAATACCTTCTACGCATCCAACCATAACGGTCGATGCTGTTCCCGTAAGCCAGTGAACATGGCTTCTTCCGTGATGCGGGCTGTCCTTACCCTCTGTAAACTGTCCGTGTGCATAGGGCTCCAGCTTACGGATCTCAGCCTTATCATTCATGGAAGCCGGTGAAGACTCCTTGAAATATGTGAATGCTCTCTCGCCATGACCCCTGAGTGATTCGGCCAGGATTATCCATCCCTGCGGCTGTGAGAAGATACCTGCATTTTCCTTGGTGCACTCGTTGAAAAGGAGCATCAGGGCACCGTCAAATGCATGCTCGCGGTACGGAGGATACATTACCATACATCCGTAAGGTGTATTCAGCTCGCGGTTAACGCTGTCCAATGCAAGGTCAGCCTGTTCGTCCGTAGCACAGCCCGAGATAACTGCCCAGCTCTGGGGATTCAGCCACATGGAAGCTTCCGGATCGGTACGCTGTCCTATGATCATTCCATCCTCCTTGTAACCGCGGATGAAACGGTCCTCATTCCAGCATTTCTGAAGTATATCATAAAGCTTCGGCTGAATCTCAGCAAGATATGCAAGATATACCTCATCCTTCTCAAACTCGGCGAATTCCCTGATCACCGACATTGCATAATACAGCTGGAATGCAACGAAGGTGGACTCTCCCTGCTTACCGAGGCGCAGACAGTCATTCCAGTCTGCATGCAGACCTGCCGGCATTCCGTGAGGTCCGAGACGGTTCATCGAGAAGTCAATGGCACGCTTCAGGTGGTCATATACAGTACCCTCATCCTTATTTGCGTAGGGAATAACCTCATCTATAAACTTCAGATCGCCCGATTCGGCTATATACTTGTAGATCGTTGGGAAGAGCCAGAGCGCATCATCCGCACGGTATGCGGGATGTCCTGTCTCCTTTACATAGGATGCGTCATCCGGTGTATCCTCATGACCTGCATTATGAGTGAATTTTACAAGCGGAAGTCCGCCGCCGTTATCTACCTGGGCCGAGAGCATGAACCATATCTTCTCCTTTGCCATTTCGGGAGCAAGATGGATAACACCCTGGATATCCTGTACCGTATCACGGTAACCATATCCGTTACGAAGTCCGCAGTATACAAAGGATGCGGCTCTTGACCAGATAAAGGTCATAAAGCAGTTATATGCATTCCAGGTATTGATCATTGCATTGAACTCCTCGCTCGGAGTCTTTACCTGGAAATGTGACAGCTTCTCATGCCAGTATCCGATAAGTGTATCCAGTTCGGCCTTAACCGTCCCTGCCACATCGGCATAGGAATCAATGACCGCTGCCGCTTCATTATCGTCCTTCATTCCCACGAGGAATGCGATCTCCTTCTCCTCACCCGGAGCAAGGGTTATCTTGGTGGAAAGAGCGCCGCAGCCGTTGTCGTTGAAGTTGAGGAAATTACCCAGATCACCCTTCTCAACGCCTACAGGATTTCCGTAGCCGTGATACAGGCCGAGGAATTCTTCCTTATCACCGCAGTAGGAAGATACTTCATTTCCGGCAAGGCCGAAGAACTTGTACTGTACAACGCTTCCGTTTACCGCAGCTTCCTTCTTTACATACTCATTTACAACCTGCTTGATACGGTTACCGAGAAAATAGGTTCTGGTGATGAACAGAGTATACTGAAGATTCACCTGATCCTGCTCGTAATTGGTTTCGTTGGTAAACTCGCCATAGCCTGTAAGTGTAAGCTTTCTTTCCTTATCGGAATTGTTCTTTACCTTTACGGCCCATACTTCATGGGTTGCATCCAGCGGAACATAGTAAAGAACCTCTGAACGGATACCTGCGTAATCGGTCTCCATCTTTGTATATGCCGTACCGTGACGGACCACATTCTTATATGTGGAAAGATCCTTTCCAACCGGCTGCCAGGACGCCGACCAGTAATCCTCTGTCTCGTCATCCCTGATGTAGATATAACGTCCTGGCTGGTCAAACTGGTTGAACACATACCGGAGGATCCGGCCGTTTGCACCGGACTTGGCAAAACTGTAACCGCCTGCATTGTTGGACACGATTGCGCCGTATTCCGGAGAGCCAAGATAGTTAGCCCATGGAGCCGGTGTGTCAGGTCGCTCGATCACGTATTCCTTCTTCTCTTCGTCAAAAAATCCGTAGCGCATAGTCAGTAACCCCTCTTTTTTATTATTTTTTTCCGGCTCCGGTATTCCCGGAGCCGGGTATTACCCTCTGATATGATGCCGGTCCGTAAGCTGCTGTGCCCGGCTTATGATCTAAGTGCCAAAGGATCCCTTATTTGTCAGCATCCTTCAGGCTGAGGCTGATCTTGCCCATTTCAATGCCAAGTACCTTAACCCTTACGGTATCTCCGATATTCACCACGTCCTCCACCTTCTCTACACGATGAGGAGCAAGCTTGGAAATGTGGATCATACCGTCCTTGTTAGGTGTGATCTGTACGAACGCGCCGAAAGGCATGATGCGTACAACCGTACCTTCATAGGTCTTACCGACCTCAATGGGATCTACGATCAGGTGAATGATCTTAAGCGCATTGTCGATTCCTTCCTGATCAACACCGCAGATATCGATACGTCCGGAATCATCAATGTCGATCTTGCAGCCGGTAGCTTCAATGATACCGTTGATGGTCTTACCCTTCTGCCCGATAACTTCACCGATCTTTTCGGGATCGATATTCATGGATACGATCTTCGGAGCATAAGCGGAAAGCTGCTTTCTGGGTTCGGGGATAGCCTTGAGCATAACCTCGTTCAGGATGTACATTCTTGCTTCCCTTGCGCGTGCTATCGCTTCACGGATGATATCATTTGTAAGGCCGTGGATCTTGATATCCATCTGTATGGCCGTGATACCCTTCTCGGTTCCCGCAACCTTGAAGTCCATATCGCCGAAAAAGTCCTCAAGTCCCTGAATATCTGTGAGTACTACATAGTCATCATCCGTCTCACCGGTAACAAGTCCGCATGAGATTCCTGCTACGGGAGCCTTGATCGGAACGCCGGCAGCCATCAGTGACATACAGGATGCGCAGGTGGATGCCATGGATGTGGATCCGTTTGATTCAAAGGTCTCGGATACGGCACGTATAGCGTAGGGGAACTCTTCCTCTGAAGGAATAACAGGCAGAAGCGCTCTTTCCGCAAGTGCACCGTGTCCTATCTCACGACGTCCCGGTCCGCGGGAAACCTTGGTCTCACCTACGGAATATGACGGGAAATTGTAATGATGGATATATCTCTTGGTTGTTACATTCGGATCAAGCCCGTCGATCTTCTGTGCCTCTGAAAGGGGAGCCAGAGTTACGATGTCGCAGATCTGGGTCTGCCCGCGGGTGAACATGGATGAACCGTGTACCCTGGGGATAAGGTCAACTTCCGCAGCAAGAGGACGGATCTGATTAATGGCACGGCCGTCAGGACGCTTATGATCCTTAAGGATCATCTTACGTACCGTCTTCTTCTGATACTGATACAGCGCATCGCCGAGAAGCCCGAGCCACTCTTCATTATCGGCAAACTTCTCCTTCATGCGTTCCTTTATCTCATCGATGTTCTTCTCACGTGTCTGCTTGTCATCTGTGAAGACGGCAACCTCCATCTCTTCGGGAGGAACAACCTCCTTCATGGCTGCAAAGAGCTCTTCGGGAATAGCGTAGCTTTTATAGCTGTGCTTGGGCTTTCCGCACTCGGCAACGATCCTGTCGATAAATGCGATAACCTCCTGATTCACTTTATGAGCGGCAAAGATTGCTTCTATCATCTGATCCTCGGGCACTTCATTCGCACCTGCCTCGATCATGATGACCTTCTCACGTGTGGATGCCACCGTCAGCTTAAGGTCTGACTGAAGATTCATGGTTGAATTGGGATTGAAGATAAGATCTCCGTTAACAAGTCCCACCTGTGTTGTAGCGCAGGGGCCGTCAAAGGGGATATCGGAAATAGATACCGCGATAGCGGTACCCAGCATAGCCGTAAGCTCCGGAGCACATTCCGGATCAACGGAAAGGACAAGGTTCTCAAGAGTCACATCATTTCTGTAATCCTTGGGGAACAGGGGACGCATGGGACGATCGATTACACGGTCGGTAAGGATCGCATTCTCCGAGGGCTTGGACTCCCTCTTATTGAAGCCGCCGGGGATCTTGCCCACTGCATACATCTTCTCGTTGTACTCAACCGAAAGCGGGAAGAAATCAATACCTTCTCTCGGTTCCTTGGACGCGGTTGCCGTTGACAGTACTACCGTATCACCGTAGTGAATGAGCACTGCACCATTTGCCTGCTTGCCTACACGATCCACATCTACGCGGAGTGTTCTTCCGGCAAGCTCCATTTCAAACTTCTTGTACATATCTTTCTCCTTTGTTATTTCGTATCATTCCAAGGTTCCGAAACAACTGAACAAAGAGCCCTCCGGAGTCCGGACGTCTCTCTCTTCAGAAGTCTCGGGGTGGCCTTGAAACAATCCGTATCATTTTATCATAATAAGCCATATCATTCAAGGAAATGTTACAGATTTCTTACAGAGTGGCGGTTGTATCGCGCAGAACAGAAGGAGGACGGTCCCTTACATGTCCGGAACCGCCCCCTCCTGTCAAAGCTCAATAAGAGCTTTGCATACTTTATCCGCTTCCTCTTCCGTAAGATAGGGATGCATCGGCAGGCTGAAGCACCGGCCGCATATTTCCTCACACACCGGAAGGCTTTCCGTGCCGTAACCCATACTGCGGTAGACTGTCTGCCAATGAAGAGGTATGGGATAATAAACCATCACAGGTATCCCCTGCCGTTTCATACCCGATACAATGCCGTCACGCTCCTCACGGTCTTTCGCAAGCACGGTGTACTGGGCCCAGGCAGAATAATGATCGGCATCGATCGCCGGAGTACCATATTTTTTCTCAAGCCGGCGGGAATACCATCCCGCTACCCTCTGACGGGCTTCAAGCTCTTCCTCGAATACCTGCAGCTTTGAAAGAACAACCGCTGCCTGGATCGTGTCCATCCTGCCGTTGATACCGAGGCGTACATTATCATATTTATCGCTTCCCTGGCCGTGAACCCTTATGGAATGCATGATCTCATAAAGCCTGTCATCGTCCGTAAAAACAGCCCCTCCGTCTCCGTAGCAGCCCAGTGGCTTCGCCGGAAAAAAAGATGTGGCTGACACATCTCCGAAACTGCCGTTCCGTGCTCCCCTCAGACTCCCTCCGAAGCCCTGCGCAGCATCCTCCAGTACAAAGAGGCCGTACTTCTCCGCGATCGGAAGGATTCTGTCATAATCCGCGCTCCTTCCGAAAAGATCCACAGTAACGATCCCTCTCGGCCGAAGCCTGCCTTCTGCCATGACCTCACCGATCCGCTTTGCCAGGTCATCCGGATCCATGTTGAAATTACGGTCTATATCCACAAATACAGGAGTACCGCCCGCAATGCTTATGCTTTCCGCAGATGCGAAGAATGTAAAGGCCGGAACGAATACCGCATCCTCCTTCGTAAGCTCATAAGCCATCAACGGTATCTGAAGTGCCTCCGTACCGCTTCCGCAGCAAAGGCAGTATTTACGTCCCGTAAATTCCGCCAGCTTCTCCTCAAGCTCCCGTATCTCATCTCCCATTATGAAATGTCTGTCATGAAGGACCTTAAGCACTCTCTGCTCCAGATCCGCTCCTATCTTCTCATACTGACGTCCCAGATCCACAAATTCCACTATGATCTACCTCCCTGTATTTCCTCAAGGATCTCATCTACGGTTTTTCCGTCCGTCTCTACCACCTTATCGGCCGCGGCCAGATAAGCGGCCGACCTTGCCGTAAGCATACGGCTTATCCTCGTCCTGAGCTCATTCTCCCCCCGGGAATCCAGCAGCGGTCTTTCATTATCTTCCTTAACTCTTTGAAATGTAGTCTCCTCGGACGCTGTAAGAAGCACGACCCTTCCGGTGTTTTTCATCAGCTCCCGGTTTTCCCTGCGGAGCACCATTCCTCCGCCGGTGGCAATGACAGTATTAACAGCCGTCTTCGAAAGCCTCTCCATGTACGCGGTTTCTATATCCCGGAACCCCTCTTCACCCTTTTCTTCAAAAATATCCCGTATACTGCGGCCCTGCTCCTCAACTATCCCTGTGTCCGTATCAAGAAAGTCCATTCCTCTCAGCCCTGCCAGAGCCCTTCCGACCGTTGACTTCCCGCTGCCCATAAAACCTGCCAGCAGGATATTCTCTCCGTATACCTTTCTTTTGAGCTGTGTCAGCACCTGTGCCGCCAGATCCTCCGTGACAGTCTCTCCGGTCCAGAGTTCGTATGCTATCATTCCCTGATAAAGCAGCATGGTAAGGCCGTTCTCACCCGGTATCCCCAGTTCTTTAAAAAGCTTAAGAAAAGGAGTCTCCGCCGGATTATATACCAGATCATAACCGTATACAGCTTTCCGGTAAAAATCCCTGTCCTCTATCAAAAGCCCTTCTTTTCCCTTAAGTCCCAGCGAAGTACATTGTATAAAGACCGACTCAGCCTCCGGGACCTGACGGTATTCATCCTTAGAAAGCGGAATGATGTGATCTTTAAAATGCTTTTTCATATCATCCGCAATAGCTTCCGCTTTTCCCTTCGTCCGGTTGATCAGAAAAATCCCCGATGCTCCCTCGAAGAGTGCAAGCGCCGCAGCCGCACGTGATGCCCCTCCGGCACCAAGTATCACCACCTGTTTTCCGGACAGGGATATACCGTTTACCGCCAGCGCACGCTTAAGCCCCGGCATGTCCGTATTATACCCCCGAAAGCCTTCATCCGTTCTTACAAGTGTATTTACCGCGCCGATAACCTCTGCGGCAGGATCGATACCCGAAAGTGCAGGTATCACTGCCGTTTTATGCGGCACCGTAACATTCATCCCCCGGATGCCCAGATGGAATGCACCCTTTACAGCCTGAACCGGATCATCCCTGACCGGAAACGGCAGATAAACAAGATTTCGATTCAATCTTTCCGAAAGTGTATTGTGTATGACCGGTGACAGGGTATGCTCCACCGGATTCCCGATAAGGCCGAGAACTTCCGTGGTACCGCTGATCTCATGGATATCCGTCATTTTCGCTGTTCCTCTTTCTGCAATGGATAAAAATCCCGGGGCTTCGGACGATCCGCCTTCGCATGGGATCACTTTCAGGTACAGAAAGAGCAGCGGTAACCCGCTGCTCCTTTTAATTACTTTCTCAGACCAAGCTTCTGTACGATAGCTCTGTAACGCTCGATATCCTTGCTCTTAAGATAAGCAAGCATATTACGACGCTGACCGACCATCTTCAGAAGTCCTCTTCTGGAGTGATGATCATGAGGATGAGCCTTGAAATGCTCGTTTAGGTCATTGATACGTGCTGTAAGGATAGCAACCTGTACCTCCGGTGAACCTGTGTCTCCCTCGCCGTTGCCGTACTTTGCGATAAGCTCTGCCTTCTGCTCTTTTGTGATCATTTTGATTCCTCCTGTAATATATTATGATCCGCTGTCCACCGGGTCATGGTCGGAGATTCCGATAACTCAGTGACAGTACCGGCGTTATATTACCAAACCTTACAGGGAAATGCAAGCTTTTTTTCTAAGGTATCCGGCTGCTTATTCCGGCCGACGGTCATCGAAGGCATCCGGCCGCTCCGCCCATCCGGAGTTCAGCATTTCATTATATCTTGCATTTGCCTCTTCTCCGGATTTCTTTTTATGCCATGAGTCTATATCGCTGCGGATTGCAAGCATCTCATCTGCTATGAGCTCCGCTTTTTGAGGTTTAACATAATAGAGATAAGCGTTCATGCGTTTCATCGCTTTCGGACTCCCAAGATTCTTCACTATCTCATTTCCGAATTCTTCCGGGAATCCGAGACCGGTTATGGATGCTACCAGTTCATCCCTCGCTTCTTTCCATTCTCTTCGATCATCTGTCATAACTGAAACTCCGGTAATATCGGCACCTGTCCGTATAACGCGGGGCCATGCCGGTCAGCACGGAAATCCCGCTTATTTTGTTATCATTTTCAGTATCTCATTGCTCCTCTGTACAAATCCGGTCAGCTCTTCAGCTGTAAGCGGGCGGTTTGCGAGTGCCGCAAGATCATACAGCTGGCAGCATACCATATCCGCCAACTCGCCCTCCGTATTATCCATCACATATTTTACAAGATCGTTCCCGGCATTCAGTACCAGGGTTTCGGAATTCTGGTTCATGCCTCCCATATTCATACCCGACATACCGTAGGCCTTCATCATCTCAGCCATTCTGCGCGCCTCCTCCGACTGTGTCAGGATCGCGGAAACCGAGGCATCCTTCAGGCGGTCAACCTTGATGCTGAGATTATCCTTTCCGGTAGCCTTGCGGAATACGGGCTGGAGCTTCTCCGTATACTCCTTTTCTTCCTCCTCCGTAAGCTTTTCGCCCTGCAGATTCTGGTTTACCTGAGCGTCTATACGGTAGAATTTAACCTTCTCGTCACGGGATTCCAGGCTGGTGATGAAAGGATTATCGATATTATGGGTCATATAGAGAGCATCCATGCCCTCCTTTTTAAAGAGCTCTATATACTGTGCCTGAAGCTGTGCATCCGTCACATAATATACCTGATTCTCATGGGTTTCCTTTGCTTTCTCCAGATACTCGGAAAGAGATACATACTTATCCTCAAGATTCTTATAAATGATATAGTCCTTCATTTTATCGTTGAACTTATCATCTCTCAGGCACCCGAACTTGATGAAGGGTGAAATGTCATCCCAGAACTTCTCATAATCCTCTCTGTGATTCTTGCACATACCGGTAAGCTTGTCAGCCACCTTCTTTACTATGTGGTCGCGTATCTTCTGTACAAATCCGTCATTCTGAAGAGCGCTTCGCGATACGTTGAGCGGAAGGTCCGGACAGTCGATCACACCCTTCAGTACAAGCAGGAATTCAGGGATGACCTCCTTGATGTTATCGGCCACAAACACCTGGTTATTATAAAGCTTTACCTTTCCTTCCAGCTGGTCAACCTCGGGATTTATCCGCGGAAAGTAAAGTATACCCTTCAGATTGAAGGGATAATCCATATTCAGGTGTATCCAGAAGAGCGGCTCCTTGAAATCATAGAATACCTTCCGGAAGAATTCCTTATACTCCTCATCGGTGCAGTCGCCGGGGGTCTTCATCCAAAGCGGATGTATATCATTCAGCGGAGTTTCCTTCTCTTCCTCTTCCTCCTCTGTCTCGAGCACATCCTCTTCTTTTTCTTCTGCAGCAGCCTTTTCGGAGGTTCCACCTACCAGATCGTCCTCTTCCTTCTCGGCCGCCTTCTTTTTCCTGGCAGCAGCCTTTTTCTTCTTCTTCTTCTCTACGGTATCCTTCTTCTCCTTTGCGGCGTCCTCATCCACAAAGTAGATCTCGACAGGCATAAATGAGCAGTATTTCGTTATTACTTCCTTTACCGAATATGAATTACAGAACTTAAGACAGTCATCGGAAAGATAAAGTGTTATCCGCGTACCCCGGGTCTGCTGTGTACCCTCGGACATGGTATACTCCGTTCCGCCGTCACATTCCCAATGTACCGGAGCCGCACCGGGCTGATAGGACAGGGTATCGATCTCCACCTTATCAGCCACCATGAAAGCACTGTAAAAGCCCAGTCCGAAATGACCGATTATCTGATCCTGACTATCCTTATCCTTATATTTTTCAAGGAAATCCGATGCTCCCGAGAAAGCAATCTGATTTATATACTTATCGACTTCCTCCATGGTCATGCCGATACCGTTATCCTCAAATACCAGAGTTTTAGCCTTTGGAGATGCATATACGTTCACACGATACTGCTCTCCCTCCGGAACCTCGGCATCTCCGAGGGAAGCCAGCCTCTTCAGCTTTGTAATGGCATCAACGCCATTGGAGATCAGCTCTCTGATAAAAATGTCCTGATCGGAGTAAAGCCATTTCTTTATAATAGGGAAAATGTTCTCACTGTTGATCGATAAACTGCCCTTGTTTGCCATCTTACTCATCCTTCTTTCTATATAGTTCTAAAATTTCAATTTTCAGGTAAGCTTCCCGAAAATATCCAGCAAATATAATAGTCCGATAATTCGAAAAAGTCAAGAAAAAGTTAGCACTCACTGAATATGAGTGCTAATCAGATGGGAAAATGCCCTCAAGCCCTCATTTCACGCGCATATCCGTCATTTTTGGACATCAGCCAAACAAAAAGATGCCGGGTCAAGCTAATGATCCGACATCTCTTTTTTGGTAAAGGATGGTTTTTCTTAATATTTATGTAACAAATATAACATATTTATTCGTGAATTTCAACAAAAACTTTCTTAAAAAGTGCACAAAAATAAGTTTACTGCATCATCTACATAAGAACTGTTCAAGGCATTTTGCACAAAGCAGGTCAGGCAGTAACGGCTACTGCCTCACATACAGTGTCAGAACCGTGAATTTCTCATTGCCCACCGTGGAATAAAAAATGGACGAGATGCCCGGAATTCCATATATTCCCTTCAGTGTATATTCATTGATCTGAAATGTAGATACTGCGCATTCCAGAGATCCATACGGTTGTATGGTAAGCTTTTCCGTCAGATAATCGCCGAGATCCGAGGGATTTTCAAAATACGCATGTTCATGCCTGAAATAATTCCACGTCATGTCGGTACACTGAATGTATTTTTCCCTGTCCCAGCTATGATCACGTTCCATAAGTTCATCACTCATATTGAAGTAAGCGTGCGAAAGCGTATCCTCTTCTCCCACCGGATCATCCCAGGTTGCATCCATGTGATACCAGTAACCGTTGATCTTCACAAGATTCCATGCATGATTTTCCCTGTGTTCCGTGTTTTCTTCAGAACCGGAGGAATGATCTCTGCTTCCGGAGTCCGCAGTTCCCACCACATACTGGTTTTCCACTCCTGCGCAGGATAAAAGCAGCGCCATGGCTTCGGCATATCCATTGCATACCGCCTGCCCTTCCACAAGGGCGCCGTAGGCACGGAATTCATTGTCATTATCCGGACTGCCGCTGCTGTATATGCAATTCTCTACAAGATAGTCATGCAGCGCCAGTTCCTTCTGATATTCGGTCATGGTAGCGGATACCGTCTTTTTCAGTATTTTGGCGACACGCTCCAGCAGCATCTGAGCTTCCTTTTTTTCATCGGGTATCGGCACATCATTCTTATATGCATCATAAACATAGCTGTTGTCTGACCTGGCAATGCTGAATATGACCTTCTGGCATCCGAAGATCTTCGGGTGTATCTGAAACGAATCAACACTGCCATTCAGATTACTCATTATATAATTGATATTCTTCAGCTCTTCCTCGGTAACATCCTTAATATAACAGGATACCTTGCCGTCGGTGCCGCCCTCCAGTTCATTTGTCAGCATTGCGGCAACCTCCTGAATACTCCCCAGGGCATTTTTACGCTCAAAGATGTTATATACGGGATTAACTCCGGTCCAGTATTCGACCAGCTTAAGAAGAACAGCTAAAAGGACCAGAAGTATCACTGCCTCCAGAATCCCTTTTTTTAAACGGCTCATTTGATCTATCCTCTCGTATCAGTACATTAGCTTTTTGTTTTCTGATGATACCGCAATCAGACAGCCCCGTCAACCATGTACGGGTTTGACAACCCACCTTTGAGCGGATATAATGATGCCTGAATCACATCACAGGATGTAACTATTCTGACAGAAAAGAGGTATACTATGGCACAGCTTTGGGGCGGAAGGTTTACAAAAGCAACCGACCGCGAAGTATATGAGTTCAATGCATCCATCGGTTTTGACCGTCGGCTGCTGAAGCAGGATATCGAAGGGAGCATGGCACACTCAGCCATGCTGGCCGCTGTCGGTGTTATTACCGGCGAAGAGAAGGAAAGCATTCATTCCGGCCTTAAGAGTATACTTAAGGACGTTGAGGAAGGAACCCTTCCCATCACTTCCGAGTACGAGGATGTACATTCATTTGTTGAAGCAAATCTGATAGAGCGTATAGGCGATGCGGGAAAGAAGCTTCACACAGGACGCAGCCGCAATGATCAGGTTGCGCTTGATATGCGTCTCTATGTACGCGGCGAGGTTATAAAAACCGAACAGCTGGTACTTGAGCTCATGAATACGCTCCATGAACTGATGAAGGAAAATATCGATACCTTCATGCCGGGCTTTACCCACCTTCAGAAGGCCCAGCCCATCACCTTTGCACACCATATCGGTGCATATATGGAAATGTCCAAGCGGGATCTCAGTCGTCTTAAGGATATATTCAGGAGGATGAACTACTGTCCCCTCGGTGCAGGCGCACTTGCCGGGACCACCTATCCCCTGGACAGGGAGATGACCGCCGGGCTTCTTAATTTCACCGGACCTACGCTTAACTCCATTGATTCCGTTTCGGACAGGGATTATGTTATTGAATTTCTGTCGGCCCTTTCCATTATCATGATGCATCTCTCCCGCTTTTCCGAGGAGATCATACTCTGGAATTCCAACGAATACGGTTTTATCGAGCTTGATGATGCCTTCAGTACCGGCAGCTCCATCATGCCCCAGAAGAAGAATCCCGACATTGCCGAGCTGGTCCGCGGAAAGACCGGACGTGTATACGGTGCCCTCACCTCTATCCTTACCACAATGAAAGGGCTTCCCCTGGCATACAACAAGGATATGCAGGAGGATAAGGAATTAACTTTCGACGCCATCGATACCGCCCGGGCCTGCATCCATCTCTTCACAGGCATGATCCGGACCATGCGGCTTAATAAGGAAAGAATGGCCGAAAGCGCCGTACTCGGTTTCACCAATGCAACCGACGCAGCCGACTATCTCGTAAAGAAGGGGGTTCCCTTCCGCGATGCACACGGTATCATCGGCCGCCTGGTACTTAACTGTATAGACAGGAAATGTGCCATAGACGATATGTCACTTGAAGAACTGAAGGCAATCGATCCGCATTTCGATGCCGACATATATGACGCCATCTCACTGGAAACCTGTGTTGAAGCGAGAAATACCATAGGAGCTCCCGGTCAGGCGGCAATGAAGAAGGTCATAGAATATAACGAAAAATACCTTTCGGAGCTTACACCTGACTGTTAAGTGACGGTTCATCTCCCGTGCATCTTAAGGTAACGGAGGATGTGAGGGAGCATTACATATTTCACAAGGAGGATCGGAATGAATAATACCACAAAGGCCAAATACGACCTTGCGTCAAAAATGCTTAAGGGAAATATACCTGTTGAAGAAGTTGTTCTCATGTCAGGTCTTTCGGAGGAGGAAGTAAAAAAACTGAAATTCGAACTGAAAGATGAGATTCAGGATCGCAATGCCATGAGAGGTATCGAATGATCACTTATATAGGGATGTATATTATACTTCCCGAATCCGCGATTACAGTTACGACGCATAAAGAACAGGGCCCGGAATGAACCGGGTCCTGCCGTTTTTACATATGTATAATCTATCAAACCCGCACGGCACAAACGGTATATACACCAGCGTAAGCGGTAATCTCTCCCGGCCGTCCGCCTGCCCCCAAAGAAGTCATGCCCTTCAGCTGTTCACTTTTTTGTTATTATCCGCTCAAATGATGATTATATAAGTTTGTTCGACAGTGCAGGAAAAAGATCAGGGCGGAACCACCCTGCAGCGGTTCCGCCCTGATCTTTTTGATTTATTTAACAGCCTCTGATTACCGTATCCAGAACTTAAACTCCTCGTCTCCCATGCGGATATAGTCGTTATTTGCCAGCATGATCTCAAATTCCGGCTGGATAAGCTTTCCGTTGACAAATGTATGGTTGGTGGAATTATGATCTCTTATGTAGCACTCACCGTTACTGATCCGGAATGTGGCATGTCTTCTGCTCACCCTTCTGTTATCGGTGATCTGATAGTCCGCATCCGCGGATTTACCGATAAGGAATTCCGTCTTTATGATGGGGATCAGTTCATTTGTACGCATGCGTACAAGATAAGGGATAGGATTATTATATTCAATGGATGTCGGTGTATCATCAGCAGGTGCATTCTTGTCAACGGAATCCTCCTGGATCATTTCCTCTTCAAGAGTAAGCACATAATGATAGAACTCATCCAGATCGAACATCAGCTTGCTGTCAAGGTACTTGAGCAGCTTCTCGACACACTCAACACAGGCCATATTTGCAAATCTCACCTTGCTGATGAATGTCTGTATAAACTCCGTCACATTACAGTCGGCAAATTTTCTCTGAACCGGCATATAAATAAGCTGAATATCGAGTGTTGAAAGCTCTATGTACATATAATGCACATTTAGAAGAAGCTTATTGAATGACATCTGATTTTCTTCAAAGTATATGAGCTGATTCAGGATATTCGACAGGATTGAAAGAAATTCGCCCTTATAAAGCTGTTTTCTGAGGAACTGTTCAAGCGGAAGTGTTGCTGGTATCGTATACTGGAGTGTTCTTTCTTCCTCACTCTCCACCAGTATACATGTAGTCCTGTTGCCGACAAACTCATAATTAAACACCGTCATCTCATTCTGAGCGACCTCAACGTCCTCTTCGATGCGGAAATTCAGTACAAACTCATCATAACTCGTATTAGTACCCGCCATGTAACCTAACCCCTCTCCATCGATGCTAAAATACTCAGAACCCCCGCGGTCCCGTACATTTTATAGTATCATATTGCGGTTTATTCTTCAATATCAAAATGGGGAACATTCGATCATTTGTGAATGCCCCCCATAATGATGATCTCGTCATAAAGCCCTAATCTGCTATATTTGTCGCTTCCGAAAGCAGTCTGTCCTTGGTTTCATAAAGCTTCCGGGACAGATCGAGATAATGGATATGCGGATTGGCAAAACGCTGCTCTTCCTCCCACACCTCTTCCTTCAGCTGCTTCTTAACATAGGCCTGGATCTCAGGAAGCGAAGGCTGATCGTAAACCAGCTCTCCATCCTTGAAGATCGTAACCTGCAGCGGGCGGGCAGTACTGTTTTTGAAATGCATCTTCTTCCAGGGACGTGTCGGATCGATAAATCTGTACGGCTCGGAAACATCTACATCCTCACCGTCCAGAGCCAGCAGATCAGCATAGCCGTAACCCGTCTCATTGCTGAAGATCCTCCACAGGGTCTTCTTGCCGGGATTGGTGATCTTCTCAACATTCTCGGATACCTTGATCTTCGGAACGAACTCATCGCCTTCCTTTACGGCCACAAGCTTATATACACCGCCAAATACAGGATCCGACTTGGATGTGATCATCCTCTCGCCGACGCCATAGGAATTGATCTTTGCACCCTGCTTGTTAAGAGAATCGATAAGATACTCATCCACACTGTTGGATACAACTATCGCGCAGTCCTGCAAACCTTCCGCATCAAGGATCTTTCTGATCTTCTTTGAGAAATAAGCAAGGTCGCCGCTGTCTATACGTACACCTGCCAGCCTCTTCCCCATAGGCTCCAGGACTTCATGAGCCACACGAATGGCATTCGGCAGGCCGCTCTTTAATATATCATAGGTATCTATCAGTAAGGTACATGCGTCCGGATATACCTCGGCATACGCCTTGAAGGAATCATACTCCGACGGGAAAAACTCGATCCAGCTGTGTGCCATGGTTCCCACCGCCTTGATCCCGAACTGCTGATCTGCAAGTACGGTTGCCGTAGTATTAACGCCGCCGATGTAGCAGGCTCTGGTACCCCACACTGCCGCATCCGGTCCCTGAGCTCTTCTCGCACCGAATTCCATAACGATAGCATTTCCCGCTCCGGCTGCCCTGGCAATACGGTTAGCCTTGGTAGCGATAAGTGACTGGAAATTAATACAGATAAGCAGCATAGTCTCCAGCAGCTGTGCCTCGATGATCGGAGCGGTTACAGTCACGATAGGGGTATTCGGGTATACGATGGTTCCCTCCGGAACAGCTTCGATGGTCCCGGTGAATTTGAAATTCTCCAGGTATTTAAGGAAGCCTTCGTCAAACATATTGCGCCCGCGGAGATATGCGATATCATTCTCAGTAAAGTGCAGCTCCTTAATGTAATCAATAAGCATTCCGAGTCCGGCGCTCACAACAAAACCGCCGTCGTCCGGATTCTTCCGGTAGAACATATCAAATACTGCAATCTTGTCCTTATTTCCGGTAACAAAATAGCCATTTGCCATGGTCAGCTCATAAAAATCCATTAACATCGTGAGATTTCGCATAATTTAACTCCTTTTTATCCGCAATATGTATCCATTAACTCTGGTTTTGTCTGTTTGCTCTGAGACGAAGCCTTGAATCCAGGATCTTCTTTCGGATCCTCAGATTCTTGGGCGTGATCTCAAGTATCTCGTCATTATCAAGGAAGTCCAGTGCCTGCTCCAGTGACAGCTGCTTGGGCGGAACCAGCTTCAGCGCATCATCCGCACCTGAGGAACGGGTATTGGTAAGGTGCTTTGTCTTGCAGACATTTACCTCGATATCCTCAGATCTGCCGGTTTCTCCCACAACCATTCCTCCATACACCTCAACGCCCGGCCCGATAAAGAGCGTTCCTCTCTCCTGGGCATTGAAAAGTCCGTAGGTAATGGACGTTCCCGCTTCAAACGCAATGAGTGAACCGTTTGATCTGTAATTCATCTCACCCTTAAAATCATCATAACCGTCAAAGATCGTATTGATCACGCCATTTCCCTTTGTGGCTGTAAGAAAAGGTCCGCGGAAGCCTATCAGTCCCCTTGAGGGTATCCTGAACTCCAGCCTTGTGGTACCGCTCTCGGAGGGTGACATACCCGAAAGCTCTCCCTTGCGGATGCTCATCATATTGATGACTGTACCGGAGAATTCATCCGGCACATCAACAACCGCGATCTCATAAGGCTCTGTCCTCTTATTCCTCTCGTCATATTTATAAATGACCTCGGCCTTGCTGACGGCAAATTCATAGCCTTCTCTTCTCATATTCTCTATCAGTACCGAAAGATGAAGCTCACCCCGTCCCGAAACCTTAAAGCAGTCGGTAGAATCCGTATCCTCCACTCTCAGGCTTACATCCGTGTTCAGCTCCCTGTACAGTCTGTCACGTATATGTCTGGATGTTATATATTTTCCGTCCTTACCGGCAAGCGGAGAATCATTTACCATAAACTGCATGGAAATGGTGGGATCGGTGATCTTCTGGAAGGGGATGGCATCCGGCTTGTCTATCGAGCATATGGTATCGCCGATCTTAAGATCCGCTATGCCTGATACCGCAACGATGGAACCTATGGTGGCATCGTTCACATCGATCCTCCCGAGTCCGTCATATTCATAGAGTTTTCCGATCTTAACCTTCTCCGAACGGTTCGGATCATGATGGTTTACGATCAGTGCATCCTGATTCAGTCTGATGGTTCCGTTATCTATCTTTCCCACGCCGATACGGCCGACATATTCATTATAATCAATAGTGCTTATCAGGATCTGCAGACCTGCCTCCGGATCGCCCTCCGGTGCCGGGATATGCTTGATTATAGTTTCAAAAAGCGGTTTCATATCGGTTCCAGGTTCATCGGCCGAGTAAGACGCGATACCCTCACGCGCAGAGGCATATACAAAAGGACAATCCAGCTGATCATCGGTTGCATCCAGATCCATCAGCAGCTCCAATACCTCTTCCTCAACCTCTGCGGGACGCGCATCCGGTCTGTCTATCTTATTTACACATACAATAACCGACAGATTAAGGGACAGTGCCTTCTGAAGTACAAATCTCGTCTGCGGCATCGGTCCCTCAAAGGCATCGACCACCAGGATAACTCCGTTAACCATTTTCAGGACACGCTCCACCTCGCCGCCGAAATCGGCATGACCCGGAGTATCTATGATGTTGATCTTTACGCCGTTATAGGTTACGGCCGTATTCTTCGAAAGAATGGTTATGCCTCTCTCCCGCTCAATATCATTGGAGTCCATGACCCTCTCGGCCACCTCCTGATTCTCACGAAAGATGCCGCTCTGCTGGAGCAGTCCGTCTACAAGTGTCGTTTTACCATGATCTACGTGGGCGATGATCGCCACATTTCTGATGTCTTCTCTCTTCATTACCTGTTCTGATCCTTATCCTTTATTTCTGAAATAATCACAATGCACGCTTTCCGGTCGTATCGCGCAAATACACACAACAAGCGCGGGCTTGTACCCGCGCTGTTTTTATTAAACTCTGGATTTACTGATCTCCCGTGGAATAGTTGGGCGCTTCCTTGGTGATCTGAATATCATGGGGATGACTCTCACGAAGTCCTGCAGAGGTGATCTTTACAAACTTTGCCTTTTCATGCAGTTCTTCGATAGTGGCAGCACCCACATATCCCATTCCGGAACGAAGTCCGCCGATCAGCTGGAATACCGTATCCTCCACGCTTCCCTTATAAGCCACACGGCCTTCCACGCCTTCGGGAACAAGCTTCTTTGCATTTGCCTGGAAATATCTGTCCTTGGAACCGGCTTCCATAGCTGCCAGAGAACCCATTCCACGGTATACCTTATATTTTCTTCCCTGATAAAGCTCGAAATCACCGGGAGCCTCATCGGTACCCGCAAATATTGAACCCATCATACATACATTACCGCCGGCAGCCAGTGCCTTGGTAACGTCTCCGGAATATTTGATGCCGCCGTCGGCAATAACGGGAATACCTGCTTCGCTTGCAGCCTCATAGGCCTGCATAACGGCGGTGATCTGCGGTACGCCTATACCTGCAACCACACGTGTGGTACATATGGAACCGGGTCCTATACCGATCTTAACGGCATCAACGCCGGCCTTGATCATAGCCTGAGTTCCTTCTTTTGTTGCCACATTTCCCGCTATGACATCCAGATCAGGATACTTTTCCTTGATCATCGCGAAGGTACGGAGAACATTTGCCGAATGACCGTGTGCGGTATCGATAACGACTGCGTCAACATGAGATTTCACAAGCTCATCTATGCGGTCCGTAACATCCCCCGTAACACCTACAGCTGCTGCGCAGAGCAGACGTCCGTGGCTGTCCTTTGCAGCCTGGGGATATTTGATAGCCTTTTCAATATCCTTGATAGTGATAAGTCCCTTCAGCACGCCGTTCTCATCAACAATAGGAAGCTTCTCCTTCCTGGCAGCGCCGAGGATCTTCTTGGCCTCATCCAGAGTAACGCCTTCTCTTGCTGTGATAAGGCCCTCGGATGTCATTACATCTCTTATCTTACGGGTATAATCAGTCTCGAACTTCAGATCACGGTTAGTGATGATGCCCACAAGTCTTCCGCCTTCCGCAACTATCGGCACACCGGAGATACGGAACTTGCCCATCAGCTCATCGGCATCCTTAAGTGTATGGTCCGCCGTCAGTGAGAAGGGATCGGTTATAACGCCATTCTCGGAACGCTTCACCATATCAACCTCTTCAGCCTGTGCTTCTATGGACATATTCTTGTGGATAACGCCGATGCCGCCCTGCCGTGCCATGGCAATGGCCATCCTGTGCTCCGTTACAGTATCCATACCCGCACTCATAAGCGGAATGTTCAGATGGATCTTCTTTGTCAGCTGAGTGGAAATGTCTACCTCATTCGGCAGCACCTCGGAGTAACCCGGGATCAACAACACATCATCAAAAGTAATTCCCTCACCGATAATCTGACTCATGTTCTGTTCTCCTTTTCTGATATACCTTACATTAACCTCAATTGTATTAAGGATTACTGTATCAAAGTTACAGAAGAGTGTCAACCTGAAACAGTCTTGAAAATGTGCCGAAAAACCGCCATCTTTTTCTAAAAATTTCGACACGCAAAAATAAAAAAGTTTGATAAAAAACTGTTGACAGTACACTCCGTCTGTGTTAATATACTTAATGTTGCGGCGGCAAGCCAAAACGATATGCGCGAGTGGCTCAGCGGTGGAGCATCTCCTTGCCAAGGAGAGGGTCGCGGGTTCGATTCCCGTCTCGCGCTCTTTTTTATTTTTAAAACCCCGGACATCACATCCGGGGTTTTTCCATACCCAATTCTTCCCTGACCTTCTCCGGATGAATGGAGTACCTCATATACTCCTGCAGGAAGGAGTCGTCTTCCGGATTCCTGTAAAGCTTTATCAGCTCATCCGCTATCCTGCCGGCCAGTTCATTTCTTCCCGGCTTTTCCAGTGAGAAGCTTCCCGCTATGTCCTTAAGCTCATCAGGAAAATCCATAGGTCTTACATTCATCCCTATACCGACGATAATATGCTGGATAAGTCCTGTTTCCAGATCCGATATTGCTTCGCTGAGTATACCCGTAACCTTTTTGCCCTTATAAAAAATGTCATTAACCCATTTAAGGCCGGGATCCTCGGTAAGGTACGGGTGCATTACCCGCACCACCGCGACAGCCGCCGCAAGAGTTATCCTTTCAGGTCTGTACAGAGGCTTAACGAGTTCCATACTCAAGGTCATATATATCCCGGTCCCGGCAGGTGAAAAGAAGCTGTGTCCCAGTCTTCCCCGTCCGCCGGTCTGTCTTTCTGCCAGGAACAGTATATCCTTGCGATCGCCTTCACCCAGTCTGCGTTTGGCTTCATTGTTCGTCGAATCCGTTTCTCCGAACACCTCTACCTCAAGCTCCGGTTTTGTCTTCAGAAAAGGCCGTATACCTGCCGCATATAATACATCGGAGGTCTCGGAAAGCCGGTATCCCCGCACCGGATCCGATATTATCCCGTGGCCCTCGGCCTTAAGCTGGTTTACAGCCTTCCATACGGCGTTCCTTGAAACACCGAACCTGTCCGCCAGCATCTGACCCGATATGGCCTCGGGGCGCATCTTCTCCAATTCCATCAGTACATCATGCTTTAACATAGTCAAGTATCTCTTTCATCTTATTCTGTGCGTCAAAACGGCCCAGCTTATACATTCTTTTAAGCTTTTCGATGTTCTTCTCCGTTCTGCTCAGGGAGAGCTCACGGCTGGGGCGGATAACAAGCACCTGCCCGGTTCTTTCCATCTCCTCGATCCGTTCCATGGTCTCGTTATAACGGATATATCTTGTTTCCGCAGCCTTAAGATATTCGGGATGATCCTTATATTTCAGCTTCATAAGCGGTATGGTGCTGTCAGGCTTTTTCCTGTAATCAGCCACTCTCGTCAGAACGATGATATTTTTATCAAATCCTTTATCCAACATGAAACCGATCGGTATGCTGTCAGATGTACCTCCGTCCAAAAGCTCCATTCCGTCATATTCCACGGCCCGGGAAACCAGAGGCAGCGATGCCGATGCCCTTGTGGCGTCTCTGTCCCTTTGCAGTCTCACGTCCGTAAGCCTCAGATATTCCGCTCCGCCCGTCTTCAGGTTTGTGGCACAGGCATAAACCTCCATATCCTTTGCATTTTTCTCAAATGTATCGAAATCGATCGGAGCATGGATATCGGCTATCTCATTGTAACAGAATTCCGTTTCGCAGAGATTTCCGGTCTTTATAAGTGAACTGAGGCTCATGAAACGTTTGTCATGTCTGAGCCTGATATAGTATCTTATGTCTCTTCCGCACTGCTCCGAAACATATGAAACGGCGTGAAGTATGCCGGCAGACACTCCGACAAGTCCGTCAGCCTTCACATCATTCAGCAGGAATTCATCCAATACTCCCGCGGTATAAATGCCCCTCATCCCTCCGCCTTCAAGTACAAGTCCGAGTCTGTTCATAATCTTTCTCCTTTTTATCATACCCCCATGAAACCATGAGGAACAGCTGCCGCCGCGCAGTCGAACCGCCCGGTGCCCTTATCGCACAGACAGTAATGGCGGCAGAATCATATCTGCCGCCATATCATCAAAAGAGTATTTCCTTTCTGCTGTTGAGCAGTTTTCCGCCGCTTACGATCGAAAGGACTCCCATGGTAAGTCCGAACACGATAAGGATCACCCCGAGAGTGATATTATATACTCCTGCGCTCTTCATTCTTCTGTATACGCGTTCCATCTCAATCCTCCTTGATCTATCTTACAATTTTACGCCGGGCACTTATTTCTTAAGACCGTATATCTCATAATAAGCATCTATTGCTTTCTTCATATCGTCATCAATGATAACACGTCCCTTATAGGGCTTGTTGTAGAGAACCTCCACCACATCCGCCATGGTAACGATAGCCGTGGTCTTAATTCCGAAGCTCTCCTCTATCTCCTGAAGAGCCGACTTGTCCGGAGTGGTTCCCTGCTCCATCCTGTCCACGGAAACAACAAGACCCAGCACCTCTTTTGCGCCTGCCGCTTCAATAATGGGCAGCGTCTCTCTGATTGATGTTCCGGCAGTCGTCACATCCTCAATGATAACTACCCTGTCTCCCTCACCCATGGGGCCGCCGAGAAGAATGCCCTTATCGCCGTGATCCTTGATCTCCTTGCGGTTTGAACAGTAGCGTATCTCCTTTCCGCAGTCGCGGGCCAGAGCTATGGTCGCCGCAACCGAAAGAGGTATACCCTTATAAGCAGGACCGAACAACACATCAAAATCGGTGCCGAAAGCATTCTCTATGGCTTTCGCATAGTATTCACCCAGCTTTGCCAACTGGCTTCCGGTCCTGTAAAAACCGGTATTTACAAAGAACGGCGTCTTTCGTCCGCTCTTTGTTACAAAGTCTCCGAAGCGAAGGACCTCGCAGTCGATCATGAACTCGATAAACTCTTTCTTATAAGCTTCCATGGAAAATTCTCCTTCTATGAAAAATACACAGAGACTATTCTACCACAATCGCCCGCATCTTTCAATTCAACAAAATCATTCATCGGTCTTTGCGCTGTACTGGATCGATGTTACCACTCCATCCTCGAAAATGATCATAAGCGTACAGTTGCCCTTTGTCAGCTGAAGATTGTTCTTGCCGTCTTCCACAGCCGTATATATTTTCTCAACACTTTCCTTATCCATACCGATATAGACGCCTTCTGCGGTCTGAACGGTATCATCCTTGAGGGCTACCTGCGTAACTACCCTTTCACCCTTATCGTCAAATACATAGAGATAAAATCCCGGATAGTAATATGCTATATCCGTTCCGTCAAATGCGCAGCTGGGAGATTCAAATTTTTCCTTATAATCTCCAAGAGCCTCAAGAATTGGATCTGCCGGGGCATACATATATATCTTTACATCCCCCTTCTTGAAATACCAGTTTTCTTCATTGTCAGGCACCGCTGCATCACCGGCCTCCGTATCCTTCTTCGTATCTGCTGTGCTCTCCGTCTTGTTTTCCGTGGTCTTTGCAGCCTCGGTGGCAGCATTTCCGGCAGCAGCGGTACTCTTGCCGCCTGAACCGCAGCCCGAAAGAGCCAGCATGCAGCCCAGCATTCCAACAGTGACGATCCTTTGTAACTTCTTCATTTTCTCTCCTTTACCTGTAGCTTGTAACCTTTCCGGTCTCCTCAAGCTGTTTTTCCTGTGACTTCTTCATTTCCTCATAAAAATCTATCTTCTTCTGCCATACGGCGCTGAGAGAGGAATCGTTCCTCCGGTCCGTGATCCCGGGCTGTTCCCTGAGTATCTCTCCGAACCAGGCGCTAGCCTTTTCTGCGCCGGACAGGTTAAGATGCAGACCAGAATCATAGGTATCCGTCGTATAATCGATACCTGTCTCATCGCCATGCTTCAGGAAGTTGATATACTGAAGCTGATTCTTTTGGGCATACTCCTCTATCTGCTGATCCCACTCATCATAAAAATGCGGGTAGCAGGAAGGGGACTTGATAAGTATAAGCGTAATACCATGCTCCTTACAGCAGTCCCTTATCTTATCCAGATATTCCCAACATACATCCCCGTAGGTATAATCCGCAAGGGGTATCGGCTCCGGCAGGAAATCCACCGGCTTGGTATCCACCCTCATCACATATCCGTTATGGGACAGCTGCTCCGTTCCGAAAAGATATCTGAAATCCTCGGAAGAAAGCTCGCTCCATCTGGAATGAAACCGCAGTATCGGGAATACGTATGACATAAAGGACTCTTCCTTTGTCATGGAAGCCTTTATCGCATCAACCTTAACTGAAGACCATCTCATGCCGTCCAGTGTCAGCCTGTTATACGCCTCGCTCTGCGGCTTGTCATATTTCATGGAAAATACACTGAAAACCACCACCTTCGGCGTTTCGTAGCGAAGCGTATCCTCCAGCATATAATACGACTGCCATATCAGCTGCTGGGGCGTACCGCGGATCACGCTTGTGATACCGTGTTCCTCCCATAGTTTTACGGGAGAGAAATTCGAATACACTTCACAGTCTCCTATGAAAAGGACATCATTACCCCCGGCATTGTCGTAATACTCCGCGGAAAGAACGCCCTCTTCATTTTCCTCTATGTATTTAGGCACCAGAAGACGCTGCAGCAGGAATATGCAGACCCCGAAAAGGAGCAGAAATACCGCAGCTCTTATAAATCTTTTCATGCTCTACCTCAGAACTGGTTATATATGAACTGACTGGCATCATATCCGATACCATAGGCTCCGAATACCACAACCGACAGGATAAGTAACAACAGTATTCCGTACCGCAGCATAACCTTCCTCTGTCCCAGAAGCTCCTGTGCAGTGCCCTTTCCTCTCAGGACACTGACCGTGAACATCAGGATGATCCCGGCTGCGGCAATAATATAATCCGCTCCGCTCATCCCAAGCTTAAGAAAACTTCCGTCCCCAAGGGCGCCCCAGTTTCCCGTGGTAAAAATGCTCCCCACCATGCGGAAGGTCCCGGGAACATCCCTGTAGACGTCCAATATCCTTATCATACCCATGAGCAGGAAGGTTCTCAGTATCTGTACCCCGTCCCAGAATGCCGTATTGGAAAAGCCACATTTCTCGTGGAACCTTTTGTACAGAGGATTGAACTCCTGTGATACCAGAAGTACCAGACAGTTCAGCAGTCCCCATACTATATAATTCCATGCGGCTCCGTGCCAGATACCCGTGGCAAACCATACAATGATCGTAGCCAGATAGACCGGTATCCTCTTGCCTATATTCGGTCCGAGCTTTGCCCTGGACCACTTTGTAAGCTTAAGCATCCAGCCGCTTACCGAAAGCGGATAGAATATATAATCCTTGAACCACGTACCCATGGTCATATGCCAGCGGCGCCAGTATTCGGCCACATTTTTTGAGAAATACGGCCGGTCGAAGTTCTCCGTCACCTGTATGCCCAGCATTTTCGAAACGCCAATGGTTATATCTATACCTCCGGTGAAATCACCGTAAAGCTGTATCGCATAAAAAATGATATTTGCAAAGACATAAACCCCGGTATATCTGTCGGTATCCCCGGTAAGGGAAATGATCGCCGGAGCAAGCCGGTCGGCTATCACCAGCTTCTTAAAAAAACCCCAGGCTGTACGGAGCAGGCCGTAAAAAAAGGCATCCGGGTCAAAATCATGAGCCTTATAAAGTGTTTTTGACAGATCCTCATACCTGCTGATGGGGCCCTGGATCACCTGCGGGAAAAAGGATGTGAACAGCGCAGCCTTCGCTATATTCTTCTCTGCAGGGTGTTTTCTCCTGTACACATCTATCACATATCCGAGGCTCTGGAACATGTAGAATGATATCCCCAGAGGAAGTATGAATTCAAAATACTTAAAGCCCGTCCCGAATATGTTATTTATATTTTCAAGTACGAAATCTGCATATTTGATAAGCGCAAGGATCCCGAGATTGAGCAGGAGGCAAAGGACCAGCCAAAGCCTGGCCTTCCGGGTCATAGACGCTTTATATGCCTTCTTCTCTTCTCTCTTCAGCTCCTTATGCCCTGCTATCCAGTCATCCTGCCTTGCCCATACCTTCTCTATCATTATCGCGGCAAACCAGGTGCTTATTACCGTCGTCACAATGAAGATAAGATTCTTCAGTCCCGAGCAGGCGTAAAAGAAAAGACTTGAAAGCAGCAGAAGCCCCCACTGAAACCTCTTTGGAAGCAGGTAATACAGCAGGAGCAGCAATGCCAGAAAACCTATAAATTCATAAGATACAAAAGACATCTTTTATTCGTCCATCAACCTCTGGATCAGTTCCCAGAGACTTTCCGCAGAATTAAAATTATCGGGAATTATCTCCGATGCCGGGATCTTAACATCGAATTCATCATTGATCTCCGTAACCAGTGAAACGATGTCGAAAGAATCCAGTATCCCGTCATCAACAAGTGTGTCGCAGCTGCTGTAATCAATATCCGAATGCAGTTCCTCAAGGATCTCAAGTAATCTTTCCATAAATGATAACCTCCCGCTTTTTATTTTTGTTACCGGTGCCGCACCCCATGGCTGAAACCGGTATCAGGATCTCTCCTTAAGTTCTCTTCTGTCTATCTTTCCGTTCGGTGTATACGGCATCTCGTCAAGCCTGACCACCCTGTGGGGCTGCATGTATCTTGGCAGCCTGCCCTTCAGCTCCGCCTTGATCTCCGCTTCTCCCGCATTTCCGGTATAATACAGGAATATCTTATTCTTCTCCTTTTTGAAGACACAGCAGACCTGCCTTATTCCTTCCGAGAGCAGAGCCACGGCTTCTATCTCGCCAAGCTCGATACGGTGTCCCATATGCTTTATCTGATCATCCTTCCTTGAAAGGAAGATCAGTTCTCCGCGTTCATTTCTCTTAGCCATATCCCCGGTACGGTATATGATCTCGGGGAAATGATCATTCAGGGGATTCTGTATAAAGCTTTCTGCAGTCTTCTCCGGATTGTTGTAATATCCAAGGGTGACCGCAGTCCCTCTTACAAAGATCTCTCCCTCTTCATCCCCTGTTGCGGGAGTCATATCATCCTTCAGCAGAAGTATCTCCGTATTTCTGAAGGGACCTCCGACAGGTATCGGCTCCCCGGGCTCAAAATCCCGGTCCACTCTGTAATAACAGCACATCCCGGTCCCCTCTGTGGGCCCGTAGAGATTGGTAAATGTCGCCTCCGGCAGCGTCTCTCTCCATATTTTGAGATCCCTGGCCGGAAATACCTCGCTTCCGAAAGCCACAGTTTTTAAATACTCCGGCTTTACCGTATCAAATGTTCCGAAGCCCGAAACGATGGTCATAGCCGATACCACCCAGCAGATAGTATTGATCTTATACTCGTTCAGGTATTCTATCAGCTTTACCGGAAATGAAAAAAGCTGTTTTGGGACAAGATAAGCGGTCGCACCGAATTTAAGCGTGGGATATATCTCCTTCAGACAGGCGTCAAAGTAAAGCGGCGTCTGGTTTCCGAATACCGTATCCTCCGAGAATCCCATAACCTCCGACAGTGTTTCGATATAGTCGATAACCGACCTGTGGCAGGCTGCCACTCCCTTCGGAACTCCGGTGGATCCTGAGGTAAATACTATATACGCAGGATCTATATCCAGACATTTCCCGCGTACTGACTCCAAAAGCCCATCATCTGCCGTATTCCCGATGATATCTTTATAATAAAGTATCTCGCCGTCAAAGAATGCGGCATCTATCTTGTCCTTTGTATTATCATCGCAGATGACCACGGATGGTTTCAGAGTCTCAAAGATCTTTTTCACTCTGAATCCGGGAACCTCTTCATCCATGGGCACATATGCGCAGCCGCTGTAAAGCACGCCAAAGAAGGCATTTACCATATCCGGATGCTTATGCATATATACCACCACCGGTTGCCGGAAATAACCCTTTTTTGAAATGGTGGTCCCTACAGCTCTGGCATTATTATATACCTCACGGAAACTAAGGCTGTCCTCACCGTTTGAAAATGCAGTTTTATCGGGAACACGTCCGACGGACGCTTCCAGATATTCAAGTAGATTGTTCACTACGTTCCTCCGCCCGCCCGGGACAGGCATCCTTACTCAAGTATGGTCAGATAATACTCCCCGTTCTGATAGACCACATCCGCGGGGCTGGTCTTCGGTGTAGACGGAAGCATGCTGTTCTCAAGCTCATACAGATGGGGTCTGTATTTTGCAGAATACTCCCTGAGCTGTTCATCCGTACTCAGAAATGCAACAAAATTGTTGATATAGATATTGGACGGATCCATATGATACCAGCTTCCGTTAATATATACCATCAGCCAGAAGTGCATACCCGTTACGGTATTCTTCTCCACCAGCGTAACCAGGAAACCCGCGCGCTCAAGCATAAACTGACATGTTATGGCATGAGTATAGCAATCTCCCATATTTCCCTCCAGTCCCTTCATGGCCTGGCCAATAGGATCGTGTTCCGTCCTTCCCCGGTTCCACGGGATATTCAGACGTACCCAGCGGAATATGGCGAATGCTCTTTCTATCTCGGACATTCCGGGATGAAGGAGTTCTGCCAGCTTCTCATCGATCATCTCATTGAGTTTCAGCATATCCTCATAGTTTTCCGGCTTTTCCTCAACGCTTACCTTAATGGTTACGCTTCCCGTACGCCCGAATTTATCAGTCGCGGTATATGTGACAGGATATACCCCCGGCGTATCAAGGTCAACAGCCGAGCTGTCGATCTCAAGCTCCGGTTCTTCATCCGTACCGGATTTTATCCTGACGCCTGTTCTGTAAGCTATGGTGTCACCGACATATACGCTTTTATTCTCTGCGCCCTGGATCACAGGAACATTTGCCTCATCATACAGGGTCAGCTTCGCGGTAAGTATTGTATGGTTATCAGCCTTATCCGCAAGAAGGATGCTTACCGTCTGCGTCCCTTCCTTCTTCATATCCGGGTCGATAACGTAACGTACCGAGACCTCCGTTACATCCGAATATGATACAAGGAAATCCTCTGCAGCAGGTTTGTCCTTTACGGTTCTGATCAGATCCTTAGTCTTGCCCTCAGGTGCAGCCGTATCCCTTATTACAAGCTTCGAAGGCCGGCTGAAGGGCCCCCAGGAGAGCTCCACCGGGTATTCCCCAAGGCTGAGGCTGTCTATCCCGCTGATATCCGTATCAAGCTTTACTCCAGCCATGGGTTTCTTCATGAATTCATCGGCCGTCGGCATCTTGCCGCCCGCCTCTATAGTCACTGATTCAACAACATCGTTATAAAAGCGCCACACCATAAAGCCGAAAACAGCACCGGCGATCAGAATGACAGCTGCCAGCGATATTACGATCCACTTGACATGGCTCTTTTTCTTTTTAGTTACAAATACTATCTTATCCGCCACAGTAATGTCACTCATGAACCTCACCCATTCTCTTCACGGTAATCAGGCTCCGTAAAGAAGCGATCGTATCCGCAGCCACTTCTTTACGGAACCTGACCAAAGATGGATTATAGCATATCTGCAATTATGTATCAACGTAAATCAGATAAATGTCGCTGTTCCTGTTCACGTCCGCAGGAATCGATGAAGTACGCATCAGTTCACCGGCAGTGCATCCTTCAGATTCTTATACTCTTTCTCCAGCTGAAGCGCGCTGAGCATTTTACAGTCTTCGCCTCTTATGATCAGCTGTATCAATCCATCGGAGGTTGCCACGGTTATATCAAGCTCTTTTGATCTTTCCACAGTAAATCTGGCTATATACTGGTCCGCGGTCTCCGCTTCCTTTGTATATACCACATGGACACCCATATAATCCATCTTCTCGGTAAAATGCCCTCTCACATTATAGGCATCAAAGACAACTATCACCTCGGAGCCCTTCATCGCCTTATATTCGGACATGATATCAAGGAGCCTGAACCTTGCGGCCTCCAGGCTGAGAGACTGTCTGTCCCTGGTGGTCTTCCCGTCTTCCAGCAGGCCCTTCAGCTCTTTCCATGCATGAATAATATTATAGCCATCCACAAGAAGATATCTTTTCTTTTCCGAAGGTACTCTCCTGATATTCTTCCGGACAGCCCCTTCTTCCCCGGCCGCATCCTTCTTACCATCAGCTCTGTTCTGTGCCTGTACGGTACTCCTGCTGAGATAAACTCTCTTGGTTCTCCGGTTTTCCTTTCCGGCATTTGAATGGGTCGCACTCCGCAGTATGCTATCTATCTCATCTGTTCCGATAGCCTGCAGCTCTTCCTCCAATGAAGCACCTGACCTGCTTTGGGCACGCTTTATCTGCTCAGCCTCTCTTATAAGCCTCTCATCATCGCTTTCCTCATCCACATCCAGATATTCACTTTCTCTGGACGGAAGATGCATAAGCTCTTCGCACTCATACCATGGCACATAGTATCCCGCTCCATGGGAAATGAAAATACTCCCCGAGGGGTTTTCCTTATCTGTATCGGGATCATATGCCTTTTCTGCGATCAGTGCTTCCATCAGATCTTCAGGCATTTCCTCGAAGCCCCGGAACTTCAGTTCAACAGTACCCCTTCCGGAAGTAAAGCGGGTAAGCTCTGTCTGATAATCCGAGATACATCTGGCAGGTGCATTTCCCGTAAGGGACCCGTCGGGAGCAGGATCACATCTTCCTCCCATCCCCGAGATATCCTTCATGACACGGCCAACCGTATCTGACGGCGTGTTGATCACAAAATCGTAAACCGGTTCGAGGAGTATGCATTCCGTCTTCATAAGTCCCTGTCTCACGGCTCTTCTTACCGATTCGCGGAAATCCTGACTGTCGGTATGCTTGAGATGTGCCTTGCCTGATATCAGCGTGAACCTGATATCGGTAAGCTGCGAACCTGTAAGAACGCCTGCCGGAAGATGTTCGGTGAGCGTTGCCAGTACCGTTTTCTGCCAGTTTATATCAAGATAATTCACACTCAGGTCGCTGGCCACCTCTATCCCCCTGCCCCTGGCCAGAGGCTCCATAAGTATCTGAACCTCGGAATAATGCCTCAGGGGTTCAAAATGGCCGTATCCTATCACGGGATATTTTATGGTTTCCCTGTAAACGAAGCTTCCCTTGACCAGCTCCGCCGAAACACCGTATCTTTCTTTTATGGTATCTTTAAGTATCTCCTTCTGGAAATCCCCCATAACCGAAACACTTACCCTGTCCTCATTCATCACCTCAAGCATGAGCAGCGGGTCCTCCATTGCGAGCTCCTTCAGCTTCGGAAGAAAAACCCTGAGAGGGACATCACCGGGAAGTTCAAGATCATATCTCAGCACCGGCTGGCAAAGCGGCATCTCGTCATCATACTCTCCTCCGATACCCATTCCCGCGTATGTGCTTTCAAGACCGACAAAGGCAACCACATCACCCGCTTCGGCAATATCCGGACTGTCATATCTGATACCGCTGTAGCTTCGTATCTGATTTATCTTCTCACCGCGCAGCCTCTCGTCATCTATTTCACTTTTGATCCGGACACTTCCGCCGGTGATCTTTGCAAAGGTGAGCTTGTGTCCTTCCTCATAACCGATCTTGAATACCTTTGCCGAAAAAGAATCCCTGTATCTGAATTCCGGAATATTACCGGTTATCAGTTTTAACAGCCCGTCTATACCGGAATTCTTCAGTGCAGAGCCGAATACCACCGGATGATATCTTCCGGAGAAAATGAGCCCGATTATGTCCTCATGGGAAAGCGTCTCCGTATCAAGATACTTCTCGATGGTCTTCTCGGACAGAGCGGCGATATCCTCGGGAAGGGCTTTTTCATATCCGATAAAACCATCACCCAGCTTATCCGAAAGCTCCTTAAGGATCTCTTCTTCGGAGCGCTGACACATATCCATCTTGTTCACAAAAACATAATACGGTACCTTATAACTCTTCAGCATTCCCGCAAGACGACGTGCGGAGGCAGTCACCCCGTCAGGTCCGCTGATCAGCAGCACTGCGATATCAAGGATACCCAGCACCCTTTCGGCTTCACCGATAAAATCCGTATGGCCGGGTGTATCTATTATCGTAAGCCTTGCTTTGTCGCCGCATTTATTCAGTTCGTTGTCTTTATCCAGCACACACAGCGCCTGCTTGGACAGGATGGTGACGCCTCTTTTCTTTTCCAGAACGCCGGTATCAAGAAAGGCGTCGCCATTATCGACCCTTCCCGCCGTTCTTATCATTCCCGTATCATAGAGTATGCTTTCGGTAAGGGTAGTCTTTCCGGCATCAACATGTGCAAGTATTCCAAGACTGAGCTTTTTCATCTTCTAAACGTACCTTTTTATCTTAATATACAGCTTATTCTTTCTGCTGACACCGTCCTCCCCGTCAAAGATAAACTTTCCTTTTCCTCTGACCGAAAGAACATCTCCCGCCTTCAGGTTTTTGGACACGGAGAGCACCTCTCTTCCGCACACAAAAACCTTTCCATCGGTGATAAGTCCTGCCGCAGCATCTCTTGACAGATTGAAAACCCTTGCAATTACCGCATCAAGCCTGTTGCTGCTGACGACGATGCTTTCTTCCGAGAATCCCGGGGCGATGGCATCCGGCAGCTCAGTGCACCTTTCAACCTTTACATTTGTATTTCTTACCTTATCCAGATTCTCGATGATGTATTCGCTTATCGTATCCGAGACAAAGAAATATGCAGCATTTTCCTTCACCAGAATATCACCCAGCTTTGCCCGGTCTATACCCAGACCTGTCACGGAGCCGAGGAAATCCCTGTGGTTAAGCTCTTCCGAGAATCTCTTCTGGAGCGGACTGATGAAGAGGACATCTATAGGGAATTCCTCCTCATATCCGCAGAGTTCCGGCGAACCGAATCTCACCATACACCTGTCGCATCCCTCTGTTCCTCCCGAAACACGTACGCCTGCATACTGCACTTCACTTTCCATGGCATAAAAAACCGAGAGCTGTGACATATCCAGAAAATCCGTGAAGAAAAACCGGTTTTCGCTGTAAGCTCTCTCAGCAAGTTCCCTTATTCTTTTTGCGGCTGCATCATTCGTATTCATATAGGTATTGTATCATTTAACCGTTCCGATTAAAAGCGGAATCGGGGACGGTTCCCGACGTATTTTGGGACCGTCCCCGACGTGTCACATGTTGTGTAAGATCTTATCGAAAATCCTGTGTGACGCCTCCAGCTTCGACATCATCGGAAGCTGTTCCTGTCCGTCACAGGTAATAAGAGTAAGGATGTTGGTATCCACCTGATAACCCGCCCCTTCCTGTGTAAGGGAATTTGCGCAGATCATATCAGCGTTCTTTTTCTTAAGCTTTTCGGAAGAGTTTGCCAGAAGGTTCTCCGTCTCCATGGAGAATCCGCAGATAAACTGTCCCTGCTTTTTATTCTGACCGAGGCTGAGCAGGATATCCTTTGTCCTTTTTAGAGGGATGGCCATATCTCCATCCTTTTTCTTGATCTTCTGCTCCGCTGTGGTGACAGGAGTATAATCTGCAACAGCCGCCGCCATAACTACTATATCGGCATCCTCCGCAGCTGCGGTAACGGCCGTGTACATATCCTCCGCGGTTCTTACATCCACTGTTGTTACGCCATAGGGCGGTTTTAGCGCTGTCGGTCCGGAAACGAGAGTTACCGATGCTCCCCGAAGTGCTGCCGCCTCTGCCAGAGCATAACCCATTTTGCCTGAAGAATGATTGGTGATAAACCGTATGGGATCTATGGATTCCTCCGTCGGTCCCGCAGAAACCACCACCTTTTTTCCTGCCAGATCCTTCTCATAAGCTACCGCATGAAGTATCCGCTGAACAAGATAGGATTCTTCCGGAAGCTTGCCCCTGCCCTCATAACCGCAGGCAAGATATCCCTCGGCAGGCTCCACGATCTCATATCCGAAGCGTTTAAGCTTCTCTATATTATCCCGTACGATGGGATTATCAAGCATATAGACATTCATGGACGGACAGATCAGTATAGGGCAGCGCGCCGGAAGCACAACCGTGGAAAGCATATCATCGGCAATCCCGCCTGCGATCTTCCCGATGATATCTGCGGTTGCCGGTGCAACGAGTATCAGATCCGCACCCGTTCCGAGAGATATGTGGGGCACATGCACCGGATCATCGGGTCTTTCATCAAATGTGTCCGTATATACCTTATTCTTTGTAAGGACTTCAAAGGTTTCGGCCGTAATGAACTTCTCAGCATTCTTCGTCATCACGACATGAACATCCGCATGAAGCTTGGTGAGCATACTGGCAACATTTGCCATCTTGTATGCCGCTATCCCGCCGGACACGCCCAACAGTATATTCTTTCCCTGAAGCATGTTATCCCCTCCTTATTATTCCTTCGGAGGCACTCCGGCCGGCGAAGGAAAGGTGTCATGTCACGGTACTGTCTTTACATATCTTCAAGTCTTCCGTGCTTTTCATAACGTGTAACACGCGTGATCCGATTATCCATATCCACAAAGACTACCTTCGGCGGATTATCCTTTATTTCTTCCGGAGTCATTTCGGCATAGCTCATGATTATCACACGGTCACCGGTAGATACACAGCGTGCTGCGGCACCGTTAAGGCAAATGATACCCGATCCGGCTTCGCCCGCTATGACATAGGTCTCAAGTCTTGTACCGTTATCCACATCCGCGATCTGCACCTTCTCGTACTCAAAGAGCCCTGAAGCCTCCATCAGATTACTGTCTATGGTAATACTGCCCACGTAGTTGAGCTCAGCCTGCGTTACCGTTGCACGGTGGATCTTACTTTTTAACATCGTGATCTGCATATAACTTTCCTTTCCATAATCTCTGTAAGTGCGGGCATTAAACCTCAGCCATGAAATTATCGATAAGTCTTACCTTTCCGTTTATCTTTACAGCGATGGCGCACAGGATCTCACCCCTGATCTCCTGTATGCTCTCCATGGTAAGTCCGTCCACCAGCTCCACATAATCTATCTCGGCCATGGGTTCGGACTCTATCAGCGCACGCATTGCGCCTGTCACAACGGAAGCATCTCTTTCACCATCCTTTACAAGCTGTTCGCCGAGCCTTATGGACTGTGAAAGTATCAGCGCCGCCTTACGCTCCTCCGGGTTCATGTAAGTGTTCCGCGAGCTCATCGCCAGTCCGTCGGCTTCACGTACTATCGGACATCCTACGATGGTGAGCGGCATATTCAGATCCTTTACCATACGCTTGATGACTGCCAGCTGCTGTGCATCCTTCTGTCCGAAATAAGCCCTGTCCGGAGTAACGATATTGAAAAGCTTTGAAACTACGGTGCAGACGCCCCGGAAATGCACCGGCCGGGAAAGTCCGCAGAGATGATTGGTCAGCCCGTTCATATCGACAAAGGATACAAATCCTTGGGGATACATTTCCGACGGTTCGGGATTGAACACGATATCCGCACCCGTGTCCTCGCAGAGCTTCGCATCATGATCCAGATCACGGGGATAGCTTTCCAGATCCTCATTCGGTCCGAACTGGGTAGGATTTACAAAAACGCTGACCACCGTCCTGTCATTCTGTTCTACACTCTTCTTAATCAGACTCTGATGACCTGCATGAAGAAATCCCATGGTCGGGACAAGACCTACGGTAAGGCCATCCTTCTTCCATGCATTAACAGCTTCTCTTACTTCCGCAACGGTTTTAACTACTTTCATCATCTTTCTCCTGACCTTATATTGTAATTATGTACATGACTTTCATTTTCCCGGATACACTGTCATTCCTGATATTATATCACGATTATGCACGTGACGATCATTATTACGGATACACTGTCATTCCTGATATTATATCACGATCAGGTATATGACAACCCTTATTCGGAATAAACTGTCATATCTCCTTCAGCAGCTGCTCAAACACATCATCGTTTATCGTATAAATGTGTTCCTCTGCCGGATAGGTTCCTGCCTTTACTTCTTCATCATATGCCCTGAAGCCTGCCTTCATAACCTCGCCGGCATTTGCGAAAGCCTTAACGAACTTGGGACGAAAATCGCTGAACATTGCAAGCATATCCGCATATACCAGTACCTGCCCGTCGCAGCCTGCTCCCGCTCCGATACCGATGGTCGGGATCGAAAGGCGTTCTGTGACGAGTTCTGCCAGCCGTGCGGGTACGCATTCAAGTACCACCGCAAATGCACCGGCTTCCTGAACCAGCTCCGCATCACGGATAAGCTTCTTTGCCGACTTAAGATCGCGTCCCTGGGATTTGTAACCGCCGAAAACATTAACAGACTGAGGTGTAAGTCCGAGATGTGCCACAACAGGGATGCTCGCTTTGGTGATGGCCCTGATCTGCGGGCAAACCTCTTCACCGCCTTCAAGCTTTACCGCTCCCGCACGCCCTTCCTTCATCAGACGTCCTGCATTTACCACGGCATCATAGACGCTTGTCTGATATGACAGGAACGGCATATCGATGACCACCAGCGCATTTTTCGCGCCGCGGGACACGGCAGCGCCGTGGTGTATCATATCCTCCATGGTAACGGATACTGTATCGGGGTATCCAAGTATTACATTTCCCAAAGAGTCTCCCACCAGGATACTGTTGATCCCGGCTTCGTCAATAAGCTTTGCGGTGGAATAATCATAAGCAGTCAGCATTGTGATCTTCTCACCCCTTGCCTTCATTTCCTGAAAGGTTACAACTGTATTCTTCATAGAGAACCTCCTTTACTTATCACAGCTTATTCAGCCAATACATCTCTTACCGCACTGTAATCCCTCCCGGGATTTTTTCTTTCCGCCACTTCAAGTATCTTTTCGGAAAGCAGCCGGTATATATTACGGGTATCCTCATCGAGTACAGCCAGGTGTCCTGTCACGGTTTCCGCATCTCCACGCTCCAGCGGACCTGTAAGCTGTGCGGTTGCGCCGTTTTTTGTAATACCTTTTGCATTTTCAAGGAAGAGTCCTTTAAGTGCCTGCTCTGCTTCAGCTTTAGTGAAGCCGCATTTCACCAGTTCTCCGGCTGCCATATCATAGAGTCCGCAGACCAGGTTGCTGGCCATGACCGCAGCCGCATGATATCTGACCTTTTCATCCGCCCTGATCACCTTCACGGAAAGCCCGATGCCGGAAAGCAGCTCCAGCCAGTACTGCAGATAAGCAGCATCTCCCTCAACGGTAAAATATGCCTGAGGCAGATCACGATATGAGTATTCCTTGTTTGAGATAGCTAAAAGGGGATGTATCGAATAACCGAACGCTCCGGTTCCGCTGAAGACTGCGGAAGACATCGCACCACTGGTGTGGCAGAGGAGCTTACCCTTCAGGAGGTCTTTTCCCATGTCCTTAAGCTCTTTAACTACGACAGGGACAGCCTTATCACTTACGGTAAGAAACAGCACATCATTTTCACTAAGCAACGACTCAAGTGTCTCGTAACGGGAAGTACCGGTCAGCTGCGCCGCCTCTTCTGCGTGTCCGGGATCCCTGCTGTAGAACCCGGTAACGGAAAGACCATGTTCACGGAAGTACCTGCCAAGGGTACAGCCCACACGTCCGGCGCCGTAAAATCCAATCTTCATACGATCACCTCCTTACTATTCAGGGGTGATGTGCTTCTTTCCTATGAAATTGAAAAAGGTACAGTTTCTTTCGAATACCATCCGTTGGAAAGTATATATGAAACCATACCCTTTGTAAATATATTATCATGTATTTAATTTAATACAATCGACCCCGCCGGCGCCGCATTAAACATTTATCCCGCAGGTTACGGCGTTCCCGGCTTTCACCCGGGATCATAGCTTATCTCATCCAGAGTTATGACCTTATCGCTGTTATATACCTGCTTCAGATTCCCGGGATCATTTTTCTCCAGGATATCCGTATGCCATATCATAAACCACGCCCATATGTCCCCGTCGAGTTCAAACTTATCTACAGACGGTACATTTCCGCATTCATGAAACGCCATGGGCTTCCCCGTATTCATGGCTTCAAGCAGAATCCAGGCTTTCCGGTTAGTGGAATTGTCATAGGTATCCGAACCGATGATATCACAGTATTCATCTCCGGGATACCATCCGTTTCGTACCTCGCCGGAATAGCCCAGAACCCAGATAAGGTTGTTAAGGCCCTTTTCCTCCGTAAAATATTTATACATCATCTGCCACAGCCTGATGAAATTCTTACTTCCGCCCTTACCCCACCAGAACCAGCCGCCGTCAAATTCATGAAATGGTCTCCAAAGCACCGCAATACCTGCATCCTGCAGTTCCTTAAGCGCAGCCGCGGCCCTGTCCCAGCTGGCCGTCATGCCATTATACTCCTCCGTTCCCTCAGTAAGCAGCGTGTTAAAATCCGGATCATCGCCGAGACTTTCTTCATAACCCCTGCCATACACACCGGTATGCCAGCAGATCGTGACTATGCCGCCCTTTTCGTGCCATGACTTTGCCCGGCTTACCACGCCGTCAAAATCATCATTCATAAAATCCAGCCCCCGTATTGCGGGAAGCTTCCCTGTTATCTCAAGTATAAGATCCATCTCATGATCCGGAGATTCCATCCATGTGGATTCCTGCTGAGCCGAGAGCATATCCTTTCCCATATGGCGGCATATATAATCATAAAGCTTTACGGCTTCTGCGCCGGCATTCGGATTCGAAAGCCTTGCATCGGCAACCGACTTACGTTCCGTACGGTTTCTGCCGCATCCTGTCAGAAATATGATCAGCAGTAAAACGATCGGAATTAATGATTTTTTCTTCATACGGAAACCTCATATGTAGTATAATCTGAGTGAGAAAAAAGGAGGTGCAGGCTATGGCAAGGTGCGGAGTGTGTTTCAGACATTGTGAACTAAAGGAGGATCAGCCCGGTTTCTGTAAAGCCAGGATCTGCAGGGACGGAAATGTGGTGGCTGCCAATTACGGAATGCTCACATCCGTTATGCTCGATCCCGTTGAGAAGAAACCCCTTTCCCGTTTCCACCCCGGAAGCATGATCCTCTCCGTCGGCAGCTACGGCTGCAATCTACGCTGTCCCTTCTGCCAGAACAGTGATATCTCCTGGGGCAGCGGGGTTACCGAAGCTGCCGGATCCGCGGTATACAGCTCTCCGGAAAAGATCGCCGGTCTTGCCCTGCAGCTCAGAAGCCGCGGCAATATCGGTGTTGCCTTTACCTACAACGAACCGCTTACAGGATATGAGTTTGTACTCGACACCGCAAAACTCATTTCTGCCGAAGGTATGAAAAATGTACTGGTCACAAACGGCACAGCCGAACTGTCAATACTTGAAGAACTCCTCCCCTGGATCGACGCCATGAATATAGACCTGAAGGGTTTTACGGATCATTACTATAACGAAGTCCTTGGCGGCGACAGGCATATGGTCATGGAGTTTATAAAGCGTGCCGTACAGGATTCCCACGTGGAACTCACAACGCTTATCGTTCCCGGAGAAAATGACTCCGAGGAAGAAATGCTCGGGCTTGCCACCTGGATATCAGAGCTCAGGGATCGAAACGGCACAAGGATCGGAAGCTCCATCCCCCTGCATGTATCAAGATTCTTCCCGCGTTTCCGCATGACCGACCGCCCCGCCACGGAGGTTGCAACAGTATACAGGCTTGCGGCAGTCGCAAGGCAGAAGCTGAAGTATGTATATACTGGAAACTGCTGACAGGCAGTCAATTGCCGGAATATCAACCGAATACCGGATATCACCTCATATCCTTTCCTGCAAGAAGCCGAACCATTGTCTCATACATCTTTTCCGGTTCTATGGGTTTGGAAAGATGTGCGTTCATACCTGCCTGATGCGAACGCTCCACATCCTCGTCAAAGACATTTGCGGTCATGGCAATGATCGGTATACTCTTTGAATCCGGCCTGTCAAGTTCACGGATCTTCCGGGTAGCCGTAAGTCCGTCCATCACGGGCATACGTACATCCATCAGGATAGCATCATAATATCCCGCCTCATGCCCGGAGAACATGCGGACAGCCTCCTCACCGTTTAAAGCATGCTCTGATTCGATATTCTCCAGATCCAGCAGATCCGCAAGGATTTCTGCATTCTGCTCCACATCCTCAGCCATAAGGACTCTGCGTCCTGCCAGGCTCTCCACCGCCGGGGGCGCTGTCACAGCCTTATCCTCATGCACGGTCTCGGTTCCGTCTTTCTTCGAAAGCACGCGATGTATTTCTCTCAGAAGCACCTCATTGAAAAGCGGCTTGGCAAGGATACCATCCACGCCATCCAGTCTGGCATCCTCCTCAATGATATCCCAGTTATACCCGGTCAGCATTATAACGGCGGTTTCTCCGTTATCAAAGGCATGCACGGCCCGAGTAAGTTCCAGTCCGTTCATTTCCGGCATTCTGTAATCCGTCAGCATAAGATTATAAGCATTTCCTTTATCATATGCATGTCTGATCATTTCAACTGCTTTTTTCCCATTTGTGACTGTATCGGATTCGATACCGATAGCCCGGAGCTCCAGCTGGGTATGTTCACAGGCGATCTCATCATCATCGATCACTATCGCGCGGATACCCTCCGGCAGTGTGATCCCGTTCTCCGCCTGTGCGCTGCGTTCCGATACATTCAGCCTGACTGTCACGGTAAATGTGGTACCGACACCCTTCTCACTTTCCACATTGATCTCACCGTTCATCATCTCCACGAAGTTTTTGGTTATAGCCATACCCAGGCCGCTTCCGCCATACTTATTTGTACTGGTGGTATCTTCCTGTGAAAAGGTTTCAAAAATCTTCGGTATATATTCCTTATCCATACCGATACCGGTATCCTTCATGATAAACCGGAGCGTGCAGCTGCCCTCGTATTCGTTCATTTGCTCAACGGTCAGTGTGACGCTTCCGGGGGTATTCGTGAACTTTACGGAATTTCCGAGTATATTGATCATCACCTGCTTAAGCTTCATATCATCGCCATAGTAAAAATCAGCTACATGGCCCACGATATGACATTCGTAATGCAGTCCCTTATCCTGGCACTGCCCGTTGATCATGATATTTATCTGGTCGATAAACTCCCTGAAGGAAAATTCCTCATTTTTCAGCACCATTCGTCCGGATTCGATGCGGCTCATATCCAGGATATCATTGATAAGCCCCAGCAAATGATTTGCGCTGGCTCCGATCTTTTCCAGATGTTCCCTGGTTCGCGGAGTAAGATCCGGATCTCTGAGGGCAATATTGTCCAGGCCGATTATGGCATTCATGGGCGTACGGATTTCGTGGCTCATATTCGACAGGAAGCTGGTCTTTGCCCTGCTGCTTTCCTCAGCCAGTGCCTTCTCCACCTCCACCTGTTTTTCACGATCCTGCATAATACCGTAGATCTGCAGAAGGATGATAAGCGACAATACAATGAGGCCGATCTGGATCAGACTGGCTGCACTCATGGTATTGTCAACTTTTTTCATTTCGTTCCGGATAAAAACGGAATCCGCATCCGACCCGTGTGCCTCATAATAACTCTGTATTTTTTCGGTACAGCTGTCAATGGCCATGTCCGTGGTCTGACGCATCCAGATACTGGATGTGAATATGATCAGGGCAAGCAGCACCACCCACGCTATAATGGACCGTCCCATCCTTCGTTCCTTGTCCTTTCGAAGGAACATCCGGAAATACAGGAAACCTCCGATACTCCACAACGCGAGGATGAGGTATGATTCAGTTGAAAGCGTATTGATGGATATCAGATTCGGTATCAGGAATTCCAATGCAAAAAGTATGGAAATGATCATGCCTGTAAGACCGAAGATCATATTTTTCCTGTCACGGCTCCTGCGCGCCGTCTTCCAGGCCGAAGCCGATGCCAGTGCGTAGGCTATGGTCGCACCTACCGTAGTCACATCCACTATCCAGCTGATGGCTGTGCGTCCCAGAAACGGAAGGATCACCGAAATGACAAGGATAGAAAGGATCGCATTCTTCGGCACATGTTCCTTTACCTTTTTACCGAACCATTTCGGGAAAAGCCCGTCATCCGATAAGGAATTGAGAAGCCGGCTGAGGGCAATGTAATTTCCTATCAGACCGGTAAAGATCGCACCCAGGGCTGCCACACCGAGGACAGCGCTGCCGGCGTATCCCATGGCTGAATCTGCGGCAAAGAAGGTGGGCTGTGAAGCTGCCCCGCTGTAGCTTCCCAGATTATCCACATAGCCGGTCCACGAACTGCACCCCTCCGGCAATGAGGTGACTGCCATAAGCGAAAGCATGATGTAGGCAGCAGCGGCCGTGATCACAGCCACTGCCATGATACGGAAGGATTTCTTCAGGGAGAACTTAGCCTCCGCCGCAGAATGGGTTATGGACTCAAAACCCACAAATGCCCACGGAGCAAGCGCAAAGATCGTAAATGCCCCTCCCATTTTACTGTTACCCGGTGCAAAGGCCGGAGTAAATCCGCCGGTTCCGTTCTTTCCCACCGCAAACGCAAAGCAGATGATTATACCCACGAAAAGAATGGCCGCCATTACCACCTGGGTCCATGCAGCCTGCTTTCTGAAAAGGCAGACCAGAGCCGCGATCACCAATGCTCCCACTGCAAGAAATATCTCTCCAAGGTATATTTCATACCCTGCGATCTTATACATATATCCAAACCTGAAGGTATCTCCCAGTACAGTTCTTGCTATAAGCGGAAGCGCAGTGGCATTAGCCCAGATGATAGCGATATAGGTAAGGATAAGGAACCATGCGCTGAGAAAGCCATGATCATATCCAAATGCCCTCTTTGTGTAGGTGTATATACCGCCGCTGTCAGGATAACGGTTCATCAGATAATTAAAATTCACTGCGAGTATGAGCATTACCAATCCGCCGAGTCCCAGTCCTATGGCGGTTCCTATGGGACCCGCTATAGGCAGAAATGTTGTTCCCGGCATCACAAAAGAACCCCAGCCTACACTGCAGCCAAAGGCAAGGGCCCAGGCCCCCGTTACTCCAAGATATTTTTTACTGTCTGACGGAACTGCATTTTTCATGAATATAGGAGCCCCCTGCTGACTTATTGCTGTTTACTGTTCTGCTTCGTATTTACGTATTCCTTCCGCAGTACCTGCATACATTTCGGAGATTTTTTCAATTCGTTCCTTTACTTCCGCGTCGGAAAGCTTACGGCTGTTGCCCGGGCGGTACTCTTCCGCTATTTCGGAAGCAGCCGCAGCCATGGCGGTAAGACCGAGATTTGCACATACTCCCTTCATGGCATGAGCTCTTTCATAAAGCTCTGTGGGATCCATTCCTTCTCCTGCCCCGATAAGACCGTCAACAACCCCGTTATTTGTAAGCTTGCGTATATGCTTGTCGATAAGCTTATCCATACGGAGTACCTTTAATGCCTGTTCATAATCGCCGCCGATCTCCTGATATAATTCCTGAATTGTCATGGTTTCATTCCTTTCTTTCATAATTATTTCAAACTCCCCCTTTTTGAGGCTTTTGCGATCCATTTCTCCAGGGTCTCATATAAAAGGTCTGAATCAATCGGTTTTACCAGATGCGAATTCATACCGGCTTCTTCGGTATGCCTTATATCTATCTCAAATGCATTTGCTGTCAGTGCGATGATAGGAACAGTCTTTGCATCCTCCCTTTCAAGTGCCCTGATACTCTTTGCGGATTCAATCCCATCCATCACCGGCATACGGAGATCCATAAGTATGGCGTCATAATAGTCCGGTGATGACCTTTCAACCATACCGAGAGCTATAAGACCATTCTCGGCATGTTCTGTATTTGCACCCGCCAGTTCGAGAAGATCCGTTACGATTTCCGCATTTTCATCCACATCCTCGACTATAAGTATACGGCAGCCCTTCAGGGATATATTCCGTTTCTCACCGGCAGGTTCAGCATCCGGCTGATAAAGGAAGGGAATCGTAACGGTAAATGCGGAGCCCTCACCCTGTCTGCTGGTCACGGAGATATCACCCTTCATAAGCTCAACCTCCTGCTTCGTCACGGCAAGCCCCATGCCGCTCCCGCCGTAACGGTTTGTAAAGCTTGCATCCTCCTGGCTGAAAAGTTCAAAAACCTTCGGGAGAAATTCCGGACTTATGCCGATCCCCGTATCACTGACCGTAAATTTCAGGAGACAGGCCTCATCATCCGAGGATATGAGTTCCGAATGAAGCGTTACATCCCCCGGTGCAGCAGTATATTTCACCGCATTATCCAGAATGTTCATAAGAACCTGTTTCAGGAGCATATCATCTCCCATGAGGCCGTCCCTTATTCCGGGGTCGGTCACTTCATGATACCTCAGCCCCTTTTCTTCGCACATGGTACGTATCATGGCATCTATCTCATCCATAATACTTCTGAAAGAAAAGGCTTCATTCTTAAGTACTCTTTGCCCTGTTTCGATATTCTGCATTTCCAGGGTATTATTGATAAGCCCCAGCAGATGTCTGCCGGCTCTTCCGATCTTTACCAGCCTCATCCGTGTCTCATCCGGAAGATCGTCCTCTTTCAGAGCCAGCTCATCAAGACCCAGGATCACATTCATCGGCGTCCTCATCTCATGACTTATACTGGCAAGAAATGCATTTTTGGACCGGTTGCTCTCCTCCGCTGCCAGCAGCTGTGCCTCAAGGCGTTCGCTCTCTATTATACTTCTGGTTATCCTGTACAGCAGTATAAGCATGATGAATACAAAAATACTGCCGCCGAAAAGTATCCCTGCCACAACAAGATCGGGGTTTCCGAACACACCGACGATCACATAACCGATCAGGAACAATATAAGAAAAGCTATGGGAATATACAGTATCCCGCGGCCCTTGCTCCAGTTTTCCCTGTTTCTTACGAAGCGGGCATACTTAATAAAGCCACCGATATTTACTACCATCAATGTGCTTCCAAGAATTATGAATACAAATACGATCCATTGGATCATAGGCCCCCCTGCCTGACCCACAGCAGGTTTTCAGTGCGGGTCTTTCAAGATAAAACTATACTGTCATTACACTTAAGGATTCAGGCATACCCCTGCATTGCTGAAATTGTATTCCTTCCCGCCGATCTCTCTGGTTCCCGTAACCATGATTCCGCCTCCGGACAGGTAATACCACTTTTGACCATCCTTCATCCAGCCGGTCTTCATCACTCCTTTGGTATCAAAATAATACCACTCACCCGATATCTTCTTCCATCCGATGCACATCGCGCCCGAAGTATTCAGATAATACCATTTACCGTTATCTTTCAGCCAGCCGGTCTTCATCACTCCTCCGGCGTTGAAGTAATACCATTTGCCCGATACCTTCTTCCAGCCTGTGCACATTGCTCCCGAAGTGTTCAGATAATACCATTTTCCTGAAGACTTCTTCCAGCCGGTCTGCATTACACCGTCCTTATCAAAGAAATACCACTTTCCGCCGATCTTCTTCCAGCCGGTCTGCAATACGCCGTCCTTACCGAGGTAATACCAATCCTGTCCAGCTTTCTGCCAGCCGGTGCATAACACTCCGTCTTTATCCAGATAATATATCTTTCCGTTGTCGCTCAGCCAGCCTGTAACCTTATTTCCCTTTTCATCAAGGAAATATGTCTTACCTCCGATAACAGTCCAGCCGTACTTACTGTCCGGATCCGGTATATCCGGATCTACGGGGTTGCTTCCGGGATTGTCCTCCTGAAGGATACCATGTTCATCAAAATTATAAACTTTTCCGTCTATGGTATGCTTTCCCGTCACCATTTTTCCGTCGGCGTCATAATAATACTTATGTCCGTCGATGGTGATCCATCCTGTCTGCATTATTCCGTCAGCGTCAAAATAATACCAATATCCGGAGATCAGGCAGGAGCCTTTCACCATATCTCCTGATGAATAATATCTCTTTACGCCGTCCTCCTCAACCCATCCATTCGGTGTTTCTTTCCACCTGGCATACAGCCGGCAGCAGCGTTCGTCGCGGGAGTAGGAATCGGACTTATACGCATCAACCGCTTTCTTAATGGATTCCGCGGGCTTTGTATATTCTTTATCAAGATACCAGCCTAAGAAATCATGTCCCTCCCAAACAGGTGTATAGACCCCTTTTTTCTGATCTGAATCAAGTCCCGTATAAATCGTATCACCGGTATCCATGTTATATATGCGGATCTCTGCTCCGTTTATCTCACCGCCGCATGCATCCAGCGTGAGCGTGCGGGATACTTGCAGATAATACACTACTGCCGTCCAGTCATAGGTATAATCCCCGTTCAGGGAAAATGCATTGCCGGCGGATATCAATCTTTCCGTATCTTCCCACAGAGGAGTGATCTCCATGGTCCCGTTATCATTGAATTTTCCGATACCGGGTTTGTCATATCCCTTACTGTACTTTTGGGTTTCTATATCCGACAACCGATATCCCTCTATATACGGCAGATTCACTATAAGCTTCACCCTGTTTGTCGAGTTGAGGTTATTGATCGCATCCACAGCCCAGATGACATCAGGATTTTCCGCTTCACCGTAATAATGAACTTCTTTTTTATTTAACTGTTCTCCGTTTTCATTCACATATTGAAATTCGAGATTTACATATGCCGGGTAATATTTGAAGCTGATCCTGTCCGCAAGATAGTTGAGGGTAACCTGGACAGATGTATCACCCGAACTTACTTCAACAAGCTTACTGGTATATCCGCCCCATTCATTGCATACGATCATAACCGGCTCGGTACCGGTGATCTCAAAGCCCTGAATAAAGGTTTTTCCGTATCCTTCAAGAATAGGTTCTCCCATATCCACGCTTGCCGTTACCTTTACGGGTCCCCTGGTCTCAGCCGTGCAGTCCGAAAAAACAACGCCATAGGTTCCGGATGAGACATTGCTGTTTTCAAGCGCCTTTGCTTCCGTCGGTGTATCGGGAATGATCGTTACCTTATCTCCCGGGAAAAGGATCGGCATATCGTTCCATGATGCGTAAAATGTCCCTGTAGTTTTATTAAAAAGCTGTTTACCCTTCTCCCTGCTGTAGTTAAATTCATATTCCTGCGCCCTGTGTGTGATCACAGGTTTACTCTTCGGAGCATCAGCGGCATACGCCTCATATACGGCTGTGAAGAAAACTCCTGCACACAATACGGTAAGCATAAGAAATAAAAAGCTTTTTCCTATTCTTTTCATTTTCCGGTCCTTTCTTCTTTAAGACATTGTTTATACAGCTTCCGGATAAAATCCGGCTATATATATCATACCACTTTTTTACGATTAAAAAAAGACAGAAGAGACTTATTTGCCTCTTCTGTCTGAGATTATTTATCCCTTCAGATACCTGTCTATCTCTTTTGCGGCTTTTCGTCCCGCACCCATGGCAGCGATCACTGTCTTTGGACCTGTTACGGTATCTCCTCCGGCATATACTCCGGGAAGGCCGGTGGAAAGCGTATCCTCGTCCACAAGGATAAGTCCTTTATCCTGACTTAACCGGACTCCGTCGATGCCGTCATTTTCACTCCTGCTTCCTATGGCTTCGATAACTACTCCCGCCTGAAGTGTATATTCGGACCCTTCTACGGGTATGGGTCTCCTCCTTCCGGAAGCGTCGAGCTCCGAGAGCTCCATCTTTATGCACTTGAGTCCGGTAACATGGCCGTTTTCTCCAAGCACCTCGAGCGGAGCCGTAAGATATATGAACTCCACGCCCTCCTCCGCAGCTTCGGCAAGCTCCGCAGGATCTGCAGGCATCTCCTTTACGGAACGCCTGTATACAACGCACACTTTCTCTGCTCCGGGGCACCGTACCGCAGAACGGCAGGCATCCATAGCCACATTTCCGCCGCCGATGATGATCACTGTCCCCTTACCCGGGAGAACCTGTGAAAGCTTCTCCTCATCCTCTCCTGCAGCGTTCAGCCTGTTAAGAAAATCCGCCGCGGATATGACTCCGGTAAGCTCTGTTCCCGGAATACCGAGGCCCATGGGACTTCCGGTTCCGTTACCGATGAACACGGCCGAAAAACCCATGTCTTTCATAAGTGCATCGATGGAAATATCCTTTCCGAGTTCTTTTCCTTTTTCAAAATGAACTCCGGCCTTTGAGAGCCCGTCCACCTCAAATTTCAGCACCTCATCGGGAAGTCTGAAGGAAGGGATACCGTAGGCCAAAACCCCTCCGGCTGCATTCTCACGGTCAAAGACCGTCACATCATAGCCCGCACACGCAAGATCTTTGGCGCAGGCAAGTCCCGCAGGGCCCGAGCCTATTACGGCAACCTTCTTATCCTGCCCGGTAACTTCTTTTTCCGCAGCACTTTCTTCGATCTCGCCCGCAAGTACCCTTTTTCTGTGCAGATCGGCAACAAACCGCTCAAGAGCTCCGATCGCAACCGGACGTCCCTTCTCGCCTCTTACACAGCTGCCTTCACATTGCATATACTTAGGACATACCCGTCCGCATACCGCAGGAAGCACGGTTGTTTCAAGAAGTATCTGATACGCTTCCTCGTACTCACCTTCCGTGATCTTCCTGATAAAATCCGGTATATGATTGCTGACGGGACAGCCTTCGGTCATACATGGATGCTCCCTGCACTGAAGGCATCGAAGCGCTTCGCGGACTGCCATTTCTTCAGTATAACCTTCCGCAACCTCATTAAGATTATTTATCCGTTGTTCCGGTGCCTGTACGGGCATCCGGGTTCCGTTTCTGCTTAAATTGATCATACCGTACTCCCCTCTTAACTCTCTTTACCCTTTTTTTCAGTCTCTACCTTCCTGCGCAGAGTGTCATAACGCTCCATTGCAGTCTTCTCCGCACTGGTAAAGAGTTTCTCGGCCTCCTCAGGGAACCGAAGCTTCAACGAGTTATATCTTACCTCACCCATCAGGAAATCACGGTATGCCTCCGAAGGTGCTCCGCTGTCCAGCGAGAGCGGCTGCGGAAGATCCGGATTGTAACGGAGCAGATTCCAGTAACCTGCACGTACAGCCTTCCTCATCTCCAGCATACTCTTATTCATACCGGCCTTTACTCCGTGGTTGATACATGGAGCATAGGCGATGATAAGGGACGGTCCGTCGTATGCCTCTGCCTCCCGGATAGCCTGCAGCGTCTGGGCGGGATTTGCGCCCATTGCTATCTGTGCAACATAAATGTAACCGTAGGCCATGGCGATCTGCGCGAGATCCTTCTTCTTTACCTTTTTGCCCGAAGCAGCGAACTTGGCTACCGCTCCGGCAGGTGTAGCCTTGGACGACTGACCTCCGGTATTGGAATAAACCTCTGTATCAAATACAAGAACATTTACATTCTCGCCGGATGCAAGAACATGATCCAGACCTCCGTATCCGATATCGTATGCCCATCCGTCACCGCCGAAGATCCACATGGAGGGACGGGTAAGAAGATCCGCATTTCTTACCACAAATGCCGCGTTCTCATCCGTATCCTCAAGCTTCCTGCAGGCTTCAAGCAGCATATCGCCCGTAATCTTTGACGCCTTGCCGTCATTCATGAACTTAAGCCAGTTGTCCGCAGCAACTCCCGCCTTATCCTTCAGAGCCTCAACCGCTGTCTTCAGCTCATTTCTTCTGGCGTTCACTGCCGTAGCCATGCCGTATCCGAACTCTGCATTATCCTCAAAAAGGGAGTTTGCCCATGCAGGTCCTCTGCCATCCTTATTGACCGTATAAGGCGTAGAAGGCGCGGAGCAGCCCCAGATCATGCTGCAGCCGGTAGCATTTGCCACGAACATCCTGTCACCGAAGAGCTGAGTTACCAGCTTCGCGTAGGGCGACTCACCGCAGCCCGGGCAGGCTCCGGAGAATTCCATCAGAGGCTGTACGAACTGAGATCCCTTAACGGTATCGGGAGTAAAGGGAACCTTCCGGTCCTCATTATGAACATTTTCGAAAAGACGGTCGTATTCCTCCTGCTGCTTATCCATAAACTCTGTGGTTGTCGCTTCCATCTCCAGAGCCTTCTTTCTGGCGGGACATACGGAAGCACAGGATCCGCAGCCCGTGCAGTCCTTGGCGGAAAATCCAAGAACAAAGTATTTATCCTTTGTTCCCTTCATGGGCTTTGCCTGAGGATAATCCTTCGCCTCCTCAGCCGTAAGGACAAAAGGTCTTATTACACCGTGAGGGCAGACCATGGAACACATATTGCACTGCATACAGTTGCCCGAGCACCAGTGAGGAAGATCCGCTGCTATGCCGCGCTTCTCATATGCTGCGGTACCCGAGGGCAGCATGCCGTTCGCCGTTTCAACAAATACGGAAACCGGACAGTTATCGCCGGTCAGCGTATTTGTCGGAACAAGGATATCATTCAGATAATCCGTATGGAATCTGTCACGTCCCACAAGCTTCACGGGTGCCGGGCCATCCGGTGCGGTCTTCCAGTGATCGGGAACCGTAACCTCATGTACGCTTTCCACACCGCCGTCAACTGCCGCGCAGTTCATGTCGACTATGTTCTGTCCCTTACGGGAATAAGTCTTTACTATGGCGTCCTTCATGTAACCCACGGCCTCATTGATATCAATGATCTTTGCTATGGTAAAATAAGCCGCCTGAAGAACGGAGTTGGTCCTTCTCGCACCGAGACCCACCTTCTTCGCTATATCCACCGCATCACAGGTATAGAAATGTATTCCGTTTTCGGCTATATAACGCTTTACGGCAGCAGGGAGGTGTTCCTCCAGCTCCTCATCGGACCAGGTGCAGTTCAGGAGGAATGATCCGCCGGGCTTTACATCCTGCACCATATCATATTTTTCAAGATATGCACTGTTATGACATGCGACAAAATCCGCCTGTTTTACATAATAGGTTGACTTGATGGGCTTGTCGCCGAAGCGGAGGTGGGAAATAGTCACACCGCCGGACTTCTTTGAATCATACTGGAAATATGCCTGAACATACTTTTCGGTATGGTCTCCGATGATCTTAACGGAGTTCTTATTGGCGCCGACGGTACCATCCGCACCGAGGCCCCAGAACTTGCAGGCTACCGTACCCTCCGGAGAAACATCGGGATTTGACGTTACGGGCAGCGAAAGATTGGTCACATCATCCGTTATGGAAATGGTGAACTCCTTCTTCGGTGCATCGCTCCAGAGATTCTCATAAACCGCCTGTATATCACCCGGCTGTACATCCTTGGAGCCGAGTCCGTAGCGGCCGCCCGTGATAAGGCAGTCCTTCCACTGTGTATCCCTGAGTGCCGCGCAGATATCAAGATAAAGCGGCTCCCCAGCTCCTCCGGGTTCCTTGGTACGGTCAAGTACAGCTATCTTCTTTACCGTTCCGGGAAGCACGCTGCAAAGATGCTTTGCAGAGAAGGGACGATAGAGATGAACCTCTATGATACCCACCTTTTTACCCTTTGAATTAAGATGATCAACCACTTCCTCCGCTGCATCGCAGACGGAACCCATGGCTACTATCACCTCGGACGCATCGGGAGCGCCGTAATAGTTGAATGGCTTATACGCGGTGCCGATCTTCTCATTGACCATGTTCATGTATCTTTCCACGATATCCACGGTATCAATGTACGCGGGATTGCAGGCTTCCCTGTGCTGGAAGAAGGTTTCCGGCTGTTCGGCGGAGCCCAGCAGATGCGGATGATTCGGATTAAGTGCATTTTCACGGAAACGGCGTACCGCATCCCAGTCCACCATGGTTCCCAGCTCATCATAATCCCACACTTCTATCTTCTGATATTCGTGAGATGTCCTGAAGCCGTCAAAGAAATGCATCATCGGAAGCTTTCCGGCTATGGTAGAAAGATGCGCTACCGCTGCCAGATCCATGACCTGCTGCACATTGTTGGAACAGAGCATGGCAAAGCCTGTCTGACGACAGCCCATAACATCGGAGTGGTCCCCGAAGATGGAAAGCGCGTGGGTTGCCAGTGCCCGGGCAGCCACATGGAATACAGCCGGTGTCTGTTCGCCGGCCAGCTTATACATATTGGGGATCATCAGAAGGAGTCCCTGGGATGCGGTAAATGTGGTGGTATACGCGCCTGCTGTAATGGAGCCGTGCACGGCGCCTGCCGCTCCGCCTTCGGATTCCATTTCGATTATCTTTACCGTCTCTCCGAAAAGATTCTTTCTACCGTCGGCTGCCCATTCGTCCATGCTCTCGGCCATGGGTGATGAAGGAGTTATGGGATATATGGCGGAAACCTCCGAAAAAGCATAAGCCACATGTGCCGCTGCCGTATTTCCGTCCATGGTTTTGATCTTTCTCATTACAGGTTTCCTCCTTTCCCGGTCTCATCAAGCTCTTCATTATCCAGGGCTTCATGCTGCATATAGATATATTCGGGTACACTCTGTTCCTTTATCACGTTATACATGCACACATACTGGCACATGTTGCAGTTCTCGCAAAGCTCCGGATCTATGACCGCATGCTTCTCTTCCATGAAGATCGCACCGTTCGGGCAGTTTGCCCTGCAGTCTTCACAGGCTACGCAGGCGGAATCGCACACCTTACGCTTATCCTCATAATCATCGGTTGAAGAGCACGGAACCTGCTTCATTCCCTTGTAGGGAACTATGGTGATAAGCCCCTTCGGGCAGGCAAATGTACAATCCCTGCAGCCGACACATTTTTCCGGATCGACATATGCGGTACCGTTCACAATGGAAATGGCATCGTAACGGCATACAGCGGTACAGCTGCCCTGGCCGAGACATCCCGTGGTGCAGAGACCCAGTGCCTTTGCATCCAGCTTCGCGGCCTCGGTACAGGTCTGGATACCCATGGATTTATACTTCTCCTGTGCCTTTTTTCCGCCCGAGCAGCGTACAAAAGCAACCTTTTCCTTGATCTTTGTGAGATCATGAAGCGTATCCACTATGATCTTCTTTCTGCATTTTACGGTACAGGCCTCGCAGCCGGCACATTTATCATAATCGATGACCGCATGGTTATCCACGATGGATACTGCGCCCTTCGGGCATGCTCTTACGCATTCGCTGCAGGCTATACATCCGTAACCGCAGGTCTTCCTTACGACCTCCTCTTCCTCCTCCGTACTTGAACACGGAATGAAGTTTGTCGCTTTCCGCGGGATCATCCTGATCAGTCCCTGCGGACATACTGTACCGGCAGCGCAGTCACCGCAGCCGTCACAGAGCTCACGGTCCACGATCAGTCTGCCTTCCTCCATACGCAGAGCATGCTGCTTACAGACCGTGATGCAGCTGCCGACGCCTACGCATCCGCTTTTGCACTCCCCTCTTTCAAAGCCCGAGGCCGCGGCATCCGCACAGGATGAATAACCGCTTTCCGCGAACCTCCGCTTTCCCGCCGCGCTTCCTGCACACGCGACAAAAGCGACCTCGTCCGATATCCCCGGCCGGCTCACCTTGTTCTGTTTCGTATTCTCCATTTTCGGTACCCCCTGAGTGTATTTTGCAAAACATTGCAGCCATTCAGCCTCCACCGCTCAGGATATATTCATATCCCGACGCACAGGACTGCCGGATAGCCACACAAACTCAATCTATATCATACCTCAAAATACATCTTTTGAAAAGAAAAAAAGAAGACTGATCATAAGATCAATCCTCTAATTTTACGGGCTTTCACGCATTGTAAACGATTATTGATTTTTACATAACCCTTCAGGATAATTCCGGGTCGTATACCGCTCTCTCCCCGCCTACATACTTCGGTCTGTGGCGTGCGGCAAGGATAATGGCTTCCCCTATCCTTTTATTATCCAGTCTCAGCGGAACAACGACCGGATGTATATGCATTCCTATCATCACTCCGCCGATATCAAGGCCTGCATCCGCCTTCCGGTCAACGCTTTCCACCACCACCGGATCCTTCAGGCTTTTATAATGTTTAACGGCAAATGCCCCGCCGGCGTGAGGCTGGGGTATAACATTTACCTGCTCAAATCCGTACTTTTCCATAGCCGCACGTTCAAGAACCACAGCGCGGTTAAGATGCTCACAGCACTGTACGGCCATGAAGGCCTTCCTTTCGGCAAGCATGCTGCTGATCACCTGATATACCGCATCCACTGCCGCATCCGTCTCTCCGTCGGCAGAGGTTCCCATACGGTTTCCGATGATCTCACTTGATGAGCAGCCCACGATAAAAAGGCTTCCCTCCTTTATCACTGCCTTCTCACAGATCTCCGAAAATACAGCCTCCGCATCTCTCTTAACTGTTTCAATATCCATATCCCTGCTCCTTTATTCTCCTGGTTTTTTTACACCAGCGTATATATCCCACGGTCAGTATCGTTGTCATCAGCACCCAGCTGATGGGCTCGGTAAGAGCTACTCCCAGGTATCCCAGCAAAGGCGTCAGCCACATGGCGGAAAGCACCTTCACCGACAGCTCCAGTACCGATGACACCAGCGGTATCATTTTCTTTCCAACCCCCTGCAGGGTGCATCGCAGGATGAAAAGCGGTCCCAGCGCCGGATAGAAGCATATCATCACCCGGGTGTACAGTCTTGCATTTTCCTGTATGACCGTGTTGTCCGTGCTGGCGATCCACGTAACTATATCACCCGAAAAAAGAAAGGTGAAAATGATGAGAACGGCCGATTCCACCGTAACGATCAGTGTCGCGATCCTTACTCCCTGCCTTATCCTGTCGGCCCTTCCCGCACCCATATTCTGGCTGACATAGGTGGTCATGGTAAAACCGTAAGTATAGATCAGCGACATCAGTATATCTATCAGCCTCCGTCCGGCTGTATGCGCAGCTATGACATCCGGTCCCAGGCTGTTGATGGCTCCCTGAAGGATTATGGTACCGATATTTACGATACAGCCCATAAGCCCCATGGAAAGGCCTGTCAGGAACAGCTCTCCGTATTCCTTTCTGCCTACCTTCCAGTCTTCCTTCTTCGGCATATACTCCCTGAAATGTGTATATCCGTAGAGAGCACAGGCAAAGCTGCATATTGCCATGGCTATGAAGGTTGCAATGGCCGCGCCTTCGATGCCCCATTTCAGAACACCCACAAATAATATATCCATAACAAGATTCAGGATTATGGATGCTATGAGACAGTAAAGAGGCGTCCTGCTGTCGCCCAGGGATCTGAGCAGGTTGGCGCTCAGATTATAAATCGCCGTAAATGGAAGCCCCATGATTATGATGCGTACGTAAGATATCGCATCGGAAAGCAGCTCCTCCGGAGTATTCAGCCATAAAAGCATGGGCCTGATAAATATAAGACCCGCCAGCGTAAGAACCACCATAAGAATACAGGTCAGGGTCACAGCGCCCGCTATACTCCTGCGTATCCTCGCCGTATCCCTTGCTCCGAAGGCATTTGCGGTAATAATGCCGAAGCCCTGGGTAAAGCCGTTTATGAGATTGATCAGCGTATTCGAGACAACCGCCGTCATTCCCACGGCCCCGAAAGCATTCGCATCCAGGAAAAAGCTAACAACCTTCGCATCACCGATATTATAAAGTTGTTGAAATATATTCCCCAGTATTATGGGAATAGTAAAAAGTATGATCAGACGAAAAGGACTGCCCTGCGTCATGTCCAGATTCTTTTTCATTTCCAGCCCCGATCCATCAGCCCAACAGGAGTTTATTTTGCAAATATGTATTACTTGTTTTTTTCTGTTTTGTCAATCAGTATTTCAGGTTATTCTTTACTTTTCCATAACGGATATTGTAAACTTGCACTTGTATTTTTTCGACGGAGAATAAACACATGAATGAAAAACGCGTAAGAAAGATAAGCAACTCCCTCCTTCTTCTGACTGCACTGATCTGGGGTATAGCCTTTGTTGCACAGAGTGCCGGGATGGAACATGTAGGTCCCTGGACCTTTGTCTTCACACGCTTTATCCTCGCCGCTGCGGTTCTTTTTCCGGTTTCAAAATATATTGACAGAAAAAATAAAAAGAAAGCAGTAAAGCCTGCTCCCCTCAGGCTATATATCACCGGCGGCGCCTGCTGCGGTCTCTTTCTTGGTATCGCCAGTATCACCCAGCAGGCAGGTATCAAATATACCACTGCAGGGAAGGCCGGTTTTATCACTGCTCTATATGTGATATTTGTACCCGTTCTCGCCATATTCCTGAAGAAAAAACCTCAGAAAAAGATCTGGTTCTGTGTACTGCTGGGGCTTGCCGGATTATATCTGATCAGTGTAAAGGACGGATTCTCCATAGAAAAGGGCGACACTCTCGTGATGATATGTGCAATAGTTTTTTCCATGCAGATCCTAAGCGTGGATCATTTTTCAGTGCGTGTTCCCAATGTAGTAAAGCTCTCTGACATACAGTTCTTCTTTGCAGCCGTTGTCGGCCTTATCGGAATGCTTATATTTGAAAGTCCGGATATCTCCGCCATACTTTCTGCCATCATTCCCATAGCCTATGCCGGCATCCTGTCCAGCGCCGTGGGCTACACACTTCAGATCCTCGCACAAAAAAATACGGATCCCACCGTTGCCTCACTTCTGATGAGTCTGGAATCCGTATTTGCCGCGCTTGCCGGATGGCTGCTGCTGCATCAGACATTGTCGGTGCGTGAGCTTATCGGCTGCGGTATAGTCATGCTCGCCGTTGTTATCGCCCAGCTTCCGTCAAAGCGAAGAGATCAGGCCTGAGCATCTTCCTCCGCAGCTTCAAGCTCGCGGTTTATGTCTCTGACATCACGTTTCAGAGTCCTGTACTGGTTGACACCCATAATAAGAAATGTCACAGCGTATCCGGCAATGGTGGGTATCAGTGCCTGGGGATATCTGTGCAGCTGCCATATAAATGCCGTTATCACCACAAGCACTGCACTGGTCATAAGGAAATACAGTATGCTCTGGATAACAAAGCCCAGCCGCTCTATCTCAAAGATAAAGGTCATGGTGGCAAAGGTTGCGCCTATAAGTCCGTAAAGCAGTACATTTACATATGCCGCTATAGCCGGCGTGGGAAAAAGCGCCCGGGTTTCGGGGGATACAGATATAAAGCCATCCCTTCCTGCCGCATTGACAATGACATCTATGATAAGATTAACGGTAAGTCCTGCCATGGCCGAAATGGCAAAGCTCACAGCACCTCTTTTCAGGATTTCCTTAACGCTGTCCTTCATCGCTTATCCCCTCCTTTCTGCAGAGCTTCCTTCAGACGCCCAACATTTCTGCGGGATGTATAGGTCTCATAGCCGTTTTTCATTATGACCTTAATGGTACCCGTCACGCTCATATCTATGCTTCTGATCCTTCGGAGATTTACTATCTCCGATTTTGAGATTCTTATGAAACCGCTGGTTTCAAGCATCTTTTCCAATTCCTGAAGTGTCTGCGGAATACTGTACTTCTTTGCGGCATCCAGCGCAAAAACCTTCTGTTTCTCTGCATAAAATGTCACCACATCTCCGGGCGGTATGACACAGCGGTTGCCCAGTTCATCCGTACCATTTAGTGCCGGATCGTACATCGCATGCAGCTCACTGACGATCTTCTTCACCTCATCATCCAGTTTATCCTTACATACATGGAGCTCCGTCTCCGTGTATCTTTCGTTAATATTTGTTTTTATCTGCATTTTTTTACCCTGAATACCATATTCTGACGGTGCTGAATAGTTACCTGTTTACAACTTTAATCAGTATATGGTATTCAGGGTGTTTTTTCAATCGTCTTGTAATTATTCAGCGGAATACCTTTTCTTAATGCATTACGCCAGATCTGCCTTCATCTTTCTTCTGAACACAAATATGCCGAGGAACATCAGTACCGCTGCGGTAAGGGTTACGATGATAATGGGAAGTACGAAACCGTCAAAGGTAAAATCAAGTTTGATGGAAGCTCTGGCGGTTTTTGTGCAGTAGATGAATGGAAGGCATTTGCATATGGTGTACATTACACCGCCGCTCTTCTCTGCATCGAACCAGATGGCGCCTACAAAGGAGCCGAGTGAAATGAGCACCGAACAGAGTCCGGGAGCGGATTTCTCACTGAAAATGGTTCCGAAGATCAGTCCGATGGCTATGAACATCAGCGCCGACGGAATGGTGGTAACTATCGCAAGCAGAAGACCCAGAGGGTTAAGTGAATATCCTACGATGAGTGAGATAATATATGCTGCGACAAAGGTCAGAACCGACTGGATGATGGAAATGATCAGCATCGGAAAAATGTAGCCGGCTGTGAATTCCATACTCTTCATGGGCGTTGCAAAAAGTCTGATCAAGAAGGATCCTGCCCTGTCATTTGCCACTGCAAGCGCTGTAAAGAGCATAACGAAGGTCTGCCCGAAGATTACAACTCCCCCCGCAAGGTTATCGATCCTGAAGACCGTCTGCCCCGATTCCGCCGGAATACTGTCATTTACCAGCGTCATGATAACCAGCATAACGATCGGGAAAGCTATACAGAAGATATAGCTTAAGGGGTCTCTTGACATTTCCTTAATATTTCTTTTTGTAAAACAAATGGTCCTATTCATGGTATACTCCTTCCATTTCAGCAATGGCTATAAATGCTTCTTCAAGGCCTTTCTTTCCGGTTTCTTCCTCAAGTCCGGCAACCGTTCCGATACGTACCAGTCTGCCGTTGATCATTATCCCGATGCGGTCCGAAAGCGCTTCAGCCTCTTCCATGTAGTGTGTGGTAAGAATAATGGTGGTGTTCTTCTTCAGGTCCTGGATTATCTTCCACAGCTCACGTCTTGCCAGAACATCAAGTCCCAGTGTAGGCTCATCCAGGAAGAGAAGTTTGGGATCTCCGATGATACCCATGGCTATGGAAAGCCTTCTCTTCCATCCTCCGGAAAGTGTCTTTGCTCTCTTGTTCCTTACTTCACCGAGCCCGAACACATCTATGACACGATCCGCATCAGCCTTTTCCTTTCCATATATCTCAGCCATAAAGACGAGATTCTCATATACGGTGAGTTTTTCGGCAACTGCCGTATCCTGGGTTGAGATCCCCACAAGCTGCTTAACGGCATCCGGTTCCTTTACCACATCATGTCCGAATACCTCTGCCCTTCCTGCAGTAGGTGTTGAAAGGCACGAGAGCATGCGGATGGTCGTGGTCTTTCCCGCACCGTTTACTCCCAGCAATGAGAAGAGCTCCCCTTCCATAACAGTAAGATCAAGTGCGTTCACAGCAGTTTTATCGTCATATTTCTTCGTAAGGCTTTCTGTCTTAATCGCTATACTGTTCTTCATAAAAATATCCTCCCGTTGGTATTTGCTGAAAGCTTACCAAAGGGAGGATCTCCTTACCATAATTTTGACATGAACGGTCGTACTAAACCGATGAACGGTATTTCTATGTATCTATCCTTACTATCCCAGATCTCATAAACCCTGTCATAATCAGCTATTGTCATTTCACGTATATTCATATGCTTTTCTCCTTTTTCAGATCATGAACCGGTGAAGTCATATTTTTTCACGCCCAGCATCCAGAACTTGTAGCTCAGGTAGAAGAATACCACTCCGAATATCGGCGACAGCCAGCTGAGTACCGGAACGGCATCCGGTCTGAGTATGACCAGACTCGGATAATATGCTATAAAGGCGATGGGTATGATAAATGTAAATATGAATCTGAACACCGAATTAAATATTGTTATCGGGTACTTTGCATAGTCCTTCATCTTCAGCGCAAGATCAAGTATAAAAAATGAATTCGTCAGCCAGAAGCATGTTGCAGCTGCCGCATTCTGCAGTGCGATCATTATAAGCGATGCCGTGATAAGGAATATGATCAGCTGGCATAATGCCCAGAAGGTAAAGGGCAGCGACATGTGAGACCATGCATAGGCTATGGTTCCTATACCGAAGGCCAGCTGGCCGAGGCCCTTGATATCAAATACCTCCGACTGATAGTAAAAGAAAAGGTTTATCGGACGGAAGCAGTATTTGATGAAATCCCCGGAGTAAACGTTCATACGCAGACTCCAGTTATTATCAAAAAGGCACTGTACCGGTGTAAGTGATACCAGTGAAAATCCGTACAGGAACAGCATTTCATAATAATCCCAGCCGTTGATGGATGAAAAATTCCGGAACAGTATCCAGAAGCTTATGAAGCCAGTTACATTCGTAGCGATCATTCCTATGGTGGATATTATGAAATCCGAACGGTAGCTCATCTTGCTCTTTAAATCCTGCACAAGGATCTTGCGATATATACGAAGATAGAATCCGAGTCCCCTCTTTGCAGGCATCGATGCCTCATTTACAGCAAGAGTATTCTCATTTGTCTGACTCATATGATCAACCTCCATTCACCGTGATGCGACGTACCGAGCTGTTCCAGAAAAGGCGTCCGAGAATTCCCAGAAGGATGCACCAGAAAAGCTGAAGTCCCATCATCCAGAGTATATTCTCCGGAGTTTCCTTACCTAACAGGATGGTCAGCGGTGTATTGTAAATGGATTGGAACGGCATGAAATAAACTGCCGTTTTCAGTCCCTCCGGGAAGAATGCCACCGGGATCGTCGCACCCGATAATAGCAGTACGATAACCTGCTTCATGATATTGATACCCCAGATCGATTCCGTAAAGATGCATATGGTACCTACTATAAAGTCTATGCTGTAGTTGATCACCACAGCCATTATCGCCGATCCCACGAACAGCAGCAGGTTCCAGCCCAGAGGGATAGTATCTCCCGTAACTATCCTTACGATGATCAGCGTCGGCAGGAAGGTCACGATAAACTGTGAAACTATGGTTCCCGAATAGGACCAGAAAAGATAGGTCCTGTATTTCATGGGCTTCAGCAGGTTAAGCACCATCTTGCCGCTCTGGATATCCCGGCCGATCTCCCATACGGAGTACATTTCCATAAATGTGAACATCGCCGTTGCCAGCACAAGATAGATCAGTGTATCTGAAAATGTCATCCCGTTCACCCGGTCAGTTCCGGCCGAATCGTAGATGGCCTTCCACAGGAAGTAGATAACGATCAGGTACAGCAGATTTCCTATAACCATAACAAAGAGGGAAAGCCGGTACTGTACCATTTCGATCACGCCTGCGCGAAGGAAGGTAAGGTATTTCCGCATTCTCACTCTTTACCGCCTCCTTCCCCGTGTCCGGAAGACTCTTCTTCAGCATTACTCACAGCTGCGCCTTCATATATCTTCCGGATGACCTCTTCGGTAGAGATCTCCTCCAGCTGCATATCGCGGACTGCGTAGGAATTCTGGATCTGTCCGAGTACATCCATCACCTTCCGTTTTTCTTCATCTACAAGGATGGTGATCCATTCCTCGTCTTCGGTCATGCCCACTGAGCACATGGGAAGCTCTGCTTCGATCTTTTCCTTATGCTTCTTCATATCTCCCGCAAGACGGAGCTTCAGTGTACGGTAGGATCCGAAGAATTTCTTCAGATGTTCAATATCATTATCGTAGAGCATTTTTCCGTGATCGATTATAACGATCCTGCGGCAGAGTGCATCCACATCCCCCATATCATGGGTTGTAAGGATAATGGTGGTACCCTTTTCCTGGTTCAGCGCATGGATAAGTGTTCTTATCTTTGACTTCATGGAGACATCTAGACCAATTGTGGGCTCATCCAGGTATACGATCTTCGGATTGTGCAGGAATGCCGCCAGGATATCACTCAGTGTTCTCTGACCCAGAGACATCTGACGTACCGGCTTGTGCAGCAGATCCTCAATATCCACAAGAGACCTGTACAGATCCAGCATATCCTTATAATTCTGATCCGGGATCATATATATATCCTTCAGAAGCTTCAGGGATTCTATAAGCGGAAGTGACCACCAGAGCTGGGATCTCTGTCCGAAGACAACTCCTATCTTCTCCGCATTTCTTGTACGGTTCTTATAGGGAATGGTCCCATCCACCATGATCTCTCCTGAAGACGGCTCCAGTACGCCTGTCATCATCTTGATAGTAGTAGACTTACCTGCACCGTTCGGGCCGAGATATCCTACAATTTCTCCCTTTTCTATGGAGAGAGAAATGTGACTCACCGCCGAAACGATCTTATAGTCCCTGGAGAAGAGATCCTTAAAACTTCCCTTAAGACCTTCGTGCCGGTTTAAAACCTTGAAGTCCTTACATACATCTTTCATGATGATTACTTTCTCTGCCATATTACGCCTCTTTTCTTATAAGCCCTTGACTTTTCTGATGATAATAAGTATATTATACATATAGCACTAATTATAGACCCAAAGCAGCTCAAAATTATAACAATATTGTTTCCGTGTGGAATATTGTTATAATTTTTCTATTATCAGGAGAAAATCGTTATGATTCGGGAACACATGGGACTCATCGTAAAGAGAGATGACGGTTCGGAACAGGTAAACTATGACGACCCTTCATTTCCGACCTATATTTATGACGGATGGATAAAGCCAAACGTCACCTGGGAGAAGGTTCCTCATTTCCATGAGGGTATAGAAATGGTATCCGTAAAATCAGGCACCATGGCCTATTCGGTAAATGGAAAGCTTATCATGCTGCATGAGGGGGATACCATATTCGTAAACTGCAATCAGATACATTACTCTCTTTCGATAGACGGCGGAACCGCGAGATATGTGATCTTCATTGCCGACCCCAGCATACTGAATGCATCCATAGCCGTGGAGACGCAGGCTCTGCTGCCGATAATCGCCAATCCGGACATTTCTTATCTGGGTTTCCGGCATCCTAATGAAAAATCAGAAGAGCTTTTTAAGCTTATGATGTCTCTCCCTGATATGCGGCGGGATCCCTTCCGGATCACCAAACAGTTTTTCAATATCTGGGAGATACTTCTGGATGCGGTTAAATCCTGGGGTATGTTAGATGAAGAAGCTCCCGCGGATACGCATTCACAGTCATTTAAGGCCATGATGTATTTCATTCAGAAGGAATATCAGCATCCCATAACGCTGGATGCCATCGCAGAAAGCGGAAATGTGAGCAAATCCCTGTGCAACAAGCTCTTCCACCATTATGTTGGAGACAGTCCCATCAATTATCTGCTGAACTTCCGGCTGCGCAAGGTTGCTGAATATCTGAGGACCAATACCCTTTCACTGACAGAGATAGCTGAACAGACCGGTTTCAACGGCACAAGCTATATGTCCGAAATGTTCAAGAAAGCCTTCGGTTCCTCGCCCAGAGATTTCAAGAAGACCTGGGCCGCCGCAACTGCGAATGTGACCGATGTATAAATGAAACAATTCAGCAACCCGTAAAATCAAAAAAATCAGTTTGGATAGTAAGGTTTCCAAACTGATTTTTTTGATTTTCACTGAGTAGTCAGAATGTGAAGCCTCTCTGACCATCCTGCGTTCCGGGCGCGGACATAGCAGCTGAATAGTTATCTTCACTTAATCTCTTCGATATTTGCTACACTATAGCTTCCGTCTGCTGCAGCTGTTACTGTCAGCATTGCATATCCTGTCTGAACACCTGATGTTGCGCTGTATGCATCACAGAAAATGAAATAATTGATCCCTGCTACAACCTGTGTTGCTGCCAGTGCCACCGGCTTATATGTTGCACCTGTCAGAGTTTCGGTTGCCTTATCAAATGCAGTCTTTGCGTCAGCAGTCAGCTCTGCGCTGCTGGCTGCAGTAATGCCGCCATCCAGCTCTTCAGTTGCAGGTCCTTCTATCGTTGTTTCTATAACATCTGTGATCTCTGCATTTCCCTGCAGATCCTTATACAGGGTTACGATCGCATAGTAGGGCTTTGCATCCGGAACGGTTGCCGTAACCGTACAGAGCAGACGGTAGTTCATGCCTGCAACCACCTGTGTACCTAACAATGCTACTGCATCATACATTCCGCCTGCCAGCTTCTCATTTGCCTTCTTTACCAGATCCCGGATCTCATCCGTGATCACCGGGGACTCAGGCTTTGTCCATCCGCCGCATATGGGATTTTCTTCCTCAGTCTGTGAAGTGGTTGCCTCCACCTTTGCTTCAGTTTCAGTTTTCCCGGCTAATGCCGCTGTAGACGCAGATGTATCTGCTGCTCTTTCGCTTCCTCCGCATCCTGCAAGCATCATTGCCAGTGCTCCTGTCATAATAATTGCTGTAATCTTCTTTCTCATAATCCTTTACCTCTCTTTTCAATGATATTTGCGCTCTTTATTTGCGCTTCTAACATGTATACAGATGTGTGAAGTAAAATGTTGCAATGTTTTTAAAATAATTTAGAAATTATTTCATAGTATCTTTCACCAATGAAGCAACCTCATCTTCATTCAATCCCTGTTCACAGTAAAGCGAATATGAATAGCTTCCGTCAGTCCAGACAGCTATCTGATATTTTCCGGGACTGCCCTTCAGAGTTACCGTATAGCCACCGGCATCAAGCGTCTTTTCCTTTGCATCCTCATCCAGATATACGCCTGAAATATCCCCTTTTTCCTTTGACATCCGGTAAATGATCTTCCTGTCCGTCCAGCTGTAATCGATCTCGGCATACTTATTACTGATATTAATATAGTTGGCCGAATTATACTTTTTGCTGAAGGAAACCGGTTCCTTTACATCAAAACCTATTGATGAGGAAAGCTCCGCCAGAGATGGCAGTTCTTTATTAAAATAATACCCTGCCGCCAGGTCATCGGGTTCCTCGGTCGTAGTGACAGCCGATGTATTCAATGCTTCTGTCGAGGATACCTCTGTCCGGTTTTTCCACGGCTGAAGGATCATGACAAGTATACCCGCAGCCGCAAGTATTCCGACAGCCGGAGCCCACAGCTCCAGCCTCTTTCTCCTTCTTTTTTTCTCAAGATGCTGTTCAACATTTTTGAGGACACGGCTCTCCATCTCTTCCGAAACCTCGATCCGTTCCATCAACTCCTTATATTTAGTCAAAGTCGTAATCCTCCTTCAGAATATCTTTAAGCCTGTCCCTGGCCCGTTTCAGATCCGAACGGACTGTAGATTCATTACGTCCGAGAAGCTTTGCGATCTCTGCCGTACGATAGCCCTCCACATAGAAAAGGTGGATCACCTCCCGTTCCTTCTCCGTAAGCTGCTTTACAGCTTCCCACACAAAAGAAAGATCCTCCTCATTCCCGGCGACAAGTTCCTCGTTCAGTTCATCGGTTTCGCGGTATCTGTTGTATTCGATCCTGTTCTTGGCTGCATTTGCCGCACATCTGAGCAGATAAGCCTTCTCATGCTCTTCTGAATCAAATACGGGATTTGCCTCCAGAACACGGATGATCGTGTCCTGCAGCACATCCTCTGAGTCTTCCATATTATGCAGATATGAATATGCAAGCCGCAGGATGGAATTCCCGTGTATCTTAATGAAGCGCTGTGCTCTCAGATTCTGCTCCTCCGGAGTGTCTGCGGCAGAAATAAACGGTATGTTTGATGATGCATGGCATACAGCATGTTTTACCCTGCTGACCAAATATCTTACCGCAGCCAGCATGGCATGATTTATCTTATTTCCGTTTTGGAGGTCCTGCTCATGTCTCTCTTCAGTAAAAGCCCGCAGCCTTCCGGTATAGGATAATATATTCCCGCGGATCAAAAGCTCCATATATAACTTCCTTTCCGTTCCTCACCTAATCTATATACAGATGGGGGACATGAAATGTTGCATGATTCTATGTTGATTTTCACATTATATGATGATGTTGGGGTAGAAAGTCCAAGCGACACGCTTGCGCGGTCGTTTGAGACCATAACTCTCCCGCAGAACACGAACGGTGTAGTCATTTTGTCCCAGCATCATTATATGTAATCCTGATAGTTACGAATGACCAACACCATAATAAAAACCCTGACGATATCGGTTCATTCTCACGATGCTCTACCCTTGAGCTACAGCTGCAGGATGCAGCCGGCGGGACTCGAACCCGCAACCCTCGTCATGAAGGAAGAAGTAAATGAACCTAGCTGTCAGGGTTACACTTCATAATAACACTTACGAAGCCGTTTGTCATCATACCTCTATGATGATCTTAATTTCCGTATATATGGTTGCAGTAAAAAGGCCTTCTGTACCGGACGCCAAAGCTAACAGGCTTTTCAAAACTCAAAAATTCCAGCCGGAAAACCCCTTCACGAAATATTCATGTATAATTCTCTTAAAAATAAACGTTGACCTTATGTTTCTTTCATGTTAAACTCCGAACAATTGTCCAAGGAATGTAACTGCCACATGAAATAAGAATAATATATCCTGAATGACAGAGAAAGCGAGCCCAAATAATGCTGTATTACGAGAAACTGATCAACGAATCATCGGATGAATGGATCCTCTTCATTCATGGTCTCGGCGGAAGTATAAAAACCTGGAAATATCAGATTGATAAATTCTCTCCTCATTATAACATTCTTCTTGTTGACCTGGACGGTCATGGAAAAATCTAGTCCCTTAAAGCTGTTTTCAAATTACAAGCTCCGGTTTTTCCCATAACGAAGATCTCTTATGTACGTAACATCTTCCGGGATCACAAGACCTTCATCCCTTTTTTTGTCATTTCTGCTCCAGCTGCGCCGTATTACAAAAGACTCGATCGACATATCATTTTCTCTCCTTTTCTGAGGCTATATTTCAATCTGATCATAAATCACCTGATTACATGCAGCAATCGAAAAAACGGTCAAATGTTTCTGCTGCTTATGATGACAACAGTACGGGCCTCCTTCGTAAGCGGGTCTTTTACGGAATAATCAAAAAGAACATAACTTTCTTCCCCGGAAGTATCCTCTTTCTGCCATTTTTCCGGGTTTTTCATATCCCATACCGGATAGATAAAATGTTCCAGATGCGTGATCCCCGAAAGCTGACGGCTGTCATACTGCCCTAAATGAGGAAGATATCTCCTTGTCTTTTCTTCTTCCCTGTAAAAAGCATGTCTGTAATCCTTAAACGCCTCATCTGTAAGGGATCTGCAGAATTCAGGCCGGCTCTTCATATTCTCACGCAGATACAGGTCATAGGTGATAAGCTCGGTGTAGAGATCCTTCTTTCCCGGATCATACTCCGATACAAAATCCAGAAAAACCCTGTAGCGGTATGCTCTGGAGGGGCTGTTTATGAACAGGCCTCTCTTTTCATAATACTCCGCTAATTCTTCAAACATCCGGAAAGGCGATGCAAAGACATTTTTCATATACTGCAGCGTATTAACAAACTGGTTACTGTTATAGTATAGCTCCACCATTTCTTCTATCTTTTTAAGGCGGATAACATCACCATAGGAAAGCCACCTGGTGCTCAGCACTTCATAGGGCGGCTGCTCCGTATAGGATATACCAAACTCCTCCGTCTGACCGTAGATCGGCGCACCGTTTAATACCTTAAGGAAGCCAAGCTGAAGCTGGTTCGGCTCCATGGCGTATACCCTGTCAAAGGAGCTCCCGAAGCTCTCATAATCCTCATAGGGAAGTCCTGCTATCAGATCCAGATGCTGATGAATATTTCGATTCTTCCTGATCTCTGAGACAACCTGTATAAGCCTGTCCTTATCCATCCGCCGGTTGATGGCCCGGAGTGTCTCTTCATTGAAGGACTGAACGCCGATTTCCAACTGTACCTGTCCCGGCCTCATTTTATGAAGGAGTTCAATCTCATCATCCTTCAGGATATCTGCAGATATTTCAAAATGGAAATTAGTGATCCCGTTATCATGTTCATAAATATACCGCCAGATCTCCATGGCATGTTCGTGATTGCAGTTGAAGGTTCTGTCTACAAATTTCACCTGAGTGACACCGGCCTTCAGGAAAAAATCCAGTTCCTTTTTCACCAGCGAAATATCCCGGAACCTTACCGTCTTGTCAATGGCTGAAAGGCAGTAGCTGCAGCGATACGGACAGCCCCTGCTGCTTTCATAATAAATGATCCGGTTGGAAAACATTTCCGTATTCTGATACAAAAACGGAAGACTGCTCATATCCATGATCTCCCGCGGCAGGGTAAATCCTGATTTAAGATAAAGCCCTGCAACACCGGAAAAATCCGGTTCTTCCTGTTTATGATACTGCTCAAGTATTTCAAAGAAGGTTATCTCTCCCTCTCCCACCATGACTCCCTTAACCTTCGGGTACTGACGGAGCAGCTCCGGAGCCCTGTAGCTCACTTCAGGTCCACCCAGCCAGATATCTGTATCCGGAAGAACCTTCGGAAGATCTTCAAGCAGTTCCCCGATGATACTCCTGTTCCAGATATAGCAGGAGAACCCCACAGCGTCAGGCTTACTTTCATATATCCCCGCCAGAATCTCATCCTTTTTCTGATTTATCGTATATTCTGTGATCTCCATCATATCCGCATATTTTTCCGCGGAATATGAATAAAGTGAGTATACCGCGGGATTGGAATGAATATATTTTGCATTCACCGCAACAAGCAAAAATTTCATTTCAGAATACTCTCTCCTTCTGCCGGTCAGGACTCAAAATAATATAAAGCCCCTGATCACAATAATTTGTAACTTTTTAAGGCTCTTCAGGGGTGAAGGTGGGTGAAAAGCACCCACCTTCACCCCTGAAGAGCCTCTAATTCCGGTATATCTTACATATCCATTAAAATATCAAACACCTCACCACACGGAGTCCCGTTCTGCAAGAGGGCGTCAAGTATTTTCCCGGAGTACAGCTTTCTGGCGTTTTCGACTGCCTTGCTGTTCGTTTCATAAAACCTGCTAAGGACTTTTCCCGAAGCCCCACGCTCTAAGTGTCTTAACTCGTAGTAACTTTGTATCGTCAGTTGGAAAAGCTCACCCTCGCCGCCCTCGTGGATGCAAGTGACTTTTTTGCCAATGTAGTAGGGATCCTGTTTTGTCAGGTGTACCATTCCGCAGTAGTCATCAAAAGCAGCAAAACGAACGGTCTTTATGTGTCCCATAAGTATCATTCCCATGCACATCGGGCACGGCTCCATGGAGGTGTACAGCACAGCTGATCTTGAATCCGTCTTATCAGTATTCAGCCGACGCAGAGCATTTGCTTCGGCGTGAGAAATCTCTTTGTTTATCGTGTCTGCTTCATGGCTTCGGTTTCTGTCGCTAAGGATAAGCTGACCCTCTTTATCGATAATTGCGGCTCCTATCGGGGTTGAGCCAAAGCCAAATGCCTTCCAGGCTTCTTCAAAAACCGTTTGCCATTGATGAGACAGATCTCTCCACATAAACGCTTCTCCTTAAATATCTTATTTCATAAAACTTGAATACAATCTGCTCAACAAATCGCATTATCCTGTGAAGTTAAATATCTTCCGATTTAATCGACTATATTCAAAAGAATGCGCTGTTTACAAGGGACATCTGATTGTTTTCCTTCTTTGGATGATTCGTTTTCCCTTACTTTTTCCCTTATGGGATATTTACAAGGGAAACCTCATCCTGACAGCTTATCCAACAACCGTCCGGCATTTTGCTTGGACTCTCTTGTTGCGTGAGCGTACACATTCATTGTCGTACTGACATCTGAATGTCCGAGAAGTTCCTGCACATCTTTCGGCAATGCGCCATTTGCCAGAAGATTTGTCGTGTAGGTATGACGCAGTACATGGAAATGAAATCCTTTCAGTTCCGGAACCTTCTTCAATACGAGTCTGCAGATCGTATCAATCGTAGCAGGACGAAGAAGGCATCCACATTCCTTTCTGCAGACCAGATCGATTTCTCTGTACCCTTCGGGAATGGATTCCGTCGCGTCATAATCGCCATAAATGTAATATACACGATTTTTTTCCGGTGCTTCTTTGAAATAGCAGTTACGGTAAAGATCACGGTATTTCCAGACATTCTTTTTCTGCTGTTTCCGAGCTTCCTTCAGGATTTTCGTAAGTGCGCTGCCAAAATCTACCGTCCGGATCTTTCCCCTCTTTGTAGGTCCGATCTCTACCCGGAGATTCTTCGAGCTGAAGTGAATACTTCTTCGCACCGTCAGATACTGTTCCTTGATATTTATGTCCTGCCAGGTAAGACCTGCCACCTCTCCGAGCCGAAGCCCTGTATAGTAGGAAATCTGAACCGGAAGAACCGCGTCAGGATGATGCTACGATCCTGGGGCATTGCCCCAGAAATCCATTCAGGCCTTTCGGGCCCTTTGATAACTACATTTTATACCCATTTAAACTCAAGCCAAATTCTGTGTAGTTCTGACAAGCAACGCTTCCATGGACAATTTGTCCATAGAAGCAGCTTGTTGGGGGCTCCGCCGCCCAATCCCCCGACCAGACCTTATTCTCATTTCTATTTCGGATCAGGCAGTTCATCATACATTTCCTCTACCAGCTCACACAGAAACTCTCTATTATCAACATCATCCACCAGAATCATCTCTTTTGCCCCATCATACGGTAGTTCCCTCTTTGCATCCGGCATCAGCTTCACCGCTACCGGGAAAGATTTTACCAGAAGCCTGTCATCATAAATACCACCGAATATCCTTCCTCGATAATACAAGATATATTCGTCCATCATCGCCCTGCAGCTGATTTCATCAAGTTCTGAGAACTGCTCCAAGACGAAATCCAGATACTCTTTCGTTGATGACATAGACTATTCCTTTGCCTTAATCGGATGCCTGATTACAGTCTTCAGCTTCTCTGGAGCAACCTTCCTGGCATCACTCAGATAAATCTCATGGTGCAGCCGTTTGTCCGTAATATCCAGCTCATAACCCTGCCGTTCCACGAACTCATGCATCATAGCAACCGTAGCAGGCTCATCATCATAAGAACCGATATGCATACACTGTACGCATAGACCTTCCGCAACCGTCAGAAACTCCACTTTGGAGAAATCCTGTTTTTTCTTTTTCGTTGCTTCATTCACAGCCCACTTGAAATCATCTTCTGTCACAAAATCAGGAAGGCGGATTACAGATATCCAATGGAAATCTTCTTTATGTGCATAGTCAATCACCGCATTCATATTCGGCTTCGCCGAAGCGGCTCCCTGCCACCAGAATCCCTCCAGCGGCGGAACAACATAATCGAAATACCCTTCAATTCGATGGTCGCCTTTCTTGCTCATCTTGATTGTAAAGGCGATTCCATACAACAACCCGATAGCCTTCTTATACTCACCATCCTCCTGATTCGGATCTCCTGATCCGCGAACAGCGATATAATTCATACTCGGCACTGACACAATTTCGGGCTTATTCTTTGGCATGTAAAACTCTTTGTATTCTTTCTTGAAATCAAATGCCACCGTAGCTTACCTCCCCGCATCCTTCTCCTCAATCCATGTGAAGAGCTTATCCAATCCCATATTCTCTTTCCTTGTTTCCAAAAACATTCCTGCCGTATACCACGAATGCGTATTCTTCTTATCCTTCACCTCGTACAACTCACAGGAGTTTCCCAGTGCTTCTGCTCTTTTTGCAAAATCCTCCGCACAGCCATACTCAATCAGTCCGTCATGTTTGCTCTGAATAAGCAGCATCGGTATATGATTCTTTGACATAAGAGATACTGGCTCACCGTTTCTCCTGTTATAATCCTTACGGAAAAACTGATTCAGCAGCATCTGGACAGCAAACGACTGATCATTACGAAAACTATATGGTCCTCCGGTTCCGATAAATCCTATGACATTCGAAACATCCACATTATATTTCTTCTGTATCTTCCGACAGTAGCACAGAATGGATGACAAATGAGCTCCGGCGGAAGGCCCTGCAACAATGATTTTTGAGATATCCACTTTTTTCTCCTTCAGCCAGGATATTGCCGTATTGTAACCCTTGCATACATCTCGGATCTGACAGGGATATTTATATGATGTTGGGGTAGAAAGCCTATGATCATAGAGGCTCAACCCCTGTGTACCTTGACAATTTCATATAAAGTAGTGATTTGTTATCGATTGGTCTATATG
>Ga0310691_10000275_pt1 | contig 105412 bp, 85 predicted proteins | sample 176DNAGHGlowgp2_FD_203887 | JGI IMG/M metagenome (GOLD analysis project Ga0310691, IMG submission 203887) | Sheep rumen microbial communities from Palmerston North, Manawatu-Wanganui, New Zealand - 1766 DNA GHGlow gp2 (v2) (version 2) | ecosystem: Host-associated > Mammals > Digestive system >...
TGACTTATTATTAAGCCTTTGTTTCCTGAAATTTACATTTGTTAAAGTTCGCTTCTTTTCATCGAAATGAAAGAAACATTTCAAACGAATCTTCAAGGTTGTTTCACTATTCAGTTTTCAAGGTTCATATACTGAAAATAACCGCCCGTAGGGCGTCAGCAAAGGTGATTATAACACCGTGGATATGCAATGTCAACAACTATTTTCATCTTTTTTTAAGCCTTTTTTCGAGGTATTTTCCCTACCACAACATGTTGTCTTCATAGCCCCTTTGTTACCACAAGAGCGTTCCGGGAAGCCCTGTCTATTATGGCATTTTTCGAATTCTTCTTCCCGCATCGTCTGACTTTCTTCATAAAAACGGCACCAAACCCCGACAGGTCTGATGCCGCATGGAATAACTCGTAAAACAAACCGTTTCTACCATCTCGCAAGATGCACGGCGAAGCCGCCGAAATCCTGCTTGAGGTAGATCAGTTTGATGTTTCCTTTTTCATCGCGCATAACGGAGTCGTAGTCGAGCTCGATTCCATTCCTCTCAAGATAGGCAATTGCACGGTCCATGTAGTTCGTCGCAACCGCGATGTGCCCGAGCCGTCCCTCGCCGTCGTACTTCATGATCTCAACGCCGCCTCCGACAAAATAGGAAATCGGAATCTCGTGAATGTCCATTCCGAATATCGCAGAGAACAGCTTGGCCGTGCGGGCAGCCTCTTCCTCATTTGCGGAATTGATACCGATATGCTTCACGCCGAAGCCGAGCATCTTGCCTACGGCTCCCTTCGTGAGCGCGGTGATTCCCGCAAAATCTCCGGCATTGATCATGTCCGGCTTCACCATCCAACTGCCGCCGCAGGCAATGATCTTATTGAAATCGAGGTAACTCTTCAGATTGGCCTCGCTGATTCCGCCGGTCGGCATGAACATCAGCTTGCCGTACGGCGCAGACATCGCCTTAATCATCGGAAGACCTCCACTTGCTTCGGCCGGGAAAAATTTCACGACTTCAAGCCCAAGCTCCAACGCCTGTTCAATCTGGGAAGGATTGTTCACGCCGGGCACAATTGCAACACCTTTTTCAAGGCAGTACTTTACAACCTTCGGATTCAGTCCGGGGCTCACGATGAACTCGGCTCCTGCTGCCAATGCCGCATCAACCTGCTCCGTCGTAAGAACGGTTCCTGCGCCGAGAAGCATCTCGGGATACGCCTTCTTCATCGCGGCAATCGCCTCACCTGCGGCCTCGGTCCGGAAAGTCACTTCCGCAACCGGAAGCCCTCCGTCGATCAAAGCCTTCGCAAGATCAACCGCATCCGAGGCGCGGTCAATCCGGACAACCGGAATGATGCCGAAATCGCGAAACTTCTTTAAAATCTCATTCATTGCCTTACCTCTTACTTTTTCAAAATTCCGGACAGCGTAACGAAACCGCCGTTCAACGGATTGTGGTCATACCAATACTTCAAAACGGAATTCTGCTCGATGCAGGACATCATATTCTGTCCGATATCGAGGTTCGCCGTTGCGGTCGCAAATACAAACAGGATGAAGATGAAGCACGCTCCCATCAGCAACCCGACCGTCATGCCGGCAAGCCGGTTCGCTGCGCGAAGCCCGGGCGCCTTGGCGATCAGATTGAGCGCCATGAACGCAAGGAACACCAACAGCCATATCACGAGGAACGTAAACAGATAGACTACCGCCTGCAGAATAATCGTGGCAAGCGAGGTCGCCACATAATCCTTCGCGTCCTCCACGCCGAGATCCTTGTAAGAGTCTTCCGTATTATATATTCCGAGTTCTTCGCGAATCGATTCGGGAATCTTCAGGTCGTCCAAAATCTCTTTCGTAACGGTCTTGTCAAAATGGATGTCGTCCAAATTCAGCTTATCCGTGACCTTTTCCTTCACCCGGATGACCGAAGGCGAATCTTCCTTCACGAGCACCTTCGAAATGATCGGTGCAACGATCGCCGTCAGAATCAGGGCGAGGGCAAATGCCACAAGATAATACACCATCTTCACCACGCCGAGCTTCAAACCGATCAGCCCGAGCACGACCAGACTGCATATGCACGTAATAACCAGCCAGTTCATGTCTTACCTCCTTATTTCTTCTCCCCAACGAGACGTACCCTCTCAAGATAGGTGTCTCCCACAAACAAATACTCATTCGTTCCGTCGAGCCCCAACGCATAACGGAGGCCCTTCGTCAGATTCACGCGGATCTTATCCCTGCCGCCGATTCGGAAGATATACACCTCCGACTCGTTGAACATGATTCCGTCGTTTCCGTCAATCAGAAAATCGGTGTAAAGTTCCGAAATGCCGCGCTCGTCCAACACTTTTCCTTCGAGGTCGTAAACCCGCACAAGAAAGTTTCCTCCGCCGGCGTTGCTTTCGGTCACAAGCGCCAGGCAGGAATCCGAATAGGAAACCATGCTGATCGGCGCATCCGCGACAATCTCCTTGCGAAGATCCGCGATTTCTTCCATATCGTAGATGCGGACACCTTTGTCACCGTAAGCCGCAATCGTATTGTTGTTGACAAATTCGACATCGGCTATCATTTCGTCCGCAAATATCTCGACTGCCACAAGTCCGTCGTAATAGTTTCCGCCGACAGCGCCGAAGTTATAAAACGACAGCTGTGTCTGCAGATGGTCTTCTTTAAACGAGGCAAATGCCGTCACAAGCTTTGTGCCGTCGTTCGAAAGAGAAAAATCAATCGGAAATCCGCTCGTCGAAACAAGCGTATTCATGTCGACCAAAACGGTCCCGTCCGCTTCGTACAGCCGGATGAAGTCCTCATCGCCGTTGTTCATCCATACCGCGGTCACGCCCTGCGAAGCAACCTGTACCTTCACAATCTGGTAGGCCGTCGTAATCGGTGTCGATTCCCCGTTCGGATTGATGATGACCAGGGATTTGCCGCCGACCTCGCCGACCGCAGCGGAGTTGCCGCACGTGTCGCCGTAGGGACGGTTCATATTATAGGAAACCGCAACAACCGTCTTGCCCTTGCGGTCAACAATCTCGGCGCCGTCACGGGTATAACGGAACACGCCCTTCGCAGACGGCAGGTAATGCGCCTCACTCGTCTCGGCGAATTCCGTCGTCTTGCCGATCACGTCGAAATTCTCATAGGTTCTTCTGTCCCGGTTTCGCTTCGAAATGTATACCGACAGTACAATGACCAGTACCGCCAGCACCGAAGCTCCGCCGATAATATGCCACTTATATTTCTCCATAACACTCCGCGGGATTACAGTTCCCTGCGTCCTTCCAAAGCACGAAGCAACGTCACTTCGTCAATATACTCCAAATCGCCGCCGACCGGAACGCCGTTCGCAATTCTCGTAACCTTGATTCCCGTCGGTTTAATCAGCCGGCTGATATACATCGCCGTCGCTTCCCCCTCCACGCCGGAATTGGTTGCAATGATTACCTCGTCCACGTCGCCCTGCAGACGCACCATCAGTTCCTTGAGCTTAATGTCTCCGGGCCCGATTCCGAGCATCGGGGAAATCGCCCCGTGCAATACATGGTAGACGCCGTCGTACTGCCCGGTCTTCTCATAAGCAGCCAGGTCGCGCGGGTTCTCGACGACCATGATCACCTTATGGTTCCTCTTCGGGCTGCCGCAAATCGGACACTCCTCGCGGTCCGTCAGCGTAAAGCAGGTCTTGCAGTACTTGACATTGTTCCGTGCGGAAAGCATCGTCTCCGTCAGCTTTTCCACCTGCTCCTTCGGCTGATTGATGATGAAAAATGCGAGGCGCTGGGCAGACTTTGTCCCGATTCCCGGAAGTCTCCCCAGTTCTGAAATCAATTTGCTGATATGTTCGCTGTAATATTCCATTCCTTATCCTGTCTGAATCAGAACAGCCCGCCGAAACCGCCGAGTCCGCCGATTCCGCCGGCAATTTCATTCATCATCTCGGCACTCTCCGCTTCCATCGTGCGAAGCGCTTCGTTAACAGCCGTCATGATGAGGTCCTGCAGCATCTCAACATCGTCCGGATCCACAACCTCGGGAGCAATCTCGATTCCGACGACTTCCTTCTGTCCGGAAACACGTACCTTAACGGCACCGCCGCCCGACGTAGCTTCCCAAACCTTCTCCTCAAGCTCCTTCTGTTTCTCCTCCATCTGGCGCTGCATCTTCTGTGCCTGCTTCATCAGATTGTTCATGTTGCCGGGCATCATGCCGCCGCCGTATCCGCCTCTTTTTGCCATTTGTCTAATCCTCCTGTGTAATCGTAAATCCGTTCAGTCTTTCATTCAAAACGGTAATATCCGCTTCCTTGCGGAACGCCTCCGCATTGCTTTCATAAGCCATCTCGACTTCAATGTTGACGCCGACCATCTTCGCGATCAGCTTCCGAAGCTCTTCCTTGCGCGCATCACGGTCCATGTAGCAATGGTCGGTCTTGTTGGAGAAGAGAATCCGAAGCCGGTTCTCTCCCGCCGGGCAGGGCTTCGCGCTTAAAAGGGACAGTCTGCCGGGCATCGGGAAGCTCTCCACGATTCCCTTCCAGTCCTGCGCAATTCTTTTCAAATCCTCGGGCAATGCAACCGGTACTTCAACGGGTGCTTCCTCCTCGGGCTCCGCCGCGGTCTCCGCGCTCGGAATCGCCACGCCCTCACGCTTCAGGGTTTCGGTTGTTTCCTCAAGCTTTCGGATTCTTGCAAGCACCGCATCGTTATCCGTATCGCTTTCGGGACGGCACATGCGCATGAATTCCATCTCGATCAGGATGCGCTTCTGAGTGGCATAACGGATCTTGTTCGTCAGCTCGCAGCAGATTCCGATGAACCGCATCAGCTCAGCCTCCGTAAAGACCTGCGCCTCCTGCTTTAAGATTTCCATCTGCTCGCCGGACACCTCAAGGATATCCTGCACGTCCCCACCTCCCGCTGTCAGCAGAAGGTTTCGCATATACCATGTAAAATCCACAACGAAACGCGAAAGCTCGCGCCCCGCAATGACCAGCTCATCGAGAAGCTTCATGCATGCCGAGACATTTCCGTCCCGGACGTAGCGAAGCATCTTCGCAAACACTTCCATGTCGACCGTGCCTAGAATGCCGAGCACCTTGTCGTACGTAAGCTCCTGTCCGTAGTAAAATGCCACGCAGCGTTCCAAAAGGCTTAACGCGTCACGCATCGATCCGTCAGCCGCTTTGGCGAGATACGTCATGGCCTTTTCCTCGGCCGTAATGCCCTCGCGTCCGCAGATGTCCATCAGCCGATCGGCAATCGTCTCCATCCGGATCCGCTTGAAATCATACCGCTGGCACCGCGAAAGAATCGTGATCGGAATCTTGTGCGCCTCGGTCGTTGCGAGGATAAATACGACATACGACGGCGGTTCCTCGAGCGTCTTTAAAAGCGCGTTGAAAGCGCCCTGAGAGAGCATATGAACCTCGTCGATGATGTACACGCGGTACTTTCCTTCGGTCGGCGAATACCGGACCTCGTCCACGATCTCGCGGATGTTGTCCACGCTGTTGTTGCTGGCGGCATCGATTTCCGCCACATTCATCGAGCTGCCCGAGAGGATGTTTTTGCAAACCGCGCACTCGTTGCACGGATTTCCGTCCTTCGGATTCAGGCAGTTGATTGCCCGCGCGAAAATCTTCGCGACGGAAGTTTTGCCTGTGCCTCTCGTCCCGCAGAAGAGATAAGCGTGGCCGACGCGTTCGGACAGAATCTGATTCTTCAGGGTACGCACAATATCGTCCTGGCCTTTTACTTCCGAAAAGGTGTCCGGACGGAACTTGCGGTACATAGCCGTGTATGCCATCATTTACCTCCTGCGCAGAATAACTCATTCTGATAAATTGTACCACAAACATTGTGAAAAAACAATATTCGAGGGGAAATGCAAGAATATGTTGCGTTTTTTCGGGTCCCCCGGGAAGCGTCCCATTTTCCTTCGGCAAAGCCCCGAAAATCTTGTTGTCTCCTTTTATTTGCGCTATACTGATTTTATAACAAATCGTCGCCTTTCCTGAAAAGGCGGGTTTGATTTACGCAAAGAGGAGGCCGTTTCATGAATAACAAAAAACCTGTATTGATTCGCATGATTGTGCTTTTTGCCGTTCTGGCAATCGCATTTCTCGTCGGATGGATCGGCGACTGGATTGATTTCTACGATCTGGGGGATGTCTTTGGTGATTTCCAGGCTGTGAAGCTTTTGTACCTTCTGTGCATGGTATGCGGCGTGCTGCTTGTCGAAACACTGATCGTGTTCATTCTCGGCCTGTTCGAGCCCGAGAATCACCGCGTGCGCTCCGTGCTTTCAATCGTATCAAGCATGTTAAAGTACGTGACCGCCATCGTCATCTTATGCTGGGGCCTCTCGATTCTCGGCTGCAACGTTTCGACGATAGTTGCCAGCGTCGGAATTTTAGCCCTGGTCATCGGCTTCAGTGCGGAAAGCCTGATTGCCGACGTTGTGACCGGAACCTTCATGCTGTTTGAGAATCAGTATAATGTCGGCGACATCGTAGAGGTCAGCGGCTTCCGCGGAACCGTGACCAGCATCGGCATCCGCACCACCTGCATTACCGATCCCGGCGGAAACGTAAAGATTGTCAACAATTCCGCGATGCAGAACATCCTGAACCGCTCCGACAAGCCTTCCCGAAGCATCAGCGACATTGCGATTCCTTATCAGACCGATCTCGAGAAGCTTGAGGCCGGCATTCCGAAGCTTGTGGAGGAAATCTTCGCAAAGCATCCCGATGTCATGAAGGAACCCCCGAAATACCTCGGCGTGCAGGCGCTTGCCGACAGCGCGGTCGTTCTCCGTTTCGTGGTAAATGTGGACGAAAAAGATATCTATTCCGGCGCGCGGATTCTGAACCACGATCTCCTGCTCGGCTTCCGAAAGCTCGGCGTGGAGTGCCCGTTCCCGCAGCTCGATATCCATACCGACAAGTCCTGATTCACGGTTCGTTAAGAACTCTGCATCAAGGAGGAATTTATGGAATTTAACCGTATACCGGATGAATACAATCGATTACCGGAAGAAGCTCATCTTGTTCCCGAAATTGCTTCCCCGGCACCGGAATGTCCTCCCATGAGCCCGGAAATCACAACTGTTCCGGAGGAATTCTCCGTTCTTCCCGAAGCAGCCGATCAGAAAGCGGACCGGTCCCAAAGCCGAAACGTTCTTAAGAAGCTCTTCCGAAGTCTTCAGATGCCTGTTGCCGCTGCCCTTGCGACCACTGCCGTGTTTCTCGCCGCGTCCGGAGCCGACCCGCTCGGAAACGACTTTTTGGCAAGCGGAAACGACGATCCGATTTCCGTAGCCCTTTCGACTCCGACACCGACACCGACCTTAGGACCGGCACCTACAGAAGCTCCGACACCGACGCCGACGCCTGCGTATCTGAATTATCCGGAGGGCTCCGTCGCGGACGCAACCGAAAAAGTGCTGACGGTCATCCATGCTTCCAATGAGCCGGACTATATCTTTGAGTCCTCGCCGTGCGAGACAGAGCAGGAGGCTATGGCGGAAGTCAAGGCATGGCTTAAGACCTGGGGCGGCAATCCGAACTTTCTGCCCGAAACATCGCGGACCAGAAAGTTCCTCGGCTATCAGCTGAGCGACGATGCCATCATCTCCGGCAGCGGCGACAGCCCGCAGTCCATGGTGCTTCTCGGCGGAAGCATCTATGCCGTATATCAGGTGGACATCTACTGTGACGCTTATCTCAGAAGCCACGCCGAAGGTTATTATGAATTCGGTGACTCCACGCTTCCGTTACTTCCGAATCTCGATCCGGACTTCGCCGGTGATATGGCCTGGAATGAGGAAAGGCTTCCCGAGCAGTATGTCCGCATGGTACTGGAAGGAGATACCGCTTACCGCTACCTTGAGATGGGTGAGGTCTGGGAGAAGTACTACAGAGGACAGCTTGCCGACGTACCCGGAGCGACCTATGATCCAAGCTCGAATACCTTAACGCTCGAGAACTGCACGGCGGAAGTTTTGGACATCAACCTCATGGGCAACGGCTTCACCGTCAACCTGATCGGGGAAAACCGGCTCGGATGCATTACCGCCTGGGGTGCGATGTACGGCGGCAGCATCACATTTTCCGGAACCGGCTCTCTGATTGTTAATGAGAGTCAGGCAAATGCCGTCGGCTTACTTCTGAATGCCGAGGGCAGCCAAAGCGCAGTCATCTGTAAGGGCGGCGTGGAAATCGAGATTTACGGCTCTGAAAAGGCAATTGAAGTTGTGGATTCGCTTCTCGACAATCCGATTTGCTTCCTTGCGGATCACACCCTGCTTTCAGGCGGCGTTCGAAACGTCACGGAGAATACCGCTCCGGACGGAAGCACCGTCTATAGCGCAACCGTCGTAATTCCCGACGGAACGCCTGCAACCTTCGCCGGATTCGAATCTCTCGACTGACCTTTCGTTGAAAAAGCCGATCTCCTTTACGGGAGACCGGCTTTTCTTATGCCTTCTTATTCTCTTCTCGTCTGATCTTTTGGTACAGTTCCTCGGTCGCGAGCGCCATCTTCGTGACGGCGAAATCGTTTCCGTGCGGGTACACGTACCAGGTGTCCTGAAGCGTGTTCAAATCGACGCAGTCCCCGTATTTGCCGAGGTATTCGTACTCGATATGGACCGAATACTGCGTCGCGGCCGGAATCTCCATGGAAAATGCCATGCCCTGATCATCGGTGCCCCACACCCGGAAACCCTTTTCGTCGTGTACCATTTTCCCGTTTCCGAGCCGGACATAGCCCTTCGCATTCGGAAGCGAATCCACGTGGACATCGAGCTCTCCGCTTGTGTATGTGCCTGCCTCCACTTCGGCCCGCACATTGCTGCGCTCCCATTCATACCAGTCGGGAATATGGGAGAACTCGGTCTGCCCGTCCTCTGCGGTCAGCTCGTTTAACTCGTTTAATACCCAGGTCTTCCCGCAGGCCTTGCAGCGAAGCTGCGTTCCTTCCGTTTCCATCCGGAACTCGGTTTTACAGGCAGGGCACTGATAGAGCACCTTTTGCAGTCCCTCGGCGCGCTTTTTGTATTTCGTCCGAAGTCCGCGTTCCTTCTGCCACCGGTAATCGTCATATTGAAATGCGTCGACGAGCTTTTTGTTAATCTCCTCAACGCTCATCCCGGCAAGCTCCTCCGGCGTGAACAAAAGCGTCATCTCCGCCTCGGTCGGCTTTATGCCGCGGTCGTGCAGATTCCAAAACGGCGAGGTCACATGGTTTCCGTGGCAGATAAATGTCACGACCGGAACCTTCATGGCCTTGCAAAGCTTTCCGAGAGATTCCGGAAGCACGGCTGTCGTGCCGCAAAGCGAATAACGCGCCTCCGGATACACAACCGCGATGTCCCCGTTTTTGAGCACCTGCTTCAGCTGCTTCACGAGGACGATATCGTTCGTGAATTTGCGCTTGCAGATGCAACCCACGTTCCGAAGAAGCTTCTCCCTGCCGATGAAGCCGTCAATCGCGACGACATAATTGGCGCGGCTCGGGAAGATGGCCTTCGTCAGAACCTTGAAATCCAAAAAGGAATTATGATTGCAAAGCATCAGATACGGCGGCTTGAGCCCTTCCGTGCGGGTTTTCGTAATCTTCGTCCGGTGTTTAAAGACGTCAGGCGCACTCAGGATATACGTCAAAGGCCGCAGGTACCATTTCGTCCGTACCGGCGGCTTGCTCATATCGAATCGCGTGAAGTTTTTGCTGTCCATAAGATACTCCTCTTATGAAAACAGGGGGTCGTGAACGGCCCCCTGTAAATATCGGATTATCCCGCTGTGCGGTATGTGCTGCTTAGTATCCCATGTCGGGTGCAGCCGGTGCGGCAGGCTGAGGCTCCTTCTTAATCGCAACAACCGCTTCGGTCGTCAGAAGGGTAGCGGCAACGCTCGTAGCATTCTCCAGTGCGCAACGCGTAACCTTAACGGGATCGATGATTCCGTTCTCAACCATGTCAACATATTCGCCCTTGTAAGCATCAAATCCGATGCCGGGCTTCGAGTGCATAACCTTATCGACAATGACGGTGCCTTCATAACCGGCATTCTTCGCAATGATCAAAAGCGGTGCCTGAAGGGCTTTCAGGATGATGTTGGCGCCGGTCTTCTCGTCGCCTTCCATCTTGGCTGCAACAGCGGCAACCTTATCGATTGCATGCAGGTAAGCGGAACCGCCGCCTGCGATGATGCCTTCCTCAACAGCAGCCTTCGTAGCGGCAATGGCGTCCTCAAGACGAAGCTTTGCTTCCTTCATCTCGGTCTCGGTAGCAGCGCCGACACGGATAACGGCAACGCCGCCTGCGAGCTTAGCCATACGCTCCTGAAGCTTCTCCTTGTCAAATGTGGACGTGGAAGTCTCGTACTGTGCCTTAATCTGCGCGATACGTGCGTTCACGGCAGCCTTGTCGCCTGCGCCGTCCACAATCGTCGTGGATTCCTTCATAACCGTAACGTTCTTGGCTTCGCCGAGCTGATCGATCTTCGTATCCTTAAGCGTCAGGCCGACTTCCTCGGAAATTACCTGGCCGCCGGTCAGGATTGCGATATCCTGCAGCATTTCTTTTCTGCGGTCGCCGTAGCCGGGTGCCTTAACGGCAACAACGGTAAATGTGCCACGCAGCTTATTGAGAATCAACGTCGAAAGAGCTTCGCCCTCAACATCCTCTGCGATGATCAGAAGCTGACGGCCGCTCTTAACAACTTCCTCGAGAATCGGAAGAATATCCTGGATATTGCTGATCTTCTTATCGGTCAGAAGGATGAGCGGGTTGGTCAGACGGGCTTCCATCTTGTCCATATCGGTAGCCATGTATGCGGAGCAGTAGCCCTTGTCAAACTGCATGCCCTGTACGACCTCAAGCTCGGTCTTCATGGACTTGCCTTCCTCGATGGAGATAACGCCGTTGTCGGTAACCTTCTCCATGGCGTCGGCAACCAGAGCGCCTACTTCCTCACTGCCGGAGGAAATCGTTGCAACCTTAGCAATGTGCTCCTTGCCGGAAACCGGAGAGCTCATGCCCTTCAGGGCCTCAACAGCCGTCTCGGTAGCCTTCTTCATGCCCTTACGAAGAACAATCGGATTCGCGCCTGCTGCCAGGTTCTTCATGCCTTCGTTGATCATTGCCTGTGCAAGAACCGTAGCCGTCGTGGTACCGTCACCGGCAACATCGTTCGTCTTGGTGGCAACTTCTTTAAGAAGCTGCGCGCCCATGTTCTCAAATGCATCCGTAAGTTCAATCTCTTTTGCAATCGTAACACCGTCGTTCGTAATCAGCGGAGCGCCGTAGCCTTTGTCAAGAACTACGTTGCGGCCCTTCGGTCCGAGCGTAACCTTTACGGTGTCGGCAAGCTGGTTAACGCCTGCCTCAAGTGCCTTTCTGGCATCTACATCATATTTCAGTTCTTTAGCCATGAATAATCCCCTTCTTCCTTACTCTTCCACAAGAGCAATAATATCGTTCTGTTTCACAACGATGAACTCCTCGTCGCCGAGCTTCACGTTGGTTCCAGCATATTTGGAATAAATAACCTGGTCGCCTTCCTTAACGAGCATCGTTACTTCCTTGCCGTCAACCATTCCGCCGGGGCCGACTGCAACAACGACTGCCTCCTGGGGCTTCTCCTGCGCGGAAGTGGTAAGGATAATGCCGGATTTCGTGGTCTCTTCCGCTGCCTTCTGTTTTAAAACCACTTTGTCACCCAAAGGTCTTAACTTCATAATACTGCCTCCTGTTCTCTGTATCCGGGAAACTGTCCGAATACCAATATTTCGTATGTGCGGAAACAACGTCTTCATGTTCCCGCTGCACAAACAGTTATAGCACGAAAAAGAGGAGTTGTCAACAGAAAATTAGCACTCGCGTGTGACGAGTGCTAACAAATTCATTTAACGATTTCATCAACTGTCGAAATGGTGGTAAATGCCCCTCCGCTCTTCCCGATCAGTTCCTTAATCTTAGGCAGTTCGAAGTAGTTGACATAGCAGATCAGCATCTTGTTCCGCCCCGAAATCATGCCGAACGAATCCATCGCCGTACAGGTTTTGTTCATCTCTTCCTTGATGGCTGCGGCGAGAGCGTTCGCATTTTCCTCCTTCGTAATGATCGTCACCTGCTTGATTGCTTCGTAGCGGTCCGTAAAGTGGTTAATGATGGAAGATGCGACGACGTATACAAGAAGACTCATCAGCGCCGCGTTCCGGTTCAAAAGAAGAAATACGGCCGCATACACGCAGGCGTTGAAGCCGATCAGCAGATATGTCATGCTGAAGCTTTTGCCGGTTTTGCCGGAAATTTTGCTGACTACGATGTTGGCGAAGATCTCCGAGCCGTCGATGCAGCCGCCGCTTTTCAGGATCAGGGAAAGTCCCGCGCCGAGAATAGCGCCGCCGAATACAACCGCAAGGAAATGCTCGGTGTTTAGCTCAAACGGCATCCTCTCGAAGACGGAAATGCCGGCCGTGTAAACGAGAGAGCCCCAGATGGCCCGCAGGCCGAAGCCCTTCCCGAGGATGATGAAGCCGAGAATCAGAAACGGGGCAAATACGGCCGCAACGCACGCGGACAAGTTCCAGCCGTTCAGCTTGCTGATCAGAATCGCAATGCCGGCGGTGCCGTAATCAATCGCGTCGTTCGGAATCAAAATGCATACGACGGAAAAGCTCGCCAAAAGAGCCCCCAGCATGATGACAACATACGAAAGAACCGTTTCAATCCGTTTGCTCATATCCGTCCGCCTTTCCGTGCACATTCCGCAAAAAGTATAACACAGCCAAACGGCGATTTCAACGATTCCGGCTTTGCAAAACCCGGTCCGCGTGCTATAATCGTCTCGTTTCCGAAAGAAAGGAGAGAAGCCGCGCGCTTCCTTGACAAATACCATGCAGTTTTATATGGCGCCGCTCGAAGGCATAACCGGAGCACTGTTTCGGACAATTTATCAGAAGCACTTCTTTCCGTTTGACCGGATGTACACGCCGTTCTTCGGAAACACCGGCTTCAATACGAAGGAGCTGAAAAAGTCTGATCCGACAAAGGACAGCGTCCCCGTCATTCCGCAGATTCTTTCCAACAAGGCCGAAGACTTCCTGCAAATCGCCGTCATGATGAAGGAATGCGGCTACGAAACCGTGAACCTGAATCTCGGTTGCCCGTCGGGGACCGTTACCGGTAAAGGGCGCGGAAGCGGATTCCTGCGTGACATCCCCGCACTTTCGGCATTTCTTGATGAGATCTTCGAGAAATGTCCTCTCCCGATTTCGGTCAAAACCCGTGTCGGCTACGACGACGAATCGGTCTGGCCGGAGCTTCTTACGTTATATAACCGTTTCCCGATGACCGAGCTGATTGTCCACCCGCGGCTCAAGACCGACATGTACAAACCGCCCGTCAGAATCGGCACATTTGCCTATGCATATGAGCACGCGAAGATGCCGCTCGTTTATAACGGAGACATCTGCACGGTTTCGGATTACGAGCAGCTGATTGCAGAGTTCCCCGAAATCAAAGCTGTCATGATCGGACGGGGAATGCTGAGAAACCCGGGGCTTCTCGGCGAACTGCACGGACAGGCGCCCGTAAGCGATGACGAAATCAGGACCTGGCTTACGGAATTGAAGGAGGAGAACCTCAAAGCCTTCACCGAAACGCCGACGCTGTTCAAATTAAAAGAAATCTGGGCGTACCTGCAGGACCGGTATCCCGACCGCAGGAAAGAACTGAAACAGCTTTTCAAATCGAAAAAACTTTATGAATATGAAAATGCCGCAGCATCGTTATTCCGATAATGCTGCGGCATTACTTTTATTTCGTGACAAATTCGATGACGGTCCGAGGTTCCTCCGCTACACATAAGGCAATCACGGTCCGGTTGGCCTCTCTTCCGATGCGCGGCACCAGAATGTCTCCGCGTCTTGTCTGCCCTTTGTACTCTACCCGGAAGCCCGCAAGTTCGCCCTGCGGGATAAGGTCCTGCACCATGGCAAGGTATTTGCTGTTGTTGACATGGCCATGGAAATCGATATGCTCCGCAAGCACCGGAATCGGCTCGCCCTCTTCCATCGCTTCGGGAAGCGCGATCTTTCTTCCGGCATATTCCATCGGAAGCGGATCCTCAACAGTGTATGCCTTTCCGACGAAATCCGGAATCGGAACGATCCGTCCCTGCTTTTTGTCCATCATCGCCCAGATGCTGTCCGCCTTAGCGAGATACTCTCCGTCCGGCGTTTTGATGTAACAGTTTCGGTTTCCGAAACGGCTGTTGAAACGGTAAGGAAAGGTTCCGACAACAATGTGCTCCTCATGTCTCGGAAGACGGTTGATTTCCACATTCCAGGAAACGAGGAACCATCCCAATCCGTTAGCGTTCAGGACATCCACGCCGACGCCGGCCTCTCCGGCCTGAAACGTCGCGGCATCCTGAAAGAAATCCAATAAAGCGGGAACAGTCAGACGGAGCTCTCTGTCCGTCTGACTGTATCGCACGATTTCATCCATCTCGAAAACCATTCATTCTCCCCCTGATGATACAATTATTTTCTGAGACTCTTGAGCATGGCCTCCGCTCTCTGATCCGCACAGATGAAGCGAATCTTAACGGAATACTCGGCATGCTTTAAAATCCAGCGGTCTACGGTCTGGCTGGCGATGACGGCGCACTCGCGAAGCGGGAAGCCGAACCAGCCTGCGCCGATCGGCGGCATCGCAATCTCGTGGATGCCGTTCTGCATGGCCAGATTCAAAACGCTCTGGTAGCATTTTTCAAGGAACTTCTTATCGTTACCGTCTCCGCCGTAACGCGGGCAGGCGGTGTGAATGACATATTTTGCAGGAAGGTTTCCTGCCACGGTCAGAACCGCGCTTCCGTTCTCACAGCCCTTGATGGCCATCGTGGCACGGCGAAGCTCTGCGCCGCCGCGGTCATAGAACTCATCGTCCACGCCCTTGCCGATCGAAAGCGTCATGCTGGTCACGTTGACCATGCACTCGGTTCTCGTGTCGACAAGCTTGCCGGTGGTGATGAACACCTCACTCGGATCGGCTGCCGCGCGGTGAATCTCCTCGGCCTTTTTGGTCTTCTCTTCAACGGCTTCGAGTGCTCTTGCGGCTTCCTCTCTGGCCTTCATAACCTTCTGCTCTCTGGCTTCGGCTTCCACTCTCGCTCTGGCTTCCGCCTCGATGCGGGTACGCTCAAGCGCGGCCTGTGCCATCTGCTTCATCTGCTCGGCGCGATACTTTGCGGCAAGCGCAGCCTTACGGGCCGCTTCGGCTCTCGCAATCGCAGCGGCTTCATCTGCCTTGGCCTTGGCGATGACGGATTCGACGTCCTCCGCAGGTTCCGGTTCGGTTGCCACAGGGGCGGCCGGTACGGGTTCCGGTTTGTTTTCCGGTGCCGGAGTCACAACCGGTGCAGGAGCCGGTTCGGGAGCCTTAACGGGCTCTTTCACAGGCGCCTTATACGGAATGGGCGCAGGTGCTATCTCAATCTGATCCGGTGCAGTCATCGGCAACGGAGCGGGAGCCGGAATCGGTTCGGGCTCAATGACGATTTCCTGAACGGGTGCAATCGGTGTCGGTTCCAGGCTGATTTCCGGTACAGGTGTCGCAACCGGTGCGGGAATCGGCGCAGGTGCCGGTTCGGGTACCGCCTGCACAGAAGGTTCGGGAGCCGGCGCGGCTTCCTCTCTCGCCTTCTCTAAAAGAGAAGCCGGGTTTCGAAGTCCGCCCTGATACCGCATCATGTCAAAAAGGTCCTGCTTCATTTCGAAAAAGCCGGCAAACGGAATGCCGTTTATCCGTGCATTCCGGAACATCTGCTCAAGCTCTTCGAACGTATAATTGGTAATCTGCAGGTCTTCATAGGAATGTCCGTGACGGACATCATAGAATACTTCTTCAAGCCATGTGGAAACAATCTCGGAAACATACGGAAGCATGCATGCTTCGTAGATGCGCATGCTCCAGATGGAATTTTCCTCTTTCATCTGTGCGGGCTCGTAATCATCCCCGCCTCTTCCGCGACGCTTTGCGCGAACCGGCTTCGGCTGCTTCAAATCCATCGCGTCAACATACTCGGTAACACGCTCGCCTGCTGCGGCGCACCATGCACGAAGGTCTTCCCGGACACGCATCAGAGCTCTTCCGAGCAGGTTCCGGCCGCGCCACTCTTTCGTTTCCGAAACACGCGGGTCGTCCACGCCAAGACCGATGCCCCAGATGTTATCCCTCGGCGCACATTCCGCGAGAATTGCATTGCCTGTCCCCAACAGGGCAATCAACAGCTCGGGATTCTGCTGGAACTTCGCACGAAGACCGCGGCGCATGACCTGCGGACGGATTGTCTTCCACAGATTTTCATTGTAGCGCGCAACCTGTCTTCCGAGCTTTTTGATCTCGGAGAGGTTCTTCGACTTCATGATTTTCTCGGCAATCTCGTCGTCTCCGAACGTGAGTGCCTTCTGCTCCATCAGATACTGTTCGCAGGAAAAGTACTGCTTTCCGGCATAAGTGAAAGGCGAAATGAACCAGTTGCTCAGGTAGCCGTTCTCCTTATGCGGATCGTAAAACCGGATGATTGTTCCCATAATATCCTCCTCCTTGCTGCGCGTGCAGCAACCCCTATAGCTTATGCGTTACTTTTGGCTTCGTCCTCCTTGCGGATCTGTGCCCGCTTAATCTTACCGCCGAGTGTCTTCGGCAGCTCGTCGACAAATTCGACGATACGCGGATACTTGTACGGTGCCGTCGCCTTCTTGACGTGATTCTGTAATTCTTTAATCAATTCCTCCGACGGCGTATAGCCCTTTGCGAGAACTACCGTCGCCTTTACCACCTGCCCGCGGATCGGGTCCGGTGCCGCCGTGATTGCACACTCAACAACTGCCGGATGCTCAATCAAAGCGCTTTCTACTTCAAACGGTCCGATACGGTAACCGGAGCATTTGATTACGTCGTCGTGACGTCCTACAAACCATACATAACCGTTGTTGTCGCGCCATGCAACGTCCTTCAGGTTATAATTGCCGCCCTCAAAAGCAGCATCGGTCTGCTCTTTATCCTTATAGTATCCGATGAACAGTCCGATCGGGTGGTTATTGATGACGTCGCAAATGGTAATCTCACCTTCTGCACCGTTCTCCACCTCAACGCCGTCCATCATCAGCTTGATGTCGTAAATCGGAGAAGCCTTTCCGAGAGCGCCCGGAATCGGCTCAATCCACGGGAAATCGGCGAAAAGCACGGTTCCTTCGGTCTGCCCGAAACCGCTGTGAATCTTGCCTCCCGTAAGGGCGTACCAACGGTTGAATACTTCCGGATTCAGCGGCTCGCCTGCCGTTGCGAAGTTCTGAATGCTGCTGAGGTCGTATTTGGCAACGTCCTCCTGCAGCATGAAGCGGTACATCGTCGGCGGCGCGCAGAACGTCGTCAGCTTGTACTGCGACATCTTCTCAAGAAGCTTGTCCGGATGGAATTTAATCATGTCATAGGCGAAAACCGTCGCGCCGCAGATCCACTGTCCGTAAATCTTGCCCCAGCCGAACTTAGCCCAGCCGGAATCCGAAACGCTCATGTGCAATTTGCCTTTTTGTACCTGCTGCCAATACTTCGCGGTTACGATATGGCCGAGCGGATGATGATAATTGTGCGTTACCATCTTCGGCATGCCGGTCGTTCCCGAAGTGAAGTAAATCTGCATCACGTCGGTTCCCTTGGTCGCCTCGTCGCCCACAGGCCTCTCGAGCGTATCCGGGAACTGCATGAATTCCTTATTAAAATTGATCCAGCCCTCACGCTCCACGTTGTCAACAACCGCACGGTACTTTACGCCGGGCATCTCGGGAGCAGCGAGCTCCATCTGCTGCATAACATATTCGTCGTCTACGCACACGAACATCTTTACGCCCGCGGCATTGGCACGGTACGCGATATCCTTCTTCGTGAGCTGAAGCGTTCCGGGAATCACGATGACACCGAGCTTGATCAGAGCCACCGCGCAAATCCAGTACTCCCAACGGCGGCGGAGAATCAGCATGACTACGTCGCCCTTCTTCAAACCGAGCGACTTGAAATAGTTCGCCGCCCGATTGCTTAATTTACTGATGTCGGTAAATGTGAACGTCTTCTCGTTGCCGAAATCATCACACCAAAGAAGCGCCCGAAGGTCCGGCTCCTCTTTCGCCCAGCCGTCTACAATATCAAAGCCGAAATTGAAGTACTCCGGCGCATTTACCGTATAATTCTTCTTAAAATCCTCGTACGAGCTGAACTCGGTACGGGGCAGATACTTTTCCAACATTGCTATGCTATCTCCTTTAATCGCGGGCCTCTCCGCTTATTATTCCGCAATCATCGTCAAAAACGTGCCCGGCTCATTTCCGTAGCACTTCTGTCCGTGCGGATGCGTAGGGTTGAAGTAAATGCTGTCTCCCTCATGAAGGACGATCTCCTGATCGTCGAAGACGACGACAATACTGCCCTTGATTACAAGGTTGAACTCTTCACCGCCGTGCTGCACCAATGCCGCCGGCTTATCCGACGGATCCAGCGTAACAAGAAACGGCTGCATGATCTTATTTGTAAAATGAAACGCAAGGTTCTGGAACCGGTATCCCGGATAACGGTCCGCGGGCTGTCCCTGTCCGGCTCTTACGACCTGATAGGTCCGAAGCTTCGCGCCGGTTCCGGTCATGATTTCCGAAAAATCCACGCCGAACTTCTTCGCAATCGAATAAATCACGCTGATCGGCACATCCTCCGCGCACTCTTCATATTTTTTATAGGTTTCGGGATCGACATAAATCTCCCGGGCAAGCTCTTCCTGTGTGTAACCGCAGACTTCCCGCAGTTCCCGGATTCGCGCTGCCAGTTCCTTTAATTCATCCATAGCACACCTCTTCTTCTCATATGACCGCATAGGTATTAGAATTATATACCTCTTTTTCGGAAAATGTCAATGTTTCCCTTGCATTTGCCGCGATAAATCGTTAAACTGTCAGTAATGATTTGAAAAAGGAGCACTGCCATGCCGTATTTCCGTGACATTCCCATGAAAACAATTTTTCTTATAAATTTCATCCTCGGACTCGTAAGCGGATGGTTTTTTGTGCAGGGGATTAAGCTGCTGCTCGGCCGATGTGTCTTCGGAGGACTTAAGATGACCGGCATCTTCTACCGCGTGCTCGGCGTACAGCTCTCGTTCCTGGTTTTCATCATCGTATGGCTGATTCAGCAAAAGTATTGGCAGAAGAATCGCCCGAAGGGCCAGCCGATTGTGCTGAAGAAGACCGCTTCCGATTACGGCAAAGCAGTCCTGACCGTTCTCGCTTATGCCGTAGGCGCGGGAATCATCAATTTGATCAGACTGCTGTAAACCGAATTGTTCTAAAATCTATTGATAAACCGAAAAGCGGATGAGCCCGGCTCATCCGCTTTTCGGTTTATTCCCCTCACATTTTATGCCAGTACATAGAGGAAAACTCCGCCGACCAGAATGGCAGCACACAGCATTCCTTTCCAGGCTTTCCATATTTTTGAAATGCTTTTCTGATACAGTCCTTCCCAAATGAGAAGCGCCGGTACAATCAGGTAAAGGCCCAGCGTCAGTGCCGAGATATACTCTGCACGGTCGGTGTTGTAGCTACTCGCATAATGTAAGGGAACCGACAGGCCCGCCCACACATTATCGAGATACATGGCATCCTGTATCATCGGAAGTCTCCAATTGGAAACAATCAGAAAGAAAAGCAACACCGCCGCTCCCTGTAAGGCAACATGCATCACTGTGCTTTTGCATTTTCCTTCTACGGACTCGGCCTTTCGAAGACAGAAAGCGATATATCCGAGCACTGCCACGATGAGGGCAACCACGATGAGACCGGGAATGACGTTCCAAAAGAATGTCCCGATATCTTTGACGATATGGTTCTGACTCCAATTTTCACCTGTTCTGATTCTGGCCCAGCGTGTCACCGAGAGATACTGCGTGAACTTCTCCCCTCCGATATTCTGATACGGTATCACGTAGTAGGACCCCTCATCCACCACAATCCCGCTCTTTTCAAGATATCTCCATATCGGAAGTCCCTCTGCAAGTTCAGCTGTCCGAAGGATCCAAATCATCCAGAACACGGAGAAAACCCCGTACCAGATTCCCCCGGACGAAAGGGAGAAGCATATCATTGCCACTCCGTACCAAAACAGGAAGGAAACGGCAAGCATTACAATTTTAGTCGGAAAATAACCTGCTTCCACGGTAATGAACCTGGAACACTTGAACAGAATGGCCATAACCGCGGTTTCCGCAATCAGAAGCACTGCAAGATATCCGAAGGCTATCGCGGTTGCGCTTCCGAACACACATCTTCTTGTCACCGGAAGACTGTAGAATATGTCTCTTCCTTCCGCCGAATTATATGGAGCCAACAGTCTCCATACAATAATAAACGGTCCGATTTCGGCGAAGATTCTCCCGATTAGGGTAAACGAGAACAGCTGTATCGGAAAGTCAATCTTCGCGTTCCACCCGGCTTTTTGCAGCAGAAAGCAGGTAACCTCAAGCAGAATCGTGCCGAAAAGCGCCACCAGATAAACCGTATAATCCCGTTCCAGCATATCCCGGAATACGTTCTTTTGAAAAAACGGTTTCTTCATTATTGTTCTCCCTCCTGCATCTCATCTTCTGTCTGCCTTAATCTCTCTTCTATGACTCTTTGCTGTTCCTCCTCGTCTTTACGAAGCATCTCATCAAAATGGTCATACAAATCCGCCATCCTTTCCGAGGATACCAGGAACTCATAATATCTTTCCGTGTATTCATTATCGTTTCCGATTGTGAAAATATAAACAGATACTCTTGTCTTTTCCTCGTTGGCGGCGGGATCATTCCCTTCCCCAAACAGGATGTCGTACAGTTTTACCCCGTCTTCATCGGAAATATTGGGGCAGGAATAACTGCTTAACTTTACCCGAAGCTTATTTCCTCCGATAAAACCGTTTAAATTGTACCATCTGTTCGGAATGTCGGGTTGTTTTCCTCCCCATGAATACCGGTCAAGCAATATTTCAATATTATTCGTTTTATCCCTGTTGTTACGGAGATGCTCAATCATCTCCCGGTGCTGCGGTTTATATACCTTCTCGCTGTAATAGTCCGCCGCTTCCCCGCTCACATTGAAGCCACAGGCGACGTAACCTGTTCCTCTTAGTCCGTTCAAGGCTTGTACATCTACAAATATTGCCCCGGAATTGAAGTCCCCGGAGGCTACGGGAATTGTCTGGCTGCTTTTGCTCATGCCCCCCAGCGCATTTACATAGTAAACCGGGATCTCTGCCCTCTCATTTTCTGGAAGGAGGGAAATGAAAGCATTGTATTCCTTCAGGGAAGCAAACGGCGTAACGATACGCGCCTTATGACCATATCCGCAGAATACCTTTTTGCCGTCCTCATCAGCCCGGATATACGGCTCGTCGCGGCCCTCCGCCCTGGCATTGGAAATATAGTACTCTTTCCGTCCGTTTTCCGTATATATACGGATCCGAAACTCTTCATTCTGGTTTCTGTATTTCGGCGGTTTTTCGATATCCGCGAGCATTCTTTCATAGACCTTATCGATTCCGGCATCCTGATATATCACGCCTTCATCAAAGCCCAGGATCTGGATGGCAACTATCTTTTCCCGCTTCGGAAGAATCTTCCCGTAAATGCTGTAAAGATATGCCGCTCCGGTCAGAAGTCCGGTAAAAACGATGGCAAATCCCACACAGGACACCGCTTTTCTGTCCGGCTTCATGCGAAACAGATGGCAGAGGAAATATATGATCAGCCCCATCAAAACAGGAACAAGGAGAACATTGGGGCTTTGCTCGCCGCCGATAAAAAAGCCGTACACGATGAAAAGCAGCGGCAGAAGATTCAATTCCGCCATCAAAATATAAAACAGTCTCTTATTGCGATACTCCGCTCCGATATATTCCGTTTCGGATCGCTTCGCCAACCGTTGCCCCATCCAAAGCATTCCCGCTGCAATCAGAAGATTAAGAAGGAGCGCCCCCCAATCATAAGCGATACCCAGGCAATCGGCTTCCATTTGCATGGTTTCCAGGACTCTGTAAAACAGGCGGATTCGGAAAATGAAAGATCCCTGTACGGAAACAATATTACTGGATAATGACCTTACCACCTGCGGAAGCATTGCGAAGAATGCGAAGAAGCTTCCCATGGTTCCGACCAAAAGAACAAAGAAGGATACCGGGGTATGCGTTATTTCACGAATCACGGAAAAGACCGCCAAAAACACGATCCCTATCGTCATGCACAGAATCACTTTCTGTATATGAGGAAGGAAAGCCGGACGGATTAATCCGCGCATTTCCTTTCGCGTCAGGGCAAAGGCCGCGGTTACAATTTCCGAAACTACGGCATAGATAAACAGATTCGTAATTTCAGCAAGTAACCCGGACCAGAACCATTCTGTCTTGCTTGCGGGAAGTATCCGGAACATGTCCCATTTGCGCCTCCGATGAAAGCAGTATATGACCAGTTCGCAAAACAGCATGAAAACCGGCACCCCGAGAATGGTCAGGGCCATTGTTACGTGTGCGGTAGTTACGGCGGCTCCATTAAAATCCGAAACCGTTATCAAGGAAAGAAACACCGCGAGTGCGAGTGCGACAATCCGGATAATCCGTGTCCGGCGCATGGCATCCCGATATACGCGTTTACTGATTGGAAGTTTCATCGCCGTTCTCCTTTCCGTTTTCTTCAAACGTATAACCCAGCGCTTCCATCTCATAGGTGAAGATTTCCTCAAGGCTTAACGGAAGAATCTCTAACAGAACCGGATTCTTCGCTCGGATTCTTGCTTCTGACTCTTCCGCCCCCTCATTGAGGATGGCCTGAACAACCCGGCCCTCGCAATGAACGGACAGGCATCGGCCGTTGCAAAGCTGTTCGAATTCTTCCTTTGTGACCGACTCTGCAAAGGCAACCTGAACTTTTTTGGCCGTCGTCTTAATATCCTCCACTTCATGGGAAAATACGATTTTGCCCTCATGAAGAAGTGCCAACTCGTCACAGGTATTGTCCAGTTCTCTGAGGGAGTGGCTGGTAAGCACCGCCGTCACGCCCCGCTCACAGATGTCATCGTAAATAAGCTTTTTGACAGCATCCCGCATGATCTGGTCAAGACCGTCAAAGGTTTCGTCAAAGAAATAGTATTTCGGGCGGCAGGAAAGCGCCAGCACGGTTGCCACCTGCCTTCTCATGCCCTTGCTGAAACCGCTCAGCGCCTTACTCGGATTAAGTTTCAGCGTCTTCGTAAGATTCTCGAAGCGCTCCATGGAAAAATTCGGGTAGAAATTGCGGTAGAACTTCGCCATCCGTTTCATATTTGCCCCGGGCAGGAAGTACAGATCGTCCGGAACAAAGATGAATTGCTCCTTCACCTTCGGGTTGTCATATACCGGCTCCCCGTCGAAATCCACTTCGCCGTTGTCCGGACGGAATATACCCGTCATGATGCGGAGGAGCGTGCTCTTCCCGGCGCCGTTGCTGCCGACCAGACCGTATATTTTCCCGTCCGGAATTTCGCAGTTCAGATTCGAGAGCGCCGTCTGCCCGTCAAAAGTCTTAGTAATATTTTTTACCGTAATCATTGTTTTTCCTCCGTTTTCATAAATTCGGGATTTGTTCCCTCGTACAGCTTTCTGACCTTCTCCAACACTTGTTCTAACGGCACATCCGCCCGCTTCATCAGTTCCACTGCCCTGCCAAGCAGTTCCTCCGCTTCTCCAAGGTCCTTCTTTAAGATGGCGGCCCCTTCCTTTGCCACGAACCGGCCAACCCCCGGAACCGAATAAGTAATGTTCCTTCGTTCCAGCTCGAGATAGGCTTTCTGCACGGTGTTCGGGTTGATGCCGAGCTCCACGGAGAGATGGCGGACGGACGGAATCATGCTGTCCGGCTCCCGGATTCCCACTATGATTTCTTTCTCGAACGCCTCTACCAGCTGCTCGTAAACCGGAATTCTGCTTTGTTTATCAATTATAATCATGGATTTGTCCTCACTGCGGAACTCTTCGCCTGTTCTGTGTCAGGTGTACTATTTGTATTAGTACACTCAATGTAGCATATCTTTCTGCAACTGTCAAGCAGAATTTTCTTCAAGTTCTACCGCCTCGGAGCCGCGAAGCGGATGCCGGGCGGTACAAGTCGAAAAATGGCGGGATGAAAGGGGCGAATAATCCAAAAAGCAGCCGTTAAAACGGCAGCCCCAACAAGAAAGCCCCTGTCGCATTTCTGCGACAGGGGCCTGGTAATCATTCATTATACGTTATAAGCCTTACTGTCCGAGGATCTTGGCCTTTCTGGCTTCGAACTCTTCCTTCGTGATCAGACCTGCGGACAATGCCATCTGCAGGGTCTCAATCTTCTTCTTGGTTTCCTCTTCGGCAGATTTACGAAGCTCTTCTTCCGCTCTGCGGTAAGCTTCAACCTCGCGGAGAGCTTCTGCTCTGGCCTCTTCATCGGCCTTACGCAATGCCTCTTCCTGCTCCATGAGGGCTTTCTCTTCTTCGTAAATGCGGCGCTCTTCGGGAGTCATGGCTGCAAGAGCTTCTTCCTCCATGCGACGCTGCTCGGCTTCGATACGACGCTGTGCTTCCTTCTCTCTGCGGCGGGCTTCGAGCTCAGCCTTCTTACGCTCAAGCTCTTCGTTTCTCGCCTTCTCTTCTTCGTCAATCTTCTCCTGCTCAGCCTTGCGCTCAGCTTCGATGGCAGCCTTCTTACGGATTTCCTCTTCCTTCTTGGCGGCTTCTGCCTTAGCGGCTTCTGCCTTACGAATAGCGCTTTCCTTAAGCTGTGCAGCTCTGCGGCGAGCTTCTTCCTGCGCTTCCTGCGCTCTTCTTACTTCTTCTTCGGCCTTCCGGCGGGCTTCCTCGGCGGCTTCGGCAGCTCTTCTGGCTTCCTCTTCCGCTCTTCTCTGAGCCTCTTCGGCAGCCTTCTGTGCTTCTTCGAGCTGACGCTGAATCTCTTCCTGTCTCTTGATCTCTTCTTCTGCAGCTCTCTTGGCTTCTTCTTCGGCTCTTCTTGCCTCTTCTTCAGCCTTCTCTTTCGCCTTCAGAACTTCAAGCTCGGCAGCTCTCTTCTCGGCAGCGATACGCTCCTGCTTCTCTGCCTCGAGCTTTCTCTTAGCTTCCTCTTCCTTGGCAACAAGCTCTTCTTCTCTTCTTCTGCGCTCTGCAGCCTTCTTGGCTTCAACCTTGTTGTACTGCTCGGTCATTCTCTGCGCTTCCGCAATACGAACGGCCTGTCTCTCTGCTACACGTACCTGAGCAACTTCGTTATCGGTGAAGGGCTCGGTAAGACGGTCACAGAACCAAAGCATGGCAGCCGGAAGAATGAAGGTAATCAGGCGCGCACCGGCTCCTGTACCCTTTTCCAAAATCTTCAGCTGATAGGGATCCTTTGCGTTATAAAGGAACAGCAGTGCAGCCGCTACAACGCCGAGACCGGCGAGAACGGCAAATACCATCTGATCATACCGCATGTTGAAATAATTCTTGCGGAGATCGAAAATGAAATACACGCAATAAAAAGCACCGAGGATGGCGAAGAAAATGTTAACGCCGATGCTGAGCGCATCCATCGTGTTGCTGCTCTTCATGAAGAGCACAATGCCGCTGATGATCTGAGTAAGGAAGAAGCCGGCCGTGCAGCCGCACGCAATCATCATGTATTTCCGCAACTGTTCACGGATGCCGTAACGCCCGATTACGATATACGTAATTCCGGCGGCAGCCAAAGCCGCATAACCCAAAGCTCTGAACTTCGGATAAGCATCTCCCTTGCCTCCAAAGGCGCCGATCATGGCCGCACCTGCAAGAATCAACAAAAGAACTCCGCCAAGCGCTACCAGTTTACAAGTCTGTTCTGTCTTTTTGTTCGGATACATCTTCCTTTATATCCTCCTTTTGCTTATACTCCCCGTCCTCCGGGTCCTGCTGTGAGTCCTGCTCAGTGACTTCTTCGGAGTCCTTCCCGGCTGTTTCCTCCGGGATCTCCCCGGTTACTTCATCCGAGACTTCCTCAGAGACTTCATCCGAGTCTTCGTCTGAATCATCCAAAATATCTCTGCGTTTCTTCTTCTCGCCGGAGCGCTCGCACAACGGGCCGCTCAGCTTCTTCACAAGCATCTCGAGACCGTCAATCAGAAAATCCTTCGAAACGATTCCGCCGCTCCATCCGCCGTAATCGAGGTCGGACAGATAAAACCGGTCGCCCATATCGGTTGCTCCGCTTAAAAGCGGCAACGATGCCTGTGTAAATGCTTCGATGAATGCGTCCTCTTCCATCGGAAGCGGAATGTCGGACATTGCTCTCGACAGACGGTTCCAGAACTGCCTCGTGGACTTGCTGCTTCCGACTCTCGGAAGCTCCGAAAACAGTTCCCATACATAATGGGTTCCTCTCTCCAAAGGAAGCAGGAACGGACGCTCCGCATCCAGCTTATTCAGCTCCTCCTCCGCATCGGAAAGAACAGTATATGAATCGTATTTCGGCTCCGCCGGCCCATCGAGCGAACCGTAGTGCAATGCCTCGAAACGATCAAAATCCCATGTCGGGTCTTTCTCTTTCTGAACCGCCGTCATCCGGTCACATGAAGCCTTCTCCAATATAAGAAGATCCATGTCAAGCTTTCTTCTCGGGTATGACATGCTGATAACTCTCTCATTTTATCGTTCTTATAAGGAAAATAATATCACGCGTTCTTCGTTTCGTCAATAAAGTACAAATAAAACCATTGAAGTTTTTATGGGGAAAATGGTATTCTGTACGTAATCCGGCTCGGAAATTGGAAAAAAATCCGTCGATTTCTTTAAAGCGTGCCGGAGAAACCTGAGCAATCCCTCCGGTTTTGAAAAATGAAATCCCCGACCGGAGATTGCGCGAACACAGAAGAGGTCTTCATGAAAACCATACTCCGCTATATGAAACCGTACAGGTGGAAGATTGCCTGGGGCGTTTCCGTCAAGTTTTTAGGCTCCATGGGCGAGCTGCTGATTCCCTTTCTCCTCGAATATATGGTGGACGAAATCGTCCCGACCGAAAGCATGAAGAAGGTGCTGTTTTTCGGCTGCTTCATGGTTTTCTGTGCCATTTTGGTCCGCCAGTTCAATATCTATGCCAACCAATGGGCGTCGAAAATCGCCAGAGACTGCACGAACGACCTTCGCCGCGACCTGTTTTCGGTCACGACAAGGCTGACCGGCGCGCAGTTTGACAGCGTCACGCTTCCTTCTTTGATCTCCCGCATGACCGCGGACAGCTACAACGTACAGAACTTCATCGGTATGATTCAGCGTATGGGCATCCGCGCCCCGATTCTTCTGACCGGCGGCGTCATCATGGCCATGCTTCTTGACATAAAGCTTTCCATGGTTCTGCTTTTGATGGTACCGCTGATGGCAGGCGTCGTGTTATTTGTCTCGCGCCACGGCGTTCCGCTTTACAACACCGTCCAGGAGAACGTCGACCGCTTAACGCGCATTCTTCGGGAAAATATCACAGGCATCCGCGTCGTAAAGGCGCTCTCCCGCGAGAAGTACGAAAAGGACCGTTATGACAGAGTCAACAACGACCTCGCCCGCTCGGATTTCAAGGCCGGCGCGACGATGGCGCTGCCGAATCCTTTAATGAACCTGTTCCTGAACGTCGGCCTCGTATTTGTCATCCTCTACGGCGCACACCGTGTGAACGACGGCGGCATCAAGGCCGGTGTCATCATCACGTTTTTGGTTTATTTCAACCTGATTCTCGGTGCGGTGCTCGGCATCAACCGAATCTTCATCATGTACACAAAAGCCGGCGCTTCCGCGAACCGAATCGGGTCGGTGCTCGACCTAGCAAAAGTCCGCCCGGAGGTGCTTACGGACCTGCCCGCGGAGGATCCCGAGCCGTTCATCCGCTTCGAGCATGTCAGCTTTTCCTACCCGCACCTTATGGAAACGGCGGAATCCAACGACCGTGAGTATGCGGTGTCGGACATCACATTTTCCGTAAACAGGGGAGAATCGCTCGGCATCATCGGCTCGACCGGATGCGGAAAGACGACTCTCGTCAATCTTCTGATGCGCTTTTACGACGTGACCGAAGGGCGAATTCTGGTCGACGGGCGCGATGTGCGCTCTTACGACCCGATTGAGCTTCGGCGTCGAATCGGCGTCGTGTTCCAAAACGACACGGTTTTCGCAGATACGATTCGGGAAAATGTGACGTTCGGACGGGACATTTCCGATCAGATCGTGCGCGATTCTCTCGAAGATGCCAACATTCTGGCGTTTGTCGACTCGCGGGAGGAGGGGCTTTCCTATAAGGCTGCAAAGGCCGGCGCCAATCTGAGCGGCGGCGAAAAACAGCGTCTCGTCATCGCCCGCGCGCTTGCCGGAAATCCCGAGATTCTGATTCTTGATGACGCTTCGAGCGCGCTTGACTATAAGACCGACGCGGCGCTTCGTAAGGCCATCCGTGAGCATCACGGCGATTTGACCGGCATTACGATTGCGCAGCGAATCAGTTCCGTTCGGAACATGACGCACATTCTGGTCATGGAAGCCGGCGAGATTGTCGGCTACGGAACGCACGAGGAACTGATGGAATCGTGTGAGATTTACCGCGATATCTATCAGTCGCAGATGGGAGGTGAAGAGAATGCCTCCGCTTAGCAGTAAAACCGAAAAACCGAAGGACGCGAAAGGCACGCTTATTCGGCTGCTCGGCTATCTCGGACGGTACCGGGTCGGTTTGTTCTTCGGCGTTTTGCTTTCCGTTTCCGCCAACATCTGCTCGCTTCTCGGGCCGAAGCTTGCCGGCTCCGCCATTTCGGCGATGGGCGACGAGAAGAATCCGGGCGTGGATTTTGACCGGGTATACCGTTTCGCGGCCATGATGCTGGTGCTCTATGTTTTCTCGTCCGTAATCACCTATCTGCTGTCATTTCTGATGATGAACATCGGGCGCTCCGTCGGGCGCAAGCTTCGTTCCGACGTGATGGACAAGCTGATGCGGCTTCCCGTCGGCTACTTCGACACTCATCAGACGGGCGACATCATCAGCCGCGTGTCCTATGACATCGATGTCATCAGCAACTCGCTTTCGACGGATATCACGCAGATTCTTTCCTCGATCATTACCGTCGTCGGGGCGTTCATCTTCATGCTGCACGTCTATGCGCCGCTTGTGCTTGTCGTCGTGCTGATGATTCCGTTTTATATCATGTACACCCGTTACATGATGCGCAAAACGCGGCCTTTGATGTCCAAGCGTTCTGCGATGTACGGCTCGATGAACGGCTTCTCCGAGGAAATGTTCGCGGGGCAGAAGACGATTCAGGCATATGCGCACGAAGCGCAGTCCGACCTTGACTTTGCCGTTTACAACGACGGGGCATCGGACGCCTTTTACAATGCCGATTTCCAGGCCGCCAAGATCGGTCCGACCGTCGGCTTCTTCACCAACGTTTCGCTTGCGCTTACGGCAACGGTGGGTTCCATCTTCTACATGAAGCATAAGATGGACATCGGCCAGATTGCGTCGTTTATTCTGTATACGAGAAAGTTCTCCGGCCCGATCAACGAGGTCGCAAACATCTCGAATGAAATCCTGTCCGCGCTTGCCGCCGCGGAGCGGGTCTTCCGGCTTCTGAATGAGCCCGAAGAGACCGCAGACCTTTTGGACGCGACGGAGCTTACCGACGTGACCGGCAATGTGGAACTTAAGGATGTCACATTTTCCTATGTTCCCGAAAAGCCGATTCTCAACGGGGTCAATCTGAAAGCGGATGCCGGCAAACTCATTGCCATCGTCGGCCCGACCGGCGCCGGCAAGACGACCATCATCAACCTTCTGATGCGGTTCTACGACCCCGTGAGCGGCGAGATTCTCGTCGACGGGCAGGAGCATAGAAACTATACGATGCGCTCTTTACGAAAGGCCTACGCGATGGTGCTTCAGGACACCTGGGTGTTCCACGGAACCATTTACGAAAACATCGCTTACGGGCGCAGCGACGCTACGAAGGAAGAGGTTGTTGCCGCGGCCAAGGCGGCGCATATCCACAAATACATCATGTGCCTCTCGAACGGCTATGATACCGTCATTACCGAGGACGGGGGCAACATTTCCAAGGGACAGAAACAGCTTCTCACGATCGCCCGGGCCATGCTCTACGATGCGAAGATGCTGATTCTTGACGAGGCGACTTCCAATGTCGACACGCGTACGGAGCGGCAGATCCAGTCTGCCATGCGGACGCTCATGAAGGACAAGACCTGCTTTGTCATCGCCCACCGTCTTTCGACGATTCGGAACGCCGACCGCATCCTTGTCATCGGCGGCGGCAACATCGCCGAGCAGGGCACGCACGAGGAATTAATGGCGCAAAAAGGCGCCTACTACCGGCTCTACATGAGCCAATGGGAGTAGGCGCGCAAGCGCTGCTTTATAAGGCATCAGCCTGTTTTACTCCGCCGGGGTCACCAATCCGTCCCCGGCGATTTTTATTTTATTGCCGGAAATCTTCAGCATGTTGGTAACTTCCTTATCGCGGTCTGCCCCGAGCAGAATCGTCGTTGTGACATTCTTCTGTCTTGCCGGCGTGTAGTAGAGGTCAATGTGCTGCTCGCCGGTGGCGTCATCGCCGTGAATCTTAAGCTCAATCAGCATCGAACCCAGATCCTTGTCGTTAAACCAGAAATTGCTGTAGCCGTACACAATCGGCTTGCCCTTGTAGAAATCGATGGGGTCGGGCTTGTGCGAATGGCCGCCGATAATCGCATCGGCGCCGGCATCCAGATAAATCTTCGCGGAATCAATCTGCACCTGTTCGATCTGGGTCTGATAATCCGCGCCCCAGTGCACAATCGCAATCACGAAATCCGCATGTTTCTTTGCCTCGCGGATGGCTTCGACGAATACCGCTTCCTCGTCTGTCTTGATCTTTGGGTCGTCACCGATCCGATAGCAGCGAAGGATGCCCGGCTTCGTATCTGTTGCCATGGGCGTCATGATATTTTTCTCGGCCCGGCTTGCCGCGACAAATGCGATGGTCTTTCCCTGCACGGTCTTGTAAACCGGCGTCTTCGCCTCCGCAAGATTATGGCCGGCTCCGACATAATCAATGCCTGCGTTCCTAAGCGTATCCATCGTGTCGGTCAGGGAGACTTCCCCGTAGTCATAGGCGTGGTTATTGGCAAGGATTGCAATGTCGACGCCCATCTCTTGAAGAAGCGAGACTCGCGAGGGATTGGCCCGGAACGTCCAAGCCTTTCCGGCTGTCGGCGTCCCGCGTGTCGTATAGGTAAATTCGTTATTGATGACCGTAATGTCGGCCGCAATCATCTTATCAAGAAGCTCGGGTGAAATGCACTTTCTAAGGTCGTTGCCGACCGAGGCCAGCTTGGTCATCGGAATGCCGCCGTCCTCGAAATTGATATCTCCGCAGAAGCAAAGCGTGATATCGTAGGTCATGTCCGGAGTTTTCGTTGGCTCGGATGTGACCGTCTCTGTCGGTGACGGAGTTTCTGTCGCCTCGGAAGGCTTCGTGGGTTCCTTCGTTGCCTGTTGGGTAATGCCTGTCGGCTGCTTCCCGCCGGGTGCAGGTTCCTTCTTCGTCATCTTGATGATGCTGACGATTCCGAGCACAAGGCAGACTGCCGCCACGACATACAGTATTAGGGGATTGATTCCCTGCTTTCTTTTGCGCCGTGCCGTCATGCTCACGCCTCCGGGTATGTTTCGGCCTTCTCATTCAGAAAGTCCGTAATCTGCTGAAGCCCTTCTTCGGAAAAGGGGAACGAATAGTATTGTTTCTTCGATTCGTCGGTCTTTTCAAAACAGACCTCGTCCGGATAAAGCACAACCGAAAGCTCGCGGTTCTCTTCCTCACCGGTAAGAGAAATGCGGTACCGCATCCCCGAAAGACTGCCCGTCAAAGGCTCTTTTTTGTAGAAATTCAATGCCATCAAATCAATTCTTCTGACCATTGTCTGTTCCCGCTTCCTCAGTCTTCCTCTATTATCTGGATCTCCAGATAATCAAAATCTATCTGTTCCGTGAACGAATCACGGCGAAATCTCGTCTTTGAATGCTGTTTGAAATCTTTAATGTTGCTCTGAAGCCATATGGGCTTAGCCAAATCCCACTCGCGGCATACCTCCTCCAAAGCACGAAACACTTTGGCCGTCCGGTTGACCTGCTCCGCGTCCGAGAGCGTGATATCCTTAAGCAGATGCCCATCCTTCCATAGCATGCACCACATCCGAAACACTGCCGTTTCCTCCTGCGTAAGATTCCCTCATCTGTCTCCGACCTTTCGGTAACGGCTTTAGCGCCGCTCCGTCAGTCCTTTCCGCCCCGGAACTTAAGAAGCCGCTTTCGCGCCTTCCGTCTGAGGAGAATGCAGATCACGACTCCGATGACGGAACCCGCAACAAATCCACCGATGTGGGCGGCATGGTCAATCGAGCCGTCAGACCGTACAATCGTGTAAAACATATACAGGGCAAAGATGCCGAGACGGACGAGCATCGAATTGTCTCCCCGCTCCCGCTGAAACAGCATCAGAACAAGCATCGTCCCCATGATTCCGTAAACCGCTCCCGAAGCGCCGATGCTGTATGCTGCCTCTCCCCCGATCATGTAATAGGCACATGATGCACAGGAGGCTGCTATGCCGGTAAGAAAATACGTGAACAGAAATCTGCGGTGCCCGATCTGCTTTTCCAATTCCATTCCGATCAGGAACAGGGCAAGCATGTTATTGATGATATGCTCGGTGCTGCCGTGCAGGAACATACCGGTAATAAGCCGGTAATACTGATGCTCCCGGAAGATGTCCGTCCAACTGACGGCTCCCTTCGGAACCAGGCTGTCATTATGCCCCTGCCACAAGAAGATAATCAGGTTAAGCCCGACAAGGATTGCTGTGATGATCGGCGTTCCTTTGTCAATCAGAGCGGGGCCTGTGGCCCTCGGAATCCTTCCGGAGGAGCGCTGCACGCCCGTCGAAACGGCTTCCTTTTGCTTGCCGTAATCATTCCGAACATCTGCGCCGAAGTGCAGATTCTGCTCTAAAACGCGCCGCAGTCCGTCGTAGTCTTCCGGCTGGTTCTCGTATACAATCAGCCGTCCGTAAGCCTCGTCTGCAATCCAGAAGGCCGTTCCTTCACCGGCTTCCTTCGCCTTCGCGGTATCTGATGTAAAAAACAGTGTAATCGAATGAATGGGATCAAAACGGTGCTTCGCAAAATCCGACCGGATCTTCTCGTAATGGCTCATATAGGTTTCATGGGTCATTGCCGAAAGCGCAGCTTCCCCGATCAGCCAGACAAGCGAAACGGACATCCCGTTTGCAAGGTAAAAAAGCGCCTCGTCCCCGGAATGGAGATTCACCTCGGAATACCCCTTCCCCAAAAGGAACCGGCTCATTCTTTCCTGCATTGATTCTTTCTGTATCTTTCCGTCCATGTCCTCTTCCCGTCAGTCATAAATCATACACGTTCAGGGCTTTATGATATCACATTTCGGTTAGAGAATCAACGCATTACGAAGAAAAGGAGCGCACCGACGGAGACGAGAAAGGCCATGCTCCCGAGAAACAGGATGACGCGTCTTAGGGCAGCAAATCGCTTTCGCTTCGGCTTCGGTTCCTCCTCCGCCTCATCGCTCCAGGCAGAAACTTCCGCGATGGCTGGCTGTTCCTCCAGTATTCTCGAGATAGACTGGAAGGTGCACCCGTCGCCGTGGCACAGAACATGGAATGCGTAGCCGTTGTATACCGCTTTCTCGTCCTCTGCATCGAGGAATGAAAGCAGCCAGGTGGAAAGAGCCCGCATCTGTTCAATCAACGGACAATGATATTCCGGAAAATAGCACAGATACACCTCCTGTGTCTTCTCTTTGATGTAAATTGTCTCCGGGGAGACCATGAACCCGTCCTCCCGAAGAAGATATTCCCGCGCGCCGCGGATTACGGCAAAGATGCGGGAGAACAGCGATTCGAACTCTTCGCCGGAAATCTGCCTTCCCTGCATCACTCTTTCGAGATTTTTCATTCCTTCAATCCGGTACCTGTGATATTTCTTCCCGTTAAGCCGCCCGCTTTCCATTGTCAGAAGCCCCGGGACGGCATTATACAAAAGCATTTCCTCCTCAAAGGCTTCTTCCGCGGGAACATCGTTCAAAACCAGATACTGTTCCTCCATGGAGCGGAGCTCCGTGATTTCCTGCATAGCATCTCCTTTCCGCGCTTTACCGGTTCGCGCCCGTAAGCTTTCCGAACAGTTCCTCCGCCTTTGCAAGCGCCTCGGACAAGCCTTTGACTTTCTTTCCGGTTTCCCATGACGCCGTCGCCACCCGGTTGATGACCGGCAGATTCTTTCGCTCTTTCGTGACCGAAACCTCTCTTCGAAACAGCTTTATGCCGAACCCGAAAAAGAGCGCTTTGATCCGGTCGTCCGGCTCCACGGTCATACGAACCGTGACCTTTCCGTTTTTCGCTTCGGCGCTCACCCCGCGTCCGGTTGCAAACCAGAGCTTCCCGTCAAGAAGCTCTGCCGCCAGCTTCGCAACCGCCTCCTCGTCCCGTGCCGTCCCGCTGTCAGAAAACCGTCGGAACAGTCCGTTATCTTCAAATCTCGCATAATCCACGCCTGCGGTCTGCACGGAAGCGCACTCGCCGATATACTGTGCGCCCTGTTCCGCCGCCGAAGCCGCCACCCTCTCCGAAACGACAATGTCCCGGTAAAACAGCGCCTGCGTGATTAAAAACAGGATAACCAACGTGCAGATGGGCACGAGAAAAGATGCCTCCACCGTGTAGGAACAGGACAGCCTTTTACTATCATGATTCATTCCAAACCTCCTTCACGAAATCAAAACCAAAAGCGCAAGCGACAACTCGCCTGCTGCCAGAAACGGAAAGAACGGAATCCTCGCCTTGCGCCCGAGCTTCTTAACGACCACGAGCACAAGAGAAATAAACGAGAGCAGCAAAAAGCTCAGGCACAAAACGGCTGCCGTTGCGGAAAAGCCGATTGCCGCACCGGTCAGTATGATCATCAGCGCGTCGCCTCTGCCGATTGCCTCCTTCGTCAGAAAACTGAGCCCGAGAAACAGAAGCCCCGCAAGGATTCCGAAAACCCTTGCCTCAATCGGAACGCTTCTGTCCCAAAACGAAAGCACCGGGATTCCCGCCGCCGCAACGATGAGAAATACGACATGAATGCTCTTTCTCCGGATATCCGGAACACATCCCGCAACCGTTACGCCAAGAATGTACCAATACAGAATTCCGGGATTCATGGCTCTGTCCCTCCGCATTTGCTGCAGGCATGCAGCCCTTTTGCAATGGCCTCTTCTTCAGTCATTTCCGTAAACGTGCGAAGCAGTTCCCTGCAGGATATCGTCGTATGGTAACGGGTCCCGTGAAGCGTGATGTAAACCGATTCCCCTGCTGCGGCAGCCCCGCAGACTTCGCAGGCATAGTATTTGGCCCCAGACGCGTTTCTTCGTCCGGAGACCTCCCCTGTGCCGATTCTTTCAATCCGCGGCTTCAGGTAGGTGCAGTCGGAATGCCGGTGGTATACCGTTCCGCTCTCTGCAACGAAGACGACATTCTCTTCGTCCTCTTCATCGTCGTCCGGGTCTCCGTCCCGGGTCCTTTCGACGCCGGAAAAGCCTCTCGCCACAACCTGTTGCGTTACCGGAATGGCTCCGACTCCGAACAGCCCGTCATCAAAAATATAGGAGTAACTGATGCGAATCCGGATTTCCGATCCTCTTTCGTACAGTGAGGATCCGGCAAACGAAAACCCCGACGCGCCCTTTTTTATGTGCGAGAGCCACGGAGATTTTCCTGTTTTTTCGTCCATTCGAAAACGCAGGTATCCTTCCGCCCCGAGGCTTCTGAGGATTGACGCAGCGTTAATCAATCCGCTTTCGTCCTCCGCGCCGTCATCCGTTCCCTTAAGAACCGTTCCGACCGACATCAGTTCACGGCTCATGTCCGCAATCTCCGTCTGAACCCGCATCTGTACCTCAAGGAACAGGAACAGATTCATAAAGACCAGGACCGCAAAAAAAGACAGGGGCACGACAAATGCCGCTTCCACCGTCATCGAGCCTCTTCTTCGCATGAAATCACCTCCGATAACCGCTCCGGAACAGCCCCGGAGAGAGTTTTGAAATAAACCGAACCGAAGCGGTTGTCGCAACCTTTTTTCCATCCCGCGGTCTCCGCCCCGGCTTAATATACGCGACAGCCGGGGCAGTCCTTCGGGATTACGCAATTGGGAGAACAACTAATATAAGAAAGTACCGAAGACTTCGAGGCTGCGGTTACCGCCGCCGTCTGTCATCGGAACCATGACAGCAGAATACTTTGCCGGAAGAGATGCCCGCACCGAAACGGAAACTCCTCCGTAACAGTCGATTAACAAAAAGGTCGGATCATAGTAAGTCCGAATGTGTTCCTGCATCAAATCCATTGACCGGTATACGATGTTCCGTTCCCGTGAAAGAAGCAGAAACAGAAGCAGATACCCGTCATATTTCGGCGACGCAGCGTCGGCATCCTCATAGGCCTCCGCCCTTTGAAAACGAAGCGTCTTGTCCATCAGACAGATTTCCCCGTATCCGACCTGAAAAGAGCCCGTCGTCACGAGAAACGGAACCTTCTTCCCGAGAAGAATCTCCGCCGCTTCAAGTTTCGCATTTTGCACCGCCCATGCAATCAGTATCACATATTGGCAGGTTGTAATCAGAAAAGGCAGCTCGGCGCCGAAGATTTCCGTGGCCGTTACGAGTGCCTGTGCCCGTTTCCCCGAATCCGTCAGTGTATGGACCAGGTTCATCAGAAATCGCACGCCGAGGATGCTGAGCGCCGCCCGTCGTACATTGTCGGCATCCTTATTCTTTCCGAACAGGATGTATTCCGTCTGATAACTGAGGACGCCTTGCTCGGCCGGATTCACAAAGGTGGAGAAATTCCCTCTCACATAGGAAACAAGCAGCGCCTTCTCGGAAAAGTCTTCGAGGGATTTTCGAAGGAATTCGGAAACCTGCGACAGCTTGAGGTCCCGAATGATTCTCCACAGAGATACCCCTCCCGAATCCGACCCCGTATCCGTTTCGGTTATCTCAAACAGGTCAAACGCATCGGCGTAAATCGTCCGCGACGGAAGATTCCATCCGGTAAGTTTCCTGTCCGAGAGATCGGCCTGATTCAGAATCCCGGAGGTCAACCCGGAAACGAAAAGCGTCTTCACGGCATCAAAAAACGATTCCTTACCGGATTTTATGCGGCGCATTCCCTGATACCGAAGCGTCAGCCCTTCAAGAGAATACCCTTCAAATGCCTCCTCAACGTCCGTGAGCCGCTGCTCCCATTCGTCCGGATTCTCATTTTCCACATAGATTTCTATTGCGGTGACAGCCCGTTCCAGTATCTGAAGATTCTCCGAAAGCCGGGCTTCCATCGCCGCGAAATCATAGAAGCCGGGGACTTCTCCGGCGTATTCCTTCATGACCGAAATCGTATCGGTAAGCGCCGTCTTCCATTCCGTGCCGAGGGAATCCCCGTATTCGGCAATCAGTTCCTGATAGCGGGTGAGCATCGGTTTAATTTCTTCCTGACAGACCCGAATATCCTGCACCAGTTGAAGGGACTCCGCCGTTTTGGTTCGTGTTCCTCTTATGTAAAAAAGGTATGCCTCCGAGTGCGTCGGATTTAAATACCGATGGCCTTCCTCCGGGTCATCGGACATGCGCCGCCATTCCCGCTCCTTTTCAAGATAGCTGATGATATTCACATATGCCGGTTCCAGGCAGAGATATACGCCCAGAGAGTCGATTCCCGAAAGCGGCTTGGTGGGATCCTCCGTCATGAGCTTCTTGGCAAACGAATATTTAGGCTCAAACTTCCCGTCATCGTCGCAGATCAGTCCGGTTTTACCGGTCGGAACCCCGTCCAAGGCCGTCATCAGCTTCAGAATCAGAACATCCATCGCGGAAAGCTTTTCTTCAACGGCAGCCTTCTCCTCCAAAAGCTTCAGCCCGGTTTCCTGTTCTTTTAATACTCCGAGCGCTTCAAGGATTTCTTCGGTAAGCGCCTCCGCGCCGCATATCGCGCCCGCCTCTGTCATCTGCCGCCTCACCATCTCTCCGCCGGCTTCGGGGAGCGCATATCGGTTCTCCACGGAAACGCTTATGTCCGTGCAGGCAAATGAGAACCCTGCCGTTCCTTTCGGGGCTGCCTCCCAGGCAGACGGATCTGCCGCGCCTTCCAGATAACCGAGAAGCGACTGCTCCAAGTCCTGCTCGTAAAGACCGTATATCCCGAATTCGTCAAACAGCGGCGCATAGTACTGCCCGCTCAGAGAATCCAGTGCCAGCGACAGATTGCCCTGGAGCATGGAGACCGCCGCCTGTTGACGTGCGGACTCCACGCTCACCAGCACAAGGGAAATAATCAGAAACAGCACAAAGGAATAAAGGACCGTAACGGACGCTTTTACCCGCTTTCTCATCTGAGTATTGCCCCGGAATCGGATTTAATCGAATCAAAGGCGCTGTTGATAATCGATGTAATTTCGTTTTTAAAGATTAGCACAAGGCCAATGACAATCACAAGAATCAGAATGATCTCCACCACGCCGATTCCGCTTTGGTCCTGCATAAGCCCCTGCAGGGTATCCTTTATTCTGTGTAGCATTTTTTTCATAGTGACTCCTTTCGTCCGGCTTCTCAAAAGCTGAGAAATGCCGGGATCATGATGATGGCCAGTATCAGAACGAGGATTCCCGCCATCGGCAGCAATAACCTCGTTCCGGCCTCTTCCCCACGCTGTTTCACCCGCTCCTTCCGGTCGGCAAAAGCCTCCGCCGCTTCCTTCCGGAGCAGAGGAATCAGTCCGCCGGTCCCTTTCTTCAGGTTCTGCACGAGCACGGATGACAGACGCAGATAACGAATGTTTCCGCAGTTCCTTCCGAACTCCTCATAAGCCGTTTCCTCCGGGACACCGGCATTCAGTTTGTTTCGCGCATTGCGCATTTCTTCGTAGACATACCGCGGTCCGCCATCCTGCCCGGAAGACAGGTAGTCGTCCGTGATTCTGTCCCAGGCTGACCGAAGCGTCAGGCCCGCCTGCATCAGTAACGTTATTTTGCTGACCAGCTCCGGGTAATCCCGCAGCATCTGGTCTTCCCTTTCCGCGCGCAGACGTTTGTCCTCGGACACCCACTTCGCAAACAGCCCGACAACAAACAGCAGAAAGAGACTCGCAGACAGCCAGGGAGTTCTGTCCTTTTTTCTGTAAAATGCCACCGGGGTTTCCCCCATATCGGTCGGCAGCTCCCATTCCCGGTCATTGACCCGGTCGCTGTCCAGCTTCTTAAGTTCCTCGACCAGCTGTTCCTTTTCATCGACTCCGGAAAGACTTCTGACGACACGGACCGGAATATCCAGAAACTCCGTGATATCTCCGTACTTCAGCCGCACCGTAACCGTAACGATGCTGCCCTCCGGTTCCGCCTCCTCGGGATGCACTTTGCCCTCGTAATCAATCAGTTTATAGTCGGAAGACATCCACACAAGGTCAATATTGGTTCCCGGAAGCTTTTTGACAAATGCCAGGCGTTCCGTCACGTCATCCGCATCGGGATTGTCCCCGAGCATCTGCTTCGGAAGCGTCTCCTTTGCCGTCTGCCAGAGTTCCCGCACTTCCTCCGTTGTCAGCGTTCTCTCCTTTATCGGAAGGTCCATCTCGATATTCTCGTCTCCGAGTCTTGCCCGAAGGTGATAGACTTCCGTGCCGGTTTTCGGCCGCTCGATGGTCTCGATTTTCGAATCGGCGTATGCTCCCGAAACTGCCAGCCCGGCAGTCAGTCCGCTGAGCGCAATCAGCGTTCCGAACAGGATCAGGCCGTTCGTACATTCCCGACGGAGCCGCCAGAGTCTCGGATTCCCGTTCACCCTGACAGCCCGGCAGAACTGTTCTTCTCTCTGCTCCAGCTGGAGCTTCTTAAGAATCCTGCGTCGAATCACAAAGAGCATGTATCCGCCCCGAAGGTATCCTTTTCCCGCCTCGCGTAGAATCCTTCCGTCCGGGTTGTCCCCCGAAGTTTTCACGAATCCCGCGACTGTCAACCCAACGGCTGCGGCACAAAATACGACCGAAATCAGAACAACGATCATGAACTCCCAAATCCCTCCTTTCCTGTTACATGGTGATATCCGCTATCTTTTCTGCATAACTGCACAGAAGCAGATACAAAACATAGATAACCAGCATAATAAACCGGCCGGTTATTCCCGCATATAAAGGCTCCAGAAAGCTCGGGGCGAACAGTCCGAAATAGGCCAGAATCAGAAACGGCATCCATCGCATGATGGTAACCTCAAGCTGCTTGGCCAAAAGGACTGTCCGTATCTCCCGAATTACCTCCTGTTTCTGATACAACATGTCATTCACGGAGCGGATTACATGCACAATGTCCCCTCCCGAGCGATTTGCAATGGAAAATACGACGGAGAAATTCCGGATATCCTCCACGCCGCTTCGTTCCCCGAAATCCCGGATGACCGTTTCCGAGTCTTCTCCGTTTCGGAGCCTGTGACTCATCCGCCGAAAGGCGACAACAATCGGTGCCCGTTCGTCGAACATCACGCGCAGGTCCTTAATTGCCGCATCCACGCTGTTCGGTACGCTGTATCCTGCCTCCAGTGACGAAAGCATGCACTGCATACCGTCACGGAACTGGGAGGCCAAAAGCCTCCGTCTCTTCTCTTCGGCTTCTTTCCGGTCCCGGTGCAGGCGGTACAGAAGATAAGGTCCGAGCCATAGAGCACACCAGGGCGTTCGAAAGAACAGAAAGCCGGAAAGAACGACGAAAAGAAGATTTCTGAAAAACACTTTTACATATACGACAAACACTGCTCCTCCCCGGCGGCCGCAAGCTTGCCGCGCCGCTTCAATCGATTTCCGAGATGGCGGAGCGTCCCGATAATGCGGCCGTTTCCGTCCTCTCCCTCTTCTTCAAATCGGAACAGCGGGTTCAACACAATCTCTCCGTCCACGCAGGCCTCCACCTCCACAATCTCGGTAACGCGACGTGTCCTGTCGCGAAGCCGTCCGAGCTGGATGATGATGTCAATGGCCGAAGCAATCTGCTTTCGGATTGCCAAAAGCGGTATTTCCTCCCCGAGCAAAGCCATCGTTTCCAGCCGGGAAAGCATGTCCGCCGGGGAATTCGCGTGTCCGGTGCTCATTCCGTTATGTCCCGTATTCAACGACTGCAACATATCGATGGACGCCGCATCCCGAACCTCTCCCACGATGATTCGCGAGGGACGCATTCGCAGGGAAGTCTTAATCAGATCCCGGATCGTCACCGCATGGTTGCCCTCCACGTTCGCATTTCTCATCTCGAGGCGGACGAGGTTCGGGATGTTGGAGATCTGAAGCTCTGCCGAGTCCTCAATCGTAATCACGCGCTCCGTCGGCGGAATGTAATCCGACAGGACATTGAGAAATGTGGTCTTCCCGACGCCGGTGCCCCCGCTTACGAAAATGTTATAGCCGGCCCTCACGAGAACCTTCAGATATTCCGCGGCTTCCTCTGTAATCGAGCCGAGCTCCAAAAGCCGTTCCATGGTGATCCGGTCCCTCGGGAATTTCCGGATTGTCAGCACCGCTTCACTTAGGCTTACCGGCGGCAGAACGGCGTTCACCCTCGATCCGTCCTGCAGTCTGGCATCCACAATGGGATTGGCCTCGTTAATGACGCGGTTCACGCCGGAAGCGATTTTCTGAATGACATCTTCGAGCCGCTTCCTGTCGAAAAAACGCCTTCCGCTCTCATAAAGCCCGCCGTCCCGCTCGTAGAAGATTCTGTCCGGTCCGTTCACCATGATTTCGGTCACGTCCGGGTCCTCCATCAGGTCCTGAATGACATCGAGCCGCCGGAGCGAGTCGAAAACATCCTTTTTGGCCTGCCTTCGCTCATCGACCGTGAGCCGGTGTTCCGCCGCACAGTAATCCCGAACGGTCTGTTCAATCAGCAGCCGGAGCGCCTCGTCGTCCATCTCGACGGACCCGTCAATCCGGCTAAGTACCATGGCACGAAAGAGGTTTCGGTACTCTTCACGCCCGGATTCCATTCCGACCTCCCTCACCAAGACCGCAAAGCGGCATTACGCGCTCCCTGAAATCACCCTCCGCGGTTTGATTTAAGAGGATGTTCCGTTTCTCGGCGTTGCTGCCCTCGGTGAAATAAATCCGCTCGCAAAGTCCTAAAAGCGCATCGGTTCCTTTCTTTCCGAAATCCATGACCAGAAAGCGGAATCCCGCCCGGCGAAGTCCGGCGATGAAATCCTTCGCCTCCTGTTCCTCGAACCCGCGCTCGTCACCAAGACGTGCGACTCCGGCAAATACGACCGCATTCCCGACGGTTTGGGCGCAATGCTCCATGTGGGCAATCCAGTCCTCCCGGTATTCCTTCAACAGGTAAATCAGCTCGCTTAACCCCGTTCCGTCCGCGGCCAGTTCGCGAATCCCCGGCGCACTGTCTAAACTCAGAAACGCTGTCTTTCCTTCCGTTGAAAGGCTGACTGCCCTTTTAAAGGCTTCCGTCGTGCAGCCCGAACCGCCCTCCGCAGCCGCATAGCCGCATATTTTAAGCGGTTCCCCTGCCCCGCCTTCCGGGCTCTGCTGCCCGGAAGGCTTCTGCATCACAATCTCCGCGATTACGGAAGCCGAGCGGTACATAAAAACCTCGCCCTCCGTAACCTCTTTTCTTCCTACAAGAAACAGAATTCTGGCCGCGCGGTTTTTATTCCGCTCCTTAAAAGCGGCCTGGTCGTCCGTCATTGCGAGCAGAACGTTCACCGGGGCTTCCTTTACGAATTCTTCTTCGTTGGAAAATCCCATGACAACCCATTCTCTCGGCAGATATCTCGGCATTGCCTCTCCGATTTGTTGCAAGTAAGAAGTTTTCTGACAAATGATCGCCAATGTTTTCACTCCTGATCACGCTCCTTCGTTTTTGTGGCGCAATGATACGCCGCGATAGTCCGAAAAGTCAATCGAAAAAATGGGCTCCGGAGCATTTTCGTCACCCACCGCTGTCGTATGCTCAGACTCCCGTCATGTTGCCTTATTCAAGTTGCACAAACGAAATTCCGGCAGAAAAAAACATGCACAAAACAGGGGCTCTGTTTTGTGCATTTGAAACAAAAGACGACAATTTTTGCCATTGTCAAAATAATCTGACAATATCGATTAATCCATTGTGCCGTCGCATTTTCCCGTGCTATACTGATGGGAGAATGAAACATTCGGGAGGATGCTATGATAGACAAACTGAGAAATGAAATCAACCGTGTCTTCGTCGGCAAAGCTGACGTTACGGACAATATTCTGGTGTGCCTTCTGGCAGGCGGCCATGTGCTTCTTGAAGACATGCCGGGCGTCGGAAAGACGACGCTTGCAAGAGTGCTTGCCGGAGCGACCGGTCTGAAATTCGGCCGCATCCAGTTCACGCCCGACACGCTTCCGTCGGATGTGGTCGGCTCCACCGTTTACAATATGAAAACCGGCACCTTCGATTACCGCGAAGGCACCGTCATGAACCAGATTCTTCTGGCCGACGAAATCAACCGTACCTCGCCCAAGACACAGGCGAGCCTTCTTGAGGCAATGGCGGAAGGCCAGGTAACCGTCGACGGCGTCGTGCGCCCGCTTCCCGAGCCCTTCATGGTCATCGCAACGGAGAATCCGGCCCGCTTCCTCGGCACGTATCCGCTTCCCGAGGCACAGCTGGACCGTTTCATGATGCGTCTCAGCATCGGCTATCCGGACAGCGAGACCGAGGTTCTGATGGCACGCCAGTTCCTTGACGGCACCGATCCTGCCTCCGTGAAGACCGTGCTTCGGCCGACCGCGCTTCCCGCGATGAAGAAGGACGTTGCCAAGCTTCATGTGAGCGACAACGTGCTTTCGTATCTGCAGGATATCATCGACCAGACCAGGCACGATGCCCGCCTCGAGTCCGGCGCGAGCCCCAGAGCGCTGCTTTCGCTTCTTCGCGCGGCACAGGCCAAGGCATATCTGAACGGCCGGGACTATGTCGGCCCCGACGAAATCAAAGCCGTTGCCGTCAACGTTCTGCATCACCGCGTCAGCCTGACTGCCGATGCGCGTATGGCAGGTGACAGCGAGGATGCCGTTCTTGCGGATATCATCCGCAAAATAAAAGTTCCGAGAGAGTAGGTATTGTCCGTGTTACGAAACCGCCTGATCGTTTTGCTGTTGTGGATTCTGTCCCTGGTCGCCATAACCTTTTACGGCGGCCCGGTTTCTTACGGCTTCTTTCTGCTGATTACGCTTACGCCGGTTGCTTCGGCGCTTTATCTGGTATACGTAAGCCTTCGCTTTCGTATTTACCAGAGGCTCATCGGAAAGACCTTCACCGCCGGACAGGCCATCCCCTATTTCTTTACGTTGCAAAATGAGGACCCCTTCGCCTTTGCGGGCGTAAGGGTCAGGTTTTTTGCGGACTTTTCCATGGTTTACGCCCTTTCGGACGGTGTTGAATATGAACTTCTTCCGAAGACCGACATCACAAGAGACACCTCCCTGATCTGCCGTTACCGCGGCACTTACAACGTCGGAATCAAGGATGTTCAGATTACCGATTATCTTCGCATCGTCCGCTTCCGTTATAAGCATAAGGAGCCGCTCGATGTCAACATCAATCCTGCGGTCATCTCCCTTTCGAAACTTCGCTCTTTAAAGCTTTCCCCGATTCTTTCGCTGGATTCCCCGAACGGAACCGGCGTGCCGGAGCCTTCCCTTCGCGAGTATGTGCCCGGGGACGATCAGCGCCGCATTCACTGGCTTGCTTCCGCGAAGGAGCAGAAGCTGATGGTCCGCAACATGACCGGCGAAGAGCAGAAAAGCATTCTGATTCTGATTACCTCAAAGCATGCAAGCGATGAGCCCGCGCGGTACCTTCCGGAGGAGAACCGGATTCTCGAAATCGCGCTGGCGCTTGCCGATTTCTTCGAGCGGCGGAGCATTCCCGTGCGTGCTTTGTACCGCGCCGACCGGCTTTATGAGCATATCGTCACGAGCCGTCCTTCCTTTGATCTGTTTTATAACGCAATGGCAGGCTTTTCCTTTATGCCTTCGTATGAAGACGCTGCCCTGCTTCGGGACGCCGGTTCCTCGCCGTCTCCCGTGGAGAGCCGAGGGGCATTCTTCGTGCTGTCTTCCCTGTCTGAGGAAGCCATTGATTACGCTGCCTTTTTAAACGGAAACGGCATTCCGGTCGTGATCTTCTTAGTTTCGAGCGGGGAGACCGAAATTCCTTCCCTTTCTCTTCCGAGAACGACGGTCATCCCGATTTCTCCGTTCGCTGATTTGAAGGAGGTGCTGTGATGAAACGTCTTTACGGTTACCTCTATGAATCTGTTCTGGCCCTTCCCTTCGCGCTCGGCCTGACACTGCTGTTTCACGGTGTTTTCGGCGCGCCGAAGGCCGGCGTCGGCATCATCCTTCTGACCGTTCTTTCGATATTCGTCTGCTCCCTCGTCCGCTTCCTTGACGGGAGGGAACGGTTCATCCCGGCAGGCGCTGCCGTGCTGCTTTTGCTGATTCCGTTTTTATACGGCCGCAAGCGCCCCGGATACCTTTATAACCATCGTTTCTTATGGATCATCCCCGCCGTTGCGGCATGCTGCTTTGTACTGGCGTGTTTCTGCCGCATCTCGCGGTTTGCCAGATATACGTGCATCCTCGCCGTTCTAGGCATCCTGGTCTTCCTGCTCCTTGAGGAATACAAGGTTCCGCGCCTCGGACTGACATTCCTCTTCGCATTTTTCATCCTGCTGATCGCGGATGAGACACAGACGAGATGGCACAGGCAGGGCGATACCGAACACGCGACGCACCTTCCGGCGATAGCGCCGTTTATCGCGCTTCTGCTCTTGATCTGCTCGTTCTTCCCGATCAAATCGGAGCCTTACGACTGGCGTTTCTTCCGAAACATCATCGAGAAGATCGAAGACCTGTCGAAGAGCATTTCCGTGAAAATCCACGGCACGCCGGACGATTTCGAGTCGATTAAACCCGGCTTCTCGGAAACCACCAAGGTCCGCGGCGGCACAAAAATGGAAAATGACGACCGCGTCCTGTTCACGGTTTCACCGCGAACCGTTTCCTCTAAGGTGCTTCGCCTCGGCGGTCAGGTCTGTGATTCCTTTAAGGATATGGAGTGGTCGGCCACGGACAGCTTAAAGGATTCGACCGACTACGGTTACGACCTTTTGGAGACGCTTGTTGCCTTTGATTCCGCGGCGCAGTTTTCCGACTACGCGCGCTGGAGCACCGTCGATGTTTCCTTTAAGGATTTCTCGACCGACTGCCTTTTCGTTCCCCTGAAATCGTTTACGGACCCGGATTCGCTGGCTCGCATCGGCGCCGAGGAAAAGGGCGGAAACCTGTATTTTACAAAGCGTGCCGGCAGCCGTACGGATTACTATGTGGCATTTTTGCAGCTGAACCGGCGGCACAGCACCTTCTCTTCTTATATCGGGAACCCTGAGCCCATTACGGAGGAAGCCTGGCGGCGCGTTCTCGTGAGACAGGGACGCCCGCTCGCGAAATGTGTTTATTCGGGTCTTGCCTCCTACCGGCAGCGCATGAAGAACCTTTACGGGCAGCCGGTTTCCGTATCCGACAAAACCCGCGCCTTCCTTACGGAAGCAACTGCCGGCACAGCCAATGCTTATGAGGCAATGCTCGCCCTCGAGCGCACGCTGTCCGGGTTCGAATACAGCAAAACCGTTCCGCCGTTTCCGAAAAATGTGAAAGACGCCTACGGGTTCCTCGATTCGTTCCTTGATACACGCATCGGTTCGTGCGTCCACTACGCAACGGCCATGACGCTTTTAGCGAGAGCCTACGGGCTTCCGGCTCGCTATGTGAACGGCTTCTACGTTCCGATCGACGGCGTGGATACGGTTTCCGTCACAACCGGAATGTCGCATTCCTGGTGTGAAATCTATTTTGAGAATCTCGGATGGATTGCTTTTGACGCGACGCCCGGCTACGGCAGTGACTATTACTGGGCAACCCGCGAAGAGATGGAGCTTTCCGGGCACGGAGACGGAACCGTTCCGATTTATACACAGATTACCCCTTCCGTAAAGCCGGTTCGCATTACGGCAACGCCGACTCCGGGCCCCGAGGACGACCCGATTTCCCGTGAAGAGGGCGGTTTCCTCTTCTTCTGCCTGATCGGTCTCGGCGGCGTTTTGGTATTTACCGTAAGCGCGCTTTTAATCGACCGTTTCATGGCAAGAAAGCGTTTTAAGAAAATGTCCGCCTACGAAAGAATTCTTGTCCTTTACAGAAGAAACATGCGGATTCTCGGCTGGCTCAGGCTTTCTCCCGGGGATTCCGAAACGCTTCTTGAATATGCCGAACGCCTGAAACCGCTTGTGCCCGAGGACGGCGCTTCCTGGCTTAGGGCTTACGATGCCTTCATGTACGCAGAGCCCGGCAACGTTTCGTGGATTGCAGAGGAAATGCTGCACGGAAACAAGACCCTGTTAAGCGCCTTCAAGAAGCGCAATCCGGTCCGTTACCGCATCTACGGACTGGCCAACCGGTTCCTGAGATAAATGCGACAGCTTCGCCGAAAAGGAATCGGCACATTTGTCAGAAACAAAATAACACCCCCTTTGCCCGAGGCAGAGAGGGTGTTATTTTTGCCGCGGAGTGGCCGGCGACAAAGAAGGAATCATGAAGTCAAGGTTAGGTTTTAGCTTTTTTCTGACGTCTTCCGAGCACTACGCTCTGCAGCAGAATGAAGAAGCAAAGCATTCCGCCGGTTGTGATGCTCTGCCACCAGGGATCGTTCAGTCCGCTCGAGACGACGATCTTCTTGATGGTGGTAAGACTGAGGGTACCGAAGAAGGTACCGATGACATTGCCGACGCCGCCGGTTAGAAGCGTGCCGCCGATGATCGAGGAGGCAATCGCGTTCATTTCCATTCCGGCTGCATTGGTCGCGTTGCCGGCTCCCGTGTGCATCATGAACACGTAGCCCGCAAGACCGCTTAACAGACCGCTCAGAACATAACTCAAAAAGCGGGTTCTCTTTACATTGATTCCGAGCATCAGCGCGCTCTGCTGGTTACCGCCGATTGCGTAGAAATTCCGGCCGAGTCTGATATACTTCAAAAGAATCCAGACAAGAATCACGCAAAGCAGTGCTGCCACGACACCGAGCTCGATTCGCGCGGGGACAAGGGTTCCGTTTTTGGCTCTGTACCCGAGCCAGGAAATCTCGATTTTCTTTGCACGCAGATTATTGAACGCCGTATGTTGAACCTTCTGCGGATTAACCGACAGAATCGTTGTCATGCCTCTTGCGAAGAATAATCCCGCAAGCGTGACGATGAACGGCTGAATCTCCAGATAGCTGACGAGAAATCCGTGTACGAGGCCGAATGCGAGGCCGATTCCGAGTGCAAGAAGCAGGGAAACGAATATGTTGCCGCCCTTGTTCAAATACAGCACACAGCTCATGACAACAAGCGATGTCACGGCGCCGACGCTGATGTCGATGCCGCCGCCGATCATGACGATCGTAAGGCCGCAGGACACAATAATCAGGCTTGCGTTATCATTTAACATATCAAAGATCTGCTGGGGATGCAGGAATCCGCCGCCGAGCAGCAGTACCGCCGAAAGATACATGACGAAGAAAATGACGATCGTGATGGTCATCAGAAGCTGCGTATCGTTAAGCGGCTCTTTTCTTTTCAAAAATGCGAGTTTCTTCATTCTTCCGCTCCTTTCGCCGAAACTTTTCTGCGTCTTTCGGCAAGGCGCGAAATCCATCTTCCGAACCGTTCCTTGATGACCGGCGAACCGATGACAACAAGCAGTACAATGACGATTGCCTTATATGCCTTGACGTCGGTTGACGGAACCTTCATCGCGTAGAGCGTAATCGTGAGCATCTGGATGACATACGCCCCGATGATGCTGCCGCTCAGCTTGAATTTTCCGCCGCCGAGGCTGTTGCCTCCGATGGCAACGGCAAGAATGGTATCCATTTCGATGTCGATCAGCAGCGTTTCATGGTTAATCAGCCCGAGACGCGATACGCCGATGCAGCCCGAAACCGCAACGCACACGCCGAGGATGATGAAGCTCAGGAGTTTGATGAACGTTGCATTGATTCCGTTCAGTCTCGCGGCGCTTCCGTTAATTCCGACGGACTGCGTGAACAGCCCGAGCGCTGTAAAATGAAACAACAGTTTGAATAAAACCGCCATCGCCACGACAATCAGCACCGGTGTCGGAATCGGGACGCCCGGAATGAAACTTCCGATTCCCGAAAGGATCGGGCTCGATACCGTTGGCGTTGCGCCGCCGTTAATCCAATATGCGATGGAACGGCCGCAGGTATATAGAATCAGTGTCGCAATCATCGGCTGGATCTTGAAGACCGCCACAAGCGTTCCGTTGAAGGTGCCGAAAAGCATTGCCACGATGCAGGCCATGACAAATGCCAGGATGACCGTCCCCGCATTGATCGCGCTTCCGGACTTTAAAACCTTTACGAACACGCTGCCCGCGATGGCCGCCGCTGCGCCGACGCTGATATCCTGCCCGCCGCAGGCCGCCGTTACGAGCGTCATTCCCATGGCGAGAACCGCAAGCTCGCTTGCACCGTTGATGATACCGATGATATTGCCGGACAAAACGGGATTCCCGTTATTGTTATGGCTGATTCCGATGCTGAAGAACCCGGGATCGCGAATCAGGTTAAAGACTACCAAAAGTGCTATCGCAATTAACGGAATGGTCAGCTGGCCGAATCCGCTCAGGAAGGCTTTTTTACCGTTTTTCTTCATCTTACGATTCACCTCCCGCGATGGTCTTCATGACCTGCGTCTGATTCAGGTCCTTGCCGGTCAGCTCGCCGACCGCATGACGGTCGCGCATAACGATGAGACGACTGCAGGTACGAAGCATCTCTTCTACCTCGGAGGAGATAAATGTGACGCTGACGCCTTCCTCCGCAAGCTTTAACACAAGCTTCTGAATCTCTAACTTTGTACCGACATCGATTCCTCTTGTCGGCTCATCGAGAATCAGATAATCCGGATGAGTTAAGAGCCATCTCGCCAAAATGACCTTCTGCTGGTTTCCGCCGGAGAGCGACCCGACCGGTGTCTCGCGGCTTGCCGTCTTTATATTCAAAACCTTAATGTATTCGTCCGCAAAAGATTCGGATTCGCTCCGGCTGATCGGTCTCCACATGCCGTTCATAACCTGAAGGGCCAGGATGATATTTTCCCGAACGCTTAATTCCGCAATGATGCCGTCCCGCTTTCTGTCCTCGGCAAGATATCCGATGCCGTGCTTCATCGCATCGATCGGACGCTGGATTTTCACCGGCTTGCCGTTAATCTTAACAGTGCCGCCGGTCACCTTGTCCGCGCCGAAAATGGCACGCACGCTTTCGCTTCTGCCGGATCCGAGGAGACCCGTGAAACCGTTCACTTCGCCCTTTCGGATTGAGAAATCAAACGGGAGCGCCTCGGTGCTCGAAAGTCCCTCTGCCTCATAGAAGACTTCGGGCTGCATGATTTTCTCTTCTTCGCTGTCCCCCAGGTTGCTGAGCTCTTCGAGCTCTTTTCCGATCATTTTCGACACAAGCTGAAGCTGAGGCAGTTCCTCCGTCAGATATTCTCCGACAAGCTCGCCGTTTCGAAGGACCGTGATCCTGTCACTGACTTCATAAACCTGATCCAGGAAATGTGTTACGAAAATGATGCCGACGTCCTGCTTCTTCAGATCCCGCATGAGATCGAAAAGCTGCTTTACTTCCTTATCGTCAAGAGACGACGTCGGCTCGTCCAAAATCAATACCTTGCATTGCATGTCGACGGCCCGCGCAATCGCGACCATCTGCTGCACGGCAAGGGAGCAGCTTCCGAGAAGCTGCGTGCTTCTCGCCGGAATTCCGAGCTTTGTAAGGATTTCGTCCGCCCGTTCCTCGAGTTTATTCTGCCTGACCCATGCGCCCCTGCTTCTTCCGATGAACATGTTCTCCGCCACCGTCAGGTTCGGGCAAAGGGTTATTTCCTGATATACCGTACTGATTCCGGCATTTTGGGCGTCCTGCGGGGAATGGATGGAAACCTTCTCCCCTTCCACGCGGATTTCGCCGCCGTCCATCTGATATACACCGGTCAGCACCTTGATGAGGGTGGATTTTCCGGCGCCGTTCTCTCCCATAAGCGCATGGATCTCCCCTTTACGAAGCGTGAAATCCACCCCGTTTAAGGCAAGAACCCCGGGAAACCTTTTATCAATCCGGCGCATCGTCAGCAAGCTTTCTTCCTGCATAGCAATCCTCCGTCATTCATCGCCTTAAAAAGCGCAGCAGAGCTTTTCGTGGCCCGGCTGCGCTTCTTAGCGGATTATGAATTACTCACCTAAACCGTAAGTGTCGATATCGTTCTGAGTGAGAGTCTTTGCATCGAAGCCCTTCTCATTGTTGATAATCTGCTTGGACGCCGGAGCCTTTCCGCTCTTAATCAGATCGCTGATGATCTGAGCCTGGAAGGGGCTGCACTGTCCGTCGTAGTTCCATTTTCCTGCAAGAAGCTCACGAAGAGCCCACTTATTGCAGTCAAATCCCATAACGATTACCTTACCGTCTACTCCGTGCGTGATGCCGGCCTCGTCAAGTGCTGCTACGGCACCCTTTGCCATACCATCGTTCTCTGCGTAGATTACGTTAAAGTCTTCGCCGCTGTTGATAACAGCTTCAACGATCTTCTTGGCCTCTGCCTCGTCCCAGGTCGCCGTCTGCTGAACAACCTTCTTCATCTTTCCGGACTCGAACTGCTTATCAAGAGCGCCGGTACGTCCGATCTGAGCGTCGGAACCCATGGCTCCCTGAATGTGGATAACCTTGTACTCGGGCAGATTCTGGGAGAGCAGCCAGTTCACTGCGGTCTCGCCTTCCTTTGCCATGTCGGAAACAACTGCTGCCTCATACAGGCTGGTGTCTACATCGATCATGCGGTCGAAGAGATAAACCTTGATTCCGGCTTCTTTCGCCTTCTTCAAAACATCGTCCCAACCGGTCGTCTCTGCTGCGGAAATCAGCAGGTAGTCAACACCTTCCGTAATGAACCCCTGCGCTGCCTGAAGCTGCTCATCATTCTTGATGCTGTAGAACGTCTTCAGTGTGTAACCGTTTGCTTCCGAGAAAACCGCTTCCATATCTTTTACGTTTGCTTCACGGTAACCGGACTCAGAAGGCGGGTTATTAACAACGCCCACTTTAATCTTGTCATCCTTGTCATCCTTCTTGCAGGCGGTAGCCATGCAGCAGACAACGAGAATCATAACCAAGAACAAAGCTTTAAACTTTCTCATTTTTGCCATCCTCCTTTTTTTCGGGCCGTCATCGACCTTCCATGCATAAGGATAGCGCAACGCCGCTTTGCGGTAAATCAAGGTTCATACCGACTTGGTTCAAAATAATACCGCGTTTGGGCGGAAATTCCAAACGCGGTTAAAAATCTTTCACTCAGGTTGATTTTGATACTGTAAACGGTAATCCGAAGGGGTCATCCCCGTGTTCTTTTTGAAGATGTAACTGAAATAGTGTGCGTCGTTATACCCGACCTCCCGCGCGATCTGCGAGCTCCTTTCATTGGTCGTGCGCAGAAGCTCCCTGGCCTTCTTAAGCCGAAGCGTGACCAGGTACTCCGTAAACGTCTGCCCGTTTTGCTGCGAGAACACCGTCGAGAAACGGCTGCTGCTCATGCTGACCGCCTTGGCCACGTCCTGTAACATCAGTCCGGGCTCTGAAAAATGCAACGACATATAAAGCTTTGCCTCATTGACGACCGCCGGTGCCTTCTCGTCCGTCGGCTCACCCATCTCTCTTGTTCCGAGAATGATTGCCTTCTCGTCCGTCCGCTCCGCCAGAAGATGCCGGATGTGCCTTGCGGTCTTAAAGCTTTGGAATATCTCCTCCGGCTTTTCGACAATCTCGCCGATTCCGATCCGGATTTCCGAGGAATCGACCCGCTCCAGCTCTCTTGCAAGCGTCGTGGCAAATGCATACGCCCGCTCCTCCACGTCCTCGGCGGATTCGCCCGGGATCAAAAACCTTGTCCCGACACGTCCCGGCGAAGGAAGCGCAACACCCGAGCTCTCCGAAAGAGCATCCGCAACCGCCTGCCCCTCTTCAACCGGGGCAAAGGCCGCATCAATGACCGTATAAAACGCCGCCGGAACCGGACTGCCCATTGTGGAAAGCTGTGTCAGCACGTCAGGTGCATCCTTCGGCGCCGCCTCGTTATTAAACAGCGACCCGACCAGCTTCTCCTTTACAAGCTTGCCGCCGCTTTCCATGCGCGCCCGCAGGCTCGCCGCATGAACGAATGTATTCCGCTCCGCCTTCAGCTGCTCGCTCACTTTATCCAAAGTTTCCTTGAGGGCATCCGAATTGATCGGCTTTAACATATACTCCCGGACACCGAGCTGAATGCACTGTCTCGCATACTCAAACTCGTCGTATCCGCTTAAGACGATAATTCCGATCCACGGCATCTGCGTCTTCATGATCCGGCAAAGCTCAATTCCGTCCATGAACGGCATTTTGATGTCGGTAATGACAATGTCGGGGTTGGTGTCCCGAATCATCGGCAGCGCCATCTCTCCGTCCGGCGCCTCACCGACCAAAACGTACGACGTATCGTCCCACGGAAAAGACTCTCTGATTCCTTCCCGCACAACAATCTCGTCATCAACCAGAAACACTTTCATTATCGTAAATCTCCTCTCGCGTTCTGAGCGGCACTTTAAAGCTTACCGTTGTTCCTTCCGGACCGCTTTCAATCATCAGGTCATCCGCCTGGTTATAGTAAAGCCGGATTCGCATGTTGACGTTCACAAGCCCGAATCCGCCGTTCCCCTCGCTGACCGACGGCTGCCCCTTCTTCATTCTGTCCTTTAAATCGGCAAGCTGCTCCGGGCTCATTCCGAGTCCCGTATCCTTTACGGAAAATACAAGGAGCCCGTCCTGTACCCTCCCCGAAACCCGGATGAAACCGCCGCCGCGCTTAATCTTGACGCCGTGATACAACGCATTCTCGACAAGCGGCTGCAGCAAAAGCTTCAGAATATAGTAATCGCCGATTTCGTCCGGAATGTCAATTTCGTAATCCATGATATCGCGGTATCTGGTCTGTTGGATCTTCAGATAGCCTTCGATATGCTTCTTCTCCTGGCTGATCGGAATCCAGTCCGCGCCGGAGGAAAGGCTGATTCGGAAGAAGTCGCTTAACGCGCTTGTCAGATGAATGACTTCGTCCTTTTCGCCCGCCTCTGCTTTCCAGACAATGGCATCGAGCGTATTATACAGGAAATGCGGATTGATCTGCGCCTGCAGCGTGCGAAGCTCAGCCTTACGGAGCCTTCTCGCGTCCAGATTGCTTTTCTTCATCATGTCCTGCAGACGGTCGGCCATCGTATTGATCTGAAACGTCAGATTCCGAAGCTCCGTGACATTGGTGTCTGCGATTCTCGTATCCAAAGAGCCCTCGGCAATGCTTGCCGCCGCTTCTTCAAGCCGTTCGATCGGCAGACGAATGGCAGCTGCCGTCGCATTTACCGTCCGGGTCCGAACCCACAGCGCAAGGAGGATAATTAAAACCTCCGCAACGGCCGAGAACAGCACGCCGATTCGAAGACTCAGGCTCAGCTTTGCCGTGGAGTTGATTTCCATCGTAATATATTCATCCAACATGCTGCCGACAAGCGATGCCACGCCGCGCACTTCTTCGATGATGGCCTGGCTCTCGACTACGGGAACCTTTGCCTCGACATTGTCCCGTATGCGGTCCACATAGTTTTCAAGCGTCTGCATCGTACGCCTTGCGACCGTAAGCGACAGGCTGTTTTCTTCACTTGCCGCCGTCGTAATCGAATCGATGGATTCGTTCACCGAATGAATGGTGGAATAAATGCCGCTTTCCTGAATGGTCTGCCGTCCGCTTACGATATTCCAGGCACTCTCCGGGATTTGATCCTTTACAATGGTCTGCAGCTGCGTTGCCGTTTCCATTCGCTCAATGGCGTTATGGTATTTGACAGCGTAAAACAGCATCAGAACCAGACTGATGATGATCGGAACGACCAGCAACAGAACAAGCCGGTGACTCAGATTGCTGATCTGTCCCAATATGCTGTTTTCTTTTTTGAGCCTGCTCATGCTTCCGCCCGCCTAGTAGCCCCGCGGCCCGATTTGGGACACGTTCATTTCATCGCTGAACACCTGCTCGACGGGATGGATCACCGGATCCACCGTCTCGCCTTTCTTCAGCTTAAGCGCGGTTTCCATCAGCTCTTTCCCGAGCTTCGGCGTGCATTCCACGACACAGTTGATCTTGCCTTCCTTCAGCACGTTAATGGCTTCCTGGCCGCCGTCAATCGAGATGATGATGATGTCTTTGCCGGGCTTGAAACCGGCTTTTTCAATCTCGGGAATGGCTCCGATGGTCATCTCGTCGTTATGCGAGAAGACAACGTCGATCTGCTCCCCGTACTTCTCCATGTAATAGCGCATGCATTCCTCGCCGCGGCTCTTTAAAAAGTCGCCGTCGATGCTTTCGAGCACATGCATCCGGGAATCCCCGGCAATCGTATCCATGAAGCCTGCCTGACGCTGCCGCATCGGGGTCGAATTCTCCGTTCCGGCAATCTCCACGATGTTGACCTGCTCAAGCCCAAGCAAATCGGCCTTACGGATCAGGTACTCCGCAGCCTGGACGCCCTCCTTGTAAAAGTCGGCGCCGATCAGGCACGTCGTGAGCCCTTCCTGCTCGGTATTGATGTCACGGTCGACAAGAATAATCGGAATGCCCGCTTCCTTCGCTTCCATCAGAACATTATCCCAGCCTTCCTCAACGACCGGGGAAAATGCGATGACGTCCACACGGTACGCGATAAAGCGCCGTATCGCCGCAATCTGATTGTCCTGCTTCTGATTGGCGTTCTCAAGCCGGAGGCCGATTCCGTACGCCTCCGCCTGCTCTTCAATGTCCTTTGTGTTGCCGATTCGCCAGGCGCTTTCGCTACCAATCTGGCTGAACCCGAGCACAAGCCCGGTCTGGTTGTTTTCTTCCTTCTCCTTCTTACAGCCCGGGAGCATGACCGCCGCAAGAAGCACTGCCACCAATAATAGTCCTCTGATCCTCATTACGTTCACCGTCTTTCCAAATCACGGTCCCTTCTTCGCGCAGGAAGGGACCTCAGCCAACAGGTCTTTCAGCCATTGTACCACAAGAGCCGATGCTTTGAAAAGCATCGGCTCTCTGTTTCGTGAAAAATCTCACGTTTAATCCAATTCGGTGGCTCCGGTATAGAGCTCGTAATAACGTCCCTTCTGCGCAAGCAGATCGTCGTGGTCGCCCCGCTCGATGATCTCGCCGTGCTCCAAAACCATGATCGCATTTGCGTTTCGTACCGTCGAAAGGCGGTGCGCAATGACAAATGTGGTGCGGTTCTTCATCAGCCGGTCCATGCCGTGCTCGATATGACGCTCGGTACGCGTATCGACCGAACTGGTTGCTTCGTCGAGTACGAGAATCGGCGCCTTCGAAAGCGCTGCTCTTGCAATATTCAGAAGCTGTCTCTGGCCCTGCGACAGGTTCGCTCCGTCACCCTCAAGCTTCGTCTGGTAACCGTCCGAAAGACGCATGATGAAGCTGTGCGCGCTGGCGGTCTTCGCGGCTTCGATGACTTCCTCATCGGTTGCATCGAGACGGCCGTAGCGGATATTCTCCATAACGGTTCCCGAGAACAGGTGCGTATCCTGCAGAACCATCGCGATATTCTTACGAAGCACTTCCCTCTTGATATCCTTCACGTTGACACCGTCGATCGTAATCGTGCCCTCGTCGATATCGTAGAACCGGTTCAACAGGTTCGTAATTGTCGTCTTTCCTGCACCGGTCGATCCGACAAATGCGATCTTTTGGCCGGGTTTTGCGTAAAGGTTGATATCCTTAAGGACAACCTTATCCGGGTTGTATCCGAAGGTAACATGCTCCATGACGACATAACCCTTCATGTCCGGCATTGCGTTGGCATTTGCCACATCCGGAGCTTCCGGAACCTCATCCATGACTTCAAATACACGCTCCGCGCCTGCAAGTGCCGAGAACATCGTGGCCATCTGCTGCGCGAGCATGTTGATCGGCATCGCAAACTGGCGGGAGTAGGAGGCGAATACCGTAAGGCCTCCGGCCGTAATCTTGCCGAAGATCATCAGCACACCGCCGATGCCGACTGTCGCCGCGTAGGAAATCTGGGAGGTGTTGCCCATAATCGGTCCGGTCACGCCGCCCCAGAACTGCGCCTTGAACTGCTTATCGCGCATGTCGTCATTCAGTGCGGAAAATTCCTCCACACAGCACTCTTCGTGGTTGAATACCTTTACGACCTTCTGACCCGTAACCGTCTCTTCGATGTAGCCGTTTACGGCACCGAGTGCGCTCTGCTGTGCGGCATAGTATTTTCTACTGAGCTTTCCGATGGCAACGCCGCCGAACAGGAACAACGGGATAAATACGACCGTGATCAGTGTCAGGATCCAGCTTGTCGTTACCATGAAAATAAAGGTTCCGATCAGAGTCACGCCGCCGCTGATCAGCTGCGTCAGCGAGTTGTTGATCATAACGTCGATGTTGTCGATATCGTTGGTGAACCGGGACATGATCTCGCCGGTCTGCCTGGAATCGAAGAATCTTACGGGCAGTCTCTGAAGCTTCTCGAACAAATCGTTACGGATTCTCTCAATCATGCCCTGCGAGATGGAAAGCATCAGTCTGGCCTGGACATAAGTCGTGATAATTCCGATGCAGTAAATGGTTGCGAGAAGAATCAGTGCCATCAGAACATACGTCATGACCTTCGTGTCGTTCGGGAAGAACCGGGATGTAAGGCGGGAAATCCAGCTGTCCGTCAGCTTCTCAAAGGCAGAACCTTTAATCTTGGCCGCCATCGCCGGGTTCACGGCTAAGGTCAGCTTATTGATGATCGGGGCCATAAAGTAGCTGCCCACCAGACTCGTTACGGTTGTTAAGAGCATGCAGAACAGAACAAGCGCAAAACGGAGACGGAATCCGCGCATATAGGTCAGAAGACGCGCAATCGTCTTCCTGGCGCTCTTCGGCTTGCCGCCCATCATTCCGCGTCCCCGGGGACCGCCCTGCGGACGCTGCTTGAAGGCGTTCTTCTTGGCGATGCTGTTGTATTGCTGCTGCAATTGTTCAAGTGATCTTGCCATGACTCACGCCCCCTTTCCCGTCTGTGATTCGTAAATCTCGCGGTATTCGGTGTTGTTCGCGAGAAGCTCGTCATGTGTTCCCATGCCGGTAATCACGCCGTCGTCCATAACGATAATCGTGTCCGCGTCCTGAACGGAGCTGATTCGCTGCGCGATAATGAGCTTCGTTGCGTGGCGCAGATTCTCGGTGTAAGAATCGTTCACAATCGCATCTTTATCGGAAAAGGCTTTTCTGATCTGCGCCTCTGTCGCGGTATCGACCGCGCTGGTCGAGTCATCGAGAATCAGGATCTTAGGCTTCTTAAGGAGCGCTCTTGCGATACAGAGTCTCTGCTTCTGACCGCCGGAAACGTTTGCGCCGCCCTGCTCAATCTGGCTGTCGTAACCGTCCTTAAAGGTGGAAACGAATTTGTCAGCCTGGGCGTATTGCGCCATGCGTCGGATTTCCTCATCGCTTGCATTCTCGTCGCCCCAGCGAAGGTTCTCCGCTACGGTTCCGGAGAACAGCGTGTTCTTCTGAAGAACCATCGAGACGCCCTCACGAAGGTTATAAAGCGAGTAATCCTTTACATTCACGCCGTCTACGAGCACTTCGCCCTCATCACAGTCGTACAGTCTCGGAATCATCGAAACAAGCGTCGTCTTGCCGCAGCCTGTTGAGCCGATGATGCCGACCGTGGCGCCGGCGGGAATCTCCAGATTAATATTGTTAAGCACCTTCTCCTCGCTGTTCTTATAATAGCGGAAGGATACGTTCTTAAAGGTGATTGCGCCCTGTTTGACCTGCAGGTCCTTCTGCGTTGCATCCGCATCCGTCAGGTCAAGCTTTTCGTCCATAACCTCGCGAATACGTCTTGCGGAAGCAAGCGCACGGGAAGAGAACATCAGCATGAACGTGATCATGACAAGGGACGAAAGGATCTGCGTCACATAGGTCAGGAATGCGGACAGGTCGCCGATTTCCATGCGGGAATCGAGTACCATCGGTCCACCGATCAGAATAACCGCGATAACCGTTCCGTTCATGAAAAGCGTCATGACCGGAGACATGAAAATCATAACCTTCGCCGCGCTGATTCCGGCCTGCTTCAACTCCCGGTTGGCTGCGTGGAACTTCTCGTTCTCGAAATCCTCACGGACGAAGCTCTTTACTACGCGGACGTTCGTGACATTTTCCTGAACGGCGGAGTTCAGGCCGTCCACCTTCTTCTGTACGCGTCCGAAACGCGGGAAGCCGGTGAGGATGATGCCGCCGACCGCAAGAAGCATCGTCGGGATGGAGACGGCAAATACGACCGACAACGGCGGGTTCAGAAGAATTGCCATCACCAAAGCGGCAATCATCATGCCCGGTGCGCGGAGGGCCATGCGGAGTATCATTCCGACGAAGTTCTGCACCTGCGTAATGTCGTTCGTAAGTCTCGTTACAAGCGAGCCGGTGGAGAATTTGTCGATGTTTGCGAAGGAATACTGCTGGATTCTGCGGTAGCAGTCCTCACGCAGATCCGCCGCAAAGTAAACCGACGCCTTCGACGCGAAAAATGCGCCGCCGATTCCGCCGCCCATCATAACAAGCGCGGTCAGAATCATCAGCCCCATGACACCGAGGCTTGTGGGAACGGTCAGGGTCCCTTTGTTCGCGCCGTTAATGACGACTGCGAGAAGTCGCGGCATGATGACTTCGCCGACAACCTCGACAATCATACAAAGCGGCCCGAGAATGAAGAAAGCCAGATAAGGCTTAATGTACTTTGACCATTTCATAAAATATGAGTTCCTTTCCGCCCGGGGTTATGCCCGGGAAAATACACCGATCATAAAGCGCTTTTACTCGCGCTTCTCATCCGAAGCCGTCAGCGACTTCAGATTATTCTGCATGCGGAGCAGCACTTCCATGAACGAATTCAGCTCTTCGTCCGAAATCCCGGCACACATCGTTTCGTCCAAATCACCGAAAATCTTCTTGGTGCGTTCCACAATCTTTCGTCCGCTTTCGGAAACCGTAATCTCCTTTTCGCGCCCGTTCTTCAGGGTCCGCTCGATGAAGCCGGCCTTTTCGAGCTTCTGAATCGTTCCCGTAACGGCTGCCGGACTGATTCCGAACGCTTTGGCCATCTCCGCCTGCGACGGAGTGTTCTCGCAATGGTAGAGGTACATCAGCATCATATGCTGGCTTCGGTGGATGCCGAGTGTCGCGAGCTGGCTCTCAACGGCCGCGCGGTGCGCCCGATCGGTTGCGCAGAAGGTTTGAACAATATCCGTGGACGAATGCCTGTCTGCCATGTCTGCTCCTTTCTGAAGGTCTCTGTCCTGTCATCACATTTTCCGCGGCAAAAAAGAATTAACGCGTTAATTGTTAACGCGTTAATTCTATCACAAATCTGTCGATTGTCAATAATAATTTTCGATGTTTTTGATGGAAAATCTTATCCTCTGAATCCGGTCTACTGTGCCCTTGTTGCTTCCATGGCTGCGGTGAATGCCGCACCGTCGATTTCGCCGTTATAAACCTTACGGATTAATTTTTTGTATTTCTCAAGCGTACGGGAATCCATCCATCTCTCGGCGTAAACAACAAAGTCTCTTGCCTGTCGGGTCTTTTCCACGACGGATACCGTAAGCGCATCCAATCCGTCCTCAGCGTAATTCACCCGCCATGCCGGAAGAGATTCACCGCTTTGATAGATATGCTGCGAAACCAACTGTCCCAGTTCCATTGCATACCGCGCGGCAAGCTCCTTCTGGCCGGAATTGTTGCTAACCGCCAATGCAGCCGTCGTTCCGCAAAGGAACTGACCGTTGCCTGCCTTTGCGCTGTTGATCACAGGGAATTCCGCAACAACAATATCCTTGCCGCAGGTTGCAAACTGAGGACTGTACCAGCTTCCGCCAACGTAGAATGCGTACTGTGAATCCATGAAATCATGCAGAATCTCGGCGTTGTCACGGGATTCCTCGGCGTCATCCGGAGAGAAATATCCTTTTCGGACAAATTCCTTAAAAATATCAATTGCTTCCGCGATATCCGGGTTCTGCCAGGATCCGTTTCCGCGGTAGATGTCTTCAAGAGCCGAAGCACCTGCATTTTTCAGGAAAAGCTGTTCGACAAACTCACTCAGACACCATTCCGAAGCCAATCCTCCTGCGCAGCCAAACGGAACCACGCCGTTTTGGCGTAACGTCTCGCAGCACCTGATCAAATCTTCATAGGTTGCGGGAATCTCATATATGCCGACCTTACGAAGCACGTCCATGTTTACGTAAAGGACGTCCGCAGTAATCGTATACGGCACGGCATACTTCTTTCCGTTAACAGAGGTGCTTCCGCACACTGCTTCCGGTAATGCATCCGCATAGTTCGCATATACGTTGTCTATACAATATACCTGTCCGTGCGAAACCAAATCGTCAAAGACATAACCAGACGTCACATAAAAGATGTCGGGAAGCGTTCCTTCCTGAACCGCCGCCTTTATCCTTTCCCCGAGTTCCATTTCATTTTCCGCCACGACACGAAGATCGATATTCGGATAGCGTACCCGCATTTCGGCAATTGCCTGCTCGAAAGCCGGCCCGGCGTACGAACCCTCATCTGCTGCGCTCCACAGCGTAAGAACGGCGCTGCCTGCAAACGGTGTTGGCGTAACGCTCTCGGTCGGGGCATTGGTTACCTGTCCGGTCGGGGTTCCCTCGCCGTTGGCGCTTTTTGCATTACTGTTCTTTGCCTTGAAATGAACGCCTGCAACAAATCCGCCGATGATTGCAACACATACCAATGCGGCTGCCACGACACGCATTGCCCACACAAACGCCTTGGAAGACTTGCCCGGTCCTCCATCCGATGCGCCCCCACCCGACGCATTCTTCATTATTTTATACATGGTTTTCTCCTTTTTCTGTTGCTCGTATTGTTCCTTCGCTTTCATCACTCTTCGGAACACTTCGTCATGATCTCTCATTTTCTTCCTCCGACTTCATAAGGTATCGGTCTTTCCGACCCCTTCACCTATCCTCCAACTTCATACGAAGCGATTTTTTGGCGCGCTCAAAAAGATGATAGATTCCGGCCGAAGACTTTCCCATGACTCCAGCTATCTCACTGAGTTCCATTCCTTCGTAAAACTTTAATGTCAGAACTTTCCGGTAATCCGGGCTTAAATTGTTCATCGCCCTTGCCAACCGTTCCCGTTCTTCCCGTTCGATAAGAATCGCTTCGGCGTTCCCCTCCCCGTACTCGCGGCTTACGAGTTCCTCCGACAGAGGCTCCGTTTCCGGCGGCTTGCACCGGATCCGGTCAATTGCCAGATTTCGTCCGATTGTATAAAGCCATGTCTTAAAAGACGAGCGCCCCGCGAAACGCGGTTTCTTCGTCGCCAAAACAATCATAGCGTCCTCGGCACAGTCCTCGGCATCCGTAAGATTATTCAGATAGGCGTTCAAATAAAGCGCCAGTCCGTCGTAATACAAATCGATAATCTCACGGAGTCCCTCGTCGTCGCCGGCCAGAAAACGGCGGTAGCTACTTGCACCGTTATCCATTGAGGCTCCCTCCTTTGCTCTTCTGTCCTTTAGACGGAAAATGTGATCATTTTTCGCCACCTTTTCCGAAAAAAGTTGATTGCCAAAGTAATTTCCGGTTCCAACCCCTTGTTAAAAGAGCGGAATCCATGCCGGATTCCGCTCGGTATTCCCGTATGTCAAAAACGGGAAGTCTTTGTATTTTTCAGATTTGCGAGGCTTTTCACCTCTGAAACGGTTTTCACCCAAATGGCGAGAATGAACAGCTCGAATACGCCGTACGCCAAAACGAACAGTATCAACAAACCCCAATATCCATACATTGCACCTTCCCCGTCCCCGATAATGAGCTTGGCAAACCCCGTCGACAAGTTATAAAGCAGGAAAAATGCCGCAGCCAACGGCAATATAACGGATGCAATCCTCCACAGATGTGCAATCGGCTTGGAAGAAATACCGGCTGCGCCGGAAAACTCCAGTACCCTGTGAATCACAAAAGCAATCCCAAGAATAATGATGAAGATGCTCTCCTGCCGGTCAGAAAAACGGGAATCCGATATTGCGCCGGAACAAAGGACCAGGAACACCGACTCGATGACCAAGAACGGAATTGCCACCCGGAAGAGCTTAGAACTGTCTCCGAGTTTGTATAAGGCAAACGCAACCACGAGCATGCTGCCGAAAAATATCACCAACAACGGAACACGTCGGGGAATAAATCCAAACAGCACGACATAATGAACCAAACTTGCCAATATAAACAACGTTAAGTATTTCCCTGTGGATGCCGGCGAATTCGTTATCTGCCCCGTCAAATCAAATCCGGCGCCGGTCCTCATTCCGGCAGCGCCCCCTCCGATTGCCGGCGGTCTCCCCTGTGTCAAAAGACCGGCCCCGCAGGTACTGCACTTTTTCGCCGTACTCGGATTTTCCGAACCGCAAAAGCCACACTTCATAACTGCCCCCTCCATAATAATTATTTTACTAAATCTCCACACAGTCTCCGGCGTGAAGATATGTCATGTTCCCCTTAAGAATCGGCTTCATCAGCTCATAAGCCGGAATGCCCGTGCAATGCCCCGTGAAAAATGTCACGCCGGTCGCTGCAAGCACCTTTGCAACCTCCCGGATCCGCGAAACGGCCGCTTCATCGTACCCGTCCGCGTTCATCATATGAAACCCGCTGACAACGGCGTCCGGATAGCTTCCGTAGAGTTCCCGGTACCGCCCGAGAATATTGACAATTCCCTTATGCGCACAGCCGGACACCAAAACCGTCCGCCCGTTCTCCGTCAAGACTGCATACTGCTCATGCTCAAACGCGTCCCGGACGAACTTTCCGTCCTTCTTTTCATAAAGCGTCCGGTTCCCCTCGGGAGCATACTCCGTGCCGTTCACGCCGGAGAACAGCGACAGCGTGTCGTCAACCCGCGTAATGCCCTCCCGCGGCGTCAGAATCAGTCCGGGAAGGTTTAAAATCTCCTGGTCGATTCCGATATACTTCTCATACTCCCTGAGGTTATAATAGAGAAGCGAAGCATTGTCCCGCATGTAAACCGGGCCGCTGTAGCCCCGCTTCCTAAGTCCCATCATTCCGCCGGTATGGTCATAATGGCCGTGGCTCAAAACAACCGCGTCGACATCCGTCACATTTTCCCCGAGAATGTCTGCATTGTCCCACGTCTTATCGGAAGCTCCGGTGTCCAGAAGATACCGATGCCCTCCCGCAGTCACAAGAAAGCTCAGCCCGTGCTCCGCCGTAACCGGCGCAGTTCCGTTCGTATCTTCAATCAGGTTTTGTATGATCATGGCCCAATCCTTCCGCACTTGTCAGGTCTTATGACAAATGCTATACTGACCTTACCGGTATTCCACCTAAAAGGAGCACTGCATGCATCTTTTCGTATTACTTCTTTTGCTGTTCATCACCGTCTGCATCATCGCCGGCCATGTAGAGATCATTCTCTTCATCGGTGCGAGGGTGCTTTTGGTGCTGTCCGCGCTTCTTGTGGTCTTCTTCCTGATCTGCCTGATCAGGCTTTTGTTCATGCGGCGGAAACCGGCTCATTTTACACGGATCGATTATAAAACCGAAGATTCCTTCTATCAGGTTGCCTTCTATCAGGTCGGGGATAAGGAATATCCCTGTATCTTCCCGGAAGAAGGCGTCTTCCGCAATGTCTTTTATAATCCCGAGCGCAAATGCCACGTCTTCTTGGATGCGCGAAAAGGAGTCCTGTTCGACCCGGTTTCGCTCATCACGATCTTTCTCGGCTTCTTCGCCGGACTTACGTTCGGGACCGTCATCTGGTTTTTATTCTTTCTCTGATAATCTCGAGAACATCTCGCAAACCCACCGGTAATACTTCTTATCCACCTGATCCATCTCGCCCGGGCGCAGTCTCCACTGCCAGTTCGAGCCGATGGTTGCCGGATGGTTGATTCGACAGTAATTATCCAGGTGAAGGTAATCCTGCATCTGAATGATGACAACGTTTGCGATACTTTCATAGAGCTTTCGAATCATCTGGTCATGAAGCTCTTCGCGCTTTAAAATGCCGAAATAGCCCATCATCCAATTGATCTCCCACTCCTCGCGGCCGGCAAGGAAACCGGCAAGCGTCTCGTTGTCATGTGTTCCGACATAGGCGATGCAGTTCGGACTCTTGTAGTTGTGCATCAGATAGCCGTTCGAGGAATCGCCTGCCACGCCGAACTCCAGAACCTTCATGCCGGGATAGCCGCATTTCTCAATCAGATCCTTAACCGGCTGTGTCAATACGCCGAGGTCCTCGGCGATGATCTTCGCGCCCTTCACGGACTCGTCAATGACCTTGGTAAGCTTCTCTCCGGGTCCCTTCTTCCATTTTCCGCCCTTTGCGGTCTTGCATTTCACGGGAATCGACCAGTAATTCACGATTCCGATGAAATGATCGATGCGGATGACGTCGTAAAGCGCCGACGTCGCCTTCATGCGCTCGCGCCACCATTTGAAATCCTTCTGCTCCATGACGTCCCAGCGGTATAACGGATTGCCCCAGCGCTGTCCGTCCGCGGAAAAGGCATCCGGCGGAACGCCCGCAATGTTCTCGGCGTTATGGTCGATATCGAGGTCGAACAGCTCGCTGTGCGCCCACGTATCCGCGCTGTCCATCGAAACATAAAGCGGGATGTCGCCGATGATTTCGACGCCCTGCTCGTTCGCATACTTACGAAGCTTGTGCCACTGCCGGAAGAATTCAAACTGCAGGAACTTCTGGAAGGCGATTTCCTCCGAAAGCTCTTCCCTCGCCTGCTCGACAGCCTTCTTTTTATGAAGTCGCAGATCGTCCTCGGCCCAGTCCTGCCAGCCGGCGTAGCCCTCGCGTTCCTTTACCGCCATGAAAAGGCAGTAATCCTCAAGCCAGTACGAGGCTTCCTTCTCGAACGCCTTAAACTCGGCCGTCTCCGCACATTTGCTTCTGGCAAATGCCATCCGAAGCACCTTGTAGCGGCTTCCGAACTGCGCACCGTAATCCACATAGCGGGGCTCGGTTCCGTAATAACCGGAATCAATCTCCGCCTGCGTGAGGAGGCCTTCCTCCTTCAGAACGTCGAGATCAATAAAATACGGATTCCCGGCAAATGCGGAATACGACTGGTACGGGCTGTCCCCGTAGCTTGTCGGTCCGACCGGAAGCACCTGCCAGTAGCGGTGCCCCATCTCCTTTAAGAAATCCACAAATTCATAGGCTGCCTTGCCGAGTGTTCCGATTCCGTAAGGGCTCGGCAAAGAAAAGACGGGAAGAAGCACGCCTGCGCTTCTTCCCCATACATTCTGATTACTCCGTTTCATCGGTTTCACCTTCTATTTCGGTCTTTTTCTTCTTTCGTCCGGTCGATTTCCGCTTCGGCTTGGCCTCAATAGCGGGCTCCTCTTCCTGAATGAACTCAGAAAGGTCCGTCAGTTCTACCGGCTCTTCGGCAGGTTCTTTCGCAGGAATTCCCGCTTCTTCTCCTAAAATCTCATGCAGTTCGGGAGAATCCTGCTCGATTTCCGCTTCCTCCGAAGCGGGTTCCTCCTCAATCGGAGACGCTGCGGCTTCATCCGCAAAATCGTCCACGTCGCTCTTCGGCTCCGGCGTGCGATCTTCTCCGGTGATCGGGATCATGCGCTGGCAGTGTGCCGCAACACGCTTGGAGTGGGTAAATACAACGATTGTATACCCGGCTCTGTTCAGAACCTCCAGGAAGTCCATATACCGGTCCACATCCGCGGATGCAAGAATCGCGGTCGGCTCATCCGCAAAGATGTACTTCGGCTCGGCGATCATCGCTCTGCCTGCCGCAATCTTCTGCATATCAAGATCCGAGAACTCCGTCGGATAGAAACGTCCTTTGCCTTTCAGACCGAGTCCGCGAAGGACTTCACGCGCCCTCTTCAGCTTGCGCTTCCTCGTCATGAAGCGGTGATTTAAGGGCATCGTAATATTCTCAAAGATCGTGAGATCCGGAACAAGCAGCGGCTTCTTCGTGATGATGCCGCACTTCTTCGCACGGAACTGTGCAAGGATGAAGGTCCGTCCGAATCCGACAACCTTGCCGTCGATCATATAGTGTCCGGAATCCGGTCTGTTCAGCCCGGTCATGATGTTCATCAGCGTCGTCTTGCCGCTTCCGCGCTTTCCGACGATGGCAACCATCTCGCCGTCTTCGATTTCCAGATTTACATTGCTGAGAATCTTCTTACGCGGTTTCGTGATTCCGAGGCCGAAGGATTTATTGATATTGACCAGTTTTAATCCCATATCACACCTCCTCCGTTCTGCGGAACATACGGCCGAAGTCACGCACCATAATCCAGATGATAATGGCTGCTGTCGGGAATCCGGCCAACCGGAAGAATTTCTTCACAAGCGGCTTGTAATCGCTCATATGAAGCTTTAACAACTTCGTGATGACGAAGGCAAATCCCACGGAGAACGCTGCTGCCAGAGCCGCCATCAAAATACCCTCAATCAGGTATAAAACGGCCATCTCCGTCCGATTTGTCCCGGTCAGATACAGCGAAGAATAGTACTCCCTGCCGACCCAAAACTTCCAAAACAGATAAAGCGCGAACAGAAGCATTCCAAAGAAGAAGCCGTACTTCGTGTACTTGACGATCTTTTGGCTGAACTGCGGTGCCTTCTCGCGGTACAGAATGCTGTTCGCCGAGTCTGCGCCTTCAATCTTATATGTCGAAAGCGGATTCTTCTCGGGGTTATCGCGTCTGAAATCCTTCCAGGCTTCCTCGAGAAGCGTCCACAACTGCTCCTGAGACTCGTCCCTGGTCAGGGTCGTCATGAAATATCCTCTGTTCATCATATGCTGATAGTGGAACAGTCTCAGACGGTTCGCCGGCGTGAATTGCCGCTCCTCTTTTCCGTAAGGTTCCTCAACAAAAACGGGTTCACCGTCATCATCCTTCTTATCTCCGGTTTCCGTTTGCTTAGGATCTTCCACCTTCTCCGGCGGCTGCAGGAAAATCATATAGTCATCAAGTTCGATTTCCATGCCGTATACTTTCCAAGTCGTTCCTTCCGGCAAAACCTGGAACGTCCTCGCCTTGGAAAGCTTCTTATCGATTAACAGATCAAAAGGCTCTGCTCCGGGAGCAAGCGCCTCGCAGTTCCCGTAGGTTGCGCCGAGCACGACACGGGTATATCCCTCTGTCTCCGTCGCATTACCGATTGTCTTAAGCCAGGAAGGCGCATCTTCCGCATCCAAAGCAGCACGCTCAATATACAGTGCTTTAACCTCTCCGTACATGATGCCGCTCTTGATTTCGTTCTGCTTTTTGGGCGGGTTGTTACGGTATACGCTCTTCATCTCCTCGGTAATCAGAGCATCCTGAATGGAAACGCCGTCCGTATAGGGTCCGGCTTTCTCCTCTTTAAGTTCGTAAACATCTGCAAGGGAAATGAACGGACATAAAATATAGCTGTCGAGAACCACTTCCTCTTCACCGATTTTGGCTGTAGCACCCGGCTCCAGGAAGCCTACTACCTGCAATTTGATCTCGCCGTAGTTATCCTTGGCATCTATGATGTTACCGACCTGGTAGGCGCTCTCCTTCCGGTATTCCGAACCGAGCAGGACATAAATCTTATTAAGATAATCGTTAGGCATCCGGAAAAGCTGAATGGCCTCCTGCCCGAGATGAAACTCGCGGGCGAGACTCTCTTCCATCCAGATTGTGTTGACATTGGTGTACTTTGCACCGCCCGAATCAACATCCTTATTGTTGTCAAAAGCATCCGTCAGATACCCTTTGACCGCGGAATCAGGGCCTAAGAACGACTTAATCCCGATATACTCCTTCGCAATCTCTCCGTAATTCTGAATCCACGCTGCCTTCTTAAGCTGTTTGTTGAACTGCAACTCGGCTTTCAGATCACTGTCGGTTACCGCAGGACTATTGACCGCAATGCTGCCGGAGATATGTCTCTGCTCTGCTATAGTCGGAATCTTATCCTTTGCGTACTTGGTCGGAAACGCCTTCTCAAGGTCTGCCGTAAGGGTGTCCTGGAACAGCCAGGCGGCACCGCAGACAACAAAGAAAATCAGGATGATGAAGAATATATGCCTCTTCAACCCGAGAGAATAACGTAATTCCTTAATAAATCTCCCCATAGAAACCTCCAAAGAGCTTTCTCCTCACCGGCCTTCCGGAAAGGCGCGTAACTCTCCCGTCACGCAATGCAATAATAAAACAAAAAGCGAAAGAAAACAACGGATGCCCGGAAAATGTAACAGTTTTGTAAGATTTTTCACGGTCTGTACTGCAAATCTTCACGAAACCGTCGCGGAAAATCCGCTGCTTTCCGTCTTATAAAATCTCTGCTCCGCTCGGCATCTGCTTCTCCGGTGTCATCAGAGAAAGATTGCCGTCTGCATCCTCTGCGCACAGAAGCATGCCCTCGGACTCGATTCCCGCAAGCTTCGCGGGCTTGAGGTTCGTAAGCACCATGACGCGCTTTCCGACCATCTCCGCAGCGCTGTAATGCTGCTTGATGCCGGATACAATCTGAAGCACCTTGCTGCCGACCTGAACCTTCGAGCAAAGAAGCTTCTTCGACTTCGGGACCTCCTCGCAGGCTAAAATCACGCCGACTTGGAACTGCAGCTTTGCAAAATCGCCGTACTCGATTTCTTCCTTCGGCTCTACATCGACAATACTCTGCTCAGCACCGTCTTCTGCTTTCGCGGCGTTCTCCTTGCCCGCCTCATCAGCTTTTGCAGCCGTAACCGGCGTTCCCTGAGGGGTCTTGCCGTTCTTTACGTAAACTGCTGCCACGCGGGCCTGCTCCTCTTCGTACTCGGCCTTCTGTGCCGCACGGATTTCATCAATCTTCGGTGCGATTTCCTTCCAGTCGATGCGTGCGAACAGAATCTCAGGCGTCTCGGTCACCTTTGTGCCGCTTGCGTACAGGCCGAACCGGTCAAGCTCTTCATAGCCGCGAAGCTCTCCGTTCAACTGTGCTGCAATGCGGTCTGCGGTCTCGGGCAGAAAGCTCTTAAGAAGCGATGCGCCGACCATGATGGATTCCGTCAGGTTGTATAAAACCTCCGCAAGGCGGTCTGCCTTGGACTCGTCCTTTGCGAGTGCCCACGGCATCGTCTCGTCGATATACTTGTTGCAGCGCTTGAACAGCGCGAAGATTTCCGTGATGGCATCTGCGACACGAAGGTTGTCCATCTTCGCCGTCACGCGTGCAGCCGTGCCGGTTACTACGGCCTTGAGGTCGTCGTCGATTTCCTCAGCCGCGCCGGTCTGCTTCACAACACCGCCGGAATACTTATTGCTCATCGAAATCGTGCGGTTCACAAGATTGCCGAGCGTGTTCGCAAGATCGGAGTTCGTCCGCTCCGTCACAAGCTCCCACGTAATCACGCCGTCGTTGTCGTAAGGCATCTCATGAAGCACGAAATATCTCGTCGCATCCACGCCGAAAATGTCAATCAGATCGTCCGCATAGATGACATTTCCCTTCGATTTGCTCATCTTGTCGCCGCCCTGCAAAAGCCACGGGTGTCCGAATACCGTCTTCGGCAGCGGAAGACCAAGTGACATCAGGAAGATCGGCCAGTAAATCGTATGGAAACGGATGATGTCCTTGCCGATCAGGTGAAGGTCCGCCGGCCAGAACTTCTTAAACTGCTCCGTGCTGTTGCCGTCCGCGTCGTAACCGATTCCGGTGATATAGTTCGAAAGAGCGTCAAGCCATACGTAAACGACATGCCGGTCATCGAAATCGACGGGAATGCCCCATTTGAAGGATGTTCTCGATACGCACAGATCCTGCAGGCCCGGAAGCAGGAAGTTGTTCATCATCTCATTCTTACGGCTCTCGGGCTGAATAAACTCGGGATGGGTATTGATATGCTCAATCAGGCGGTCCGCATACTTGCTCATCTTGAAGAAGTATGCCTCCTCCTTCGCCGGCTGAACCGGCCGTCCGCAGTCCGGGCAGCAACCGTTTACCAGCTGCGATTCCGTCCAGAAGGACTCACAGGGCGTGCAGTACATGCCTTCATAGCTGCCCTTGTAAATGTCGCCTTTCTCATACATTTTCCGGAAAATCTTCTGAATCTGGATCTCATGATCCGCATCGGTCGTACGAATGAATTTATCGTACGAGGTATTGACGCGGTCCCAGATTCTGCGGATTTCGCCGGCTGTGCGGTCGACAAATTCCTTCGGTGTCAGCTCCGCCTCAAACGCCTTGATCTCGTTCTTCTGTCCGTGCTCGTCCGTGCCTGTCTGAAAGAACACGTCAAAGCCCTGGAAGCGCTTGTAGCGGGCGATGGCATCTGCCAAAATCGCCTCGTAAGTGTTGCCGATGTGCGGCTTCCCGGATGCATACGCAATCGCGGTTGTGATGTAGTACGGTTTCTTGCTCATTGAACTGTGTTTCTCCTTCATTGTTCCTTAAGGGGCGGTCAACCCGCCCCTTATTTAAGCCTTTCGGCTCTCGGTTTTTCAACCGTAGATTTTCTTTCTTCTCCGGATCAGGATAAATACGACCAGCGCGAGCGCGCCCAGAATTCCTGCCGAAGTACCGATGACGGCTGCCGGATTGTTGATGAAACGTACCCAGATGCTTGTGGATACGAGGAAGTTCTTCACTTCCTTAACCGAAACGTTTCCTGCCGCATCGATTGCCACGATCCGAAGGTTCTGTCTCGAATCGGACTGCGCCACCTCAAAGGTGAAGTATTTGCCGTTCTGGCGGTAGCTGACTTCCTTTTCGTTCAGGAAAATGTTAACCATATCCAGGCGGTAGTTGTCACGAACCTCAAGCGTAACCGTCAGGTAAGGCTGCGTGTAAGCTTTGTCATCTTCGGGCGAGATTACGATCGTATTCGGCGCGATGCGGTCCACACAGAAGGAAATTGCCGCATTCTTGCCGGATTCATCGGTCTCGTTCGTATTACCCGCCTTGTCGGTCGAAACGACGCGGATGCTGTAATCGCCGTCCTCGGAGAAGACGTCCTTGCGAATCGTGTACTTATATTCCTTCCAGGTCTTCTCGGAAGTCGTAACAGGCGTAATGGTGAAGTCTCTGCCGTTTTCAAGAACTGTTGTGGAGCCGTCACGGGTAACATAGATGATTACCTTATCCCTGTCGATGTCGTCCACATTGATTTCGGTAAACTCAATGTCCTCCGGCGACTGAACGTACTTGCCGTTCAGCTTCGAAACATCTGCCATGTCATAGGTCGAACCGAAACGGTTTACGGAGAACGTCTTCACGATTGTCTCCGCCTCGTTGCCGGCCATGTCGGTCGCATTGACGCGAATCGTGTAGATGTCGTCATTTTCCTTCATCGGGTCGAAGTTACGGAACCGGACGATGATGCCCTTCCGTCCTTCCTCGTCAATCTCTTCCTCGCTGTAGGTCTTGGTGATGACCTCGCCGGCGGAATTGAAAAGCGTGAAGCGAAGGCCGTCCGGGAGGTAGTTCTCGTCGGTATAGGTGATGACCGGCTCAACCGCGTCCCTGTTGGCATCGCTGATGCCGGTAAGCGTCAGTTCCGGCGCCTGCGTGTCGATGAAGAAATGCTCCTCGACGAAGGCTTCGGAAGCGTTTCCGCACTTATCGATAACACTGATGTTGAAGAAATACTCGCCGTCCTCGGTGTAGGCAATCGAAATTTCATGACGGTCGCCGTTTGCAACCCAGTTGCCGACGGACTGTGCGTTTCCGGTCATGTTGACACGGGATACGTCGAAGTTCCGCTCGGTCACGATTACGGTTGCCGTTCTTGCGCCGCTGTAGTAGTTTCCGTTCTTCGAACGGTTGTTATCGTACGTTACCATGATCATCGGCTTCGAACGGTCGATGACGAATGCCGGAACAGCCGTAATCTGCGCCGCGTTGCCGGCTCTGTCGGAATAACCGATGCCGACGGTGTAGGAACCGTCATGGACAAATGCCACCGTTGCCGTGTAAGTATTCAGGTTCGGGTTCTGCTCGTCCTTTTCCTCGGTCCACTGCGAGATTGCCGGCGCGTTGCCGTCCGTGTTCTTAATGTTCAGGACGAAATCGGCTGCGACAAAGTTCCGTTCCTTAACGGTAACGGTCATCGTTCTGGAATCGTTGAAAATATTCGGATAATCCGGATCGGCAGTGTTGTTGTCGAAGACATATTCCACGGTCGGCACGCTCTTGTCGATGCCGAGTGTGATCTGCTTCTCCGTCTTATTTCCGGCGCGGTCCGTCATTTTGATGCGAACCACGATGTCGTTGCTGTCATGGGTAATGGCAAAGGTCCTGCTCAGCTGCGTCACGAGGTTCTGATCCTTCGTGTCGGCTGTCCAGTTGTCTCCGCCCTTGATCGTGCCGTCGTTCTCGACGGTCAGCGTTCCGGTCACGTTCTTGCCCTGGTCAAGCGGCGCGATAACCGACCACTCTACCTGGCGGATGCCGGAGTACGGATCGGCCACGGTAACCGTCAGTTCGACGTTTCCGGAATAGAGCTCCACGCCGTTAGCCTGGCGGAATTCCGTTGCGGCCTTGGCAAATGTGATGTGCTCGTCCGCGTTGTGGCTTGCCGCGTTCTCCAAAACAAATGCCTTCGGTGTTGCTTCCTCGCTCGCGTTATTCACCGCATCGTAAGCCACGGCGTAAACCTGGCCTTTGAACGGAGCCTTCACTGTGAAGCGGACCGTTCCGTCCGCACCCGGTGTGAGTGTTACTTCCTGGCTCTTGACGCCTTCGGGATTCTTCAGTCCTGCGACAACCTTCCTGAGGCCCGTTCCGGCTCCGATGTCCTTCGCGGAAATCACAACCGTGACATCCTCGGTAAAGTAGAAGCCGTAATCGGTCGGCTTGGCAACTGCCTCACCTGCCTGCTCGCCGTCTGCCGTTTCAATCCTGAAGCCGGAAATCTGCGGCTTAACCGTATCGCAGTTAACTGTATTCTGATAAGCTTCCGCTTCGTTTCCGACATGGTCGGCCGCCTTCACGACAAGCGTGTAAGCACCGCCCGTTGCGGTAATCTGGGAAGACTTAATCTTAAACTCGATATCCTTAACCTGTCCGTTTGTAATCAGCTCGGAAAGGGCTTTTCCGTCCGCATCTTTCGTGATTGCCGTTCCGTTCAGCGTAACCGTGAGGCTTCCGATTCCGGAGTAAGCATCCGAAACCTTTACGGTCCAGATGACTTCGGAGGAGTACCAGGTCTTATCGCCGACCGTAACCTTATTGTTTCCGGCTGCCGTCGCGGTAATGACGGGCTTGCCGGTATCGATCCGGACTTCGTCTCCGTGCATTCCGGAAACCGTTGTCTCGTCAAGCGCCTTCGTTTCCGAAACGTTTCCGTAACGGTCGGTTACAAAAGCCGTAATCCTGTAAGCGTCGCCGAAATTCTCGGAAAGCGTTCCCTCGGGAAGCGTGAATACTGCCTTGCCGTCCTGCACGTCTGCCGTGTAAGCGGTTCCGTTCACGGTAAGCGTTACCCGGGAAAGCCCGGACGAAGGAGCTTCGTCGCTGACCGCAACCGTAACGCGGATCTTGCCGCTTGCGTAAGTGCCGAATTCCAGATGCTTAATCACACCGGAGGCATCCTCCGCGGCAAGCGTGAAGCCGCTCACAACAGGTTTCTTCCGGTCAATCTTCACGGTCTCATTTACTTGCGTAATATTTCCGGCGCTGTCCTCTGCAACGATTGCAATCACGCAGGTGTCATCATTTGTCACGAAATCTTCTGTGGTAAATGTGTAGACTCCCGTCTGCGCCACCGGGGCCGTTCCGTCTGAAAACTTCTCGGGAATCGCCGTGCCGCTGCCGTCGGTTGTTACTTCCGTTCCGTTAATCGAAACGGTGATCTTCTCCATGCCGGAAAGAGCATCCGTCGCCTGAATCGTGAAGGTGATGTCTCCGCCGTACCAGATCTGGCCGTCGATGGTCTTCTTTCCGGAATCAAGCGTCTCCGGAAGCGCCAGAATGATTTCGGGTGCAGTCGTTTCAATAACGAACTGCCCGGATTCGAAATCGGCATTTCCGCTGATGACATCTCCGGTCGTTTCGTCGTAAGTCTTAGGCGCAAGGCTCGTTTCGTCACTTTCGGTTCCTGCTCCGTCAACGGCAATCGCGCTGAAGACGAGAAGACCGTTCTCGTCGGCGTCGTCCGCGGTAACCGTGAATACAAAGTTGCCTTCTTCATCGGCTGTCGCTTCGCCGAATTCCTCGCCGTTAATGAGAAGTCTGACCTTCTGCACGCCGGCGGTTGCTTCCGTCGCTGTGGCCGAACCGTCCTCTGCGTAAACGGTCACCTTGAGGTCACTGTTCGCATAGTTTCCGTAAGAGAACGACCGAAGCGTTTTGTCGTCGTTCGCGGGAGCCACGTCAAATCCCGTTACCACGGGCTTCGTGCTGTCGACCCATGCCGTAACGGTATATTCTTCATGAACTTTCGATAAGCCGTCCGTGACGCGCACCGTGATGACATAAGAGCCGTCCGCATTCGGAGCATAGGCCGCATCCGCAAGATCAATCGTATGCTCTGCCGTCGCATCGTCCACAACCGGCGTATCGCTTTCGTCAGCTCTGTTCACCCACATTTCAACGCGGGACAGGCCGAATTCCGGCACCGTGACGCCGATCGTGCAGGCAGGCGCCGCGGTGAACCAGTCGCGGCCGTCGCCGTCCGTCTCCGGCTCGGGATTGCTCGTCACATCATAAACGGGCTTCATTGTCGAGACGATAACATTTCCGGCCCCGTCTGTTTCGGAAGGCGTAAAGACTTCGCTTTCGTTGCCTACGCCGTCAACCGCGACAAAAGTAAAAGTCGCCGTATATTTCTGCCCCTCTGCTGCCGTCCCGGGGAATGTGAACGTAAAGGAATCGGTAAGCGTCGCATAAAGCTCGCCGCCGTTATAAACGAGAATCTTTCCGACGCCGGCTCCGCCGTCCTGCGCGGTCAGCGTAATCTCGACCCGGCCGTTCGCGTAAAAGGCGCCGTTCATAACCTTTGTCAAAGTGCCGGTCGCTCCGGAAATGCTCCAGGAATCCACGGTCGGAACCGTGCTGTCAATATAGAACGTCACCGTCTTGACCGTCTGCAGTCCCTGCGCATTCATGCAGCTGATGAGGATCGTATTCCGGCCCTCCTGATAAAGGGCATTATTCTCCGCATCCTTCGGATCGGTAATGGTAAATGTCACACCGGACTTATGCTCTCCGGCAAATTCCCTGCCGATTGCATCGCCGGTAATTTCGGTTCCGTTCACCGTAACGGCAAGATTCGTAATCGTGCCGTCCTCTCCGGCCGGATCCGTCAGCGTAATAATATACGAAGGCGCAACGGTGTAATAGTCTTTCGCGTCAGCACCCTCGCCGATGATAATCGGCTCCGCATCAGGCGTCGCGGTAATTTCCGGACCGCCCGCAACCTGCGTGATGATGACCGCGCTCTTAGTAAGTCCCATGCCCCAACCGGCAAGCGTCTTCGTCTCGCTGATATTTCCGGCGCTGTCCGTAACGGAAAGCGCAAGCTCCGTAAGCGCGGAGAATTCCTCTAAGGTAATCGCAATGACAACACTGCCGCCCGAAACAGCATACGTTTGATATGTCGTGAATTCCTGCGCCGTTCCGGCAGGTCTTCTGTATACGGTCACACTCTTCGCCTCGGATCCGCCGGCGTCATTGACGTTGATATGCAGATACATCGTCGCTGCGGAAGAGTATCCGTTTGCGGACTCGGAAATGCCCGCATTGCTGACCGTCGTTTCGCTCGAAGAAATCTGCAGCGTGGAAACATACGGCGCCGCTTCATCCTTTGAGAACGTCAGCTTCTGCATTTCGGACAGATTGCCCGCTCCGTCCGCCAAGACGAAGGAATAAATGTCATTGATGCTGTCGATTGTGACATCGTAAGTTGTCAGTCCGGTAACATCCGTCTCTGTACCATTTGTCATAACTTCCCCGGCACTTCCGAGCGCACCTTTATAAATGTATAACGACTTAACGCCGCTGACTGCCTCTCCGTCGCCCTGCGGGTCGGACAGATTGAGGCGGATTTTGCTCGCGTTTGCTCCGCCCCATGCCGTCCCGGTGGCGGAAGGACGGAAATACTCGGCGCCCTCGACACCGGCGAACGAAAATGCCGGCGCGGTTGCGTCCTTCTTGACGAAGGTCGCGGAAACGGTAAGGTTGTCATATACGGCAACCGTTCCCGTATAGGAATTCTTATTCGTTATCTGCTCGGACATGCCGCCGACCGTAACGGAAGCAATCTCGTAATTCTCCGCAGGGGTAACCGTGAACGTTACGCTTCCGAGCGGGACAACGGTTTTCATTTCCGAAGCCTCGGTATAAACCGCGTCGCCGCAGGTAATCGAACCGTTTGCACCCGGGGCAAACGTGACGATTGCGCCGGTTAATGTGCTTGTTCCGAGGTCTGCGCCGTCAGAAAGCGTCGCGCTAAGCGATGCGGAAACATAACCGTTCTTTCTGACATTGCCGGTAACGGTAATGTCTTCGGGAGCCGGAACGGAAAGCTCGTATGTTCCGTTCTCGCCCGTCTCGGCGGTAATCGGTGTGCTAAGGCTCTGTCCGTCAACCGAGGTAACCGAAACGGTTGCACCGGCAAGAGGATTCTCTCCGGCGAAAACGGTCCCGGTTACGGTAACAGGGTCGTACGCCTGGCAGGCAACCGAAACCTCCGTCCCGTTCATAAGACCGACCATTACAACTGCTTCGGGCTGTTTATAAAACTTACCGGATGTGGTGTCGTAAGCGTATCCTTTGTCAAAGGCAAGATTAAGGATGTAATCGTTACCTTCCTCAAAACCGGTAATCGTGGCGGTTCCGCCCGAGAAGGCACCGCTCAGGACGGTTTCCTCGCCCTGCTTCAGAGCAAAGGTTCCCGAAACGCCGGGCACCGCGTCCCCGTCCATAAGTCTGAAGGTACATGCCGGACCGGTGTCCTCGTCCCCGGCCTGCGTCGTGCGTGGCACAGTCGGGAGCAGATTGCAAGCCAGGAATACCGCAAGCACGAGTGCCAGCGCTCTGACAATCGGTTTATCCTTTCTGTATTTCATTCCGATCCTCCTCTGTCTCATACATACTCTTCCGTATGTATTACCGTCACGCTTTTTGTAATGACAAAATGGGAAATCGTCCGCAAATCCTCGGTCGAGCGGATTTCCTCGCCCGGCTCGAAGACCACGGGGCCGCCGGTTTCGTTCAGCACCTGTGTGATGCCGATTGCCGCCTCCGGCTTCTCGTTAAGGACTCCGGTCTTAGGCGGGCTTAAAAGCTCCGCCTTTCCCGACATTCCGAAATCCTCGGTCGGACCTGCTCCCTCATCATCAATCAGGTCAAGGCGCTTATTCTCATGCGCCATTGCCATCGCTTTGAAATCGGAAGTATGTCCGGAGTGTGCTCTTGCTGTTTTCTGAGCTTCGCTGTCTCCACGCAGGGCGGCTACCTCCTTGGCCGCCTGCCTACCGCTCAGATCCCCGATTACGCGGGGAATCTTATAACGAATAAACAGAAGGACGGACAAGGCAAGGAACAACCCTGCCAGGGTGAAGCAGATTATAGAAAATGCCATCCAACCCGCTGCGCTCATTCCGTTTTCCTTCCTCCTTTGTTATAGTTCGTATCAATGACTTCTTTCGCCGTCTCGACCTTGGCGAGAATGGCTTCCTTCTTCCCGACGTTCAGCTCGGAAATCGGGTTGATCTCCTGAAGTCCCGCCACAACCTTCTCGTACATGGCAGAAACTTCCGAATAGGACACGCCGTCGTTACGGAAGCCCTTCATGCGGGCGATGACGGTATCGATAAACTGGTTGTAAATCTCCAGCTCCACAACCTCGGGCGTCGAATAATCAATGCTTGAAACCATCTCGCGAAGACTCGTCCAGTGCGCCTTATAAGCACCGCCGTCGTCTCCCTCAATGATCTTGAGCTCAATCGTGCTGTTGAATTCACCGATATCCCGGTACACGCTTGCCATCAGATAGAACTCGTCGTCCGTCTGGCCGTAGTTAACCGCATCGCTGAACCACTCGGTTGCGACGCCTCTTCTAAACATCGTGTTATCGGTCTGATTCTCCGAGCCGTAAGTATAGTAATACCAGTACAGTTTGCCGATTTCGAAGGCAAGCTCGGCATAATCGCCGTCACGCTTCAACGCTTCCTGATTCGGAATGACAAGTTTCTTCAGCGTTTCCTCTTCCTTTACGTCGAAGACCATGTCCTCTTTCAGCATCTTTACGATGCCGAGGTACGGCTCTGCCGATCCGGGCTTGATTTCGATGGCTTTCGTGAAAAATGCCAGCTTCTCCTGTTCGTCCGTGGCACGGACCGCCTGGTTCATATTGAAATCGAAGTCGGTATTGATCTTGCCGCGTCTCTTCCCGAGACCGATGCAGCCGGCGATGATGAAAGCGACCGCCGCCGCAACGGCTGCGCCGAACTTCCACACCTTGACAAGCTGCTTGGCGCGGTACTGCGCCGTATATTCCTCATAATGCTGCAGCGCATAGCTTAACTCCGCGCATGACTGGAAACGCTCGCCCGGGTTCGGCCTGGTGCACTTTAAGATGATGGCCTCGAGTCCGCTTGAAAGCCTCGGGTTCCAGTAACGGATCGGGTAAATCTCATAGGGCGGCTCGCTCGGGTTCTTGCCCGTCACGAGATAGTAAAGCGTTACGCCGAGACAGTATACGTCGGTTCTCGCATCGGTCTGTCCTTTGCCGCCGAACTGCTCGGGCGCCGCGTAACCCTTCGTTCCGAGGCACTTGGTATCCTCGGTGCTATGCTCTTTATATTCTCTTGCGATACCGAAGTCGATGATCTTTACGTTGCCTTCCGGCTTCAGCATGACATTTGCCGGCTTCATATCGCGGTAAATGATAGGCGGCTTTCTGGTGTGCAGGTACTCAAGGGCGCTGCAGATCTGGATGGCCCACTCTATGACCTTTTCCTGGGGCTGGGCTCCCTCGCGTAAAACCAGGGCGTTCAGCGTCTCGCCGTCGATGTAGTCTTCGATGATGAAAATCTTGTCGGGTTCGTCAATGATATCCACAATCCGGACAATGGCATTATGGTCCAGCTCCTTGATGAGGTTGGCTTCCGCGATGGCGCTCTGGATGATGACCTCATTGTTCTGGTCCCTGACCGTCTTGTCGATTTCCTTGACGGCCCACGGCTTATGGATATTCATATCCATGGCGAGATAGACACGGGACATGCCGCCCTTGCCGATGAGCTTCAGGATTTCGTATTTATTATTGATTACCTGCCCGATCTCTGCCACTTTCAGTCTCCTCTGACGCCGATTAATACGGCGGATATGTTGTCAGTCTCGCGTCTTTGTTTATTGAGTTCCACAAGGGAACGAAGGTGCTCCTTCATCGTCTCCTCGTCCGCGTTGGCCGCGGGGCGGAGCGCCTCGAAAAATTCCTCTTCGGTAACGACATGACGGAAGCCGTCACAGCAAAGCATGTAGTTCTCTCCGGCTTTCACTTCCCCGAGATAGAAGGAAGGGGTCACGGAGGAAGATGCTCCGATGCACTGAAGCAGGATGCTCCGTCTCGGATCGACTGCCGCTTCCTCGGGTGTCAGCCTGCCGGCCTCCACCTCCCTGGCGACCAGCGTCTGGTCGTCCGTCAGCTGTGTCACGCCGTCGTCCGTAATGCGGTAGCAGCGCGTGTCGCCGACATGTCCGATGATATAATTGCCCCCCTCCAGTACCAGGATTCCGGTAAATGTGGAGCCGAGGTTAAAGTTGTGCTGTAAGCCGTACTGCCCGATCCGGTAGTTCTCGCTGACCATGAGCCGCGTCCAGGAGGCTTTGACTTCCTCGAGAATTCCGGTTCCCGCCAGAATGTGCGGCAAATCCTTCTCGAACCATTCGCTCCAGACCCGGATCAGCGTCGCACTGGCCACCTCACCCTTGGCAAGTCCGCCCATGCCGTCGCAAAGAAGCGCGAAGAAAACGGTACCCTTGTCCGTCTCTGCTTCCCGGATGCAAAAACTGTCCTGGTTTGTGCTCTTGCGAATGCCCACATCGGTATGGCTTGCAAAGGTATATTTCATGCCTTCTCCTCTCCCGACGACCCTCGTTATCAACAGGTTGTCGGAAAAAATGGATACAATATCCCTATTTTTGACTATATATGGTATATGATAGCATTTTTCCCGGTGATAAGCAACTGTTTTATGAAAAATGCGACCTTTGTTTGTCTTGCTTCGGAAGTGTGGTTTACTTTGAAGGTAAAAATTATTTAACAAACATTTAACTTGTGTTTTCTCCCGGGTTTTTCTATAATATTTGTCAAAGCCGGACGGAAATGTCCGCAGGGGTGTTGGCCTCAAAACTATGTGTTCGGTTTCGCCGCCACACCGGCCGAAACCGGGAAAGTGAGGGTTTTATGTTAAGCTTCCTTGAAGAAGCACTGTTTGACAATGTTGATCCGTTGATAATCATTGCGATCATCTTCGGCGTTCTTCTGGTGCTCTATTTAATCGCCAGCTATATTAAGGCTCCGCCGGACATGGCATACATTGTTTCCGGTGCCAGAAAGAAGTCCAAAGTCGTCATCGGACGCGCCGCTTTGCGGTTCCCGTTCTTCCAGCGTCTCGATAAGCTGAATCTTCGGTTGATTCCGATCGACGTAAAGACCAGCAACGCGGTTCCGACCGCCGATTACATCAATATCAATGTTGATGCAACCGTTAACGTAAAGATCAGTAATCTTCCCGATCGTCTGCGTCTTGCCGCAGAGAACTTCCTTAATAAGCCTACCGACTATGTTGCGTCCGTAGCGCGCGAAGTTCTGGAAGGTAATGTCCGTGAGATCGTCGGTAAGATGAAGCTCGAAGAGATGGTTTCCGACCGTCAGAAATTCGCCAATCTCGTTAAAGAGAATGCCGAGCCCGACCTTGCAGCAATGGGTCTCGATATCATTTCCTTCAACGTGCAGAACTTCGTAGACGGAAACGAAGTTATCGAGAACCTCGGTATTGATAACATCGTTAAGATTAAGAAGGCTGCTGCGATTGCCCGTGCCGAGTCCGAAAGAGACATCAAGGTTGCACAGGCCAATGCCGATAAGGAAAGTAACGATGCAGCCGTTCTGGCGCAGACCGAAATCGCGAAGAAGCAGAACGAACTCGCCATCAAGAAGTCCGAACTTCAGCTCGATGCCGATACCAAGAAGGCTATGGCCGACGCGGCTTACGAAATCCAGAAAGAGGAACAGCGTAAGACGATTGAGATCACGACGGCAAATGCTAACATTGCCCGTCAGGAACGTGAGATCGAATTGCAGGAGAAGGCCGTAGCCGTTAAGGAACGTGCCCTCGAAGCAGAAGTTAAGAAACAGGCAGAAGCCGACAAGTATGCTGCACAGCAGAAGGCCGACGCCATTCTCTATCAGCGTCAGAGAGATGCAGAAGCCAAGCAGTTCGAGGCACAGCGTGAAGCAGAAGCCCGCAAGGCGCAGGCTGAAGCATACCGCTTCGCCAAGGAGCAGGAGGCTGAAGGTATCCGTGCCGTAGGTGAAGCAGAGGCAAAGGCGATCGAAGCCAAGGGTCTTGCAGAAGCACAGGCCATGGAGAAGAAAGCCGAAGCTTACGCGAAGTACAACAAGGCAGCCGTTGCCGAGATGATGATCAAGGTTCTTCCCGAGATTGCAGCTCAGGTTGCCGCCCCGTTGCAGCAGATTGATAAGATTACGATCATCGGCGGCGGTGAAGGAGGCACGAACGGTGTTGACCAGGTTGCCGGCAACGTACCGGTTGTCATGGCCAAGGTTTTCGAGTCCATGAAGCAGGCCACCGGCATTGATCTTGCCAACATCATCAACGCCGAGTCCTACGACGCCAAGGTTAACCGCAACATCAACGTAACCGGCCTTGAAGGTGCCACCATTGTCACCGACAAGGACACCGTTAAGGATGTAACGGATTCGATCAGCAAGTAAAAGTAAATTAGTTAGTTAACCGGGACGGGCCCTCAGGTCCGTCCCGGTTTTTTGTGCCGCGGCGGGGTTTTCCGGCTCCCCTTGCGACTTTTCCTGGCCCCGCGGCGCCTTTTCCTGTCCTGCCGCTCCTTTTCTTGTCCCCGCGGCGCCTTTTCCCGGCCCCGCGGCGCCTTTTCCTGCCCTGCCGCTCCTTTTCTTGCCCCCACGGCGCCGGAAATCCTACGAAACGCCTGGGTTTTCTATGTTTCGTGGGCTTTTCGACCTACGAGAAATTAAAAGGCTTCAGGTCCGTAGGTTTCCCCAAGTCGGCCATTCCTACTAAATCGGTCATTCTTTTAAGCAAGTATGATTCCGGCTCTGTCATTTTCCCACGAAATATTGACTTATTAAAATTTCATATGACCTGTTTTCTCAAACCCTACCCACGAAATCTCTCCTCCGCCGATTCCGTATGATTTTTCTTGATTTCTCATCTACGAAATTTCAGATGCAAGCTTTTCCGTGGGTTTCCCTCTTTCTTTCGGTGGAAAAATGAGAAAGATGAACTGTTTTGTGACCCCGTCAAGGCGGCGGCAGGAAGCATTTATCACGTTTGGAAACAACAAGTTGTCGCATTCTACGACCCCCGTCAAGGCGGCAGCGGGATGCATCTTTCGGTTGCAAAAAGCGGGGCGGTGTGATAGATTAGTTGTAATCGAATTTTTCAGGGAGGGAATGCCATGTCTAAGATTGAGACGAAAGCTATTCACGAAGGATGGAAACCCGGTCAGGGCGAACCCAGACAGGTGCCGATCTACCAAAGCACCACATTTAAATACGACACAAGCGATGCCATGGGCAAGCTGTTTGACCTGGAAGCAAGCGGATATTTCTACACCCGCCTGCAGAATCCGACCAATGATTATGTTGCTGCAAAGCTTACCGCTATGGAAGGCGGATTTGCCGGAATGCTGACCTCTTCGGGCCAGGCTGCCAACTTCTTCGCGGTTTTCAACATCTGTGAGTGCGGCGACAGCTTCCTTGCGAGCGAGACCATTTACGGCGGTACCTACAACCTCTTCGGAACGACGATGAAGAAGATGGGCATCGAGTGCATTTTCTATAACCAGTCCATGACCGACGAAGAGATTGAGGCCCTCATCAAGCCCAATACGAAGTGCTTCTTCGGTGAGACGATTACGAACCCGACCGTACAGGTTTATGACATCGAGCGTTTCGCAAAGCTTGCTCACAAGCATGGTATGCCGCTTATCATCGACAACACCTTTGCGACTCCGGTGAACTGCCGCCCGTTCGAGTGGGGCTGCGACATCGTTACCCATTCCACCACGAAATACATTGACGGCCACGGCGTTTCCGTCGGCGGCGCGATCATCGACAGCGGTAACTTCGACTGGATGGCGCACGCAGACCGCTTCCCCGGCCTCACGACCCCTGACGAATCCTATCACGGCCTGACCTATGCAACCAAGTTCGGCAAGGCCGCTTACATCACAAAGGCTACGAGCCAGCTGATGAGAGACTTCGGTTCCATCCAGTCTCCGCAGAATGCTTTCTATATCAACCTCGGCCTTGAGAGCCTCGCCCTCCGCATGGAGCGTCATTGCGCGAACGCTCTTGCCATCGCGAAGTTCCTGAAGGCAAATGACAAGGTTGCCTGGGTTCACTACGCTGACCTCGAGGACGACGAGTATCACAATCTTGCCAAGAAATACTGCCCGAAGGGAACCTGTGGCGTCATCGCATTTGCCATCAAGGGCGGCCGCCAGGCTTCGATTGATTTCATGGACAAGCTGAAGCTCGCCACGATTGCAACGCACGTTGCCGATGCTAGAACCTGTCTGTTGCATCCGGCAAGCCATACGCACCGCCAGCTGACCGACGAGCAACTCATTGAGGCAGGCGTCGCTCCGGATCTCATCCGCCTTTCGGTCGGTATCGAGAATGTGGATGATCTGATTGCGGATCTGAAGCAGGCACTGGGCGAGTAATTCGCGTCTGCTCGGTTCCTTACAATCCATAGAAACTGTAAAAGGGCATACCCGGCGGCCGGTTTCCGTCTCGGGTATGCCCTTTCTTATGCCTATCCGGATTCTCTTTCCTGTCTTTTCAGGACCCGGGGGCATACCTGACGGCTGATTTCCGTCCTCAGGTATGCCCTTCGAGGACGTCTTTCCCTTGCCCGACCGGAGTCGGGGGCATACCTGAGTGCTGTTCCTGTCCTCAGGTATGCCCTTCGGGTGCACCGGACCCTTGTCTGACCGCGCCCCGGGACATACCGGAGCGTTAATCTGGTCTCCAGGTATGTCCTTTGGGGCATCCGGCCTTTGCCCCGGCACAGCGGGGGGCATACCCGGAAGCGATATGGCTTCATTGGGATGCCCCCTGAAGCTTCTAAAGAGGATTTCCAATCAAAGAAGGGCATACCCGGCGGCAATTTGCCGTCTCAGGTATGCCCTTCGAGTGTATCCGGTCCTTTACAAGCATCAGCTTTCTATTTTCTCTCCGATCCATTCACCCATCTTCACCGGACACTCGGTGCCGGTTGCAAGCACTTTCGCGATAGCGGGATTCAGTTCCATGCGTCCCTTCTCAAGAAGCAGCACAATCGTGGATCCCATCAAGGAAAAATGACCCATCGTCTCGCCCTTCTTCACCGGCTCGTTCTCTCTTTCGTTGACGATTCCGCCAACCGCCAGGGCACCGACTTCCACCTGAATGACCGGCCCGAAATTGTCGGTTTCAATCAGGGTACGGCAACGGCGATTCAGCCGGAACACGGGAACGTTCGCAAGTGCAATCGGCTGCACGCTGTGAAGCTCCCCCTCTTTAAACTGATGGTCGTGAACAAATCCGTCATCAATGAAACAATAATGATGATAATCATTCGGCGCGAGGCGAAATACCAGGGCCTGTCCGCCGCCGAAATGACCTGCGAGAATCGCATCATCCACCAGATCGCTCACGCGGTAACTTGAGCCTTTAATTGCAAAAACGCTTTCCGTCGAAATCGGATAGGCGGAAAGATGGCCGTCACACGGACTGATGAAGTGATTCGGCTCCGGATCGAAGCTGTTCTTAATCTTTCTGCGCTCGAAGAAATCCGAGAAGGACCGGTAGCCGATTCGCGGATACCCCTTCATGCTGATGTTGTATTTTCGAATGTACCGGCGAATCATCCCCTTCGAAAAGGGCGTGTGCAGATACCAGGCCATCACCTTCGGGGCCTTCACTGCAAGCATCACCTTGATCATCGCGCGGCCAACCGGGTTCCCGTACAGAAATCGCATTGCCGCATTGCTTCCGTCTCGTTCCATTCTGACCTCTCATATTCCGGCCCTGCACTTTTGCAAGGTCATCTGTTAATTTCGGACCTTGCAGAAGCAAGGCCCGTATTGTCTTTACTTCAGCGTAACCCCGTAAATCTTCTTGCCGCGGGTTCCGACAACAACCGTATTGTTGAATACGGACGGCGTTGCCTCGATATTCTTTCCGAGGTTAATCGTGTCCTTAACCTTACCTGTTCTGCCGTCCAGAAGATGCATGTTGCCGTCGGAGTCGCAAAGGATGATATATCCGTCGCCGTTGCTGTTATATACGGCAACAGGGCTCGACCAGCTGTAATACTTCATGTCAACGCTCCAGACCTCGCCGCCGGTTTTCTTATCAATTGCGACAAATTTGCCGTGCTTCTTTCCTCCGGTACGCGCGATATTGAAGTAAACCAGGCCGCTCAGGTTGTTCTCGCCGAGGCATGCCGTTGCCTGCACGCCGCCGGAAACGCCGTCAACGGTCTTACAGCTGTATTCACGTTTCCATATGATTTCACCGGTTGCGGCATTGATTTTGAAGATCGGAATGTCGCCGGTCTTTCTCTTGTTTGCAGTCCAATGCAAGGACGTCGAAACATAGATATATGCCGTGCCGGTCGCGGGGTCAACCTCAAGAACCGGCGAAGCATTGCTGTCGTCCACGATGTCCTGACTCCAAATCAGTTCCATCGTATTCACGTCGATGCACATCAAATCTCCGCTGTTGTCGCAAATGTAAAGATAGTGGTCGTATGCACAGGCAGAAGACTCCATTCCGAGCCAGTACGTGTCATTACCGGTCCGGTCGGTCTTGTAGTTCCATTTGACAATTTCAGCCGGATCGATGGTCAGGGTTGTCCCGTCCCACTTCGTGTTCAGCTTCATCGTATACAGAATGCCGTTCTCGCCCGGCTGGATGATAGTATCGGTTTCGGCATCAAACAGCGGCGAAGAGTCAAATGCACAGAAGTTTCCGTTATCCGTTCGGATGGAAAATGGATCCTCTGCCCCATACTCATACAGTACTTCTCCGGTTACAAGGCTTACGAGGAATGTTCTCGCGGCCTTCTTGCCCATGTCGTCACCGGCGCCGACCGCATAAAGCGGAATGCCGTTCGGATAGAGCGAACCCGTTCCCTTAATCGGGAAACCAAGGCTGATCTTCGGACGTGTTGCCGAACCGTCGTCAAGATCCAGGAAATAGATGTTGCCGTCCATGGTGGCATATATGACTTCCACGAGGCCGGATTTGTTCTTCTTCGAATCATACAGATTCATAGCTTTCCGAGTGGCGTCGTCCCACTGCACCAAAAGCGGCTGGCCGGTCCATCCGCTTCCGGTCCATTCACCCTTTTTAACCGTCTTCTTTAAGGAGCCGGTGTCGATATTCCAGGCTTTGGCAAGCTTATACGACGTCATATTTGCCACGCCGTAAGCACCGGACGAACGATAGTTGTCGCCGCGGAAGGTCAGCACGCCCTTAATCTGCGCATAATTCTTCCCTGAAAAATGGATCTCATTCTGCCGGTAGAAACCGTCCACATCGATTCCGTTCACGTTCAGGTGTGTTTCAAAACCGAAACGGGATGGCTGTGTAGACGAAACAGGTGTGCATACACCGGTCTCAAGCAGCTTCTGTTCCGATGTGAACGGGGCCGTGTTCAGGTTCGGCGCAACAGAATCCCCTTTCTTCGGTTTTGATAAGGCTTTGCCACAGCCGGGCAGGCATGCTGCCATCAGCGCGGCCAGCGCAAGGCAAATAAACTTCTTTTTGGATACACGCATTCTTTTCTCACTTTCCTGTGTCATCTTCCTGCCCCCAAATTAGAATGTTATAACTCGCTCCGGTTGCATCAGAATATGAAACCATTCTTCCCCAAGGATCCCCGCAATGGACCTGAATATGGGCGGAGTACGTCTCGTCAGTGTAATACCAAAATATCCTAAATCCACTCCCTCCATCTATATCAGGAGCGCCCGCAATTCTATCCATCTCTGACAGAATCCATTTTACAGCGTCGGAATAGCTCTTGCTCTTATCTACTCTGGCGCAAATATCTTCAACTTGCTTTAAAGAAATGTATGGGGTGTCGGCAGGAAGGTCTCCCATTATCATCTTTATTCTTTTTACATAAGAGGATTCCCATACCGCCGGTGTATTATCAACCACAATTATGCTTTCCAACATTTTTCTTTGCTCGTTGGTTGCTCTTTCATAGGCCTGCTCATATAAAGACCTTGGTCGATAGATGTCCTGCGCCTGCATATTTCGACGCTCTTCGTCTAATCGTTCTTCATTCTGGAGATAGTACATAATCTCCGACTCGTTCATCGTAGGATTCTCTTTCCACCACCATCGTTCATGTATATCCTCTTCCGTCAGCCCATATTCCCACCAATATGCATGGTCCCATGGCTCAAGAGTGGGCGTTACATTATTTCCGCTTTCTTGCCTCGCATCCCCTGTCAAAGGACCGACCTGCTCCTTTGCAGTGGTGAGTGTTTTCTCTCGCTCGGCTTTCTTGTTTTTCCTTATAATCCACAATTCAAACCCGGCAACTCCACCCAAAAGAAGGCAAATAATCATCACAAGACTCGTAAAACGCAGGCGCGAGCCACTTGTCTTTTTGCTCATAGAATCCTCGCTCCCTCATCTTATAGCTAATTACCAATCTGATCCCCAGTCCGTTCCGCTGCTGTCCCAGCTGTCCCAACTGCTCGAGCTGTCGGAATCATAGGAACTGCTCGTGTGCCAATCGTCCCAGACCGAAGATGTTTCAATATCGGTAATCCCCCAGCCTGCGTCCCAGTCTTCGCCGACAGAATAGGAGGAATAATCGTCGTAGGGAAATGACACATCGTCATACCATGTCGAGGCGCTTGTGTCATAATAACTCCACTCGTTTCCGTAACGGTAATAATACCGGCCGTTTTTATCCTGATAATAACCGTCGCGACGATGAAGCCCGATATTGAACCCGGCAACGAAAATAATGAGCGCGGCAAAAAAGCCTGCAAACCCGATGAGGAACTTTTTCTCCTTTTTACTCATGGTCTGGGGCTTGTATCCCCGGGTCGGAGCCGCATCGGTGTAAGCACTTTCCCCGTTCGGATAAATGCCACGCTTATGGCACTCGGAAAGAAGCTTCTGATATATTTCATTTACGGCAAATGCCTCGTCCGGTCCGCGATAACGGATTGCCCGGACTCCGGTGTCCTTGTTCTTATATACCACAAAGTCCGAACCGTCCCGGTAGATTCCGAACGCCCTCGGCTCCTTATAATCTTCGCCTATGAAAAATCGCATGCGAAGTAAAGGCATCTTCTTTTGCGCGCAATACTTCTGTAACTCTTCAATTGTCTGCGGATTTGTGATGGCCTCCTCTTCGGGCAAAACCTCACGTGCGGACTCGGTCTGCGCGGCCGTGTCATACATCACGGCTGTTCCGCCGGCGCCGACGGAATACCCGTCATCTACGAGCGCACCGCAGTTCGGACATATTTTCTCCCCCTCGGGAATATCTCTTCCACAATACCTGCACAATCTCTTTTCGTTCATGGCATTTTCCTTCTTATGACAAAGTCCGGCACCTGAAAAAGGTGCCGGACCGTTTCTCTTCAGGACTTATTTGCAGATGACATCCTTTACGGTAGCGGCAACATTCTCGGCCGTGAAACCGAATTTCTTAAACAGAACAGATGCCGGAGCGCTTGCGCCGAAGCCGTGCATCGTTACATAGCCGCCGTCAAGTCCGACATATTTGCCCCAGCCGAAATCACTGAGTGCCTCTACTGCAACGCGGGCACGAACATTCTTCGGAAGAACGCTTTCCTTGTACTCGTCGCTCTGCTCCTCGAAGATATCCATACAAGGCATGCTGACAACGCGAACGTCAACACCGTCCTCGGCAAGCATAGCCTTTGCCTCAAGCGAGATGCTCACTTCGGAACCGGTCGCGATGATGATGGCATCCGGAACTTCCTTCTCGGAATCCTCAATGATATAGCCGCCCTTCAGAGCTTCCTTGGAGGAGCCTGCAAGCTGCGGAAGATTCTGTCTCGTAAGAACGAGCGCGGTAGGAGTTTCCTTGCTCGTTACGGCGCTGTACCAGGCAGCAAGAGTTTCGGTAGCGTCTGCCGGACGGAATACATGGAAGTTCGGCAGGGAACGAAGCATGGCAAGCTGCTCAATCGGCTCATGCGTCGGGCCGTCTTCACCGACACCGATGGAGTCGTGGGTCAAAACGAATGTAGTCGGGATACGCATCAAAGCGGAAAGTCTTGCCATCGGCTTTACGTAATCGCTGAATACGAAGAACGTAGCGCAGTAAGCGCGGAGGCCGTGAAGCGTAAGACCGTTGCTGATGGCAGCCATGGCAAACTCACGAACACCGAAATGGAGGTTGCGTCCGCTGTAATCGTCCTTGCTGAAATCGCCGATTTCCTTCATTGCCGTCTTGTTCGAAGGAGCAAGGTCAGCGGAACCGCCGATCAGGTTCGGAACCTTATTCTTAAGCTTGTTGAGAGCCCAGCCGCCGAGATTTCTCGTAGCGTCTGCTTTCTCTTCATAAGCCCAGTACTCTGCATCGTCGATGAGATCCTTAGCGATGTCCATGTTGAACTCATCGTCCCATGCCTTCTTCATCTCCGGGAATTTAGCGCAGTACTCTGCGAACAGCTTGTTCCAGGCATCCTCGTCCTTGGCAAGGTCGGTCGCGATTGCCTTGTAGTTTGCATAAACTTCATCCGGAACATAGAAGGCTTCCTGAGAAGGCCAGCCGAGGAATTCCTTCATCGCCGCAACGTTCTCTTCTCCGAGAGGTTCACCGTGCGCGCTTGCCTTGCCCTGCTTAGCCGGGCAACCGTAACCGATCTGCGTCTTCACGGTAATCATGGAAGGCTTCGTCTTCTCGGCCTTTGCAGCCTCAATGGCAGCGCCGATGGCATCAAGGTCATTTCCGTCCTCAACAACGAGGGTCTGGAAGCCCATTGCACGGAATCTTGCCTGTACATCTTCGGTAAATGCGATGTCGGTATTGCCTTCGATGCTGATCTTGTTGCTGTCATAGAAAACAATCAGCTTAGAAAGGCCAAGGGTGCCTGCAAGAGACATGGCTTCGTAGGTAACACCCTCCATCATACATCCGTCGCCGCCGAGCACGTAGGTGTAATGGTCAACAACCGGATAGCCGGGCTTGTTGAACTTTGCGGCGAGATGAGCCTCTGCCATAGCCATACCTACGGACATGCCCATGCCTGCACCGAGCGGGCCGGTCGTAGCCTCAACACCCTTGGTGTGACGGTACTCCGGATGACCGGGGGTCAGGGATCCGTCCTGACGGAACTGCATCAGATCTTCTTTGGTCAGGCCGTAGCCGAACAGATGAAGAAGGGAATATAACAAAGTGGAACCGTGTCCGCCGGACAGGATGAACCGGTCACGGTTCGCCCAATCGGGATTGGCGGGATTGTGCTTCATGTGTTTTGCCCAAAGCTCGTAAGCCACTGCTGCGGAGCCAAGCGGCAATCCGGGATGTCCGGACTTTGCTTTCTGGATCGCGTCTGCTGCCAAAACGCGGATGGCATTAACAGACATCGTGTCGATAGATTTGCTCATGTTAGAATTCCTCCGGGGATTATTCTTTCCTGCCCTGTCAGCAGAAAACAGACAGGCAGGCGCAGCGTCCGTCGTCACGGGCGCATACCTGTGTAAATAATAGCATATCGCTCCGTACAATGCAAGAAATCCACGCCGATTTGAGCAAAAAAGGCCCGCAGGGCAGTCCTGCGGGCCGGAAGGACGAGACGTCCTCATTTTCCTTCAATAATATGCTTATTATAATACTTAGATTTCTTCTGGAGCAGCTTGTTAAGCTTCTTTAACCCGAACCGCTCGCAGAGCGTCTGCTCGTCGGAATATAGGTTCACACCGAGCCCGAGCTTGTTGCCTTCGATGGAAAATCCCATGGCTGCCAGGGTCGTCGGATACATATCAAATGCGCAGTAATCACGGTTCTTTCCGAGCGTATACTCCAAAGCGCTGTTCAGAATGACCGCATAGGCTTTCCGGTCGTACTTCTTGACGCCCTTTGAAAGATTCCGGTAATACAGGCTGTCCATCGTCGGGTGATCCCCGACAATCACAACAGTGGTATCCTCATAAAACGGCTGCTGCTTAAGCCAGGTGACAAACTCTTCAACCTGGTGATCCGCGCAGAGAATGGCGTTATCATAGGAATTCTTGAATTCGTTGCCGCACTTGGGGCAGGTGTATCCGCCCGTGAAATGCGTATCAATCGTCATAATGGTGACGGCGAAAGGATCTCCGCTTTCCGCTGCGGTCAGGATCTCTTCCTTTGCGAACTCGTAAAGGCGGAAGTCCTCATAACCCCACCATACTTCATAACCGTCGAAAGGAAGCCTGTGGTTTTTGTTGTAGTAGTTGTAATCCCTTACAATCGGATTGCCGTGCGTCGAAAGCAACAGATCGGTTCCGGCAAATTCAATCTTTGAGCCTTGCAGGAATACGCTTCGGTACCCGTAATCCGAAAGGATCTCCCAGATGGAAACCATCCCGGGCAGGAAGGTCTTATAGCCTTTGCCCATGTTGTTCCGCCCAATCGGAACAATGAGCGGTGTGCCGCATGTCTGCGAAACCAGGGAACCGCAAGTCCAGACAGCGCCCTCTGCAGGCTCCAGGCCGTTCAGCTTTCCGTCAACAGAGAAGCATTCGCCTTCTCCGAGCGCCAGGGAAGTCAGATACGGAATCCTGCTCTTATCCGTAAGCCCGCCGACACTCTTGTCCGCGTATGTATTCTCCATGGATTCCATATAAATGTAAATCAGGTTCCGCTTCTTTTCAGGCGCCTTGATCATTTCTTTTTGCGGCATGACATAATGAGTCTCATACAGCTTCGAAGGCGTCATCTGTCTCCATAAGAATGAAAACACGCGCATCTTAGCAAGAACCACAATGGCAGCAAGCGCAAAGAAAAGCCCTGCCGAAAGCACCTTCCGTTTGTGCAGGAATTTCGGTTTTGTTGTCTTCTTACGCCAGAAGTTTCCGAACCAGAACTCGAAGGCCGTCATAAGCGGCAGTCCGATTCCCATCGCAATGTTAAGAGAGAAGAAATTGCCCGCATCCGCACCTTCCATCGGCACCATCAGCTGGAAAATCATCGACGCAACCGACACGCCGTTGAACAGAATATGCTGCCATACGCCGGCAATTACAACCGCATTGCCGAGCAATAGGAAAATGATACGCCAAACTGTCTTCGCCTTATTGCTTTTCTTCCCGCTCGAATTCTCTGCTTCCGCCCCTGTTTCTTCCGGGCAGGAGCCTTCTTCTGTCACGGATGCCGCCGAATTGTCAGCCTCCGTCATCTCATTTTTTGTTTCATCTGCCTCTTTCATAAACTGCTCCGTCAACCTGAAATCTCTTTGTAAATCTCCCTTTTCGGAACTCCCCTGTCCCGTGCGACGGCCTTGATGGCTTCCATTCGCGCCATCCCTTCCGCCTCATATTTTGCTACATGTTCGGCAATGCCGATGTCCTGCCAACGGGCCGCGGCCTCCTCCGAAACTTCCTCGTCGGATTTACCGGAAAGAACAAGCACGCATTCGCCTTTCGGCTCTTCCGCCGTATAATGCGCAACCGCCTCGCGAAGCGTTCCGAAGAACCTTGTCTCATGCTTTTTGGTCAGTTCGCGAAGAACGGCTATCTGTCGTTCCTCCCCGACCGTTTCTGAAAGCTCCGTAAGCGTTCTTAAAAGCCGGTGCGGCGCCTCATATAAAACCACCGTCCGCCGCTCTGCTGCCACGTCCGCAAGCGCCTGTCTTCGCTGCTTCTTCTCCGTCGGAAGAAACGCCTCGAACGCGAATCTTCTCGTCGGAAGTCCCGACATCGTAAGGGCGGTCACGCAGGCGCAGGCTCCCGGGAGAACCGTCACGTGAACGCCCGCTTCATACGCCATCTTTACGAGCTCCTCCCCCGGATCGCTGATGCCGGGCATGCCGGCGTCGGTAATCAGCGCAATGTTCTGCCCCGCAAGAAGCTTGTCGATCAGCGTGTGACCTTTTTCAATCTTATTGAACTCGTGATAGCTCGTCATCGGCGTGTGAATCTCAAAATGATTCAGAAGCTTAATGCTGTTTCTGGTATCCTCGGCGGCAATCAGATCAACCTCGGAAAGAATCCGGACTACCCGGTACGTCATGTCCTCCAGGTTCCCGATGGGGGTTGCACACAAATATAAGGTTCCGCTTGTTTTTCCGTCCATCGTCGCCGCTCCTTTCCGTGGCAAATGCCACTCGTACCTCACGAAATCGGTTCATTTTCGCTTACGCCGGTACATTATAGCATATCATTTCCGTAAAATAAACCATTCTTTTCGCCCGAAGGCACGAAATTGCTTGAATTCCGCCTCGTGATATGGTACTCTTTTGTGCGGCGTTCCCTTACTTTGGGGGCTGTCCGACCGGCGACAGAACGTGCCGCCGTTTATCGATTGAAGGAAGGATTCAACCATGTCAGCTTTTGAAGATAACATAAAAAAGAGACGCACATTTGCCATTATCTCCCACCCGGATGCCGGTAAAACCACTCTTACCGAGAAATTCCTGCTGTACGGCGGCGCCATCAATCTGGCAGGCTCCGTAAAAGGAAGAAAAACCGCGAGACATGCGGTTTCCGACTGGATGGAAATCGAGAAGGAACGTGGTATTTCCGTTACCTCGTCCGTTTTGCAGTTCAATTACGACGGTTATTGCATCAACATTCTCGACACGCCCGGACATGAGGACTTCTCCGAGGATACGTACCGGACGCTGATGGCTGCGGATTCCGCCGTCATGGTCATCGATGCGTCAAAGGGTGTTGAGCGTCAGACAATCAAGCTTTTCAAGGTCTGCGTGATGCGCCATATCCCGATTTTCACATTTATCAACAAGATGGACCGTGAAGCCAATGATCCGTATGAACTGATGAGCGATATCGAGAACGTGCTCGGCATCCAGACCTGCCCGATTAACTGGCCCATCGGCTCCGGCAAAGGCTTTAAGGGCGTTTATGACCGGAACACCAAGGAAGTTGCCCTCTTCACGGCGGCCATGAACGGCCAAAAGGAAGTTGCCACCGAGTATATCGCAGCCGACTCCGCCGCTCTTAGGGACCGCATCGGTTTTGATTTTTATGACAAATTACAGGAAGACATCGAGCTATTAGACGGCGCAAGCGCCGAATTCGATCAGGAGCTTGTCGACGCGGGCGAGCTTTCGCCTGTCTTCTTCGGTTCCGCGCTGACCAATTTCGGCGTTGAAACCTTTTTGAAGCATTTCCTTAAGATGACGAGTTCTCCGCTTCCGAGAAAATCCGACCTCGGCGTCATCGACCCGTTCCGTCCGGACTTCTCCGCATTTGTCTTTAAGATTCAGGCAAATATGAATAAAGCGCACCGTGACCGCATCGCGTTTATGCGAATCTGCTCGGGACAGTATACGCCCGGCATGGAAGTCAATCACGTGCAGGGCGGGCGGAAGGTAAAGCTTTCGCAGTCCACTCAGATGATGGCCGACGAGCGCCACATCGTCGAGGAAGCCTACTCCGGCGATATCATCGGCGTTTTCGACCCGGGCATCTTCTCGATCGGCGATACGCTTTGCGAATCCAATGAAAAATTCCGCTTCGAAGGCATTCCTACCTTTGCGCCCGAGCACTTCGCACGGGTACGGCAGGTCGATACGATGAAGCGGAAACAGTTCATGAAGGGTGTTACACAGATTGCACAGGAAGGCGCAATCCAGATCTTCCAGGAATTCAACACCGGCATGGAGGAAATCATTGTCGGCGTTGTCGGAACTCTGCAGTTCGATGTATTACAATTCCGCCTGCAGAGCGAATATAATGTCGAAATCAAGCTTGAACCCCTTCCGTACGAGCATATCCGCTGGATTCTGAATCCCGAGGAGTGCCCGCCTGACAAGATCGTCGGCACTTCCGACATGAAGCGCATCAAGGACCTTAAGGACAATCCGCTTCTTCTGTTCATCAACGCCTGGTCTGTCGGCATGGTTCAGGATCGCAACAAAAACCTCAAACTCGCCGAATTCCGGGTGGAATAACTGTAAACGGTCGTGCGCGCGCGCCGTTTTTCCGAAAGACATCGAAGCAGCCTGCCTACTGCAGGAGCTGCGAACCGGGCGAAAAAGCCCTCTCGCACCTCCTCAGTGGCGCGGCTGCTTTCTGTTTTTGCGGCGCGCGCACTCTTCTGCAGTTTTCCCCAGGAACATCGATTCTGTCTTCCTGCTGCAGGCGCTACAGACCGGGCGAAAAAGCCCTCTCGCACCTCCTCAGTGGCGCGGCTGCTTTCTGTTTTTTGCGGCGCGCACGCACTCTTCTGCAGTTTTCCCCCGGAAACAAGGTGGCCTGTCTGCTGCAGTATGCCCGGAAGCAGAGAACCTGTCTGCCGGATAAAGCCGGTTAAGGCCGGATAATGGGGTGCCCTGGTAAAGAGTGCGTGCCGGATAAACAAGAAGCGGCCGCGCCAAGCAGTAGGCAAGAGAGGGATTATCCTCCCGGTTCTTGCCTACTGCTTAGGCGGGCCGCTCGATAGAGTCGAATTAAACGGCACGCACGACCCGCGCACGCACGACCGTTCAGACCCCGGTTTACCGGATTACCAGCATAGGCGGGAGGTCGGGGATTTGGTTCTCCGGGTCGTTGTACTCAAACTCTGTCATGGTTGTTCCGTTCTCTGCCTGTGTCATATTGAAGATATAATAAAGCGGATTCTCCTCGTTGGATTCGCTTACCGTGAGTTCCTTGCCCTCCAACCGATAGGTCCGGTTCGGAAGCTCCGTACCGGGCCGGAAGCCCTTCATCAAATCGTAGTACAGCGTTCCGTTGCTGCCCTTCACGGCTGTGAAACACTCGGCGGAACGCACGATTTCTCCGCTTCCGAGGTCCGCAAGAAAATGCGTGCAGCTGAAGTTTTCATAATACATCAGCCCGTCCTTCGTCACGAAGAATCCGCTGACCGGCAGAATCATCTCATTTGCCCGGTCTTCCGGGGCATAAGTTTCGTCAAATGCCTTTTCGTAAATCCCGGTGATATCTCTTTCTTCCGTCTTCCGAAACTCACTGTCGTAGCGCTCAAGAATGATGCTGTTCTTTCCGTCCTTCTCGCGGATGCAAAGGATCAGCGTTTCATTTTCCACATGGCAAAGCTGAAGAAGCGGCCGGTCTCCGTCCTGATAGCAGATTACCTTTTTCATGCTTTCGTCCTTCGGATTATACAGCCAGACGGAATCGGTCATCTCTTCATTGATGTCATGATTTCCGATTAACAGGCAGTCATCGGCCTTCGCGAGCATCGCGTACGGGAAACCGTCATCGCACACCTTGTGCTCGGTGAGTCCCTTCTGCGGGTCGATTTCCAAAAGAATCAGCGGCTGGTTTTTCCCGTCTTCCGGCTCCCCTTTCACTATCAGAGTATAGATTTTTCCGCCAAGCTCCACGCGGTTATATGCGGTTTCGTAGCTCTCGTCGATTACGGTTCCGAGAAGCCGGTCGGCTCCCGTATCGGGTTCAAACAAATGATACTCCGCATCCCTTACGCGCAGGCCTTTCTCCGTATGGTTGGCATACAGCACACCGGAATTCGTGATGGTCGGCGCATACGGATTCACGATTTCACCTGCCTTCTTTCCGTCTTTCCATACGGAATAGCTGACGGAAGGAATTTCAAACCCGGGAAGAATGACACCTGTCAGTGTATCACTCCCGGGAGGCGTCGTCTCCGGCTTTGTATCCGGTGTTGTTTCCGGTTTCACATCCGGTGTCGGGCTTACGGCCTCAGGGCACGCGGTCACCGTCACCGTCACACCCTGCTCGGTTCTTCCTTCGTTTTTGCAGCCGGTCAGAAACAGTGCCGCAACCAGCACTGCCAATAGGATTTGTTTCATGGTTCTCCCTCATTTCTATGTTGATTCTTCCCCCACTATCGGATTTCGGCCTTTACGGCCTCCATCTCTTCCATCGACGCGCCGTCGCCGTTGACGAGGCGGTAAACAGACTGAACCTGTCCCTGTTCGTCGACTTCCCATTCCTCCACGAGGACTTCGGTCGCGTAGTTTGAGGCCACATAAATCATCCTGTCGCCCTGCGGACGGAAGATATACAGCTGATACCGGTGTCCGCCTACGGCAAATTCCACGCAATACCCGTAAACATCCCGATAATAGGTTGCCTCCTTCGCCTCCTTCGGAAGCTGCGGCAGTTCTCCGATGTCCTTGGTGAAATCTGCCTTTGAGTAACTGATTACGTGCGTTTCGGCCGATCCGCCTGCGATTACGGAATTATCCGGCTTACCCGGGGTGTCCGCCGGCTTTTTCGCAAGTCTGTCCTTTAAGACCAGCGCGCCGACAACGACAATCACAACTGCTGCCACGGCCGGAAGAAGCTTAAATAGCATCATCCGGCGGGACTTTTCCGCTTCGTTCTTCGTGGCATTTTCCATCTCTGCCTTCGCGCGGATATTGCGAAGCATCCGCTCCCTGGCGCCTTCTGCCGGCTCAATCCGTTCAAGCGCTTCGCGAATGACATTCTCATTCTTCTCCTTCATCATACGCACCCCCTAGTTTTTCTCTGAGCTGATCCCGCGCCTCTTTGAGAAGGTTTCGGACGGTCGACGGCGATTTGCCGAACTGCTTTGCAATCTCCTCCGCCTTGTAGCCTCCGTAATAATACAAAACCACCACTGTTTTCAGCCGCTCGGGCAGTGCAAGAACCGCCTCGCGGACATCGCTGTAGTCCTTCTGTTCCGGTACCGCGATTTCCGGCGCCTCCTCCGCGTCAAGCGAGTCGTTCAGCCGAAAAGCGCTGCTTTTCAGTTTGTCCTTGCAGCGATTGCATGCTGCGACGCTGAGCCATTTGCGCTCGTGCTCGCTGTCCTTGAAGGTTATATTCGCGGACAGCACCTTCACGAAAACGTCCTCCGTGCAGTCCTCCGCATCGGCCTGATTGCCCATATAGGAATAGCACAGCCGGTAGACATACAGCCAGTTTCTCTCATAAAGCGCCTCGAAATCCGCATCCGTACGCAATGCTTGTTTCGACATACGCTGAACCTCCTTCTGCTTTTATAACGATTCAACTCACCAAAACGTCCGATGAAAAATGCCACGGTTTTTGCCCGTGGCATTTGAAACGTTTCGTTTAGCGGTCCCATTTGTTACAAAGCGCGTCAATCTGGTCGGCGAATTTGCCGAGATCCTTATTCGCGCCGCCGCGGTTGTGCTCAATGACGGCCATCAGCCTGCGGCCGGCCATGAGAAGCCGCTCAAATACGGCATTGACTCTTGCGGAAGCCTGCTTCTGCGTGCGCTCCGGAATCCTTTCGGTAATGCCGCGCTCCTCGCAAAGCACATGCCTTCCGAGCTCGTATGTGCCGCCGGAATACGGTGCTTCCGCATCCCAGCCGAATACCTCGCGGATTGTCTGCGCGAACAGGTCGGTCACCTCATCGGCCCCGTGGTTCACGAAAACCTTGATCGGCGGGTTGTCCTTAAGTGCCGACAGCCAGCTTAAAAGAAGCGGTTCGTCCGAGTGTCCGCTGATGCCGTCCATCTGCATGATATGCGCTTTGACGGAGATGTCCTCGCCGAAAAGTCTTACCTCGTCCACACCCGAAAGCAGTGCGTTTCCGAGCGTTCCCTCCGCCTGGTATCCGACGAACAGAATCGTGCATTCCTCACGCCACAGGTTGTGCTTCAGGTGGTGGCGGATTCGGCCGGCTTCACACATGCCGCTCGCGGAAAGGATGATCTTCGGCGTCGGGTCGGCGTTGATCCACTTGGAATCGTCGCTCGTGATTGATGTCCGAAGCCCGGAGAAACGAAGCGGATTGATGCCCGCTTTGATCAGCTCCGCCGTCTCCTCGTCGCAATAGGACAAAACGTCGGTGCTGTAAACGTTCGTGGCTTCCACCGCAAGCGGACTGTCAATCCAAACCGGGAAATCGTCATGCCCGGAAATCATGTTCTTGTCCTTGATCTCACGGATCAGATATAAAAGCTCCTGCGTTCTGCCGACGGCAAATGCCGGAATCACGACATTGCCCCCGCGGTCGAAGGTCTCCTGAATGATCTGTGCCAGCTGCGCGAAATAGTCCTTTCTTTCCGCGTGCTTGCGCCCGCCGTACGTGGACTCGATAACCAGATAGTCCGTCGGCGTCGGCAGCTCATAGTTTCGAAGAAGCGGACGGTCCACATTGCCCAAATCACCGGAAAATGTGATCTTTCTCGTCTCGGCTCCCTCGGTCACCTTTATTTCAATGCTTGCGGAGCCGAGAAGATGCCCGGCATCCCGGAAACAGACGGTTACGCCGGGCAGAATCTCCCGCTCGGTATCATATTCCGTTTCATCCAAAAGCTCAATCGTCGCATTTGCGTCATTCGTCGTGTAAAGAGGTGTCACGACGTCTGCGCCGGCTCGCTTGTTCTTTCGGTTCTTCCATTCCGCTTCCTGCTCCTGAATGTGCGCGGAATCAAGAAGCATGATCCGGCACAGCCGTTTCGTCGCAACCGTCGTGTAAATCGGGCCTTTAAACCCTCTCGCCACCAAAACCGGAAGCTTTCCGGAGTGATCGATGTGCGCATGCGTCAGCAAAACGCAGTCAATCTCGCCCGGCGCCACCGGAAAATCCACATTATCATACAGGTTGTTGCCCTGTTCCAAGCCGTAATCCACCAAAATCTTATAGCGGTCCGTCGTCAGAAGCGTCGCGGACCCGGTAACCTCATGTGCCGCACCCAGGAATGTAACCTTCAAGTAACAGCCCTCCTTTGTCATCGTCCTGATTCGATTATATCCCTTTTGGAGGAAAATGACAATAGCGCTCTCCTTCGTCAGCGAAACGGATTGACGAGTTTTTGCGGGAACGATATAATCAAATCAGAATTTGATGCGGAGCGATGAAATGACCGATTGTTACCGTTTTGCGGGCATTACCGCGGAAATCACAACCGAGCATGACCTTTTCCACGAAATGAGCCGGGATTACCGAGTGGAGGGACCGGCTTTGCTTTCCGTGCGCACCGGCGCGGCAGATATCGCCTATGAGCGGGAGCTTTCGCCCGAGAATGCCAACGCTGCTTATCTTGAGATGCTTGCCGTGCAGCGGAAACTCTCGGAAGCATTTCCTGCGTACGGCGCTTTTTTGTTTCATGCTTCCGCACTCTCGATGGACGGCGAAGGTTATCTGTTTGCGGCGCTTTCGGGCACCGGCAAATCCACGCACGCCGCGCTTTGGCGACAGGTCTTCGGCGACCGCGTGACGATGCTCAATGACGACAAGCCTTTTCTTCGGATCGGGGACGACGTCACGGTTTACGGCTCTCCCTGGGACGGGAAGCACAGGCTCAGCACCAATGCCTCCGCCAAGGTTAAGGCAATCTGCCTTCTTGAGCGCTCAGTGGAAAATGCCATCGTTCCGATTTCCTTTGCGGAAGCGTTTCCGCTTTTATACCGCCAGGCTTATCGCCCGAAGGACCGGCAGGCGCTTTCCGATACGCTTGATCTTTTGAATCTTCTCGGCGAGAAGGTCCGCTTCTACCGGCTTTCCTGCAATATGGATCCTGAAGCCGCCCGCATAGCTTACGGAGGGATGTGCCGTGAATGAACCGGAAAAATACTTCCCGAAACCGTTTCTGAGCGGAAGCGCGCTTAAGGTCATAGCGCTTTTGGCGATGTTTATTGACCATGCGGCCGTCTTTTTGGCGCCGTTTGTTCCGGCCTTCTTCTACCTTGAACTGTTCCCTCTCGGCGACCGTGCCATCACCGTTTATATCGTGCTGCGCCTGATCGGACGGATTTCTTTCCCGATCTTCGCCTTTTTGGTCGCAGAGGGCTGCCTTTACACGAAGAACCGGCTCCGCTATGCCGCTTCTTTGTTCGTCGCGGCAATTCTCAGTAAGCACGCATTTGCGCTTGTTCACCTGATGAGCCCGGGCGCAAAGGGAGCCGTGAGGGCGCTGCTTCTTCCGAAGAAAGCGTTCACATTTGCCATATTTCAAGGGGCCGACTATGTTACGGAAAATGTGTTTTTTACCCTTTTCTTCGGCTGTCTCGGCATATGTTTATATGATCTTTTGAAGAAGAAACCGGTTTTTATGGCCTGCGCGATTGCCGCCGTCGGCCTGCTTGCCTGGGGCTTCCGCGCGGATTACGGACTGGCCGGATTTCTTGCCGTGATGCTGTTTTATCTTTTGCGCGAATACTATGTTTTTGCGGCTGTCGCCGTATGCTGCATCCTCGGCGTGATTACGCTTCCGGCGTACGTGATCCTCATTTTCTACAACAAAAAGCGCGGGTTTGTGCGCGGGCCTGTTTTGAAATACCTGTTTTATGCCTTGTACCCGATTCACCTTTATGTGCTGTTCTGGCTGCAGTACCGCCTCCGTTAGGGAAAGGAAACGTTTATGAATTATGAGCAATACCTTGAGGAATTCGGCGAGCTGACGTACCGCTTTCGCGGGACGAGCATGCTGCCGCTTCTTAAGGAAAACCGCGATCTTTTCACCGTTCGCAAAAAGAAGCCCGGGGAGCGTTTCAAAGTCGGCGACGTCGTTTTGTACCGCCGCGGCGACAGTTACGTGCTGCACCGGATCCTCAAGGTGCTGCCGGACGGGGGATATGTCATTCTCGGCGACAATTGCGTCAACCGCGAATACGGCACCCGCGACGAGGACATTCTCGGCGTGATGACCGGGTTCCAGCGAAAGGGCAGGAATTATACCGTGCAGAACCTCCGCTACCGTCTCTATTCCCGCTGGCGCGTCCTGACAACACCGGTGCGAATCCCGGTGAAAAAGCTGACCTCCGCGCTTAAAAGAAAGATTAGGAAATAGCTCTTCCGCTCCTTCCGAAATGAACAAAAACAGCCTCTGAGAACGCATTTTCCGAATGGTTCCCAGAGGCTTTCTTTATTCTTATTTCTTAAGGCTTTTATATGTTTGATAATGCGTTATTTTTCGGTCACATTTTCCTTCTTTCCGACAAATGCGACGGCGAAGTACATCCAAACGAGAGACGTCCCGAGAAGCATGCCTCCGAGGATGTCCGTGAGCCAGTGCACGCCGGAGAAAAGACGGCCGAATACGACAAGAATCGCGGAAAGAACGGCTGCGCAAACCGCAATCCATTTCACGGCGCTGTTACGGATTCTTTTCAAAAGCTGCATGACCGTCGTTGCCATGACGCCTCCGAACAGAAGCGTGTGCGAGGAAGGGTAGGACGGCTCAAGCACGGTCTCGCCCGCGAATTCGGGGCGGTAATTGATGACGAGCTTCTCAAAAAGCACATATGCCGCAAGAAGAACCGCGTAAAAGCAGCCCAGAAGGAGGATGTCCTTATCGACCTTCAGGAGCGATTTCCTTTGTACCATCTGCCAAAGCCCCAACAGCCCGAACACGGCAATCGGCACGAAACAGAGATACCCTAAGATCTCGGTGAAGTCGTAGAGCCCCTCATGATAGCCGGTGGAGTTCCGGAACGTCTCATTTGCCGTCGCAAAACCGACGTCGCTGCCCTGCCTGCCGAGGGCTTTCACATCGACGAACGAAACGAGGACGGTAAATACGATGAAAACGGCAAGAAGGGAAAATCCGATGATCAGATGCTTTTTCATGAAAGATCTCCTTTTTTGTGGCGGGTTGGCGGGTAATGCACCGCATTTAATATCTGCTTCGCAGATTAGCGGTGCATGTTTGAACTCCATCTGCAAGCAGATGAAGTTCAACAACAAAACCCTTGCAAAACGATAACTGAATAAGGCTTTGCAAGGGCTTTGTCTCATTATTGAAGCACGCGGGATTCGAACCCGCGACACCTTGATTAAAAGTCAAGTGCTCTACCGACTGAGCTAGTGCTCCATCTTTCACACCAAAAAGGTATGAAAAAATGCCCAGAACCGGAATCGAACCAGTGACACGAGGATTTTCAGTCCTCTGCTCTACCAACTGAGCTATCTGGGCATGTGTTAGGGCTATAAAATTTAACCTTCCGGTTGAGTTGCGGGAGTTGGATTTGAACCAACGACCTCCGGGTTATGAGCCCGACGAGCTTCCAGACTGCTCTATCCCGCGACAGTATCTGTGAAGCAGAAGCTTCAATTGGATGGGGAAGGATTCGAACCTTCGAAAGCGTCGCTAACAGATTTACAGTCTGCCCCCTTTGGCCACTCGGGAACCCATCCGTCTTATGTCACCTAAGCGACATAAATGGGGCCTATAGGGCTCGAACCTATGACCCTCTGCTTGTAAGGCAGATGCTCTCCCAGCTGAGCTAAGACCCCGAAAATATGTAATTATCGCATCGCAAGCGATGCGTTTCTGACTTGATTTCTGTTAGGAAACCCAGTCAATAGCGACCCGAATGGGGCTCGAACCCATGACCTCCGCCGTGACAGGGCGGCGCTCTAACCAACTGAGCCACCGGGCCGTACTTGTAGTACTTCAAAAAATCATACTGAAAACTCTGTAAGAATCAGGTTAAGCCCTCGACCTATTAGTATCGGTCAGCTGCGTGTGTTGCCACACTTCCACTCCCGACCTATCAACCTCGTAGTCTTCAAGGGGTC